>ERZ1370068.9583-contig-8350_pt1 | contig 47236 bp, 66 predicted proteins | sample MGYA00561227_ERZ1370068 | MGnify/ENA primary metagenome ERZ1370068 (study PRJEB38410, sample SAMEA6850437) | metagenome | study: Metagenomic assessment of the ecological functions of the soil: analysis of the soil microbiota associated with the... | reverse complement strand
AGCCATTGCTCCCTCGAGCCCGAGAATTTCTGCAAAGGCCAGCGTTCGAGCGAACACAAGAGCGCGGCGAACGTTTGGCCCGCCGAAGAACCGGCCGGGGCGCGCGCGAGGAGGATCGGCCAACGCCGCCAAAGCTCAAGCGCGAAGAGCTAACCGTTGCCTTGCAAACCTCGGGGAACCAACCTGCGCTCGATCGCGAGGAGATCGGTAGCATTGCTCGAAACCCAACTCGAAACTGTCGCCTCACAGGACCGGGAAACTCGCGAATCCGGCGAAGCTCGACTCGAGTGCGCGCTCAGCTCGTCGATGCGCGGCTGGAAGCGAGTGCAGGAGGACAATTCGCAGCAGATCGAAAAAGATGCGTGCAACGGTTGACGAAAAGCTTACAGGGCACGCTCGAGAAACGAGCTCGGCGAATCGTTCCAAGCTGGTGAGCGATCGGCTCGAACGAGTGCATCACGGAGCTCGGCACGCATGCAGCAACTGGCGAGCGACGTCGGCGGATTGCAGCGCGTGCTGACGAATGTAAAGACGCGCGGCGGCTGGGGCGAGAGTTCAGCTCGGGCGCGCTTCTCGAGCAGATGCTGACGCCGGAACAATTCGCGCGCAACGTCAAGACGCGGGATGGCAGCGGGGAGAACGTCGAGTTCGCGGTCAGGCTGCCCGGACACGAAAGCGGCGCGCCGGTCTGGCTGCCGATCGACGCGCAAGTTTCCGGTTGAAGATTATCAACGTCTGATCGCGGCGCAGGAGATCGGCCGATCCGGTCGCAACCGAAGAAGCGATGAAAAACCTGGAAGCGCAGTTACGGAAAAGCGCGAAGGAGCATTGGCACGCAAATACATTAACCCGCCGCGCGACGACCGATTTCGCCCTCATGTTTCTGCCCACCGAGGGACTTTATCGCGGAAGCGATCCGGCGGATCGGCCTGGTCGAGCAGGTGCAGCGCGAGTGCAGAGTGGTTTTCGCTGGGCCGACCACGCTGGCGGCGTTGCTCAACAGTTTCGCAGATGGGTTTCCGCACTCTCGCGATCCAGAAACGGTCGAGCGAAGTCTGGAGCTTGCTCGCCACGGTCAAGAGCGGAGTTCGGAAAATTCGGCGGCCTGCTCGATGGGGTGAAAAAGAAGCTGCGAACAAGCCTCCAACCAGATCGATGAAGTCGAGTCCGTAAGTCGCGCACCATCGAAAAACGCTCTGAACCGCGTGGAGGAGCTCGCCGCGCATCCGGAGCCGTTGCTGCCGGATTTGTTGCCTACGCAGGAAGGACGAAGTGGATCGGAGTAGGAGGGACCGAAGGACTATCAATCGGCCCGCGAGCGGTTGCAGTGCGATACCCTCGCACCAAGGAACCGCGTCCACTTCGAGCTCGTCTGTGAGCAGAATCTCACGCAAGCAACCGGATCGGCGGCATGCCATGGTCGAGCACCTCGTTGTGAAACTTCTCGAGCGAGAAAATCCGCGCCTTCCTGGGCCTTCGATAGTCGTCGCGCAGCTTGAGAATCTGAAGCTTGCCTCAAGGTGTAGTTCAGGATAACCCGGGTCGAAGGTCCGCGCATCGCTTCCAGAAAGGGACGGTTTCTCCTCGTAGTAGCAGTTCTCGTGAAAAAACTTCGCCCCGTCCGCGACCGACATCCCCTGGGTGTGCATCTTGACCGAGACGCAAAGGCCGGCAGAGCCGGAGGAGCGCTTCATCGGCCTGTGCCATGCGATACTTTGCGGCCCGCACTTTTGTTCCGGGGTCGGATTCGGCGCGGCTGCCGAAGCCTTCATCGAGCATCATCTTCTCGGTGTAATGCGCCCAGCCTTCGATGAAAGGCGTAGCTGCCGAAAATCTTCTCGACCTTCGTCGCCGGCGAGGCATTCAGGTGCGAGGAACTGCACGTAGTGCCCGGGGTAGGCCTCGTGAATGGAGGTCACATCGGTCGTGTAATAATTGAACGAGGTCAGCCATTCGTTCTTCTGTTTCTCGTCCAGTTTTCCCTCGACCGGCGTGACGTAATAATAGGCTTGCGTCGCCTTTTTCTCGAACGGTCCGGGCGTGTCCATCGAGGCAAACAGGTCGCGCGATCGAACTGCGGTCGTTGGCGTCGACAGTCGCACGCACATCGGACGGGATCGCGACAATGATGATGATCGAGCACGTATTGCCGGATCTGGTCGAGATCCTTCGCCACGTCCGGGATCAGCTCACCCGGCTTGGGGTGCTCGTTCTGGATTTCCTTGAAGACGTCGATCGGCTGTTTCTTCGGATCGATGATCTTCGCGGCGTTGGCGAAGGCCTCCTTGCTCTTCCTTCAAACTGTTGCAGACCGATCGCGAGAATCTTTGTCCGGCGGACAGATCGACTAATTCGGTGTTGGCCAGCATCTGTTGATATTCTGGTCGCGCCTAAAGCGAATTCGCGATGTCGCCTTCGGTAACTTCTCCTTCGTCAGCCAGGCCGCGTAATCGCGCAGCGCTGCCGCCGCCTTCTTGTTCGCATCCCGGAAGGCGCCGCCATCAACGGTTCGTCCGTCACATCGCTTCGACTGCTGCAGCGCAGGTCCTTTCCAGAAAATCGGCCGACCCGTTTGCGATCTGGATTGCGAGCTCGACGTAGGGCTTCGGCAAGACCGTCGGCAAGATTCGTCTTTGCCTGCGGTCATGATATTGGCTCGTTTGGTCCTCGATCGTGACGATGTCGCGGACGCGATCCTCGAGCGGTTTGAAATCGCGCTTTGATGTAGAGGTTGATGTCGATCGCCGCGCGCGTAAGTCATCGGGTTTCGTCTCGAAAATCCCCATGTCCTCGATCTGAAAGAGTTCGCCGCGCGATCGCCGCGAGCAGGATCCGGCGGTCAATGTCCGGCGCGCTGGCTCAGCTCTGCCCGCCTCGATCTTGTTGAGTTGAGTCCTGGAACCGCTGAAGCCGCTCGACCTCGGCATCGATCGCCAGCCGGCTGAAATCGCCGATCTTGCCGTCGTAATCGGTGCAGGCCGAGGGCGACGCCCGTGCAGTGGTCGGGCCGCGAGATAGCCGCCGATAAAGTCGCGCGCGAGCTTGTCGAAATCGGCGTCGCGCTTTCTGTGTCGCCGGCCGACTCTCGGCCGAGCCCAGCAGCTGCTCATGCCTAGCGGAGAGATGAGCAGCAATACGAGACCCGACCGGCGATTTCATCGGACTGACTCTAGAAGCGGATCGCGGACCTTGTCATGCCGCCCGGCTGGCAAAAGCGAAGGAATGAACGACAGTCGCGGTCGTTCGCATCGAAGCATGATATTTATGAGGCCGAGCGTCTGCTCGTCCAGCGCTGTTTTGTCTTCGTTCCTTGCCACTGGTGCTTGTTCTCTCTGGCCCGGGATGCCCACGCAAGCGCCGCTGATCCGGACACCTGCGCCCGGTGCCGACGCGATGACGAACGGCTACTCCGGAAATCGCGACCTTCGCCAAAGGCGTCGAGCTGATCCGGCGGGATTATGTCGATGGCGGCAAAGGTCAGCTATCACGACCTGGTCAACGCGCGCGATGAAAGGCATGCTCTAGTTCCGCTCGATCCGCACAGTCAGTTTATGGATCCGGACGACTTCAAGGACATGCAGGACGACACTCGCAGCCGCTTCAACGGCCTCGGCGTCGAGGTCGCGCGTGCAAAGACGGGCTTCTCACCGTCGTCACTCCGATGGAAGAAACGCCCGCGGCGAAAGCCGGGCATTCTGGCGGGCGACCAGATCTTGAAGATCAACGGCGCCTCGACCGAGAAGGCTCGGTCTGCAGGATGCGGTCGATGTCCTGCGCGGCGAGTCCGGACAGAAGAGTCACGCTGACCGATCTTGCGGCCCTCGACCAAAGAGATCGAAGGACTACGCTCTCGAGCGCAAAGAAATCAAAGTGCAGAGCGTCGAAGAGGCGCGCGCTTGCTCGATCCCGGAGCTGACCGGGCCGTTCAAGGTCGGTTACGTCCGACATTGTGCAGTTCAACGAGCCGACCGCCGAGGAGTTCGGCAAAGCGCTCGACGATCTTGCAGAAGCAAGGAATGCAGGCGCTGGTGCTCGATTTGCGCAACAATCCCGGTGGCTTGCTTAACTCCGCGGTGGATGTCGCTCGGTCAATTCTCACCGCCGAACACCAAAGGTCGTTTCCACCCAAGGCGCGCGGCTTCATCGCAACAGCACGAATATTCCACGTCCGGTGGGGCGAAAGAGCGGCCGCGTTTTCCGCTCGTCGTTTTAGTAAACGAAGGCAGCGCCAGCGGCTCGAGAATCGTGGCCGGCGCGCTCGAGATGATTTGCATCGCGCGATCGTCGTCGGCGAAACGACCTTCGGCAAAGGCTCGGTGCAAAATGTGATGCAATTGCCCGATGGATCCGCGCTCCGTTTTACAACCGCGAAGTATTATACCCCGAGCAGAACGGTCGTGATTCAGGGCAACGGCGTTGTTCCTAAATATTCTGGTCCCGCTGACTCCGGAGCAGGACCGCGCGGTTTCTTCTCTGCGCAACAATTCGACAAGATCCAGCCGGCCGAAGCGACCCGCATCATCAAGTCCCAGGACCTCCAAATCGATGCGGGCAATCGATGCGCTCAAAGGCGTGATGATTTACGCCCAGCAGACGTCACGCGAATGTCGACGCGGTAAAGAAATAGTCGCGCGAATTTGACCGTGGCACAAAGGCGCACGACCGGCTTGTGCGCTCCTTCCGTGCTCCTCGTAGTGCGCAAAATTTGAAACTCGCTCGTTCCTCGCGATCGAAACGTCCTGCGATGAGACGGCCATTGCCGTGTTGCGCGGGCGGGACCTGCTCGCCAGCGAGATCGCTTCGCAGGTGGCGGCGCATCAACCGTTACGGCGGCGTTGTGCCGGAGGTCGCTTCGCGGCATCATCTTCGAACGCGCCCCGCAGTTGCTCGCGCGCGCCGTCGCGGCGGGCGGGATTTCGTTAGGCGAAGTCGATGCCTTTCGCCGCCACGAGCGGGCCGGGGCTGCGCCAGCTCGCTCACCTGATCGGCGCATCGCTTGCCAAGGGGCTCGCGCTCGGCTTCGGGAAACCGTATCTCGCGATCAATCATCTTGAGGGTCATCTGCTTTCGCCCGTTTTTTGGGAGACGAAAGCGGAATCGAGTCAACATGTCGCTCATCGTGAGCGGCGGCCACACTCTGCTGGTGGAGGTGGATGAAGTTGGTGATTACCGGAGTCATCGGACGGACGCGTCGATGACGCGGCCGGCGAGGCATTCGACAAAGTGGCCAAGATGCTCGGGCTGGCCTATCCGGGTGGACCTGAGATCGAGCGACTCGCGCGCGAGGCGGCGATCCGGCGCGGTTCGACCTGCCGCGCGGCATGATCACACTCCGGTGACGCGAATTTCAGCTTTAGCGGGTTGAAAGACCGCAGTGCGTTACCTGTTGCCGAAGTCGCAGCGCGCGCCGGGATCCCTCGACTGCGCTCGGGATGACAGGGATCTGTGCGCTTCGTTCCAGGCGCGCCGTGGTTGACGTGCTCGTGCGCGAAAACAAGTCGGCGCGGCGCATCTGAGCCGGGAAGCAGCTCGATCACGGTGAGCGGCGGCGTCAGTTGCAATCGGCGAACTGCGCCGGCAGAAATGTCGTTAGCCGCCGAGCGAGCCGGATTGGAGTTACGTTTCGCTCCGCGCCGACTCGCTGCACGGACAACGCGGCCATGATCGCGTTTCGCTGCGCATGCTTGCGACCTCGAACGCGGCGAATATCCACGCCGCTCAACCCGCAGCGGAGATCTAATCCGCAACCTCCGGCCTTCGAGCAGGCTGAGCTAACTCTCGCAGCCGCCGCAAGGCGCCTGATCAGTATTCGCGCTCCGAGGAGATAATTCGCGAGCGCGTCGCAGCGTTTCCGCTCTTTGCCTAACGGCTCGCAGGGCGTCGTGCGCTTGCCGGGTCAGTCGACCGGCTTCGGCGCGCGATTTCTCCAGTCCGAGCACCGATGGGTAGGTGGCTTTATGCGCGGCGGCGTCGCTTGCCCGCGCTCTTGCCCGAGTTTCTCACTCGTCTGCGTGACGTCGAGAATGTCGTCGATCACCTGGAAGGCCAGGCCGAGCTCGAATCCGAAATCGCTGAGTCGCAGCTAAGCTGCTGTCGGAGTGCGCGTTTGCGCTCATCGCCCCGAGCCGAACCGAGGTGTCGAAGAACGCGGACGTTTTGTTTTCGTGGATGTAACGCAGTTGCGCTGCGGTTGATTTTCTTGCCTTCGCCTTCGAGGTCGGCAACCTGGCCGGCGATCAGCCTTCGGCTTCCGGCCGCAACCGCGATCTCGCGGAATAATGCGCGCGTACATCGTAGCGCGGCCACGCCTCCGCTTCGGTGGCGATCTCAAAGGCGATCGTGAGCAACGCGTCGCCCGCCAGAACCGCGATTCCGTCGCCAAAAACCTTATGGCAGGTCGGGCGACCGCGGCGGAAAGTCGTCGTTGTCCATGCTGGGAGATCATCGTGGATGAGTGAGTAGGTGTGGATGCATTCGACGCGCGCAGGCGAGCGGAAGCGCGCTTTTCGTTAGGCCACCGCAGGCCTCGGCCGCGGCCAGACAAAGAATCGGTCGGAAACGTTTGCCGCCGGCGAAAAGCGAGTAGCGCATCGCCCTGTGAATCAGTGGCGGGCCTGGCCGAAGCCTTGGGCAGGAAACCGATTGAGTGCGTGGTCGACCTCCTTTTTGACGCGCTGAGAGATACGCTTTCAGATCCACTGTGTCGCGAATCTGGAAAGTCGCGTGCCGCTGCGCAATCTAAATCTCGCGCCCGGAGGTTCGTTAGCCGCCGACTGCCTGATAATGGCCGAGCCCGCGTTTCCACATCAAGTTGGCGGCGACCCACATCGCCAGCATCCAGCCGCTCTGGATCGCGAGCGCTGCCGACAATTTCCCCGCCACGGAGGCGCCCCTGAAAAATCGCGATCGGACAAAAGAGCTCGTAATAAAACGGCAGCCATTTCATCACCGCCTGGACCGCAGGCGGCATGATATCGAGCGGAAACATCTGGCCGCCGAGGAAATATTCGAAGCTGTAAACGATGAAAACGATGGTTGAGATCTCCAGGATCCAGAAAGCCATCATGGAAAGCGAGTAGGTGAGAAAAAACTGGATCAAGGCCGACATGACCAGAGCGAAACGAACGCCGCCAGCCAGATCACGGGGTCGTTAGGCAGAATGATGAAACTGTCGGAAGTAGAAGAAGATCGGCGGCGATCGGCAGGATCGTGACCGCGGTGTAAACCAGCCGGCCGCTCAGGAAAATGCTGAAGCGGTAGCCGAGATAACTCATCGGCTTGGTCAGGAAGGAATTGATCTGACCCTCGCGAATGTCGGCCGCAATCTGCCATTCGTCCTCGGTCGGGGTGACGAGGTTGCTCACCAAAATCGTGAGCAGGTAATAGTAAATCATCGAGCCGTAGTCGTAGCCGCGCATGCCGCCGCCGCTCTCGCGGAAGATGGCGCGCCAGAGAAAGACCGTGCCGACCAGCGGAATGATACCGAAGATCGCGCGCAGCAAATAATTCCAGCGATAGACAAAGGTGTTCTGGATCCCGAGATTGAAGACGGTGAGGTACTTTGCGGTTGCATGACAATTTGATCGTGGATTACGTGGTTCACGCAAAGCGGCCTGGGCACGCTGTCCGCATCTGCCGAGTTATTGCCACATAGCTGACAGCACGAACGAGTCGAGCGGCGCAGGATAGGCGCAGCGCGCCGATCAGGGCCATGAACATGTCCTTCTGCGTGTCCCACGTCGCCCTGGGTGCCCAGGAAAGCGGTTGCGGCCGCGCCGGCGATCAGCGCGGTTGATCCATTCGAGCAGTTCGTAGAGCGCGCTGATCCCCATGCAGATGAGGACGCACGATGGCAAACGCGCCAGCCGGCTGGACGTGACGACCCGCAGCCGGATGAAGAGCTCGCGCGCGATCAAGCGCCGGGACAAAGCCCTGCATGAAATGCCCAAGCCGATCGAAATGATTGCGATGCCAGCCGAAAAACGGTTCGATCCAGTTGAAGAGCGGCACGCGCGCGTAGGTGTAATGCCCGCCGACGCAGAGCAGCATGATGTGGAGAGCAATCAGCGTGTAGCACGAGCGTGGTGAAGCGAAAACTGCGAGTAGGTGGCAACAAGAATTATCGCGCCGAGGATTCCGGGAATGACTTCGAGCCACCACGTCAGGCGATCATAGCGGTCGCCAGGCCGACCAGGCGAAGAACGATCAGCCGCCACGAGCAGAAGTGCCGAGGTGCAGATGGCGAGATGCGCGTGCTCATTCTCCAGACCAGCGTCTGCTCCGCCAGTTCCACCGCCAGCTGGATGGCGGCGATCATGCTGTCGGGCTGTGCGATGCCCTGGCCGGCGATCGCAAAAGCGGTGCCATGATCCGGGCTGGTGCGCGGGAACGGCAAGTCCAGAGTGACATTCACCCCTTCGTGGAAGGCATGCAGCTTCAGCGGGATCAATCCCTGGTCGTGATACATGCAGAGGACGGCGTCAAATTCGCCCTCGACCGCGCGATGAAAAATCGTGTCCGGCGAAAACGGACCGAGAGATCAGCGCGTTCGCATGGATCCGTTGCAGCTCGTCGACGGCCGGCGCGATGATTTCGATTTCTTCGCGGCCGAGCTTTCCGGACTTTCGCCAGCGTGCGGATTCAAACCCGCGACGGCGATCCGCCGGGACCGGCCGCGGCGGATCAAGAAAATTCTGCAGGAGATGGCCGACGCGCACGATCTCAGACGCGCGCAGATTTTCGATAACGTCCGATAGCGGCACATGCGTGCGGTGACGAGCGCGACCGTCAGACCGGCTTCCGGTGAGCAACATGGCGAAATCTCCACGCTGCAGCGCGCGGCGAAGAACTCCGTCTGGCCGGGAAACTCGAATCCGATTTCGTACATGTTGGCCTTGTGAATCGGGCCGGTCACGACGGCATCGATCTCGTGACGAACAGGTCAGCCGGGCGGCTTCTTCGAGGCGCAGCCTAGGGCGGCCTCGCGCGCTCTAGCTGGAGTCGGTTTGCCTAACGAGTGGCGCTTCGGCACTGTCGCCGATCACGCGATAATCGGCCTCCGGCAATTTCCCGGAAGCGAGCGCTGCCCGAACGATTTCGGGTCCGATGCCCGCCGGATCGCCGAGGGTGATGCCGATGCGTTTGCGCATGTTGGGGCGAAATGTGACCGGAGGGCTGCGAATCACAACTCTTGCCCGTGGCAAAGCTAGCGTTCGTGTCCCAGAACGTTCGTGACACAGACATTTGTCGTGGCACGGTTCCGAACCGCACGCGGCGACTGGACGACCGGCGATGCGGAGCTAACGGCCGGGCTTTCAGCGCCGTTCCTGGACTAAGAGGTTCGGATGTAGGCCTTCTGCCTCGCAGGCTCGGCGAGCCAGTGATCCTGCAGTTCGCTGCATCCGCTCCTGGCGCAAGCTGCGATTCGATATCCACGCGCACATCCTGGAGCGGTTTCACTTCTCCCCCCTGCCGCGCTTCCACTTTCAAGATATAATAGTTGCCGCCCAGCTCGATGACTTTGCTGACTTCGCCCGGACTGCAAGGCTAAAGGCCACTTGCGGAGAGCGGCGCTGACAAGCGTCTTGTCGTCGATCCAGCCCCAGTCACCACCCAGGTCGCGTGTGCTGTCCTCAGAATACATCTGCGCCATCTTGTCGAAGTCGGCGCCGCGTGATGAGCTTTGCTACGAATTTCGCTCGGCCATCGAGCTTCTGGGTCGCGCCGCCGCCGGAATCGAAGTGGCCCGGGATCATGATCATGCGCAGCTTCACCTGCGCCTTGTTGGCGAACAGAGTTCTTTATGCTTGGCGATAATACTCTTCCACTTTCGCCGGCGGAATAATCATGTCGGACTGTCAGGTTCTTCGACCGCATCGCCTGGACAATGATCTTTTGCCGCTCGAGATCGCGGAACTTCGACATCGTGTATTTCTGCGCCTCCATCGTCTTGATGAAGGCGGCGCGATCGCCGCCGAAATTGTTTCCTGATCACCTCGTCGACCCGCTCGTCGATGAAGTGCGGTGGAATCGACCAGCTTCTCCTTGTCGAAGGCCTGGACGATCAGCTGCCGATCGATCAGGTCCTGAAGGGCATTCTTGCCGCAGCTCGGTGATTTTTTCACCAGCTCGTCGCCGGAATACTGCGACCGGAGCAAACGCTCGCGCGGCTCGCACGACTTCGCGCACCTCGGAGTAGGTAATCACCTTGTCGTTCACGATCGCGGCGATGCCGTTGACCGATTCCGCGCCTCGACTCGGTGAAGCCGTCGGCTGCCACTGCCGAGAGCAAGACGAGTGCAATGAAGCGCGGCGGTCGTGATAACGTCAGAAGAATTTAGAGCTGCTTTAGCCATTGCAACACCTCAGGGAGATTGAGATCGATTTTATCCGAAAGTTAAACGAGGAAATTTGCCGCTGACAAGGATGAAGTCGCCGCGGCGGCTGAGCATCAATTTGCCCTCGCGCGCCTCGACCCGACTGACGCCGTGCCCGGGCGGCGGAGAGCCTGATTTCGCTGAGTAAGAATAAATTGTCAACCGGCATCCGGCCATTTTCCGAAGCGGTCGCGCCAGTCACGCCGGAGCCGCTGGAGCTGCTCCTGGAGTCGTAATTTCGGCGAGGTTGCGATAGGCCTGAATGCGCAGGGCGGCATCGGTGATGTAGGAAGTGGGGATAAACGCGGGCACGAGTTTGTCGGGACCAGCGGCGAGATATTCGCCTTCGTTCCCGGCGACGAAATCGAGGCCGATACCTCCACCTCGAGCCGTGGCCTGAGCTTTTCGCCTTTCAAGTTGCGCGACCGCCTGACGTCAAGGCAGCTGGCAGTACAGATCGAACCCTACCGCCACGATGTGCCCGCTCTGGGCGGTGCCAAGAATGCTCCCGGCACCGCGAATCTCGAGATCGCGCATTGCGATCCGGAAGCCTGCGCCTAACGAACTGTATTGCTGGATGGCATTAATCCGTCTCGCGCGCCGCGCCCACGGTCATCGAGTTCGCGCGGGAGCAACGAGGTATGCATAAGCCTTGTGTTCGGCGCGACCGACCCGGCCCCGCAGTTGATACAAGATCGGCCAACCCAAAACGATCGGCGCGATCGATGATGATGGTGTTGGCGTTGGGAATATCGAGCCCGCTCTCGATGATCGTGGTGCAAACGAGGACGTCGATTTTCCCGGAGACGAAGCGATGCATCACCTCTTCCAGTTCGTCCGAGTCCATCTGCCCATGGCCAAATTCCACCCGAGCGGCGGGACATAATTCGGCGATCCGGTCTGCGGACTTTTTGGATCGATATGCACCCGGTTGTGCAAGAAGTAAACCTGCCCCTGGCGCTCGAGTTCGCGATTGATCGCGTCACGAATGATCCGCTCATCGTAGCCGCAAATCACGGTCTCGACCGGCAAACGGTTGAGCGGTGGGGTCTCGATCGTCGACATGTCTTTGACCCCGATTAACGAGAGGTAGAGCGTGCGCGGAATCGGCGTGGCCGAAAGCGTCAGCACATCGACGAGCTTGAACAGTTCCTTGAACTTCTCCTTGTGCAGAACGCCGAAGCGTTGCTCCTCGTCAATTACGACCAGACCGAGATCTCTTGAAAATCACGTCACCCGAAATCAAACGATGAGTGCCAACGACGACATCGACTCCGCCTTCGCGTAATCCCTGCAAGACCTTGCGCTGTTCCGCCTGCGAGCGGAACCGGCTTAGCATTTCGATTCGCACTGGATAATCGAGCATCCGTTGACGGAAAGTTTCGAAGTGCTGTTGTGCGAGCACTGTCGTCGGCGTGAGCACTGCGACCTGTTTACCTTCCATCACCGCCTTGAAGGCGGCACGGATCGCCACCTCGGTTTTGCCGAAGCCGACGTCACCGCAAATCAAGCGATCCATCGAGCGCGGCGTCTCCATGTCGCGCTTGGTCTCGACGATCGCTTTGTCCTGATCAGGCGTTTCCCGAAACGGAAACGAATGTTCAAACTCGAGCTGCCATTTCGTGTCCGGGCCAAAGGCGTGACCGGGCTGGGTTTCGCGTTCCGCCTGAAGCGCGAGCATTTTCCCGCGTAATCGAAGATCGACGCCGACGCGTTCCTTTTTGCGCGCGCCCATTTCGAATCGGCCAGCGAACTCAGGGGCGGCGATTTTCTCCCAACCCAACGTAGCGCGAGACGAGATACGCCTGTTCCAGCGGGACGTAGAGTTTCGCTTCCTCGGCAAACTCGATCGCCAGCACTTCGCTCGTTTCCGGGCCACCGAGTTTTTGCAATCCGAGGAAACGTCCGATCCCGTGCTCGAGATGAACTACCAGCTCGTCTTCGTTGAGATCACTGAAGTCGATCTGGGCGCGATGGACGCCGAACTTCGAGGCGCGCTGCAGCCGCCGCCGGCCATGAGTCGGAGCGCGGCCAAACAATTCCGCCGCCGCCAGCACGACCAGATTGGCGGCCGGAAAACAAAAGCCACGCGCGAGCGTGCCTTCGATCAGGTCGATTTTGCCTAACGAGATCCCGGCCTCGGTCATGATCTCGCGAAAGCGTTCGATCTCGCCTTCGGTCTGGAAGTAGATCGCGATCCGCGCTCGGCTCTCGCCCCAACTCGTTAGGCGCGAGAAAAATTGCCGCCGTTTCGCTTCCGCGATCACGAACTCGCCGGTGTCGAATTCGCCGATCTCGCAATCGACGAAGGCGCCGCAAAAATCTTCCGGGCCCGCCTCAACCATCCCTCGCTGATCTGAATGGCGGAGGGACGCGCGCTCGCGCCTCTCGGACTTGCCGCCGGGAGTCCCTCGACCTCCGGTTCAATCTCGATCAGAAGGTGATCTTTGCCGATGTAATCGCGGACTTTGCCGCGCTGGTCATCGGCTGCGCCTAACTAAGAAGTCGACCTCCTGCAAATTGCGTTGCGAAGTCTGGTTATCGAGATCGAACTCGCGCAACGACTCGATTTCGTCCCCGAAAAATTCGGCCCGAGTCGGAGCCGGCGCCTGCCAGGAGAAAACGTCGAGAATTCCGCCGCGAACCGCGAATTGTCCGCGGGTGGTCACTTGTGCAACCCGCTCGTAACCGGCTTTGCCTAACGACTCCATGATCTGTTCGAGCGGTTCACTGGCGCCGCGCCGCAAACGAAGTGCTGCGGAGCGCAGAGCACCGCGTTTCGGTGCCGGCTTGCTCGAGACTCGCGCGCGTGGCCACGACCACCTGGCGGCGCCTGCTCTCCTCCACTCGGCTGAGCAACGCCAGCCGCTCGGCCGCGATTTCCTGGTCGGGCAGAATATTTTCGACCGCGAGGAATTCTGCTTCCGGAAGAAAGAGGGCGTCCGGCACCCAGTTGGTCAGGCTCTCATGCAGCAATTCCTGCGCGCGCACGCTCGGGCAGATGATCCAGAGGGTCTGTGGGATTTCGCGGGCGATGACCCCAAGCAGAAATGCGCGCGCCGATTCTAGGACATGCGAAAACGCGACCGGGCGCACACCGCGCCGGATCGCTTCCAACTTTTGCGCGATCGGTTCCGATTCCGCGACGATCTTTAGCAGCTCAGCGCCGCTCGATTTATCCACCAGATGCTGTCGCCGAAACGCGGTCGAAGTTCAATTTGCGAGGCGAGCCGCCGCTCTCGAGCGGCGGCCCCCAGCCTGTGGGCGACCGGACTTCGAGGCCGGTCATTGATGCAGTCGCCTAACGACTCAATTGTTCGCGGCCGCGTCGCGCAGGTTCCGAATCTTGTCGTGCGCCATTTTCACCTCGGCCGATTGCCGGCTAACGATGTCGCGTACTGGCGCGGGCAAATCTTTCTCGAGCGCGTCCTTGTAGGCGCTGACGGCGGAATCTTCGCCCCGCTCCGCTTCGGCCAAAATCGCATGCCGATCGCGACTCGTGACTGCGCTCTTGATGTTGATCCAGGTGCGATGCAACGCGCCGGTTGCACTGCTCGAATCTTCCGGGTCGGGATCACCAGAGCTTCACAACTTCGTTTTGCAACTCGCCGGCAAATCTTGAACGCTGGAGGGAGAACACGCCGAAGACCGTCTTCAACTGCGGATCATCCACGCCGCTGGCTGATTGTTTAAACCCTTCCTGACCGTCCTTCAGCGTTTCGATCAGGCCATTCAAGGTGGAAATGATTTCTTTACTTTGACTCATACCCTTGAATCGAAGCCGATCGCACAGCCGCGTCCCTTTTGGCGGCAAATGGCCGCATTTTGCCAGCCTCACCGAGAAACGTTAGGCTGCGGCCATGGAACAAACTGTAAAAGGAAAGATTTAACGAAGGTCGCTCCCCGCAGCCCTAACGAAATGGTCGGCGGCTATGTCATTCTCGGCCGGACCCTCGACAAGTGTCGCGCGCTCCTCGGCGGCAACATCGGCCTCTATCACTTTGATTGTCCGCTCGATAACACGCTTTTCGGCTGGAAACGAATCGTTGGAAACGACTTCAAGAAGGCGGTCGCGGAAGGAAGAAGCGACGAGGAAATGGTGAAATGGGTCGACGAGCACGGGAAACCTCGTACCCGGAAGAAAAACAGAAATGGATCGAAGATTCGAAGAAAGCGACTCTCTACAATGACCCGCAAAAACGCGAGTTCTTCATCGAGGAAACGCGCAAACTTGGGCTCGATCCGGCAACGACCACACTCTTTCAGTGGCTCGACGCGGATGACGCCGCCAGTTACCCCCAAGCCGCCGCCTAACGAGTAGGAAAGGGCTGATTGCTGCCTCACACTTGGGGCGGTGGCGTTCTTTTCAGTGGCTCAATGCGGTTACAAGGAACGGCGATTTGCCGTAACGGATGCGACGCAACGGCCGGGCTTTCAAACCGCCGCGGCGCTTGTAAAGCACCGTTCCTTGCCTGCGTTTTTGTGATCGAGAAGATGCGCATGGTTTCCGCTTACCGGGATTTGGCCGCGCGTCCGCACAATCCGTGGCACCGACATCTCGTCCGCCAGTCGGACGGACTCGATCCTGTCCGCGAGCCTGTGAGGTGCACCACAAGAGAGTGAGCCACGAACCGCATGCACCACAGTCAGTTTGATTCTCGCCGCTCTGATCGTGGGTGCCGCCATGCCGATGCGGATGGAGACGAGCTTCCGCATCTGGGGTTATCCCGGACTGGCGATTGTCTTCGGTCTCGTCGCGACCGGAGGCGGAATCATCTCCTGATCAACATTCTCTTTTGCGACAAGTCCGGGCACGAATAGGCGTTGTTGACCGGCGCGCTGCGCGGTGAACAATCCCGGCATGCATTTTCGCTTTCTGCTCTGCCTTTCGCTCCTCGGCGTCAGCATTTCGTTAGGCGCAAATCCCAAACGCACGCTGAAACTCGAAGATTACGCTGCTCTCCGCGACGTCGATGAGCCCAACCTCTCGCCCGATGGCGAAAAAGTCGCTTACGTCGTTGCCACCAACGACCTCGCCAAAGACAAGGAGGCAAAGAATCTCTGGCTCGCAAAGTGGGATGGAAGCGAAAATCGCGCCCTTACTTTCGGAGCAAATCAACAGACGCATCCGCGCTGGAGTCCGGATGGAAAATGGATCGGGTTTCTTTCCAGCCGAAACGATGAAAACGAGAACGACCAGCTTTGGCTTCTCCCCACGCGGCGGCGGCGAAGCCGAACAACTGACCCGCGAGAAAGGAAGCGTTGATGATTTTGCCTGGGCGCCGGATTCCAAACGACTCGTCCTCGTGGTCCACGATCCCGATCCGCGCGAGCCGGAGGCGAAGGAAAAGGAGAAAAAGACCGCGCCCCGATCGTAATTGATCGCTTCTGGTTCAAGAAAGACATCGATGGCTACCTGACCGCGCGCTGGTCGCATCTGCAAGCTGCTCGACCTCGCCAGCCGCCGGCTCACCAGCCTAACGAATGGGGCACACGATGAACTTTGGCCGGCCTGGGCGCCGGATGGAAACCAGATCGCCTTCGTCAGCAACCGCGCCCCGGATCCCGACCGGAGCGAGAACTGGGACGTTTATCTGATCGAACCCAAGCCGGGGGCGAAGGAACGCCAACTCACGACCACGCCGGAAGCCGACGCTCACCCCGATTGGGAGAGCGCGCCCGCATGGTCCCCTGACAGCAAGACCGTCGCCTATCTTCATGGCAGCGACCCGAAGAAGATCGAATACGCAACCCATTCGCTCGCGATCATTCCCGCGGTCGGCGGCGAGGCCAGAATTCTGACGCCCAATCTCGATCGCAATGTGGTTCAGCCCAAGTGGTCGGCCGATGGCAAATCAATCCTTGCGGTGGTTGAAGATGATCGCGTCCAGACACTGGTTCGTTTTCCAACTGAGTCTGCCAGTACGTCCAGCGCCGATCGCGGCCAGCCGCAGCGCTGTGACCGCTTACGACGTCAGCAACGAACGGACACATCATTATCAGGGCAAGCACACCCGATCGGCCCTACGAAATTTTCGCCGCCGAGAATAACAATCTCCGTTGCCTAACGAAACAAAACGATGCCTTCCTCGCCCAGATTGAGCTCGGCAAAGTGGAAGAGACGCAACTCAAGAGCCCCGATGGGACCGAGGTGCACGGTTTCGTGGTTCATCCGCCTAACGAAACACCGGGCGTGAAATCACCTGCCATCCTTCGTCCCCACGGCGGTCCGCAGTCGCAGTTCATGAACGAATTCGATTTCGAGAAACAGGCTTTCGCGGCCGGCGGTTACGCCGTCATCATGCCAAATCCGCGGGGTTCGACCGGGCGCGGGACCAATTACGCGATGGGGATCTACGCCTCCTGGGGCGGAGTCGATGTCCAGGATGATCTCGCCGCGGTTGATGACGCGGTCGCACGCGGGATCGCGGACCCGGGCCGGCTGTTTGTCGGCGGCTGGAGCTACGGCGGCATGTCGACCAATTACCTGATTGCAAGCACGACCCGGTTCAAAGCCGCGGCGAGCGGGGCGTCCATTGGCAACATCCTCGCCGGCTATGGCACCGATCAATCACATTCGCGACTACGAGTACGAGCTCGGCCGGCCCTGGGAGCACCTGGACGCCTGGCAAAAAGTCTCCTATCCTTTCCTCCACGCCGATCGGATCAAAACCCCGACCCTTTTTCTCTGTGGGGAAAAGGATTTCAACGTTCCGCTGTTGAACACCGAGCAAATGTACCAGGCCTTGCGGTCGTTAGGCATTCCAACTCAGCTGGTGATTTATCCCGAACAGTTCCACCAGTTGGGAAGCCAAGTTATCTCGTCGACCGTTATCGTCGTTACCTTGCCTGGTTCGACAAATATCTGCCGGCCAAGAATTGACCGAGGGACGCTCGCTGCACGTCCGCGGCCACCGGAGGAACTCGCCGAGGGCGAGTTTATGAGGGCGCAGGAGCGCGTGTCCTCAGCGCACAGCAACAAGCAGCGCGAAAAGCGGTGCGACAAAAATCAAGCTATCGACTCGATCGAGCACGCCCCCGTGTCCGGGAATCGCCGTGCCCCAATCCTTTGCTCCGAGGTCGCGCTTGATCAGGCTGAGGGTGAGATCGCCGATTTGCCCGCCGAGGCCAACAATCAAACCGGTGCAAAGCAACTCGCCCGCGCTGAAGTTGGAAACGAAAAGCGCACCAGCCAGGGCAGAATCATCGAGAAAACGAGCGCGCCTAAGGAACCTTCCCAGGTCTTGCGTGGGCTGATCGCGCTCCGCAGCGGATGCCGCCCGAAAATTTTTCCAAAGGTGAAGGCGGCGACATCGTTCACTTCTGTCGCGAGAATGAGAAAGCACAAATAACCGTAGGGGTTGCTGGTGTTCGCAAGAAAGCCGAGCTGGCCGAGCATGATGCCAGAGGAAAACGAAAGCGGTCACGCCTAACGAAATTTGTTCGAGCCCGCCATGGGCGCGATTGCGATGCGATCGGAACGAGCGAAATCACGACCACGGTTCCGACGACGACAACGAGCAGCCCGGCATCTCGCCACGCGCTTGCCCCGATGGCGATGATTCCAAGCGCGACCACCGCCGTCATCCAGCGATCACGACCGAGCCCGGAAACGCTCGCGAATTCCCGAAACCCGAGCAGCGAGAGCGCGATCACGCCGATGATGAACGGTCCGCGCCCGGCAAAAATCATCAGCGCCGCCAGCGGCCCATCCAGAGCCAGCCGCGATAAGTTTTCCAGACCTCCTTTAGCTCGATCCGCAACGCGAGTTGCAGCGCCGCCAGGATCGCTCCCGCGACCGCTAATAATCCGAGAAGGATTTCGAGGTAGGCGCGGAAGACCGCGTCCTGCAAAGCCATGCTCGGAGACATCAGCGCGTCGTCTCCAAGGCACGAAAGATTCAGAATCAATCGTTGGGCGCTCGTCTGAAGACAGCCAGCCACCACCAGCAGCGCAGGCCCAATCGAGGATCGTTAGGTCAAAAGCGTTACCGTCTCCTTCTGAGAACGGAAAAACCCGTAACTCAGCCACGCGCCAAGCGCGAGCACGACCATGCGCCACGGCTTTGACATCCAGCCGCTAAATTCCCGTTGCACCCCGACGGCCTGACCGAGGACGCCAACGTAGGCCGTGCCTAACGACATGATCGCCGCCCCATATCCAAAATCCGGGTGCATCCAGCCGCTGTGGGCTGCGCCGACAAAAATGATCACGTCCGAAATCCGGTCCGGAAGATCGTTGATGATTTCGCCTCGCCGGCTTGCCTTACCGGCAGCGAGCGCAACCATCCCGTCGAGCATGTTGCACCAGAGCCGGAGGAAACAGAAAAACGGCGCGACCACGAGCAGCAGCGGATAAGCGCCAGCCTGCCAGAAGAGAGCGCGGCCAGAGCTGCGAATGCGATCGATGAATAGGAAATCAGATCCGCTGGAATCCCAACGCGGACACAGCGCGAAGTCGCTCCCTGGGCGGTCCGGCGAAAAATTTCAGCGATCGGTCGGCGAGAAAGCGGCTGGTAGGCGGACATCGGCCTAACGATTTTGGTTTCAGGGGCGAATGTCCACTCGAATCAAGCCGGTGCTGCCGGCCCGGGTCATGAAGCCGCTGGCCCAGCGATCGTAGTAATATTGTTCGTAGCGCCAGACCATCTCGAGCCGGCGATGGTCGGTTTCTCCCAAAGCAATCGATAATAAAGGTGCCGCTTCCACGAGGGCGAGTTTCCGGTCATGAAATTGATTTCAAACGGCGTCGGCCAGCTGATCAGTCCGCGATCGGTTTGGAACCGCACCCGGTCGTTAGGCGCGGGTCTCAAGACTAACGAATCATCAACCGGCCCAAGAACAATCGTGCGCTTGGCGGCTTTGACGACAAACTGCCGCGCGGGATCGATCTTCATCTCCACCGGAAACGGCCGGTCATCCGTCCCCGCCAGGTCCATCGGCAGGTTGTTGATCCGGAGTCTCCCACTCTCGATCTCTTCCAAGCCGAGACCTCTGACCGGAATCGAATCGATCGTCACGGTGTGGACATGATCCAACAAAAAGCGAGAGCGAACGCGCACCTGCGATCCAGCCGGCGAAGAGGACGATCAGGGCCAGGATCGTGAGACAACCTTTGAACAACGGCCGGCGCATCGGAGATGTTTATAGTTTCATCCCGGGCCCGCGTCGATTTGCACCGCTGCGCGTCCCACGGATGTTCGAAACCTCGTTTTTCGTTAGGCGTTAGGCGTCGATCTCGCGGTCGCTCTTGCTTCCTTTTTGCCCGCGCAACTTCGCCTGGATGAAAAGATCGATGTCGCCATCCATCACCGCCTGGACGTTGCTCGTTTCCGCGCCGGTGCGGTGATCCTTCACCATCTGGTAGGGCTGAAACACATACGACCGGATCTGGCTCCCCACGCGATGTCGCCTTTCTCGCCATATTGTCGGTCGATCTCGGCGCGCTTCTTGTCCTGCTCAATTTCGTAAAGTTTCGCCTTCAACATTTTCATCGCCAGCTCGCGGTTGCGTCCCTGGCTGCGCTCCGCCTGGCAGGCGACCACGATCCCGGTCGGCTTGTGCACAATTCGCACCGCGGTCTCGACCTTGTTCACGTTCTGTCCGCCTTTGCCGCCGGAACGAAAGGTGTCGATCTCGATGTCCACGGGATTGATCTCAATCGGCGCGGAATCGGCGATTTCCGGAACCACATCAACGCTCGCGAAAGAGGTGTGGCGGCGCTTGTTCGCGTCGAAGGGCGAAATCCGCACCAACCGATGAACCCCGCGCTCGGTATTCAAGTAGCCGTAGGCATATTCTCCGCTAACGAGGAGCGTGACCGATTTGATGCCGACTTCTTCGCCTTGCTGAATATCGATTGTCTGCGCGCTGAAACCGCTGCGCTCGATCCAGCGCTGATACATCCGCAGAGCATGTCGGCCCAGTCACAGGATTCCGTTCCGCCCGCGCCGGAGTGAATGGTGACGAACGCATTCGCGCGATCGTTTTCGCCGGAGAGAAGTTGTCGCAGCTCAAACTCCTCCAGTTTCTTTAGGAGCCGCTCGTGCTCGCTGACGATTTCTTTTCGGCGGTGGCCGGGCTGCCGGATTTGTTTCCTCAAGCGCAAGTTGCTGGAGCGCGTCAAAATCCTCCACCTCGCGCTCGAGCTCGCGCATCGGGTTAATCAAATTGCGCAGCACGCGAAGCTTCCTCGACCACGGCCTGGGCGCGTTCGCGATTCGACCAGAAATCCGCGGAGGCCATCCGCGTTTCCAATTCGCTTAGCTGAGCTTGCAGCTTCGGAAGGTCAAAAAACCTCCGCAATTCGCCCACCCGGGCGCGCAGTGCATCAAGGTCGATCGCTTCGATTTCCGTGGCCATGCGGGAAGATAACCGAGTCGCTGCCGCTGCCAATGGCGGTTCCAAAACCGACGCCGCCGCGGCCGAACGTTCCGGTGCGTTCCAGGTTCCAAACGGGTCACGCCGCAACGTCTGCGTGCGCTGAACAGAACCACGAAAATCGCAATCGAACCTTCGTCCGTTCGGCGAGGGCGCCGAGCGGTCCACGCAGGCGCCTGCGCTCCCCAGCAGAAGGCTACGCGTCGTCAGAAATGCGTGTTTCTTCCCAATATCAACCCGAGTAAGCGCGGACAAAGTCTGGCGATTCGGACCAGAATTTTTGATCGACCTCTTCCTGGGTCTCCGCCCTCGCCGCCAAGTCGGACTTTCTCACCACTAGTGAGTGATCGCCGCCCTCAACTACGTAAAGGTCGTTAGGTGCGGTCATCGCCGCGCGCCTTCCGCGAGCAGATCGAGCGGACACAGCGGATCCCGTGCTCCCTGGACAAAAGGATCGGCGTGCCTAACGACCGCAAGACCTGGTCGCGCAATTTCGTTCGGTCGCCCATGGCGCAGAGCGGATAGCCGAGACAAATGAGCCCGCTGACTTTCTCTTCGAGCGCAAGATGGCAGCCGATCCGGCCACCCATACTTTTGCCGATAAGGAAGATGCTGAATTTCGATTCTCGTTTTCCAACATTGGCCAGGGCGGCGCGATGAGCGGCGATCAGTTGCGGGGGCGATCGGGCCGCTTTCGTCCTTCGCGCATGTAATCGTAATCGAAAGTCACCACCTCACCGATGGATTCCAAGCGTCGCTTTCAACGCTGCATCCAGGGATGTGAGGAGGGTGCGCCGGCGCCGGGTGCGAAAGAAACAGGATTTTGCCGTCGATTGCATCGGCGTTCGCTTTGCTCACGATTCCGACTTCGCGATCGCGACGACGTAAGCGCTTTTGGAATCGCGAACCCGTCACCCTTCGCATAGATGTGGACAGCATCCGCGATTGCCGATCGAATCGCGTTCAACGTGTCCGGGGTCTGTTTGGCGAGAAGTCCACCCATTCGCACCCCGGCGTTGAGTTCGGCGTCGAAAATAAATCGCGCTGTCGGCACCTGCCAGTCGATTGTTGTTCGGCGGTTGGAATTTCATTGTCGCTCCCTCGAGAGCCTGCCCGCTCAAGTGCATTTCCGAAATTCCTCCTCATTCTCGAAGAGGTAATACGGTGGCCCGGGAGGCAGCCCGACCTCGAGATCGGCATGCGCCGAACGGCGTCGTCAACCAGTTGCAGGAAGGAGATTTTCTTCCTTCCGCGCCCAGGTGGTGAAGGCGAATCGGCCGCCCGGTTTCAAAACCCGACACGCTTCCGCACATCCGCGTTCCGGATCGGTAAGATGGAGGAGCGCGAAGCTTTGCCAGCATACAATCAAACGTGGAATCGGCGAAGGAATAGATTCTGTGCATCGCCTTCGTGGAACTCGATCGCGGGAAATTTCTGCCGTGCGATCGCGCGATCATCTCGCCGAAAATCGAGACCAATTGGTGTCGCCCCGCGCCTAGCCGCGGCACGCGGGAGACGTAGCCGGGCCCGCAACCCACATCGAGAATCGACATTCTTTCGCCGACTTCGGCGGCATCGAGCGGGAACGGAATGAACTGCCGGGTCGAGGTCGCCAAAGGGTGGAATCGTGCTGTCGGCGACTCGTTGCCAGCCGCGATGTTCGAATTCGAGTGAGGGCGTCGCTCTTCGCGGGTCCAAAAGTCTCTCCCGGTCGTTAGGCAAAAGCAAAGTGGCACTGCCGCATTTTTTCGCAATCTACCTTAGCCAGCACGCGAGCTGAACCCAGCCCTATGACCCGCTTCCGCCTGTTCGTCCCGATCGATCTTTCGGAAATCCGCGCCGCGCGCAAACGCATCGCCACCACCACTCGTTGCGTGCGCCACTCGTTGGGCTGGGCGGGCCCGGGGTTTCCCGAAGTGCGCTTGAAACTGGAAAACTTGCAACCGATCGGCGACTTACAAATTACGCGGGGCGGCGAACGCGGTCGCTCTGCTTCCCAGAAGGCCGAACGCGCCCGCGGCGTTTGGACGCGATCCCAGCGCGGGGGCACGCCGGGCAGCAGGTGTGGCTTACGCCGCACGCCAGGCAGGGGTCCCGTGCAGCGTGGTCGCGATCGAAACGGCGCCGCGAGGCGGGGGCTCGAACGGATGCGCGCTCTCACGGCGCAAAGCTTTTTTCTCGTTCCCTACGACGTTGCCTGGCAGACGCTCGACGATCGCGCCTTTCCCGGAGTCGATGGAGCCTTCATTCACCCGTTCGATGATGATCATTTCATCGCCCCGGTCACCGGAACCATGGGGCTCACGAGATTCTCGAGGACGCGCCCGAGACCGCGACCGTGCTCACCACCCGATCCCGGCGGCGGAGGATTAATCACTGGCATCGGGAGCGCGCTCAAAGCTTTGCGCCCGGAGATCAAAGTCATCGGCGTCGAACCGGAAAACCGCCGCGCCCGACCGCGCTTTCCGTTGTAAGGTTCGCCGCAAAAGGTTGAATTGGACCGCGTCGCTTTGTTGATGGCGCGGGCGGACAAAGCGTTTTTCCGCGGATGTGGGAACGGATGAAACCGATTCTCGACGATTCGTTAGTCGTTGAGTCTGGAAGAAACGCGCCAGGCGATGCGGATGATGGCGGAGAAGGCCCGAGTCATTTGCCGAGGGCGCGGGCGCGCTTCCCACTCGCCGCACGAATGCTCAGCGGAAGAAAGCAAAGATGGTCCGATTGTCTGCGTCGTTTCGGGCGGGGACGTCGACCCTGAAGAAGTTCTGCAGAACTGGTTGCCCAGCATCTGTAGCGGCGCTCTCACGAGCGCGCGCGCACGTGTTTAGCGCCGAAGGCGCCTAATCATTCCAGCCTGGGGCAACGCCCCGGGACCTCTGCGTAAAAGATCATTAGCGCTGAAGGCGCGTCATCATCCCCTTGAGCTGGGCCGAAACCTGTCGTTGGTCTCACTCAGACACCGAGATGAGTCGCGCTTTCAGCGCTTTGATCTCCGCAGGATCATATCTCCTGGGGCGGTTGCCCCGGGCTAGAGATGAATTCGCGTCTTCACGACGCTAAGCACCTACATGAGCGCCGAGGATTTTTTCTTGCCAAAGCGCGCCGTCGGCGGTCACTTCAGACCGCCGCTACAATCGATCTTTTCTCGACGAAGAAGCAGTCCGCGCGCGCATTTGCGAATGGAAGAACTCATCCCGCGACTGGCGGAAGCGATGCGCGATCTTTCCCACACGAAGGAAAGTGCGGCAGCCGCTGCACGACAGGTTCTTTCGGTGACGGAGCATCAGGGTTTTCAGGCGTCATGCCCGCGCGCACCCACGGCGGGGGCGGGAGCCAAGCTGGTGACTTTTTCCCTAACAATCAAGGGTTGCCGACGCATCACGCGGTCATTGTGCTCTTCCGCCCGGAAACCGGCAGACCACGCTGGTGGTGATGGACGGACGTTTGATCACCGAGATGCGGACCGCCGCGCAAAACTTCCGCGGTCGCGACCGATCTACTCGCACGCCGCGGGGTCGCGGATTTGCTCGCGATCACTTGGATCCGGCGTCAGGCCCAGAGCCATCTCCGAAGCGCGCTCGAGTCGTTAGAGCGATTTCGTGAAGTTCGCGTCTGGAGCCACGCGGCACGCCGCTCAGTTGCGCAACGCTTCGAAGTCCGGCCACGGATTCCGCGGAAGAGGCCGTCCGCGGGGCGGATGTTGGTGGTCGTGGCCACCTCCGCTGACCACTCACGCTGCTAAAAGGGTGAATGGCTGAGCTTGGGCGCGCGCATATCCAACGCGGTCGGCGCCACCCGCCCGAACTGGCGCGAGGCTGGGCACGACGAAAGTCCTGCGTCGCGCCTGCCTTTACGTCGAATCGCGGGAAGCGGCGAGCAAGGGAATCGGGCGACGTCATCGCCGCGGGCAACTATCTTCGCAAGAGCTCACGGCCAGAAGTCCTGGCCGGGACGAAGCCGGGACGCCAGTCCCCAGGACGAAAGGCGTCACGCTTTGCAAATCGGTCGGGGTCGCGGTGGAGGATGTGGCGGCGGCGAGTTTGGTTTATCGCATGAAGCGGCCTGGGTGAATGGGGTAATCGGGACGACGGGATCAGGTGAGTGCCTAACGATTGCACTGGGGTGCCGATGCCGGGCCGCACATGAAGAACTGCCGCGCCTCCGGTGGGGCATCCGGATGCAGCCCGTGGAGACGCATGGCACGCCTGGCAAATAGCCCTCGACTCGTGCAATCCACGTAGCCAGGGCGAGAGCTCGAGGAAGAAGGGCATCGAGTGCGCCGAGAAAATGAGGCTGCGGCGGCCGCCGATCTTGCGGGAATCGACATTCGCCCGCACAGCGTTGTTTGTTCGCGTCAACATGAGCGCCGCGAGACCGCTGGAGCGATGGTCTATGTCTTTTACGGATGACTTCGAATCCAGTGCCGGTCGGGGTCTGGTAGCCTTCCCGTCCGCTGGAGATGCGCGAGTTCGCGACGCCAGGTGTTTACCGCGGTAGAGAATGGGCTTCCCTGCTCGCTCAGATCGACCACGTCGAAGGCCGCCCGGTATGCCGGTCGGGCATGTTCGACTCGAGACATCTCGGTCATGCTGCTGCAGCCGCCCGGGCGCGTAGCGAGCAAACTGAGGAAAGCGAACCGTTGCCAGATTCGGGTCATCGTATGCCAACTCATTTCGGAAACCGCCACCTGAACGGACGCGCGTTCACAATCACTGGTGGCGCAACCGCGGCATTCCGGCAACACCCTTGTTCGTTAGGCAGAACCTCCTACCCAGTCATGGCCCACTGCTTGATCGAAACGAAGGTGGTGGCTGGGAGAATCAGACTCCCGACACGATTTGAGCTGAACTTCAGTGGTCACGATCAGTCATTCCCCTCGTGAGATGGTCATTGACGCAAATAGTTTTGCTGCACTATGCTGCAGTGGATGGCGTCCTACTATCCGCGAAAAAACAGCCCATATTGTGGATTCGCTATCGAAGCCCGATGGCACTTGGGGCGACAAGACTACAAAGATCGAATCGATTCCCCTGGGTTCTCTCGAAGGTCAAACAATTCGTTGCCGACCGCACGTTGCAGGAACACCACGCTGACCACACAACGAACGCGCACCGCTTTGATGCTTGGGTTCCAACCTTTTTCGCGCACCGATATCGAACAAAGACACGAATTCGTTATGGGAACGCTTGGAGTGCCCTGGCCGTCTACCTTGACCACGCCTGCGTCATCGCCCCGAGCCAAGTAAATTACCGCTTGTGCGCTGATTACCGTAATGCCATTCGGACAGTACCTGACAAACTGTTGCGTCCTCGATCGCACAACACCGCGATGGAATTGAAAGTCTTCTCCGCTATCACTCAGAGCGCTGCGACGCGGTTACATTCCCGTCGAAGATCCTTGCACGAGACTTGGCATTCGTAGAACACCGCCCAAGAAAATCGGAAATCACCCCAGATGATCAGGAAAAAATTGAATCGGCCTTGAAAACGCAGGATTCGTGGATGCGAGATTCATTGGCTCGTTACCATGCGACAAGGTTGCCGACTTTCGGAGACCGCAGTCCCCACTCGATCGAATAGACCCGACCCGCGAAAACAATCGGCTTTGTCATCAAAGGCGGACGAACACATGGTACCCCACTCCATGCCGATCTTCTGCCTCTTTACCGACGCGCCACGAAGTATCGCCAGTCCCACGCCCGGTCACCTTGCCGAAATGCCAGCCAAAAATGGCATCAGTTCCTTCGCCGCATCGGCCGCCGTCACCTGAGCTTTCACTGCACACGGGTAACCGTCGTGACGCGATTCATCGGGCAGGTGTCCCAATGTCGCAGGCTATGGCCTACGTCAGGCACGCAGCAGCACTGTTCATTCTATCTACCAACGTCTTGCGCCGGCGGACGTTCGCCATTTGGGTGCGGCCTTATCCAATCCGCTGCTTGAATTTTCCGGTTTTTGCCTTAACCACTGCAAGACCCACCCACCGTAAGATCTGCCTCCGGGCATGAATCCGGCCCACTTCATGCGCTTTACAAAACCTGGGGACACACCCAATGCCCTTGCCAAATCCTAACGTTTAAGAGCATTCTTCACTCTGTGTCCTGGTGGATTGCATGATCTAATAAAAGCATAATACTCACTGTGAAGTATTATTTTTCTTCGGCTTTTAGGAAGAGGCATCACGGCATCGGCTCCGGCATTAATGACGTCATAATTGGAAAGCATCTTTGCGGCGGCCGTCGCACGCTTTCCAAACCTACGTTTTTAATGACCCGCTTTTAGGTCAGATTCTCAGCGGCTTTTTCCGACCACTTCGCCCGGACGGAAACATAGAGTTGCGGCCAAGAAAATCATGGCGGACCGGTACCCCGACTCTACCACTGGTGCGATTCTGCGCGTGCAGCGCTGTCCAGAACCGCACGGCCACAGGCGTGATTCAACGGGCATGCTTCGCGTTGGCTGGTCAAACTCATTTTGCCGCAACTCCCGCCATTTGGAACGCCGAATTCTTGCTTCGGACGCGACCCGATCGATCCACTTTCGCCCAAGGATTCATTCTTCTGGCGTATCAACTACACCTTTGAGATATGTTGTCAATTGCATTCTCGACGATTCCAGTAGCCATGGCTTGCTGACGTCATGGGTAAATCCTATTTAATGTCACCCCTAAGAGGAACGCATTGCTCAATGACATGGCTGAATACGTCCCTTCAATTATTGCCGCTTTCAGATGTTATGACCCAAACACCGAATCGAATCCGCCTTCAATTCGTAGTCATATCGTTTGAAACACCTTTTGGCATGCCGAAAAGGTGTAACCAAGTACTCTAGGGGAAATTCGGCGTTGCGCCACGGTGTGAAACTGTGAATGTTTCTCGGTGCAATAAACTTGGGAACAGACTAGGCTTTTTCGCGCCCAACTGCCAGGCTCAACCAGCGGAGGTCATTCGTGGACGAACCAGCGCCGAAGAAGAAAGCATCACATCAATGTCCGCTCTGGCTTCTTATTACCAGGTTTTGTGATTTTTATTTTGGGCTTCACCTCAGAGTTCTCCTCAAAAACATTATGGCGCAAAGCCAATGTGTCGATGTCACAGCGTCGCGACGATTTTCGTTTATCTTCACCGGCGTAGCACTCGGCGGTTCTGCCCTTGTGCTGGCTATAATTACTGTCTTTCTCAGCAAACACGCCGAGGACACTCTCTACACTAAACAGAAGCGACGAGGGCATTTCGAATCAGAATGAAGCCTTTATCAAAACGACTGAAGTCCTCACCAGAATCGAATCGTCGACAGGCGTTACCAGGAAGCGCCTTGAGGATATTATTGCGGGCAGAACAAGGTGTTATTGCTCGGGAGTCACCAGTCGATCGCTATCTAAGGATAAGCCACCCCTCCTCCGGATAGGCTCGCCAGATTGAAGAAAGACCTGTCAGAGTCAATTCGCCCGAGGAGATCGGCTCTTGTCGCCAACAACCTTACTTCAAGAGGGCTAGCTACGATCACCCGAAAACAGGAAAAGGGACAGGCCATAAAGAATCGATTCAAAAGCTACATAGCGTCGCTTGTGCGCTGAATTGCAAAAATCCGCGAATGTGACGGAGTTCAGACGCGGCGAAGGAGAGAGGAAAATTTAGGGGAAACTCAAAACGAGTTTTTGGGATGTAATCACGCGACCATAAACGGGAAGAGGACTGGTATTATTACTGCATCCTCGCTCGCACGAGGAATTGGACGGTCCCCTGAGTGAATGGGTAGATGATCCCAAGAAGTTTTTAATCAACTTCCGGGAATGTCATTTGGAGAACCCGCGAGGACAAATTGGATTACGTAATTCTGGCTTCGGACATGAGCTTAACTGCGATTGAGAATATATCGAGCGGTAGAAAAATATCACAGGCTAATACCGCCAAGTAGTGGTTGTCGATCTCGTTGGGAGCCCGCCGATATTCGCATTAACGTCATCCGGCAAGTGGTATAACAAAAACTGCAAATTCCGTTTCTAGCCTCTAACCGGAAGAGAAAATCCTAAAATGACGCTCTTCAAAACGCGGCGTTACAAAATACGTTCAAGTTACGGTGTTCTTCAACCTCAGCTTTCTGGGAAAATGTTTGAATAGCGAAGGCCCGGCGACATTTTCCGAATCCGACGAACCTCGCGCTCAGAAGAGCTTGTGCGCAGCATTCCCGCGGCAACAATTTCTCGACGTATCGAACTCGACGACAGCGGTTCATCGCTTTTCCATATATAACGACGGGCAAGAGCGTCCTGATTATCCCCACCCAGGCTCCGTGAAATTCCGACCGTTTCCAGCGCAGCCCGCAGGTGTTTTGCTTTCCCTACGATGCCCCAATAACGACCGAGCTTTCGCCAGTCATCAGTCATTGTGCGACACGCAACCACTAACATACCGTAGGATTCCAATTGCGACCAGATCGAGTCAGCGCGCGGTGCCCGCTCGCAGGTGCTTTTCGTCGCCAGAACCGCTGCTTCAAACCAAGTTTACGACAACCAGGTCAAAACGCCGAAGGATACGGCTGACGGGACAACCAGAATATGGATGATAAGCCTGGATGCCACGCGTTTTTACTGAACCGACTCAATGGAAATACGGGGAAGGCGGAAGGTCGCTGGCCAAAAATCTTCAAGTGTCTTTTGAACTCAGTGTAGTTCCTGGAAATTCTTCGGGATACGTTAGCGTTCCAAAAAACATTGCGCGATCACATGCTTTCTGATCGACCTTCGCCAACGACAACCACGGAGCACTGGCGGGCCTTCGTAGAAACTTCCGTAATTTCCCCCCGGTGGCGGCGCACGCGCCCACAACAGTGAAGGGGAAGCGGTCGTTGGCAATGGTGTAAAGGCTCCGCCGGCGAACCTGCAGATTGCTCGCGGTCTGCACTATGAAACCTTAGACAAGCCCAGGAGCGTCGCCGGGCGCCGGACGCGCGCAGCCTCTCCGCTGACCTTTACAACCACGCGGCGAGCCGGAGGCGGGCGTAACACGCATGCGCGCCCGCGAGGCGGGTTTTGCTGGTGCTGCACCACCCTAAACTTTCAGGCGGCGGTGGCTGGGGGAGAATCGAACTCCCGACACGAGATTTTCAGTCCTCTGCTCTGCCAACTGAGCTACCAGCCAAATGACCCCAAGTCCGGGTGACCAATTCGAGGTCAACTCCGGACAGAGGCCTGTCATTATGGCGGATTCTGCCCGCTCGGCAAACCGGAGGGTTCAGCATAGCGCAGATTGACAAGGAACGGCCGGTTAATCGAAAAGTCGGTCGTCGACCGCAGCCGTGAGCAGGTGGAGGTAAAGCGGGCGCGAGATTTCCGCTTCGCCCCGAACTGCTCAAGATGCGGGTGAGCCGCAGGTGTCGAAGGGTAAACCGGCGCGCCTTCAGGTGATCGACCAGCGCCAGAGCGCGATCTTGGAGGCGCCGGTCGTGCGATGAAACATCGATTCCCCGAAGAACGCGCCGCCGATCGTGACTCCGTAGAGACCGCCGGCTGAGCTCGTCAGCCGACCAGGCCTCGACCGAGTGCGCCCATGCCTAAGTTCGAATGCAGCTGCGTGTAGCTCGCGATGATCTCGTCGTTGATCAGGTGTCGTGGCGCGCTCGGCGCAGGCGCGGATCACGTTCGGCGAAGCGGGTGTCGAGCCGGATCTCGATCGCTTGCCCGCGGCGCTCCCGTTTCAAACCATGCGGGACATGGAATCCGTATCCAGCGGCAAGAATCGTCCGCGGGTCGGGCGAGAACCAGCCGGATCTCGCCGTTCTCCATCGCCATTGGGAAAACGCCCAATCGATAGGCCTGAAGGAGAAGGTCGGGATCGATCATCAACGATTCGTTTAACGCGATGAAGCTGCCGGAAGGCAGCCTGGAAGGCGCAGGCCTTTGCTAACGTGCCTCAATCGATCATCGCGCGAGATCGAAGAAGCGAAATGTTTTCGTTGCCGGCGCGCTCGTTCTTGCAAACCACGCTTCGCTCATTTACATCTCCAGATGAAACCCCTCGTCTTCCTCGCCCTCCTCGTCAGCATGTTCGGATGCGCCGAGAATACGCCCCCGCCGAGGAAGTGCGCGAGCAATTTGAACGCGGATTTTCCGGCCAGGGGCCACGTCGTTCCCCTGGGTGCGCCGGAAAATCCCCGCCGCCGCAGGCAAATCCGCAATGAGCCGCCCGTGAAAAAACGGCGCATTCCCGCATTCTCATTCTCGATTTCGGTTCGCAATACACTCAGGTCATCGCCCGCCGGGTGCGCGAATGTCAGGTCTATTCCGAGATCGTTAGGCATGATCTCCGCGCGGCGGAAGCGAGCGCTGATGCAGCCCAACGGAATCATTCTTTCGGGCGGCCCGGCGAGCGTTTACGAAACGAGCGCGCCGCAGATTGATCCCGCGATCTTTTCGTTAGGCATTCCTAGTGCTCGGGATCTGTTACGGGATGCAGCTGATGGCACGCATCATCTCGGCGGCGAAGTCGAATTCAGTGCGCGGCGCGAATATGGCGCCGGCGTGCTCCACCTCGACGACCACAGCAGCTCGCTGCTCAACGGCCTCGGCGAACAGATGGATATCTGGAACAGCCACGGCGACAAACTGACCGCGCCGCCGAAAGGTTTCCACGCCATCGCCCATACCGAAAACTCGGCCTTTGCCGCGATCGAGGACACATGCGCGTCATCTCTACGCGCTTCAATTTCATCCCGAAGTCTCCCACACGCCACGCGGGAAAGAGATCATCGAGAATTTTCTCTTCCGCATCTGCCATCTGCACGATGGATTGGACGATGGGCTCGTTCATCGACGAAGCCTGCGCGCGCGTGCGGCAGCAGGTCGGCGACGAAAAGGTGGTGCTCGGGTTGAGCGGCGGAGTCGATTCCTCGGTCGCGGCCGCACTTCTGCACAAGGCCATCGGCGATCAGCTCACCTGCATCTTCGTCAACAATGGACTCCTGCGCGAAAACGAAGCGGAGATCGTGCAGCGCGTCTTCGGGCGAAAATTTTCAGATCAAACTGAAATACGTCGATGCCTCGGAGCGTTTTCTGAAACTGCTCCAGGGCGTGACCGACCCGGAAACGAAACGCAAGGTGATCGGCGCGCGAATTCGTCAGGGTGTTCTGAAGAGGCGACGGAAGAATTGCTCGCACAGGATCGAGCCGACAAGCGACCGCACGCCGGTTATCGCTTTCTCGCCCAGGGAACACTTTATCCCGACGTGATCGAGAGCGTCGCCATCGGCGGCAACCCGGCCTCGCTGATCAAGAGCCATCACAACGTCGGCGGCTTGCCGGAGAAGATGAATTTCGAACTGGTCGAACCGCTCCGGCAACTGTTTAAAGACGAAGTTCGGCAGGCGGGATTGCAGCTCGGTTTGCCGAACGAAATCGTGCATCGCCAGCCATTTCCCGGGCCTGGACTCGCTGTTCGGATCCTCGGCGAAGTCACGCCCGAGCGGCTGCGCATTTTGCGCGAGGCCGACACCATCGTGGTCAGCGAAATGAAAGCGAGCGACTGGTATTACCGCGTCTGGCAATCGTTCGCCGTGCTGCTGCCGGTGCGCTCGGTCGGCGTGATGGGTGACCAGCGCACCTACGAAAACACGATTGCGCTCCGCATCGTCGAGAGCCAGGACGGCATGACCGCCGACTGGGTGCGACTGCCCTACGAAATGCTGGCGCGCATTTCGAGCCGGATCGTGCAACGAAGTCAAAGGCGTCAACCGCGTCTGCTACGACATTTCGACCAAGCCACCGAGCACGATCGAGTGGGAGTAAGGCGACGTGTTCAGGAATTGTTAGGCTGTGATCCACGTTCTCGACACCCGTCACCTCGGCCACCGCGGAATAATCGCCGCGATCGCGCTCGAGACGAACGACGGCATCGTGCTTTTCGATACCGGCGCCGATTCCACCTTCGAGACCATCGCGCTCGAAATGCGCGTTGCAGGCTTTGCGCCTAACGACGTGCGGCACGTCTTTCCTCAGCCACATTCATCTCGATCATGCCGGGGCGGCCTGGCACTTCGCCGAGGCCGGGCGCGACGATTCACGTTCATCCGCGGGGCGCGAATCACCTGATTGATCCCTCGCGATTGATGGAATCCGCGACTCGAATCTTTGGCGACAAACATGCATCGGCTCTGGGGTGAAATGCGGCCAATCGCGCAAGAGAAAGTGCATGCGACCGACGACTCGAGTCCGATTCGCGTCGGCGAATTTGAAATTCGATCGCTCGGCACCCCCGGTCATGCTTCCCATCACAACGTTTATCATTGGGGCGACAATCTTTTCGGTGGTGACGTCGCGGGCGTGCAACTCGACGGCGGGCCGCCGGTGCCGCCGTTTGTTCCGCCCGAGTTGCATGTTGAATCATGGCTGGAATCGATCGCGCGCATCCGTGCGCTCGCGCCGAACGCATCTTTATCTGCCGCATTTCGGTCTGGCCGAAAGGCAATCTCAACGGCTCACTTCGATGCGACTCGAAGAACGAGTTGAACGCTGGGCCAAATGGTTCCGCGACCAGCTTCGCAAAGGCCGGACTGAGCGCCGAGATGGTGGCGGATTTCGCCGCTTACGAAGCCAGAGACCTGCTTGAGGCCGGCGCGCCTAACGAACGCTTGGAAGATTACGAGCACGCCGACCCAAGCTTCATGGCCGTGAGCGCGTCGATTCGCTACTGGCAGAAGTTCCACCCGGAAGCTGTAGCTCGCTAAAACCAAGGAGCGGCGGTTTATAACCGCCGTGGAGCGCGAAGCGCTCCCGATGTCCTGGAAGCGCGTTCGCGTGCGTTGCCGCTCGCAAGAATGTTTGGGGGCGTTGCGCCGCACGGCGAGTGCCAAACACATCGTCGCGCTCCTTCCTTGCAGGCTCAGCTCGCAAGCAATTTTTGAAGCGGGGCTCGTCGCGCAGCCCATCCCACTGCGGCTCCACCCGCAGCATCCCGGGCGTCGGCCCGCCGATTTGCCTAACGAGCGCTCGGCAAGCGCACTCAGCGCCTGATCGGTTCGCCCGGTCGACTGCGCGTAGATCGCGGCCAGATTCGTCGCGATCAGCGGACCATCGAGCGCGTCCGCGGAAATCGGCAGCCGTTCCGCCGCACGTTCACCGGCAGCGATTGCTTCCTCCGTCGTGACCGAGCATGGCCTCAATCAAACGCGCGCATGATCAAGACCTTGGCGTCGTTAGGCGAATCTTTCGCTTCCGCCAGCACTGCAGCTCCTGGCGGCGGCAAAGGCGCGTTCGGCCTCCTTCCTCCTGGCCGCGGCCCCGCGCGATCAAGCCGACGTACCAGTCTCGCGGCACGGTGTAATCGTCGAGCGCGCCGACCAATCCGCACAGGCCGACGTCGTTATATTTGCATTCAGTGCAGGTGCCCAGCCGCCGGTCGGCCTCGTCAAAGTCGCGTTCCATTAACGCCAGCCGCACGGCGATCGTCGTGACCGCGCCGCCCGGATCAAAATCCTTCGGGAATTCGCTGCAAAGTCTCGCGCAACGGGCGCGGTTTCCTCGCGTTCGCGCAAGGCTAAGCTCGGCGCGCGCGATCGGAAACATGTAGGCCTCCGGTGCAATCCCGATCGCTTCCAGCCAGCACCTGGTCTGCTTCGGCGAAGCGCCGCACATAAGTGAGGGTCTCGGAAAGATTCCAGAGCGCAGAAATATTCCGCGGGTCGAGCTGCTTCGCCCGCTCCAGGTGAAGGATCGATTCCTCCCAGCGACCGCGCCGGCGCTCGATTATCCCGAGGGCACTGGCCACGTCCGATTCGTTAGGCAAGGCGCGCTGCGCCAGGGTGAGCTCGCGGATCGCCGCCTCGTAATCGCGCGCCGAATAGTAATAATAGAAGGCGAGCGCGAGATGGCCCTCTCCCATTTCCGGACGTAAACGCAGCGCGGTCTCCGCGGCCTCCTTCGATTTCGCCAACCGGGCCCAACTCTTGTCGTAACCAAACCAGAAGAGCTCACCGTGAATTCGCGAGACGAGATAATGCGCGAGGACAAACTCCGGGTCGCGCGCCAGCGCCTGCTCGAGTAACGGGAGCGCCTTCTCGTGCCATTCTCATGCGGGATCGCCGATGCCGCTCCAACGAAAGAGGTCGCGCGCCTGCATATAAAGATCGTAAGCCTCGAGGTTCTTTGTCGGCTGGGTTTGCAGCTCGGCCATTTCGGTAGGCGAAAGATTGGCGCGCAACGCCCTAACGATGCTGCTCGGCAAGCTCGGTCTGGATGGCGAACAAGTCGGTCAGTTCGCGATCGAAGGTTTCCGCCCAGATGTGGGCATCGGTCTGGGCGTTGATCAGTTGCGCGTTCACGCGCACGCGATTGCCGGAACGCCGGACCGTTCCTTCGAGCACGTGGGCCACCCCGAGGGCGGCGCCAATCTCGCGAAGGTTGCGATCGCCGGTCCGATATTGCTGCACCGAAGTGCGACTGATCACCTTGAGATCGGCGATGCGGGCGAGGCTGGAAAGGATGTCATCGTGCACGCCATCGGCAAAGAAACGGTTCTCGCGATCGTCGCTCAGATTAGCGAAGGGCAGAACTGCGATGCTTTTCTCGGGCACGGTCGGCGCCGCGGCAAAGGGCGAGACGGGGCAGGCGCGTCCGCGGTGCGAACGATTCCTGCCGGAGTGATGTCGTAGGCCCAGGCGAGGATGACCGCGATCGGGAAGCCGAGGGCGACGGCGAAAATAAGCAGGCGCACCGGCCAGGTCGGGATTTCGAGATAGGGCGAAACCTGGGTCGCGACCTGGATCAAGACCCAGGCAACAACAATGTAGGCGACGGCGACCCGGTAGACCTTGCGCCGCTTCAGCTCGACGAAAAACTGTTTTTGCCTGATCCGCTCGCGAGAGCGCGCGATTATCGTCTGGCTGCGGAGTCGCCACCGGAAGGTTATGACCTGAGATTGAGGCAGCGGCAAGGATTGGAAACCACGCGAGGAGCTCCCTGAGATTCTCCGTGGTTCGGCCGGTGACCGCGGACGCCGGCCAAACTAGGCGAGAAGTTCCTCGAGGTCTTCCGTCGTTAGGCCAAGGCCCGCGCTGCCGGCGCTGGTGAGCATCGCACCGGCAAGCGCTTGTTTGCGCTTTTGCAGGTTGAGAATTTTTCTTCCACCGTGTCGCGCGCGATCAGCTTGTAGGAAGTAACGACTCGCCGCTGGCCAATGCGGTGGGCGCGATCGGTGGCCTGCGCTTCGACCGCGGCATTCCACCACGGATCGAAATGAATCACGGTATCGGCCGCGGCAAGATTGAGCCCGACCCCACCGGCCTTAAGACTGATAAGAAAGACCGGATGGAATTGGTTTCCTGGAAACGATCCACCTCTTCCTGACGATTTTTGGTCGCGCCGGCGAGATAACAATACGCGATCTCCTTCGCCTCGAGCCGTTGCCTAACGAGTTCGAGCATTTGCACGAATTGACTGAAAACCAGGACGCGATGCCCGCCGTCGATGATTTCGCCGAGCAATTCATCGAGGAGTTCGAGCTTGGCCGAAGTCTCTCCCTTGTCGTTAGGCGAAAGCCCGAGCAAGCGCAGATCGCAACAACTTTGACGCAACCGGAGCAGGCCGGTGAGCATTTGCATCCGATTTGTGTTCCCGTCCTTTCCGGTAACCGCGATTCCCTGCTGAATTTCGCGGAGGAGGGCATCGTAAGCGGCTCCGCTGGGTGGGCCTGAGCTCGCACGGGACAACCTGTTCAATTTTCTCCGGCAATTCGGGCGCGACCTCGGCTTTGCAGCGGCGAAGGAGAAACGGTTGCAGCCGTCGAGCGAGACGGCGCTGGATCGTCGGATCCCGTCCGGTCGTCAGGGGCTTTTCGTAGCGCTCCCGAAAATCGGCCCGACTCCCGAGATAACCGGGCACGACAAAATTCATCAGCGACCAGAGATCGCGCACCGAATTTTCCATCGGTGTGCCGGTGAGAACGAAGCGGCTCCTCGCCTGAAGACGGAAGGCGGCCTGGGCGTTCTGGGTTTCGGGATTCTTGATGTGCTGCGCTTCGTCGAGCACGACCGTTGAAAACTGTCGGCCCGCATATAGGTCGAGGTCGCGCCGGAGCAAACCGTAACTCGTTAGGCCAAGATCGAATTCCGGCAGCCGCGCGATCCGGGCCGCACGGTCGGGGCCGTCGATCAGCTGGAGTTTCAACTCCGGCGTGAACCGCGCGGTTTCCCGTTCCCAGTTTGGGAGAAGTGATCTTGGACTAACGATCAGTGCCGGCTCCTGGCCGCGCCGGGAGAGGGAGAAGCGCGAGCATTTGCACGGTTTTGCCCAGGCCCATCTCGTCCGCCAGGATTCCCCAAGATTTTGCCCGTCGAGCGCCGCCAACCATTTCACGCCTGCGCGCTGATATTCGCGCAGCTGAGCATTCAGCGGGCCGGAGAGAGCGGCGATCTCAGTTGGGCGGGTTTGGCGAAGCACGTTCGCGGCGCCGACCAGACGCGCGCCGATTTCCGTCGCGGTGTTCGCGAGGTAACCGGCCTGCATTTTGTTCAGTCGATAAATGCCGGGCTGGCTTTGCCGCGGTTCGACGTCGCGGAGCAACTGCTCGAAATCATCGAGCGCTTCCGGATCAAGGACGGCGGTTTTCCCGTTCGACAGGCGGGAGCGACTCGCGCCTGAGCGCAGGAGTCGTTGGATTTCCGCGAGAGGAATTCCTTCGCCCGTCGCGCTCGCGACCGAATACTTGAGCTCGAACCAATCTTCGCCGGAACGCACGATCTCGAGCGTGGCCCGAACCGGCTCGATCTCGGCGCTCGACTTTTCCAGTCGCGGCTCGACCTTCAACTCCCAGTCGTTAGGCAAATTGGCCAGGTCGAAGGCGAAGAAACGAACGATGCGATCGGGATCACGCAGTTCGAAATTGCCCGCCGTGCGGCTGAAACCGGCTCGTTCCAGTCGCGCGCGACGGCCTCGGTTTCCGCAGCGAGATTGCGGATAAGAAGACGATCGTTCATCCGCAAGACGAAACGCTCTTCCGGTTGCGCGAGCGGAGCGAATGCCGGGCGATTGCCGTAGGTGCAGCACAATTTTGCGCGCAGATGCTGGAGCGAGCCCTCGAGCCTTAGCGCGAACGCCGGTTGCGCCAATTCGACGGCGGGAATTGAAACACCCGCAGGCAACTCCACCTCGACGAACTCCCGCCACACCGGCAGGTCGAGACGCGAAAATTCGTCGAGCTGCGCCCGCGCCAGCAGCAACGGTGCGCCAAAGAGATTCGTTAGGCGCAGAGGCAAATTTTCGCCGACTTCCCAGAACTGATTCCCGCGCAGAAACCAAATGGCGGCGCCGACGACCAGTGCCTGTTCCTGCGAACCCGTCCGAGGGGTCAACTCAAAACGGTCTCCGACAGGACGAATTGCGACCAACGGACGAAACGCTTCCGGCATGACTTGTACACGCGTCGATTTGCCAAAGCTCAGCCGCGGATGACCGCGCAACGCCGGCAGCCAGCACAGGAAAGCTTTGGTCGAAAGCTGATTCACGCTCCCAGCCTCGCGTGCCTAACGACTCGAGGGCGGCCAGGTCAAAGTCGTCGAGTGCAAATCGCTCTTCCCTGGCAGGGCGTCGAAAGGCATCCGGCGATTCTCCAGCTCCGCCTCGAGACAAACCATGATCTGTCCCCTCGCCCAGGCATTGGCAAAATTTGGCGGCAAAATAAAGTGCAGCCTGACGGGACGCTCCGCGCTTTCGCCTAACGAAACAAAGCGCGCGGCATTTCTTTCCGCGGGCTGCACTAATGGGACCGCCGGTGCAGCTTTGAGCGGCGGCGCCAGGACGGCAAGCCCGACCGCGAGCGAATGCGGGCAAATCTTCCCCCACTCTCGGGCTTCCCGGCAGGTGCAGAGATTTTCCACATCGCTGGCGCTGCGGATGCGCAGTCCGGCGCGGTAGCGTTTTGCGTCCGCGTGCACGTCGCCCGCAAGCAGTGGCGGATCATAATTGGCCGAGGCCACACGGCCCGCCTTCACCAGTTCGCGCGCTGCCTTCATCGCCTTCCAGCCACCCGCGCTGGACAGGAGTTTTTCCGTAATCGCGATCGGACTGGATTGCACTCTGCAGTTTGCCCGCGGGAGGGAGCCGAAGCAATCAACTGGCGACTGGCGGGATTGATATTGATAATCCGTTGCAAAACCCGACTCTCGAGTTGCACGGTGCCGACGGAATGGAGCTCGCCTTTAACGACGATTGGAAAGACACTCAGCAGTCTGAGATCGAAGCCGCTGGCCTCGCACCGGCTGAGGATCGTGAATCGGCAATCCAAGCCGTGCTGACCCCCGGCATGTATACGGCAATCGTGCGCGGGAAAGATAACACCGCCGGCGTCGGGTTGATGGAAGTACAACCCGCTGTAGGCGCGACTGGTTGCCGGCCACGGCATTCCGTGAAATAGGAGCCGGGCGATGAAAGCGAGCGGTCCGCCTAACGACACCTCTGGCCTGGTCGCCGGGGTAGCAGCGTTCGTCACCTGGGGCCTGGTCCCGGTCTACTGGAAGCTGCTCGGCTCCGTTCCCGCAAGTGAGATCCTCGCCCATCGCTTCATCTGGACCTGTGTCTTCATGGTTCTGCTCTTGAGCTGGCAGAAGCGCTGGCCGGAAGTGAGCGCGAACCTGCGCGCGCGGCGGACGGCCTTTATTGCGTCGCGAGCGGCGTGATGATCACGATCAACTGGTTCGTTTTCATCTGGGCAGTGAATTCGGGACATCTGCTCGAGACCAGTCTTGGCTATTTCATGACGCCGCTGGTCAATGTCCTCTTCGGCGCCCTCTTCCTTCGCGAACGACTGAGCCGCGGCCAGCTGCTTTCCGTTCTTATCGCGGCCGGCGCGGTCTGTTATCTCACCTTCGGCTTTGGCAAATTGCCCTCGGTGGCGCTGACTCTTTGCTTCTCGTTTGGCCTCTACGGGCTCTTTCGAAAATCTCCGGCGCGGCGCCAGTTCCCGGCCTGTTTCTCGAGACCACGGTCATCGTTCCGCTCGCCCTGGTTTGGCTAGCCTGGTTGTCGGCCGAGAGCCATCTGCACTTCGGGATCACCGTGCCGGGTTTGTCTTTGCTCCTGATGAGCACGGGAATTGTCACCGGGTTACCCTTGCTCTGGTTTGCTCACGCCGCCCGGCATCTTCGCCTAACGACCATAGGGTTCCTGCAATATCTCGCACCCAGCTGCACTTTCGTGCTTGGCGTCTTTCTTTATCACGAGCCATTTCGCCACGCCCAACTGCTGACCTTCTCTCTGATCTGGATCGCGCTCATTATTTTCACCGCGGATGCGCTCGCGCGGTGGCGGGCGACGCGCCCGACCGCGTTCGAGCCGGTCGAAATGTGAGCGGCGTATAGATCGCCGTCCACGAGAGGCGTGGCCCGGTAATTGTGTTATGCTCGCTCCCAGCATGTGGAGCGAAGACAACTTTCAATACGCGATCGAAAACACGGAGGTAATCGTCGCACCGCAGGGTCGAATCGCGACTTTCGGCCAGACCAGTTTCCGTTTCTTTCTTATCAGCGAGTTAATGGATCAGGTGAATGAAGTGCGGGTCCGCGACGGCCGGATCCACGCCGAGCGACCACAGATCCTGACTCCGGAACATTATGCGCGGCTGCTGCTCGAAGGCTTTGGCGATCAGGCGCGACAGTTTGCCGAACAACTGCGGGAGCGCGCGGCGAACTTTGCCGTCTCTGCGCTACGGTTTTCGCTTTCGGAAAACCGACGTAACTGAAAGAACGATCCGCTCGCCGCTGACGGCGGTGATTGATGAGACAAAGGCAAAGGTGGAACGCCTGGATGAGCCACTTAGTGCCGTAATCCAGGGAGTCGATGACGCCTGGGAAGTTTGTCTCCCTGAAATTCACCACTCGACCTGATCGAGCGCTCAAGCGGCGGCAACCTGGGAGATTTTCGGCGGCGGGGTTTGCTTTAGGCAGTCGGCGCATACGCCGCTCGTCAGCCTCAGTAAGCCGACTAACGATCGACTAACTCTCAGCGCACGAGTAAGAATGGCGTCGCGGCTGGTCACGCTGCCGAGATCGTCGCTAACGATAACGCTAAACGCGGCGCCGTTGTCCTGGCCAGTGGCCGGTGGTGCTTTATAACCGGGATTGTTTGCCCCGGGAATGTTGGTTCCGTTCTTGCGCCATTGATAGCGCAGGGGTGGCTGGCCGGTGGCCACCACTTGAAACCTCACGCTACGGCTAGCTTGACGCTCGCATCCGCTGGCTGTTGCACGATCTGCGGATAGCCCGGCGGCGTGGGCGTTGGTGTCGGCGTAGGGGTAGGAGTAGGATGGATGAGTGCGTGATAAGAGTCAGTCGTCTCGAGAATGAGCGGATCGATCGCCCCGGAAGTAGTAAGGGCGGAAAGGTCGATCGTCGAACTGACAGCCGTATACTGACAGAAGTGCTTGCAACCTGACCGGGAATCGTCGCGCTGTAGGTCGTGCCATTCCCGGTCGCCGGAATCATATGCGAGGTAATATAAGTATCGGTAGTCCAGCGGAGATAGATTCGCTCCTCGAGTGATCTGGCCTGGCTGGTGGAGATAGTTACCTTAATCGGGTCACCAGGCATCGGCACGACAGGTGTCTGGTTAGCACGAGTTAAGGTCACCGGCGGCGACGAGGTTTTCATCACGGCGACGCTCAGCGGACCACTCAGCTCAATCCCTGGATCAAGAACACGAAACGAGTAGTAAAAGCCATTGCCAAGCGTGATCAAACTCCTGGGACCAAGCGTGGTCCCGGAATAATAGGGAATGGAATTAAGGGCATCGATCGAGATAGTGATGCCGCCCCATTGCTGCGGCGTAAGTCTTCCCCAACCAAGGTAAAGTGGATGATCTCCTGGCGTAGTGTCTCCGCCCGTTGTCGCCGCAGTGGACGATCCCGGAAAACCAGTTAAGGCCATCCGGTGTTCCGTTGCTGCCGGGAGCGCTTATCCAGCTAAGTCCCCACGGTGGATCGGTATGATTGACGCCGAAGTTATTCCAGTCACCCGCAAGCGATATCGTGTCTGGGAGCCCGGTAAGAAAAGGGCTATTGAATCGGAAGAACGGGGCTACCATGTCCAGATTCCAATTGTTATAGGACTGGAGCAGGCTGGCGACATCTGTCGGGTCACTGCCCGCCAGGTCTTGCGTTTCGCCGCTGTCGTTAACCAGGTTATAAAGTTCCGGCGGTGCAGACGAAGTCGCCGCTTCAACCACCAGTTTCGAGCGGTCCGTTACGAGCCGCATAAAGGGTATTCGCAGAGCCGCTTGGTCCGGTCGATCCAAGCCCGAACCAACGCCAGAAAAGAGTTTCGGTCGGGCATGGTCTGGGCTCCTCGATATAAGGCGAAGAAGATTCGCCATCATAGGCGCGGTCGGTTGGCAGAGTGATGCCGGCGGCGGCCGCGACCGTCGCGACAAACGTCGAGCGAACTAACTGCCGGATCGTAAGATATCCCTTCGGGCAAATGGCCATCCCAGCGCAGGACAAAAGCGAACATGGATGCCTCCTTCCACAGTATCGAACTTATATCCCTGAAAATCTGGAGAGTTACTAACCTTACGTAACGTCCGGCGCGCCGTTGTCACCCAGGAAGAGTAATCAGCGTGTTACTAAGCAGGTTATGATTGGCCAGGGTCTGCATGACCTGCCCGACTCCATCATCCAGGGCCACGATCATCGCCGCGTGGGCCCGGCGTTGCGCGAGATCGGATGTTGGAGACGCGATCGAGATATGCCCTGCGTGGCGTAGTTGGGCAAATGCGGGCGCGTTATAGGCAAGGTAGAGAAAGAATGGCGATCCCGTCGTGCTGGTCGATAAAACTCGCCCGCTTCGCGGGTAAAGGCACGGTGAGATAATCCGGCTCGGTCACTCGGCGTATAGTTGTCGAGAACCTTCGCGCTGATAGTACGGCGATGAAACCATCAAGAGAAAGCCTGGTAGAACTCCATCAAAGCCGCGAGCGATCGGATGGAATGGCGGAGAATCGCCAAGATGCGCACTTCACCAACCGCCTTCGACGACACATAGCCAGCCGGCTTGAGCAATGCGGGCAACAAAATCTCGGTCAGTGGAACGCCCAAACGATCGTTATCCGGATCGACCGTCGGGTTATTCTCGTAACCAAACCGCTGCTGCTGGTAGCAGACCAGTCAACAAACCCGCGCGCGACGGGGCGCAAAAGGTTGAGTGGACATATCCATTGCTACGCAATCGAACTCCATTTGCGACTCAAAGCGATCAAGGTTAAGGGTGTCAAAGTCCGGGACAGTTATTAAAGGCAAATCATCGCCATGCAACCGAGATCATCGGCGAGAATGACTCACAATATTCGGGGGCGCGCTCGCGGCAGACAGATTCGAGACTGATCGGCTAAGAACGAACGCCGAAAGGATAAGACGAAAGCTTAGAGCGCAAGATTTTCTTCACCCTCGGCTCGGCAACAAATCGACGCGGTTGGGGCGGGCACTTCTGGACGCTGGTTACCGGGGCGCATTTGAGAGTTTTTCCCCAACGGGATACGATCTTTCGCTCGAGGTGTCGTGCTCTCGATTTTGATGGTCAGCACAAACTCTGTGCGGTAATCCGGAGCCAGGATCAGTATCTGACGCTGGGCCTGATCCGGCCGGTGCGCACCCGGACTTCGTTACACTCATCCGAGCGCGACTGTTTGCCGACCAACCCCTGAGCGCGTGGCGAGTTTTGCGATTCTGCGTTATAGGCTTTCTCGCCTTCACGCAACGACGGCGCTGGAACACCGCATTCGCCGGGTCACCGACGCGCCGTGTTTTGATGATGACTAGGCGAAAAGATCGCGCGCCTGATCAACCACTCAGCGCCAGGATCCAAAGAGTCGATGATCGGCGCCGCCTGCTCGAATAGTCTTACCACTTGGGTCTGATCGAACGTCTGAGCAGCGGTCAAACCCGGGGAGATACCTTTCCGGCGCAAGGCTCCCCGACAGCCGCAAAAATCAGCAACACCGCGAAGGGCGGGAACCCGACTCTTCGGCCAAACCTACCTCAGGTGGCAGATCGCTCGGTGCGCTGGCCCAGCATTTCGCCGAGCGCATTGCTAAACCACCACTTGCCGAAGAACGCGCCGTTATCCTGGCCGCCGCGAGTCGGCGTAAACCGATAAAGAGATAGGCTTGACCGCTCCGGCACGAGCTGGCGCCATTTTTGCGCCACGAGCATGTGGCGATGCAAAGCGCCTGCCGTCGCCGCGACTGGGAACCTGCCGCTGCTCCCAAGCCGAGTTTGACGAGGGCATTCCACAAGCCGCTGAGTAATTTCAGCGGAACCCACCGGTAGCGAAGCATGGTGCTAGTGGGCGTGCGAGCAGGTGCGTTGGCGTCGGCGCAGGGGCCGGGGTCGGCAGTCGGGGCTCGTGGGGGTCAGGGCCGTCGCGGTCATGGAGAGTAGAGGCGTTGGGTAACGACAGGTCGAATCACGTGACGTGATAGAGAATCTGTGGCCTGAACCGAGAATCAGACGCACCGGATTGAGCAGTGGAGTGGCAGGAGTGCAGAAAGGTCTCCGTCGTTTCCGGAATCTTACCGCCGTATTCTCATTTTCGGAAGTGGCTAGCCACCGCGCCGGCTGGTAGGCGCAGCGTAAAACCGACTCAAGTCCGCCTCGCCTCTAACCAGGCGGCCGTGAATGTCGCTAACCTTGCCGCGTCGTCCAGCGGAGAAAATTCTTCGCTTCCTTCAGGTGCTCTTAGCCTGACTGGTCGGGCCAGACCGGTGGATCGTAATCGCCCGGTCACCCGTAACGGCATCGCCGGAAGTCTCGGCTCCGCAGGCTCAGAAAGTCAAATCTGGCGGCGCAGAGGTTTTCATCACCGCTATGAGTTTCAGCGCCGCAGCCGGCTGTTTCGATCGTGACCGAGCACCCGAAGAGAGTTTAATAGAAGCCGTCGGCGGAGCGTGATCAGAACCTTGAAGCGCCCGGAGAAGTGCCCGCCGAAGTAGGGCGCAGTCGAGTTGACGGCACTCGATGACGAACCGCGCCGCCGCCACCGGCTGGTTCGTATAGCTCTTCCTACCGATCGTTGCGCGAGGGCAGTTATGTGGACCCCGGGCAGTGTGTCACCACCGCTGGTCGCGGCACAGTGAATGATTCCGAGAACCAGGTAAAACCCGGGTCCGGTACGCTGGCTGGTTCCAGGAGCAGAAATCCAAGCTCAATCCCCAGGGCGGACTCGAAAGTAGGCCGTGATGCCAAACGTGCCATTCCAATCACCCCGCGAGTGAAACGTACTGGCGAGGCCCATAAGGAATGGGCGCGCCAGAACTGGAAGACCGCCCAAGCGATCGCATATCGAGGTCCCACCAGGTATATAGGACTGGGCAAGGGCGAGCGACACTTCGCGGGCTGAGTAGCGGCCAGCTTTTGGGTCTCGCCGAGATCGGTCACTAAATCCAGTGAAAAGTCTCAGAGCGGCGAGGTGGAAGAGGCTCGCCGATCTCCAACCACCAGCTTCAGATTTCCATTTCGCAACCGCGTAAAGCGGGTATTCGCTGAAACCACTCTCGGCCCGGTCGGGCCCAAACCAAACTCTATCGCCAAAAGAACGCCTCGGCCCGGTGCATCGCTGTCCTTGAAGTGGCGGCAACGAGATTCAGCGCCATCGCAGTCCCGATCTGGCTGGCAGGGTGACCCCGGCGGCAGCCGCAACTCGCCGGGACCAGATCGAGCGTGCTCACCGGCGGAATGAATGCCAGTCAGCGGTCGGGGCGAATGCGACCATCCTTCCAGCGGAGTGCGAAGAGCGGACATGAAATTCTCTCTCCAACGTATCAGAAACTCTAGAACCGCGAAACGGGAGTGTTCCGGACATGAGCCCTGAAGCCGTGCGCTCCCGTTGTCACCAATAAAGACAGAATGACAGAAAGTGTTACTGAGAAATGGCATGAGCGTCTAAGATCTTTGAATGACTGACCCTGACAGCTCAGTCATCGAGAGCGAGAATCGCGGCGTGCGCAGTCTCGCGCTGCGGATCATGCATATTCGGCTTTCGATCGGAGATATCCTCTCGCGGCGCGAAGTTAGGGGCGTGCGCGGTGCGTTGTAAGCCAGTGCAGCGGCAAGAATGGAGTGCTAGCGTGGGCGTCGCATAAAGCGATAGCGCTCTCTGCGGGTAAAACCATCGGTCATGTGATACTCCAGACGCCGCCACCGGCGGTAATCATCGAGGACCAGCGTGCATTGCGTGCGTGGACGCGCCCCATCGAGAGTAGCCGCAAACGGAATCAAAGCCGCGGCGAGCGGATGGAAAGGAAGGAATTCGCCGAGATGCCACTTGCCAAACGGCGCCACGAGGCATAACCCGCCGGCGTCGGGAGCAGCCGGCAAAAGAGAGTCTCGCTCAGTGGCAGCCCGAGGCGATCGTTATCCGGATCGATCGTCGGGATTTATTCCCGTGCTTGAATCGTTGCTGGTAACGCCCCGTGAGGCAGTCCCCGCGCGCTGAAGGGAGCACAGAATGCGGGTGGCGTCGCATAACCAGCTGGCGGCAGCGGACACCACTGATTACGAGTGAACCCACGTTCGGCACTGGCAAAATCCAAAGCACCATCGGTAGGCGGCTACATCGCGCAGCTGGCCAAGGTCATCGGCGACAATGAGGATATCAATGCAAATAGGCGGCGGCGAATCTTTGCAAGCGCAATGGTTCCCGCGGTGACAGGCTCCTACCGGAAAATCAAAGCCAGATAGAGCGCATACCCGGACTCGGTCCGAAAACGGCCTTCGAGGCAGCTTAAGTCAGCACGAGGTTCGAGCTGGACGGCACAACCGAGCTGCGATTCTGGCACCGGGGCACACTTCTGACACTTCCTCTCCAAAACGGGGATACGATTCTTCACCGAGTGATGTAATTCCGTGAAGTGGTCGTGGCAACAAACTTGTGCGTGTGGGATCCGGCGTCAGGACGGCCGGTGGCGCGTGGATGATGCCCGGAGGGTCTGTCTCGTGCAGCGCCACAAGATCGATCTGATCGGTAACCGACACGTTCTACGCTGGTAGACATTTTTGGCTGATTTCCTGCCAAGCGTGGCTTGCGCTTTAGGAACCGCTTCGATCGGCGGTGCGGGACATCGCCAGCTGTCGAGCTGGATACGCTTCCCACCAGAGCTATCCCTGTTCAGCCTTGCGTCGCCAGCCGAACAACGCGCGGCACTTCCCGTGGGAGCCAACGTTTCCCGCAATATCGGCAGACTCCGCGTCGTTCATTGGAGGGACGGCATCGCAGCGATAATTTCTCGCCTTCCTGGTCAGTCCGCCAGCCATCGTTATAGCCAAACAACCGCACCATTCCCCATCAGCGCAGTTCCAAGCTTGAGGCCGCTGAGCGCCCCGGTAGAGGTAATGAAGGTCCAACAGCAGCACGTGAATGACCAAGCGTGCCGAATCGGTGCCCAGAACGTGATCACAGCACCGCAAATAATCATCATATTGGGGCAATACGTAATCTGAACGGGCACAAC
>ERZ1370068.9978-contig-8715_pt1 | contig 47238 bp, 65 predicted proteins | sample MGYA00561227_ERZ1370068 | MGnify/ENA primary metagenome ERZ1370068 (study PRJEB38410, sample SAMEA6850437) | metagenome | study: Metagenomic assessment of the ecological functions of the soil: analysis of the soil microbiota associated with the... | reverse complement strand
ATTGTACTTCCCGGTTACGTATTGCTACCAAGAGCAAGCGCCAGCCGTTAGGGGTCAGTAGCGAGCCGAAAGGATGATCCTGCTCTGACAGCACGGGGCGTCTTCCTGCCTCGCGTGCTCTCACAAAGATTCAGGCGTGTCGTTGAAGTCAGCAAAACTTCGACGGTGGGGTGGTGTCGTCGAGCGCAAGGCTTCGCGACTCCTCGCACCACGATTCGGACGGCGACAGCAACCCGACCATACCCTCTTCCGCACCAGCGTTTAGCGGAGATCACGCGGAAGGACGTTGTTTTCGCGCTCGAGACTCCATACAGCATGCTCGATCAGGAAGACCCGCAGAGATGATCCGGGAGAGGCTGATCGCAAGGTGCTCGCGCACCCGCTTCGATGTGCGCGCGGTCGGCTGAGGCGAGCCAGGCGAAGTGTCGTCGGATCTGATCGATCGCTTCGGGGAACGCTCTGCCGCGCCGGCGCGAGCGCCGCGGGACGCGCTCGATGCGTTGAGCAAGGTCACCCAGCAAAGCCTCCAAGGCATCCTCGCGCCGCAACACGCGCAGAAGGTCGAGGCTCAGCACGTTCGTGGTTCCCTCCCAAATCGTCAGCACCTGACTATCGCGTAGAAGCACCGGGAGACCGGTGTCTTCCACGTATCCAGCGCCGCCAAAACACTCGAGAATCTCGCTGATGACGGCAACCGCCTTCTTGGCGGTGAAGAGCTTTGCGAGCGGCGTTAGAAGCCGCAGGATCTTGCGCTCCTGCTGCCGTCGCAGTGCCCATCTCTTCCTTGCCGAGAAGCCGAGCGGCAAAAAACACGAGACGGAACGAGGCCTCGAAGTCAACTTGCAGCCTGGCCAACGTCTCGAGGTGGAGCGGCTGTTCGGAGAGCGATCTGCCGAACACCTGCCGTCGCGTCGCGTAGTCTCGCGCGAGAGCGAGTCCGCGCCGCATGAAGCCAACTGCGCAGCATGCGTTGTAGAGACGGGTGATGTTGAGCACAGTCGCGATCTTCTTCACACCGCCCCCCTCGCCGCCGATCAGATGCGCCGGGCGTTCCCTCGAGCGCGAGCTCAGCCGTCGGCAGCGCGCGCGTCCCAAGCTTGTCTTTAAGGCGATCGATGCGAATCTGGCGCAACCGGCCCCATCGTCCCGCAGACGAACCAGAAAGAGACTGAGCTCGGACGAGCCTTCTATCTTGGCGAGCGTGAGTGCGATCTCTGAAGTCGTCGCCGACGTGAACCACTTGTCTCCGTAAAGACGGAACCCGCCCCCTCGCGCCTGCGCCACCGTCTCGGTCCCGCTGACGTCCGACCCGCCGCGGCGCTCCGTCATCCATTGTCCGGCAGTCCACATTTCATTGGGATCACGCGAAACGAGATGCGGGAAAATCTCACGCTGAAGTTCCTCTTCCTCCTCTATTTCGAGAACACGCGCCGCTCCATCGGTCATCGCGAGCGGACAGCTGTAAATCGCCGACGACGGATGATAGAGATAGAGGAGGGCGAACTGATGCACTCTCGCCTGCTCGTGCGTCCGTTCGTATGCCAGTGGCGACAATCCCCTCCTCGGCCGCAATGCCGTGCAGCGCTTTCCACGCCGGCGAAACGCGGATCTCATCGATCCGCCGCCCCCACGCGTCGAACGGAACGTGGACCGGCGGTGCTCGCTCCGCCTCACGCGCCAATTCGATCATCTCGTCCGCGGCACGGCGCGCCGAGCCTCCGCAACCCGGGCTCGGCCTCAGCGAGCACCTGAGGCGCGAGGTTTTGCCGAAGGAAGGACCGCAACACCCGGTCGTCGTCATGCTGGTTTCCGAGCCGCGGAGGCTCCTGGAAAAAATTGCTCATGCAGACCTGCCGTACCAATCCGCCAAAATGCGGGATCAAGACTCCGGCTAAAAAGTCGCTGATGGGGCTTTTGCTCTCGCCATGTCGAATCTACTCCGACCTTGCGACTTTCTAGAATGCATTCGCAAGCGTTCTCTTACCTCAATTTCCACCAGGTGCACTGGTCCCCTAGCCGAATTGGAGGTAAGGATTCGAGTCAAAAACACAGAACACATCAACCGATTCGCACAATGCCTTCTCTCGAACCCAGAGCCATTGCACTGAAAGCAAACGATAACTGTTTCGGTAGACGGGTTTTTCTCAACAGTTTCCTAGACAGCCCCTTCGTTGGGCGCGGCTGACACGCCTCCCGCCCGTTTTGCCTCCGCGATCGAGCGGACCCACTCGGTAGGGAGGGGGCTTGCTCGATAATTCCTTGCGGCTGAAGCCAGCCTCCGGTCACCGTGAGAGAGTCCTTGATGCCGAGCTCAGGCCTGGGGGATCGTTCAAGCGAACCTCTTCTCCGCGCAGCACCCGGAGACGCAATTGCCGAATCCAGGTAGCACGATGCATCGCGGTTGCCGTGCTCAGGCTGAGATTCCCCATGCGGCCGATCACAAGGGCGCGCAGATTCTCGTCGGTGAACAACGACGGCGATACCAGCGACGTGAGGACGTCCATTGTCGCCTCGCCCGGATCGGTCATCCGTGGCAAATCGAGCAGTAGCTTCGATCGGGCGGTCTCCAGAGCTGCCGCCAGATTTCAGCATATTCGTTCTGGACGTCATCCTTGGTCGGATGCCCGACAAGTCGATGCCCACCCGGCGCAGGTAGATCAAGACCGACCGCGACGGCGCGGTCGCTTCGACTAGCGTCATGAAGAGATCCACACGAACCCAGCATGACGGTGGCCAGATCGGGAGCGCTCGTGGCGCGGTGGGCGAGTTCGGCAAGACGCTTCTCGGCAGCCGGCAGTTCGCCGATCCAGGAACTCGCATTCGGCCCGGTGCAGCTCCAGCGCGAAGATGAGCTCCGTGCCGGCGCTCCCAACAGTCGTCGGCCAACAGTGCCGCACCGGCGACGAGATAGGTGAGCGCCGAGGCGTAGGCCGTGGACGCCTTGGCGCGCTTGCCCGCAATCAGGTTGAGCTCCGCCAGTTGCTCGCGCTCGTCTCGCGAGGTGATCAAGCGCCGCGCCGCGGTTGAGCTGATTGACGATCTCGAAGATCGCCTCCTCCCGCTTCTCCGGCGGAGTGTGCGCCGCCAGCAGCCTGCCGATTCGGAGATGCGCCTCGGCGCGCAGATGCTTCCGGGATCAGGGAATAGGCGGCTTCCTGGACGCGGTCGTGGAGGAACCTATAGGCACCTTCCGAGCGGAGACACGAGTCCGGTTCGCACCGCTTCCTGCAGGTCGCTGTGCAGTTCCTCCTTCGAATCCTCGTAGACCATCGCCAGTAGGGCGAACTCCGCGCTGTTGCCCAGGCAGGCGAGCTGCTGCAAGGCCTTCTGCGTTTCGACGGGCAGGCGGCTCAGCTTCCCAACCATGAGGTCCACCACGTTGTCGGTGTAACCCTTGGCGTGAATGCGATTCAGGTCCCAGGACCAGCGCGCCTGCGCCATGATCGAAGGTGAGCAATCCTTCTTCGGCAAGCGCAGAAAGAAACTGAATGGCGAAGAACGGATTGCCAGCCGTCTTCTCGTGCACCAGTTGCGCCAGCGGCGCGGCGCGCTCCGGCTCGCAGTGAAGAGCATCCGCAATCAACTGTCCCAGGTCTTCACGGGCGAGCGGCGCAAGCGACGATCTCCTGCACGACCGCTCCAGCTTGGCGGATCGCTTCGAGCTTGCGCATCAGCGGATGGGCGGCATCGACTTCGTTGTCCCGGTAGGCGCCGATCAGCATCAGGTGCCGCACGTCCGGCTGGGTCAGCAGATCTTCGAGCAGATCGAGCGTCGCCGCGTCGAGCCATTGCAAATCGTCGAGGAACAGCGCCAGCGGATGTTCCGGCCGCGCGAACACGCCGATGAAGCGCCGGAACACCAGCTGGAAGCGGCCGTTGCGCGTCCTGTGGCGGAAGCTCAGGGACCGGCGGCTGTTCTCCGATGATGAGCTTCAGTTCGGGAACCAGGTCCACCATGAGCCGTCCGTTCGGGCCCAGCGCCTCACGGAGCGCATCGCGCCAGCGCGCCAGCTCCGCTTCGCTCTTGCCCAGGAGCGGACGGATCAGGCTCTGAAAGGCCTGCGCCAGCGTGGCATACGGGATGTCGCGCTTGTACTGGTCGAACTTGCCCGAGGCAAACAGGCCGCGCGGCGGAACCAGCACCTTGTGCAGCTCGTTGACGACGGAGGACTTGCCGATGCCGGAGTAGCCGGAGACCAGCACCAGCTCCGGCGTGCCGCTCGCTGACGATGCGGTCGAAGGCGGCGAGCAAGGTCTCGATCTCGCGCGCTCGCCCGTACAGTTTCTCGGGAATCAGCAGCCGGTCTGGCGTGTCGTGTTCGCCCAGCGGGAAGTCGTCGATGCGCCGCTCGAGCCTCCCATTCGCGCAAGGCAGCGCCGAAGATCGCGCTCCGACGCCGGCCGCGGTCTGGTAGCGCTCCTCGGCCGTCTTGGCGAGCAGCTTCATGATGATGGCCGAGACCGGCGCCGGGACGTTCTGCCAGCCGCTCGCCGGGCGGCACCGGCTGTCGGGCGATATGGCAGTGCACCCACTCCATCGGATCGGACGCGCGTGAACGGCAGACGTGCCCGTGAGCATCTCGTAGAGCGTGACGCCGAGGCTATACAGATCGCTCCGCGAGATCGATCGAACGATTCATGCGTCCGGTCTGCTCGGGTGCCATGTGGCAAGCGTTCCTGCCGACGAACTCCGGTGGTTCGGGCGACTGCGCGCTCGCGGTGGAGTCGCGAAGCGATGCCGAAGCCGGTCAGCCATACCTGTCCGGTCGGGGCGTTGACCAGCACGTGTGCGCGGGTTTGATGTTCTTGTGGATGACGCCCCGCCGGTGCCTCGGCCAGCGGCGGCCGCGAGGGCCGATGGCGAGCCGCAGGAAGAGTCCGAGTTCCATCGGTGCTCCCAGTAGTTCGATCGAGAGGCTCGCCGCCAGGATCTTCGAGCAGGAGCGTGCTCCGACCTCGGTATGGTGTGAGGGCGAGAGGCTGAACGGCCCATGCTCGATCTAGCTCCGCCTTCAGCGAGAATTCGTGCTCCATCTTTCTGAGCGTTGCAGGCGCGGGGCGTTCGAGGCACGGCGCCAAGACAAGAAGCGGGCCAGAGACTCCCATCCGTTTGGCTCTTGCCCGAAGCGCGATAAAGGATGAACTCTCCATCCTCTCGAACAGTTTTCAGCTTGTATCCGGAAAGATTCATTATCACCCGGCACCATCGCTTACGGCCCGGCAAGCTCGGCGAATCGTCCGGACTTCGCATCGAAGCGCTGATCTCTTCAGCCGGGGCTGCCTTCATTTTACAGAGCATACGTCCGAAGGTCAAGAGTGCGCTGCGCGAGCGCAGTGTGAAACCGCCAGGCCATGTTGGAAATGCGACGGATACCCGGAGCAGGGCGATGGGAAGGGAATGGTCCTAATCGTCTAGGCGCGCGTGTTCCAGTTCCGCCCGTGATTGTCAGACCGGAGCGGCTGCTGGCCTGCTTACATCACTCCTGCTGGAGGAGATGGCTACGCGGAACTTCCTTTCCATTTCCGCACATCCGCTGTGGTCCGGGTTCGCCAGGCGTGGGCGCGGCCATATAGCTATCGTAGGACTCTGGCGCGCGTTGTCGCCTCTTCTCGACGGGCAAGACCTTCACGATGGACGCGCGCTGCGGCCCGAAGCTGTGACGCGATCTCTGTCGCGATGGGCAGGGCAGAAAAAATGCGCCCGTTACCATCTCGCTAACGTGCTGCTGTCTTGCCACCATCAGCTGGCCTTTGTCAGCCTTCAGCTGCGAAATTATGACGGAGCAGTTTGCTTCTCACTACCGAAGTCAGCAGCGAGGCCTTGACTTGGTATTTGCGTGACCGGAATACCGGCAACCGAATTTCCGATCTGAGGACATCGGCACGTGCGCCCTTTTCCAGGTTGCGATAAGTCGTGCCGGCTAGATACATGCGCGACTTTTCGAGACGTGTTTGTCCAAGTCTTATATAGTTTATATCATTGCGCCTCAGCATTACCGACTCGATGCGCTCGATCAGAGGCCGCGACTCTCCGGATTGCGCCAGCTGTATTGCGGCTCGTAGCCCAAGACACGCCATGCTTTCCGATCGAGAGGAGTGTCTCGTTTGAACCGAGGTTCTTCCTTACAGGCACGCCAGGAAAGATCTCGGCCAATAGGCCGATGTTGACCGCGACATAACCGTGTCGGCATTGGCGATCACGAACACGTCTGCGCCCTTAAGTGGCGCTTCAAGGGTGCAAGCGGATTGCCTGCGAGGCGTCGCGCGCATCGATGTAACCCCAAAGGTTCCATTTCCGAACGCGGGGATCCTTCTCAAAGTCCGAAAAAGTGGCATAATCATGCGGCTCCATGATATTTGAGAACCGCAGGCCAATGATTTTCATCTCGGATCTCCAACGGCAAATTGCCTCGCCATTTCTTCTCTAATAGCTTCGAAAGGGAATACGCACTCTCCGGGAACGAACACTCTTCATCCACCGGAACGTAGGGCGGCGGGGGTCTCAAACGGCAGTCCGAGGACCGTCTCACTTGATGCCCAAACGATATTCTTAATCCCGAGCCGACGCGACGCCGCAAACACGTTGTATGTGCTGCCGCGTATTGCTGCGGAAGGTTATTGAATCGGCGAAACGTCGCGGCGCCGGGATAGCAGCCAGGCGGTGGACGACCGCGTCGAAGGCATTCAACGCCACCCTGCCGTAAACGTCCATCGAGGAGAATGCATCGACCGTCTGCCCAAAATCGGCTAAATCTGGCGAAGATGAATGGGCACAACTCCTCCCGTGGGGCGACACTATCAACGTTGAATACCTCGTAATCCATGCGCGATGAGGTCCTTCAGCGCAAGTCCTCGACCGGCCTTGCCGCTTCCACCAGTTGCCACAATCTGCTTGGAGCGATCAGTCATACTTTTCTTCCTCAGAGACAACCATCATCCGACTTCGCGGCCGAGGATCAAAGACTATGTTGATTGCCTCGTAATAAGCTGGTGGTACTATTCCGCTGGTATGTCAGCTTCGGGCATCTTCGCTATTTCGTGGCGTTTGCCGGAGGAGAGAAGTATCACGCGTGCCGCCTCTCGTTTGAATGTTTCTCAACGCGAAGCGCTGGCGACGGCGAAGAATGCGCTGGCGAGGTTATGCGCGGGGTCGGCAAAGGCACCCTCAATACCCGCAAAACGCAAACTTCCTGACCCGACGAGGCAATCCCGCCAGAGAAGTTCCGAGGTGGCGAGCTACGCGAGGAAAATAAGCCGAGCTATCCTTGGCAACAGACACCACGACTTGCGGCGGCCGCGTTTTCCGCCGCCTTTCTGGCTGAAGGCATTCAACATCGATCCGTCGGTGTTGAAGACCAGACATTGGGATTGCTTGCGAGCAGGCACCTGCGCGACCCCTCGCTAAGCGACCTTATCGTTCAATCGAGAAAACGACTCCAATGTGACATTAACCTAACGAGATAAGGGTTGATGTGAGCGCTCTATCGCACTTTCAAAGAGGCTTCAGGTACGAATTCAACGCTGTGGACGGCGCCGCAGAACCAGTATAGCAAGCTGAAGGAACGGCATGCCGACTCATTCTGTCTATGCTTGCAAGGATAAGGCCCTTAAAAGCCCCACTTTGACGTCCCAAACAACGCCTTTCGATCTACACATCAGGCACTTTAGATGAAGGATTATTTGCGTGCTCGTGCTCATGGTTTTGGGAGTCCTAGAGTTCCAGGCCCGGCGGGATCGGCAGCTGCTTGGCGCATGCTTAACGATTAGGCCCGCCGACGAGCACCATGCTACTGCGCGTGTGACCAGATGTTCCTGCTCCCTCGGGAGAGAGAGTCAGCACAGCCTCGCGAGCCACAACTCGTAAATCGGTCCGACTCGGACCGGCGCGAGCCCTCTCCCAAAGAGGGAAAGGCAAACCAGCTCACGCGAGTAACAGCCGGGAAAGCCCCTCCGCATGCGCTGTGGCGGAAGGCCCACGCGCTGCCGGGTAGAACAGAGGCATGAAACCAAACAGCTCGAGTTCCGCCGCGGCCCTTGTCCGTCGCCGCGAACCGTCGCATTCGCACCTACGCGGAACTTCGAGAGCGGATCCGTAGCAGCGCTTGCGAGCGCAGCAGCACGTCCCGATGGCTCAAGTCGAAGCGCAACGGAGAGTCTCCGGCACTTTGGCGACCTCTACCACGGCGACGCCTCGCCGAGCTGTCGCCATTTTTCAGTCAGAGACTAACGTCGTTGGCACATAGGGGACATGTGGATGACGTCGCTTAGCACGTCACGCAGGCGCCAAATGCAAGCTACCTGCGCATGTATAGCAACTCGGTCGCGAACAACATTCTCCGGAAAGGGGTGACTTTGCGCCTTCAAGCGCTACCAGATCGGTGGTGCACAGAAAATGCGCTATTGCGCGAGGGTTCGCATGAAAAAGCGCTTGGAAGTGAGTATGCGGTAAAGCTGGTTCATGCGCCTCTGTGGACAGGACTGTTTGGAGAAGCCATGGAACTGAATTCAAAGGCTGGCGAGGAACGCTTGAACCAGCTCGACCGTTACTTTGAGGCGGTTCAGTCGGTAATTTTGGCGCGGCAACATCCGGTGACCGGCCTCTTGCCGGCCAGCACGGCGATAACGGTGCACGGAGACTACACCGATGCCTGGGTTCGCGATAACGTCTATAGCATTTATGCCGTATGGGGCTTGGCGCTCGCGTATCGGCGCCATGCGCCCGATGATCGTCGGCGCCGCGAACTCGAATACGCAGTGGTCCGGCTGATGCGCGGGTTGCTCGCGGCGATGATGGGCCAGGCGGCAAAGGTTGAGCGATTCAAGCACGCACAAAACCCGCTCGATGCCTTGCACGCTAAATACGACACCGCTCTCGGCCAACCTATTGCCGCCGACGACAAGTGGGGCCATCTCCAGCTCGATGCCACTTCTCTCTACTTGCTCACGCTGGCACAGATGATCGCGGGAGGAATTGACTTGATCTGGAGTCCCGTGGAGGTCGCGTTCGTCCAGAATCTGATCTACTACATTGGCCGCGCTTACCGGACGCCGGATTACGGAATTTGGGAGCGCGGCAACAAGATCAATAGCGGTAATCGCGAAATCAACGCCAGCTCCGTCGGAATGGCGCTTGCCGCGCTCGAGGCCCTGGATGGGTTCAATTTATGCGGCCCCGGCGGCGATCGCAGCACGCAGGTGCACGTGCTTCCCGACGAAATCGCCCGGGCTCAAATTACCCTCTATAGTTTGCTGCCGCGAGAATCGGCTTCCAAGGAGGTCGATGCCGCAACGCTCGCCGTGATTGGTTTCCCTGCGTTTGCGGTTGCCGACGAGGAGCTCGCAAATCGCACCCGGTCAGCGATCGTTGACCTGCTGCAGGGCAACTATGGCTGCAAGCGGTTTCTTCGTGATGGGCATCAAACGGTCCTCGAAGATCACAGCCGCCTGCATTACGAGCCGAGCGAGCTCAAGGTCTTCGAGCACATCGAGTGTGAGTGGCCGCTCTTCTTTACGTATCTCCTTTTGGATGCCCATTATCGCGAGGATGCCGAGCTGGCGGCCGACTATCGCCGCCGTCTTCTCGCGCTCGAGCAGAAGAAGCAATGGGGTCGGTCTGCTGCCGGAGCTTTACTATGTTCCCGCCTCCAGCGTCGAGGCCGAAGAAGGCCAATCCCGGCAGCCAGAAGCGATTGCCGAATGAAAATGTGCCCCTCGTCTGGGCCCAAAGTCTCTGGTGGCTCGCCCAGATGCTCGACGACGGCCTGCTCGATCGCAGCGACATCGATCCGCTCGGGCGTCATCGCCGACGCCCGAAACCCGCACCCCTGTCCAGATTGCCATCCTGGCAGAAGATCTCGAGACTCAAACCCAACTGGCCGCTTTGGGAATCCGCGTCGAGCGGGTAGACGAACTGGAAACCATTGAGCTGCGTCCGGCGCGCGACCTGGCTCGCTTTTACTCGGCCCAAGGCGCGGTCCCGGTTCTCGGCTTGACCGGCCGACCGGAGCGGCGTCTTCGCAGCTTGACGACGGCGCGCTTTTACCGTTTGGGCGACCGGAGGCTGGCGTTCGCGCCCTCGATCGTGGCAGACTGGGATCACCTCGCATTGGATATGGCCATCCTCTGCCAGCGTTTGCGTAGTGAAGTGGCCTACCTTTCCCGCTATTGGCAAAGCCGGGGATTTCCGACGCTCGTGGTGCCTTTGGGCCGCCGGCATCTTGCGGAGGGAACCGACTTGCTGTCGGCCCTTTTGCACGAATGGCGCGACGGGAGCTGCGGACAGACAGTCGTTCGCCTCGGCGCCCTTGGACAATTCATGGCCTCGGCGGAGTGGATGACGCTCGATCCCAACGTAGGGTCCATCCCCGGCAACGGCTCCGGTCTGCGCGGCCAGGCCCAATTGAAGCCGGCGCTCCAAGATCAGCCGGAGCAGAACCTGCCCTTGAGCGCGGCCGAGGCGCAGGCCTTGGAGTTGGAAGCGGCCCAAGATCAATCGCGGCTCGTCGAGCGTCTGCGAGCCAGCGAGAACATCTATGAGCAGGCAGAATGCCTGCAGGACTCGTGCAATTGCTGGGCCGCGAGGGCGAAATTCCCTGGACGCAGCAAGGGCCCGAAGGAAGCATCAGCCTGGAAACCTTGCTGGATCAACTTTGGCAGCGAGCCAGTCAGGGGCGGCACTGGAGCGTGCTGCGCCGCATCGCGGGGCTGCGGGGATGGTTTGATCCAGCGCTCGAGGAGGCGGTCACCAATCTGCTGGTCCGCCAGAAACATGTCCTCGTGGGCAAGGCCTACAGCCCGGATTCGCTGATTACTGAACCAATGGGCGGGCCGGCCATCGCCGAAAGGATCGCTCGGTTTTCCCGGGAGGACGTCCGGGAGCGTGTCCTGACTCAGGAGATTCTCTTGAGTCTCGACATTCTTGTGAAACTCGATCCTGAATTGCTGCGGGGCTTTTTGACCGTTCGGGTAGGCTATTTGATCCTGCTCTTGACGGCGGAGGTTTCGGCGGAATTCTCTCTCAGACAGGATGAGGCTTATGAGAAGTTGTTGGGCTTTCACCGTCGGAAGTTCAGTCGCGTCTGATTGCGGTTCTCAGAGATTACGCGCAGGTTGCCAAGCGGCTCGAGAGCCAGGAAGCGCTTTATCTGAGACCCGGCGCTGAGGTCGCGTGGCATGCGGCAGGAGGCGAGACCGCGCAGCCGTCTCCCACCCCGCCCGATGGCTGGCTCGATCACCGCCGCCGGGGCGGCGCCCTCGGGCAGGTGCCAGCTCGGTTTTACCCAGGCGTGCTGGAAAACCCTCGAGCACTGCTCCGGATTGGTGATCGGCGACAAGCTCGAGCGGCGCAATCGCATGGAGAGCGCTCCGCTCTTGGCTGAGATGACTCCAGGTGAGACAAACTTTGCCCGCAACGTCGAACACCTGCTGGCCAAAATCGATGCCCCGGAGTATCGGCACCTTACCATCGAGGCGCTCGTCGCTCTGGGCGATTTCTTTCGCGAGAATCCGCGTTTCATTCTCTCCGAATATCTGGTCCTGGACGTGATCATCGGACACGGCGTGCGGTTGGCCTGGCTTCAGGACCACCCGGGAGATGCCTACGAGGATCAAAAAGCCCTGGCCTGGCAACGCTTCTACGAGGAGCCTCCGGAGTCGGTAGCCCGCTGGATCGTCGCGGCGCTGCGCTATCTGGTGGAACAGGAAAAGCCCGTCGCGTCCTCCCCGCTTGTCCCCGCTTAGATCGCATGTAAAGGAGGCGGGTGAGTCTTTGGTAGGCTCACCCGCCTTTATGAAAAATTACACCGCTTCCCACAGTGTGACCTTGCCTTCCGGGGCTGTAGGCTGGCAGCGCCTTGACTTCTCGACGCTTCTCGGCGCCTCTCGCTACATGGCAGCGGTGTCGTTGCCTGTGGCGGTAACAGATGCGGCGATGAAGCGCTGCCAGAGAGAGATCCCGTCGCGCTCGAGCACGACGACGCGCGAGACCGTTTATGCAGGCAGACCCTCGCAGGAGACCCAACTAGGCTCCACGAGGGACTAACGATGGTCGCGATGAGACCGGTCAAAGCGGCCAATGGCCCTTAAGCGCGACTGCTACGGCAGAACGAGATTCATGAACTGGCCACCAGCTGGACAGCCGCGAACAACAGGATGATTGTGCCTTGTGCCAGCCGCGGCGGCTTAGCAGAACTGGCTTGCTGCAATCAGTTCCCGGCGGCGCTGCTCCAGCGTCTGCCTCGAGGAAGGGGCGAGGCACTGTTCATACATTATTCAGGGAGCGAGTGCTGCTATCAGCATTTTTTACCGGTCTTTCGTGTACGTCAGTTTACAAATAAGCCAGAAATTATGTTGATGCTGAGAGCGAGAATTGCCGTGTTGAAGGCAAAGGAGAGGAGGCCGTGAAGCAGGGCCAGACGCCGCATGAAACGTGAGGTGATGTTTACATCTGATACTTGACACGTCATTCCAATGACGAAGGAAAAATACGCGAAATCTTCGTAGTCCGGATTATCGCCGCCCGGGAAAATCAGTCCTCTGCCAGACCCTTCCACGTCAGCCTCCTGCTCCAATCGGTAGAAAACGTGGGCGTAGCGAAGCGTAAAGACTGTGTGAATCAGAAGCCATGACTCAATCACCGCCAGTACCGCCATAAACAAGTGCAGTCTATCGATTTTTTGGAGCGCCTTGTGTTCCCGGAGAACCAGAATCACGGCAAGCAAGCTGATGCATGCGGCCACAATAACAAAGGTGAAAATCAGGGCTCGGCTTGAATCCTGCAATCGGACTCTCCGCTGAATATTCCGAGGATTCGCTGTGCAAATCGTGATCCATGCCATCAGCACGACTACGAACGCGTAAACGTCCCAGATTGCAATGAAGTGGGTGATGATCGATAGCTCATGTTGGTGGAAAAACAGAAAACTGACTAAAGCGACGATGATGGCGACGATCTGGCGGACGTGGGAATCAAGTGACCAATGTGACGCAGAAGAGCCAGCAGCCGAGTGTGTAGGAACATGCGGGAAAGTTAAATAGGTCGCTTTAGCGACAACGAGCAAGAAGAGACCGAAGAGACCGCCCAAGGTGCTCTGCGCAAGCGTGGAGAGCATAAAAAAGTGGGTGCTTAAGCCGTTTTGTCCGGAAGTCCGGATACCAGTCACGAAAGGTCTCCTCCAGGCGCTCATCGAGCACCTGAGTGCGCATTTGCAGCACCAGATGCGCACTTTTCTTCGTCCATTGCATCTGCTGCTTTTTGGCAAACCGCTTACTTCGCAGTTTGCGACTATTCTCTCCGGTAAGCTCTTCGTTATCCAGGAAACAGTGGATGTCCTCGATCCTGTCACGAGCTGGGGCCACATTCACCTTTGCGGATTCGCCGTCGCATAAATGCTTAAGCCATTTCATCATTGTTTTGCTTTGGCACGACTGGGAACAGAAGGGGTGGAATTGCCAGCGCTGTTCCGACTCCGACTAGGGTAAACACCACGAGCATCAGATTCTCGACGGCGGCTGTGGCCGCCAGAAGCCCTCGCCAGGACTCGCCTTTAGGAGCTCGAAGAGGTTCATCAAGCCTTTGGCCGCCAGGCTGCCGGGAATCATCGGGATGCAGCCCACAACTGCAAGCACTGAGCCGCGCGGCGAATCCGGCGGTTCCAAAATCCGGTTTAACAGCGCGAGAACGAAAGCCGCAATGAATGAAGCCGCCGGAAGGCTCAGACCGCCAATTTCCTGCCCTCCCGTGCGCACCGCAAGGGCAAGGGCTCCCGCTCCGAAAGCGATCCACAGAAGGCGCGGCGGGCAATTAAAAAGGACGGCAAAACCAGCCGCCGCGACGCCGCCGAAAAAGGCCTGATGGAGCAAGTGAGGGGCGAACGGACTCATGAGGGGACCGGGGCGACCAAGTGTTGCGCGACGACAAGGCCAAGGGTCATGAAAAGCAATAGATAAGCGATGCGCAGGCCGCGCGCGGCGGCGAGGTTCGGCTTGCCATCTATGGCATCGAGTTGCGCATTTAGCACGGCCACGCCGGGCACGAGCAACAGCACGGCAGCCATTGTCGCGATCTCCAGATGCCCGCTTCCAAGCAGCCGTCCGCCTAGTCCTGCAAGGAACGCGGAAACAAAGCTTACGATACCGGCCACAAGAAAAACGTTCTGTTTCCGCCCGAGCAGGCAATGCCGGAGCCACTGGCCTGCGGCCGCACCGACCAGCGTCGGAACAAACGAGAGCCAAGCCGCGTGCAGTAGACGTCCAAACGCCGCGCACGCAATTCCCGTTGCCAAACAAACAAACCAGACCGGATAGCCCGGCGCCGTCCGCGGAACGTTGTCGACCTCCCTCTGCGCTTGAGGGCAATCGATTTCTCCCAGGGCGATATGGCTTACAATCCTGCTGAGCGCCTCCGCCCTGCGGAGATTAACGCCATGCTCGCCGACCTTTCCCATTTGCACGCAGGATTCCGCGCCCCGGCGGAGCATCACAATAATGGCCGCATGCTGGCAGTAAGCCTCGGCCTTCTGGCAGCCGAAGCCTCTCGAGATTTCTTCCACGGCTTCGTGCACCGTCCGCGCGCTTGCACCCGTCTCCAGGAAAAGTTTTCCAACGGACAACGACAGGTTTGCGACTTCATCCAATGAAGGAGGCGGCATGGCAGAAGGGTTCAAAAGATCACCATTGCGGTCACCAGCGTTTCTCGTAGCTGGCAAGAGAACATCGCAATTGTGGCCCGTGATGGCAGGGCCGACGCATTCAATGATTCCATAGTAGGTCGTTGCTCGCTCCGCTAACAAGGTCGCCGGTCAAATCCTGCAAGCTTGCGAGCCCAGCGTCGCGGCGGAGGTTTGCGCCACGGCGCGCAATGAGCCATCGCCCATCGAACTCCTCGAGCAGAGATTCGACCGTCTGCGGCTCTTGCGACGGCCCGATGTTGGATTCGCAGGTTCTTATTTTTTGTTCCCGTCCAACCGCGCGCAGACCAGGCTGGTGCGGCTAATCAGCCGGAACGGGTGCGACCTGCCATGTTCCCTCGCGTAGTCGGCGTCGTGCGGTCGCTGGAGAACTGGCCCGAAGCGGCAATGTTCAGGACGACCTGGCGAGCCCATGCCTCGGGGTCCGCGTAGGACTCGCCCAGACGCTGGTGCGCTTCGCCGTAGCTGGTCAGGTCGGCCAGATGCCGGTAGTGGTCGCCATGGCGCAGCAGTGCGTCTACGATGGGCGTGAAGAGGCCCGGCTCGTAACGGCTGAAGTGGTCAGCCGCGATCAGGTCCAGTGCGGCGCGGGTCTCCGGCTCGTTGTCGTAATGCCACCAAGGGCTGTACCAGCCGACGGCTGCCGGCGACCTGTTCGGCGGTCAAACCGAACAGGAAGAAGTTCTCCTCGCCCGCAGCCTCGGCCATTTCGATGGTGGCGCCGTCGCGCGTGCCAATGGTGAGCGCGCCGTTCATCATAAACTTCATGTTGCTCGTGCCGCTGGCCTCGTAACCGGCGGTCGAGATTTGCTCAGAGACGTCACTGGCCGGGATGAGTTGCTCGGCGATCGAGACACGGTAGTCCGGCACGAAGACCACTCTGATACGCCCATGCACCGCGGGGTCGCCGTCAATGGTGCCCGCGACGTTATTGATGAACTTGATGATGAGCTTGGCGAAGTGATAGGCTGGCGCGGCCTTGCCGGCGAAGAAGAACGTGCGCGGCGGCACATCAAGTCCTGGATTCGCGCGCAGCCGATTGTAAAGCACGATCACATGCAGCACGTTGAGGAGTTGCCGCTTGTATTCGTGGATGCGTTTGATCTGCGTGTCGAAGAGTGTGTCTGGATCGACGATCGGTCCGCCGTCGCGTTTCAGCCAGTCAGCAAATCGTGTCTTGGCTTCCCGCTTGGCCCTACGGACCGCGTCGCGGAAGCTCTTGTCGTCCGCCAGCGGCTTCAATTTCTCCAATTGTGACATGTCGGTGATCCACCCATCGCCGATGGCCTCCGTGATGGCCTTTGCCAGGGCCGGATTCGCCAGCAACAACCAGCGGCGCGGGGTGACGCCGTTGGTCTTGTTGTTGAAGCGTTCCGGGAACATTGTGGCGAAATCTGGGACGAGGCGCTGTTTGATCAGCTCTGAATGCAACGCGGCAACGCCATTGGTGCTGTGCGATCCGACGATGGCCAGATGCGCCATGCGAACCTGCCGAGGCGCGCGCTGCTCGATGAGGCTGGCGCGCGATACGCGAGCTTCGTCCCCAGGGAACCGGGCCCGGACTTCGTCAAGGAAGCGCCGGTTGATTTCGTAGATGATTTCGAGCTGCCGCGGCAGGAGGCCTTCGAACCACTCCACAGGCCATTGCTCGAGCGCCTCGGGCAGCAGCGTGTGGTTGGTGTAAGCGAGCGTTCGTTGCGTGAGACTCCAGGCCTCGTCCCAGCCCAACTTGGCCTCGTCCAACAACAGCCGCATCAGCTCGGGCACTGCCATCGTCGGATGGGTGTCGTTAAGCTGAATGGCCGCTTTGTCCGCGAGCGCGGGCCAATCATTGCCGGCTGCGCGGAAACGGCGAACGAGATCTGCCAGCGAGCACGCTACGAGAAAATACTCCTGAAGAAAACGCAGGCCTTTTCCGGCGATGGTCGTGTCGTCGGGATACAACACCCGGGTGACGGTTTCGGCGGTGAGGGTTTCGGCCAGTGCCCCAACGAAATCTCCAGTGCTGAATTGGGCAAAATCGAAGTAGTCGGGCGTGCTGGCCGCCCAAAGCCGAAGGGTGTTGATGGTCTTGCCGCCATAGCCGACCACCGGCCGATCGTAAGGGATGCCAATGAGAGTCGACGGACGCCCCTCTACGACGCGCAACGCCCCTTCGCGGATCTCAAAGGAACAGTTGAGCTTGACCTCAACGGCTTCATTGAATCGGACGACCTCCCACGGATCGGGCCGAGCAAGCCAGTGGTCAGGTTGCTCGTGTTGCCAGCCGTCGCGAATGGTCTGGCGGAAGATGCCGTACTCATAGCGCAATCCGTAACCCATGCCGGGCAGGGCGTGCGTCGCCATGGAATCGAGGAAACAGGCGGCCAGCCGCCCGAGTCCACCATTGCCCAGCCCAGCGTCCGGTTCTTGCTCGATGACTTCCAGCGGGTCGAGCTTGTGCAGCTCCTCAAAATGCTCCAAGACCGGCTCGAGCCTAAGATTGGTAATATTATTCGCGAGGGCCCGCCCTATCAGGTATTCCATTGAAAGGTAATAGACGCGCTTGGCGTTGCGCTGTTGGTATGTTTGCTCGGTCTTAATCCAGCGTTGCGAGAGCACGTCACGCGCAGAGCGGGCTGCGGCTTCAAACTGTTCGCGCGCAGTGGCATTCGTCGTGGGAGCGACTTGATCGAACGTCAAATGCCGTTCATAAAGCGCATCATCGCGGCCGGAGAATTTCACTGGGCCGCAGCTGTATTGTTCAAGCAGATCTTCTGTATTCATAGCGTTGGTTCGGTGGTGCTGAGATTGAGGAGATTATTCGCCGGATGCAGTCCGGGCAAAAACTCCGCCGACAAAATAAGTGACGCGGGCGCATTCGAACCGCCGTAGTTCAGGATGGTCGCGGACGACTGAGGACGAGCGCGATGTAAAGATCGTGTTTTGTCGCGGTGGCCGCGAGCCGAGCAATGCCGCGGCAGGGGTTTTCGCGGAATGCCTTGATTTGGTCAGTGGCGAGATCGCTTCGGATATTTTCGGGCGTTTCATAGGGCTCGGTTGCGCTGCTTTGCGACGACCAATTGGAGTTTGCCACATAGCAATAGGATCGACTATTAGAGCTTGGTCTTACTGGAACGACGCGCATGATGAAGCTGCAAATACGGCGCTGATCCGGCTCGAAACGCTACCCTGCGGCGCGGATCGATTTAAGTTCGGCGCGGCACGCCTCACCGAACGACTTGAGCGGATCCGCCTCAAGGATCGCGTGACCGCGCCAATCTCTTCGAGCGAAATGTTGGGAGAGAAATATTGTTCTGCGATCCGCCTCACGACGTTTTCCGCCTGCGCGAGGACCGCGTCAGACGACGAAAGCCGGATGCGGTTGAGCAATGCGTACGCGGACAACATCGTCTCCGGTTTGTCCAATCCATGTGCCAGCGCGTCGATGGCCAGCCTTGAGCATTCATTGATGAACTCGCCGTAGAGCGTTTCGCGCTTTTGCAACTCCATGCGAACCAGCTCGCGCCTGCTCGATGTCCTTTGGGTTATCCAGGCGGCCGCTATCGTCGCCGAGCCGCCGACGAGCGCGCCCAGCACCCCTGTCATTCCACCAACCAACGTCGCGTCCATGCGGCTCGTCTAGATCTAGACTAACGTCCCGCTTCGACGATCTCCTTCATGATCTTCAGCTCTTCCGGTTGCAAAGGCCCCTTTCCGGACCCTCGGATGAACCACATACCAATCTCTTTGTCGTGGCAGTAGAGGATCTGGATGGGCAGTTTCACCTCGTCGAGACGATCATCGGTGACGGCGTGATGGAAGGTTCCGCTCGTAGGATCGCTTACCACATTCAAAAACGTTTCCAGCCACGGGTGATCGGCGTATGGGAAAAGTTCGTCAGTGAGCGCTTTCAACTCGTCTACACTGATTATGCGCAATGATTCCTCCACGGCGTGACGCCGGGATTCCATGACTTCCTTCAGGTTGAGATTTTCGTGTTCCATAAGTAATGTATGTTTTATCTGTTGAACTTCAGTGTTGTGCTGGAAAACTCATTGTCGGACTCATTCCTCTACTTTCGAATCGAGCCAAGGCGGATCAGATGGGACGAAAGACAATTTCTTGAGCTTAACCTCGTGCACGAGGACCCGACCTTGATGCTTGATGTCTAATTCCATTTCAGACGTAGAGCAGAACGCGCCGTAATGGCTCGCGATCCTTTCATGCGCCTGTTGGTTCAGGACGGTTTTCCCGACGGGCGCGCTGCTCAAGCGAGCGGCATTCACTACAGGAGCGCCGACCACCGTCAGATCGCCGGCAATCCGCATGAAGCGAATGTTTCCATAATCAATGCCGATCCCCAATCCGATATCCGTCAGAACAGTAAAAAATGAACTCCGATGCTGTTTGTATCTTTTCGTAAACACAAGGTGCGCTTCGTGAGCGGCCGAGATGGCTCGATATCCTGCGTCCGGACCACTGAAAAACTCTGGAAAGGACGCTAACAGCCCATCGCCGGTAAACTTGTCCACAATTCCGAACCTGTCACAGATCAAGCCTTTCAGTTCTTCACAAAGTCCCGCCATGAACTCTGCAAAGAGCTCCGCGCTGCGGGCGTTAAGCATCAACTCTGCTGACCGGCGGATATCGATTGACATGATGAAGGCGGCGCTCGCGGACTTCGAGGCAAGAAAGCGATCTCGCAAGGCGCGGTTAGAGAACAGGGCTTCGTGAGCTCGCGGAGAGACCTTGTCGAGGACCAGACGGCCCTGTGCCATCACGAGTTTGATTCGAGAAAGTGTTTCTTCCGCCGTTCTGTCCGACATGCTGCCACTGCTGCGCAACGCATCGAGGATCCTGCGTTCGTCATCACGGATTTGTTTCTGCTCGGAGCGTTTCATTTTTGTCAAAATGGCAGCCGCTCGGTTCATTGGGAAATGTGATTGTTGAAGGAGCCCATGGTAAAGGAAGGTCGCTTAATGAGCTTCATTTTTGCGCAGAAGACGTGATAGAGGTGCGCCCGCGGTCGGAGTCGCCCCTTTGATTGCTTCGACGGGAGGCTTGACGCGAAACCAGGCGACGTAGAGTGCCGGCAGGAACAGAAGCGTGAGGAGAGTGCCCACGATGATGCCGCCCATCATCGCAAACGCCATGGGAGCCCAGAAGCCTTCGCGGGCAATCGGAATCAGCGCGAGGCTGGCCGCGGCGGCCGTTAAGATGATCGGGCGCGTCCGGTGCATCGTGGACTCCAACACCGCTTCCCAAGGTTCCATGCCTTCGCTCCGGTGCTCCTCGATCTGCACGATTAGGATCACCGAATTGCGAATCAGAATGCCGACCAGCGCGAGGACTCCCAGGAGGGCGACAAAGCCCATCGGCGAATTGCTGGGAAGCATGGCGGCGACCACACCGATGAGACCGAGCGGGGCGACCGCGATGACCATGAACAATCGTTGAAAACTTTGCAGTTGGATCATCAGGATCGTGGCCATCACGAAGAGCATCAGCGGGACGACGGCCGCGATCGGTCCCTGCGATTTCGCGCTTTCTTCCACCGGGCCTCCGATTTCGAGGCGATAGCCGGCCGGCAGCGTGCGCTTAAACTCGTCCACGCGTCCGCTGAGCTGTTGCACGATCGTGGCCGGTTGCGTTGGGCCGAGGATGTTGGCCCGCACGGTGACGGTGGGGAGCCGGTTCCGTCGCCAGACGATGGGCGGCTCGAGCTCGTAGTGGAAGTTCGCGACGGCGGCGAGCGGGATGGATTTCCCGTTGCCGGCCATGAGCTGCAGGTTTTGCAGGGTCTCGATCGAGCCGCGTTCCGCGTCGCGTGCCCGGGCGAGGACATTCACCAGGTAGATGTCATCACGGACCTGCGTGACGGTGGTGCCGCCGACGATGCCGTTCAGCGTTTGCGCAATGGCCTCGGAAGTGACGCCGAGTTGCCGCGCCTTGTCCTGCAATACCTCCAGCTTCACGACGCGCGCAGGTTCCATCCAGTTGAAGCCGATATCGTCGAGCAGTGGGTGGGTGCCGATTTTCGCCGCCAGTTGCTGGGCGAGTTCCTTCACTTTCGGAACGTCGGGTCCGCTGACGCGATATTGCACCGCCCGTCCGGCGGGCGGACCCATCGGCAGGAGTTCCACTTGAACGTCGATGCCGACGAATTCCTTTGCGCCATCTCCTTGAGTTGCGTCCTCAGGCGGTCGCGCGCTTTGACGTTCTTGGCGACAATGATGATTTGCCCGAAGTTCGGGCTGGCCATCTGAACGTCGAGAGTGAGCACGAAACGAATCGCGCCGTCCCCGACGTAGGAGGACCAACTGTCCACATCATTGTTACCGACGAGATGGCGTTCAAAGCGGTCCATCGCGGCTTTCGTGGCGGCAATCGACGCGTTCTGCGGCAACGTGAGGTCCACGACGAGTTCACTCCGGGCTGAGGGCGGGAAGAACTGCTGTTGGACGAACTTCATTCCATAAAGTGAGACGAGGAATAAGCCGACCGAGATCGCCACCGTCAGCCACGCCCGCCGCATGACCAGGTCGAGCAGTCGCCGGAAGATGGCGCTGGTGCGGCTCGGCTTCTCATCATGTTTCTTGAGCGTTTTTGGCAGCAGCGTCACGCCGAGCAGCGGGGTAAAGATCACCGCGACGAGCCACGACAGGATGAGTGAAATCGCGATGACGACGAAGAGCGAGAAGGTGTATTCACCCGCATTGCTGCTATTCAGCGCGATCGGCAGGAAGCTGGCCACCGTCACCAGCGTTCCGGTGAGCATCGGAAACGCGGTCGAGGTATAGACATAGGTCGCCGACTTTTCCAGCGCATCGCCCTTTTCGAGCCGGCTGACCATCATCTCCACGGCAATCATCGCGTCATCGACGAGCAGTCCCAGCGCAATGATCAAGGCGCCGAGCGAGATGCGCTGCAGCGAAATGTCGAGATACTCGAGCGCGACGAACGTCATCGCGAGCACCAGCGGAATCGCCAGGGCGACCACCAGGCCGGCCCGCAGACCGAGGCTGACGAAGCTGACGGCGAGCACGATCGCGACCGCCTCAAACAAGGCATGAGTAAACTGACTGACGGACTCCTCCACGATGACCGGTTGATCAGACACCTGATGCACTCCGACCCCGATCGGCAGATCGCCAATGATCGTGTTCATCTTCTCCTTCAAGGCCTCGCCGAAGTGCAGAACGTTGGCGCCGGTTTTCATGTTGATCGCGAGGCCGATGGCCGGCTCGCCATTCACCCGGTAGAGCATCCGCGGAGGGTCGGCGTAGCCGCGGGTGATGGTGACGAGATCACTGAGGCGAAAGAAGCGATCGTTCACGCGCAGATTGATCGCACGCAGACTCTCCTCGGAAATGAACTGGCCACCGACGCGGAGAACGATCCGCTCCGGTCCGGCCTCCACCACGCCGGAAGGGACGACCGCGTTCTGCGCCTGGAGCGTGCGCAGGATATCCTGCTCGTTGATGCCAAGCGCCGCGATTTGCCGCACCGAAAACTCGGCGAAAATGACTTCGTCCTGCGCGCCGATCAGGTCCACCTTCCCGACGTTGGGAATCAGCAGCACGTCTCTCCGGACGTGCTCGACGTAATCGCGCAACTGCCGCTGAGTCAGCCCATCTGAGGTGAAGGCATAGATGTTGCCGAAGACATCGCCGAAGGTGTCGTTGTAGGTTAGGTCCGTCACGCCCGACGGAAAGTCCGCACGGATGTCATTCATCATGTTCCGCACCCGCATCCACGTATTGGGAACGTCGCGCCCCTTGGTCGCATCCCGCAGGTAAACGAACACGATCGTCTGACCGGGCATCGTCATGCTCTTGGTGTAATCCAGCACGTCGAGTTCCTCGAGCTTGCGCTCAATCCGCTCCGTGACTTGCTTCGACATCTCGTCCACGGAGGCGCCCGGCCATTGCGCCTGGATGAGCATCGTCTTGATCGTGAACGACGGATCTTCTTCGCGCCCGAGGTTCAGGTAGGAAGCCACGCCCATGACGGCGAAGATGGCCATGAAATACCAAACGAGCGATCGGTGCCGCAGCGCCCATTCAGAAAGATTGAAGTTCGTCTTCATAGGTGAGTGTCCTGAATTTTCACGACTTGGTCGGGCAAGAGGCTGTGCACGCCCGCCGTGACGACGCGAGTGCCGGCCGCGAGTCCTTCCGCGACCCGGAACGAATCTGCGTCGCGCGCGCCGATCTTTACTTCTCGCATCGACACTTTCCTGGTGGCGGCATCAACCACCCACACGAACGTCTTGCCATCGCGCTCCAGGAGCGCGGACGAAGGCAGCTCGATCTCCGCGCCGGCATCCATCCCTGCCACCGCCTTCACGATGGTTCCCAGCCGGAAACTCAGCGGTGGATCGACCAGCGTGATCTTGACGCGTCGCGTGCGCGTCGCCAGGTCCGCCTGGGGCGCGATCTCGCGCACCTGTCCCTTGACTCGCGTGGCGGGATCCGCTTCCGAGGTAACGATGAAGCCCTTCCCCGGACGAAGGTTTGACCGCGATTTGGTCCGGCACATCGACCACCGCCTCGCGCTCCTCCGGGCGAACAACGCTCACCACCTCCTGCCCAGGCTGAACGACCTGACCGACTTCGGCTTTGGTCGCGGCAATCACGCCGTCGAACTCGGCATGCAGCTCTGTGTAGCCGAGCTTTTCCTGCGCCATGGCGAACATTGGCCCGCGCCGCTGCGGTTGACGCCTCGGCACTTTCCCACTCATGTTGCGCAGCCTCGAAATCCGCCTTCGCGGTCACTCCTCTGCTGGAACAACTGGCGCTGCCGCGCCGCATCCAATTTTGCTTCCTGCCGATGTGCGTCTGTCCTTGCCAGGTCGGCTTCCGCATTCCGCAAGCGCGAGTTGGAAAGGAGTGGGATCGAGCGCGGCGAGTCGCGCGCCTTGCTTGACGCTGATCACCGACGTTCACGTCGCGAGCGATCATCCGGCCGAGCACTCGAAAGCCCAGGATGGATTCGTAACGGGCTTCCACCGTTCCGGCGAAGGCCGCTCCTCCTGCCGCTTCCGGCGCGGCGACGATGCTGAGCACCGGCCGAATGGGCGGCGCGGGTGCTGCGGCACGCCGGTGGCATGCCGTCAGTCCGGCGACCGCGCCTAACAAGAGAATCCAGGATGTTTTCATGGCTGGTGCTCCTCCGCGATGGCGACCTTCTGGTTCGGACTCATCTTCTGCGCGTTGCGCGTGACGACAAGGTCGCCCGGCCGCAGCCCCGCCGCGACAATGACTCGGTCTGTTTCGTATCCCGCGATCGTGATCGGCCTTGCAGAGACCGCGCTCGTGGCGGGGTCCACGATCCACACTCCTGGCTGCCCTCCCACTGACGCTAATGAAGCAGCAGGAACCGTGATCGCGTTTTGCGAGTTCAGCGGCAGCGGCCCTTCACCAAAGACCGCAGCTCCGAGCGTCATGGCCGGAGGCGACTCCTCCAGCCCGACTTTGACTCGCAAGCGTTCCGCCCGCGCCACTCAGGGTCGGGGTGATCTCGCGCACCTTGCCGGTGGTATGGATGCTCGGATCAGTGACGAGTTTGATCTCAATCGGAACGTTTCGATCGATGGGCTGGTTGCCGAACACCGATTCATTCACGTTAAAGACCGCATCGCGCGGACCGTCATGGGCCAGCACGAAGACGCGTTGCCCGGCCGATATCACCTGACCGATCTCCGCGTTTCGCGCGGTGATCGTTCCAGCATTGCCGGCGCGAAGTTCTGTTTGCCCTAAAGCGTCACGCGCTGTCCCAAGCTGAGCTTTTGCGGCCTCGAGCGAGCTTTGCGCCGTGCGGAACGACTCCTCCGCGCGATCATACTCCGATTGCGGGGTCGTTTTGCGAGAAAGCAGAAGTTTCTGTCGGTCCAAGTTAGAGGTCTCATTGCGAAGTTTTGCCTCCGCCGCGCGAACATCGGCTTCCGCTGCTTCGACCCTGGCTTGCTGCTCTTGTGGATCGAGCTTCGCGAGTATCTGGCCGGAAGAGACGTGATCGCCGACACCCACCAGCCGTTCCGTAATCCTACCGTCGGTGCGGAAACCGAGATCAGACTCCACCTGCGCGCGTATCTCTCCAGTTAAAGTCATCGTCTGCGCTGCCTCGGTCAGCTCGACGCGCTGCACTTCCACTTTCACCAGGGAAACATTGCCTTGCTTGCGCGAACAACCCAATAGCAATGAGATGAGGATGAAGAGCGAGAGAATAGCAATGTGTTTCATGGTGAGTTAGGCTTGACTGTGAATCGCCGTTTCGGGCTTTAGACTTCGCGGTGCCTCGTTTTTCATGAGAGAACTATCAGATCGCAGCGTTACCTTGTGAAAGACTTTGATAGTTGCGTCAGCATACCTCGCAGGCATAGACTTAAGCGCGATGGAACTGCGACATTTGCGCTACTTCGTTGCCGTAGCGGAGATGGAAAACGTCTCGCGCGCTGCGACGCAGCGACTGCACGTCGCGCAGCCGTCATTGAGTCGACAAATCCGCGATCTCGAAGATGAGGTCGGTGTGCAGTTGCTCGAACGCACCGCCAAATCGATCCGCTTGACCGACGCCGGCCGCGCTTTCCTCGATGAAGCGCGCGCGATTCTGAAGCACACCAACGAGGCAGTGCTAAAAGCGCGCACGATCGGCGGCAAGCGCGAGACCGAACTGCACGTCGGGGATTTTCCGCTCGCGACCGCGCGGATAATGCCCGGGCTTCTCCGCGATTATCAAAAAGCAATGCCGAACGTGCGGGTGAAACTGCACGACTGGGCGGTAGAGAAGGAGCTGGCCGGAGTGCACGATGGTCGGCTGCAGCTTGCGATCATCGTTCCTCCACTCACGGGAAACTGGCTCCGTGAGCTCCGCTTCGAAGAGTTACTGACCGCGCGCATTTGTCTCGCCGTTTCATGTAACCATCCGTTCGCGCGCCGTCAGTCCGTCTCCTTGGCTGAGGCGGCGCGCGAACCTTTCGTTGGATTGATGCACGAGGAGTTTCCTCAACACCGGGTATACCTCTCTGCCACCTTCGCCAGAGTGAAGGATAAACCGCGCATCGTGGAGGAGCACGACGGTTGGGCCGGGGTTTTCTCCGCCGTCGATGCCGGCACGGGAGTAGCCATCGCTTCGGACGCGTTTAGTTATGCGTTTAGCGATCGGGTAAAACTTTTGCGTCTTACGCCTGAGCCGAAGCGTGTTTCAATCGGGATTATCTCCCGGAAAGGAAGACTTAGTCCGGCAGCGGAGAAGTTCTGCCAATGGGCGAAAGAAGCGTTTGGCGCTATACGTTAGGATCACCGCCGTAGCCGAATCGTCAGGGCAATAATGGCTGAACGTCCTTCACACGCAGAACAATTTTGCCGCGGGCGTGACGGCTTTCGCTGAGCTCATGCGCACGACGCGCTTCGCTTAATGGCAGAATGCGATCGATGATTGGCCTGAGCTTGGCTGAGTCGATGAGCTTGGCGATCGCACTTAGTTGCGCACCGTTAGGCTGAACGCTGCTCATCATTCCGCGCACCCTGAATTGGTTGGCTTTTTGTTCCGATGGCGGTTGGACTAACGAAATCAGAGCGCCGGCTTTGTTGAGCACCAGCCACGAGCGCTGCTGTGTCTCGCCGCCAATTGTATCGAGGACGATGTCGATGTTGTGAGCGACATCTTCGAATTTTTGAGTTGTATAGTCAATGGCTTCATCGGCACCAAGCTTACGCAGCAATTCCTGGTTCTCCGTCGACGCCGTTGCCACGACGTAGGCCCCTTTCCACTTTGCAAGTTGCACAGCGAAATGGCCGACGCCGCCGCTGCCGCCGTGAATGAGAATGCGTTGTCCAGATTCGAGGTGGCCGAGATCGAACAATGATCGCCACGCCGTCAGCACCGACACGGGCGTAGCCGCGGCACGCACGTGATGGAGCGACTTAGGTTTCAGCCCGAGGGCCGTTGCGTGAATCGCGATATAATCTGCATAAGCGCCATCGCGCGTCGGATCAGCCATTGCGAAGACCTCGTCGCCTTTTTTGAATTGCGACACGCCGGCGCCCACTTCCGCCACGACGCCCGACACGTCCCAACCGGGAATCAATGGAAGCTTGTGTTGGATGAACTTTTGAGATCACCGGCGCGCACTTTCCAATCGAGAGGGTTCACGCCAGCGGCGTGAACCCGGATGAGCACTTCGCCGTTTTTTACTCGTGGCCGTGGCGCATCTTCGTACCGCAAGACTTCCGGTCCGCCGTAATTGTGAATTCGAATTGCCTTCATGAGTTTTGATTTCCGAGTTCCCACCCGATTTCTGGCAGACGCCCAGCGCACAAAGGCGAAACGCTATTTCTGTGGTGCGGCCAGAAAGTGTTTTCTCGTCCGCTTTGCTGACCTTTGCCAACGAGCATGGGCGCGTTTAAGGTTGAACGTGAGGCTTTGTTCGTGGTTGTACGCTCAATCGCCTTAATGGCTTTCGGAAATGTTAGCGGTTCCTTTAGATAGAGTTTTCACGCCGCTACTATCCGTCTCGAAGCGTCGCTCCTGAAAGACTTTGTTCCTTGCCTCAGCATAGCTGCGAGGCATGCTGCACGTTTGCGTCGAACTCAGACTGCAAGGCGAGTTTGAATAGGTTTAACTGTCCTCTGGGCGACGAACGGCTGATCGCCAGCTTCTTTGTTGCTTCTATCTAACCGGCAGCCTCTCGAGTTCGAGTTGCCGGTGGGAGTGCAGGTCTCCGGCCATTCTTGGCGCAGGAATCTCCCCAGGACATTGAGGATTGGGCGGCGCTTCGTGCGTTACGGAGCGAACCTACCGCGCCGAACCTCGTTCCGTAGTGGTGCTGATCGCCGCAGCGGATAGTGCAAGGGACTCATCGAAGGTGAAAGATGCCCGACGGCGGTCTGCAATGCGCCTCGGCCATCAAGGCTTGCAAAAACGGCAGATCCCACCTCTCACAGAAAGTTCATGCGAAGGTGAGCGGCGTCTGGAAAAGGCAACTCCTGGATGTTTGAAAACGCATGCCGCACATTCTTGCAAGCGACTACGCCGTGGACATCCTTGTGAAGGATCTCCATCTTCGACACCGCTCGCGCGACGCAAACTGTGTGGGAAATTCGGTCGTGCGGGCAGGCCCCCGTCACAAGCCGCCTGCGCATGTATACGACTCGGTCGCGAACAAAGGCGATGTGCCCCGCGAAACTCGGTCCAAGATGGACGTTCATTTCGATGTCAGATAAATTAGACTAACAATCTCGGATTCCGATTCTCGTGACTGCAAACACCTCCATCTGGTCCTCATTGCGTAACCCAATGTTCCTTCGTCTCTGGTCGGCGCTCGTGGTGTCGGGTTGCTGTGTCTCGGCGCATGAAATGGCGGCGACCTGGGCGATGAATTCGCTCGGAGCCCCGGTTCTCTGGCTCTCTTTGATGTCGTCGGCAGCCACCTTACCGTTCTTTCTATTCACGTTGCCTGCTGGCGCGTTGGCCGACCGTGCTGATCGCCGTCAACTGCTTCGCATTTCCAGCGCGTGGCTGGCGTGCAGCGCGGGCTTGCTGGCCTGCTGCGCTTTCTGGGCGGATTGACCCCCGCGGTCATCCTCGCGGGCGTGTTTCTGCTGGGGACCGGTTTTGCGGTCCAGGCGCCGGTGGCTTCCTCCTCTATACCGGAGATCGTGGGAAAGGAACAACTCCCTTCCGCAATCGCCCTGGGCGGAATCCAAATGAACCTGGCCGGTACCATCGGTCCGGCGCTCGGCGGTCTTCTGATCCCATTTGCAGGTGTGAGCGTCGTTGTTCGCGATGAACGCCATAGCCTTCGTCATTGTGTTGCTCGCTGTTAGCACCTGGAGACGCAAGAAGCCGGAGTTCAACGCGCCGATTGAGAGATTTTTCGATTCGCTCGCCGGAGCAGCCCGATACATGCGTTACGCCCCCGGCGTTCAGATTATCCTGCTGCGAAATTTTATTTTTGGTGTACTAATCAGGGCAATCCCGGCCCTGCTTCCAGTCGTTGGTCTCAAGGCTCTTCACCTCGACGCTGTAAACCTCGGGCTGATATTCACGAGCATGGGACTCGGATCGTTGGCCGGTGGAGTGTTCATACTTGAGCCCGCCAGAAAGAGACTCAAACCGAACCAGATGACCATTCTGGGCGGTATCGCTCTGGCCGTGGTCTATGCGCTGATGGCTGTCGTACGCCATCCCCAGGTCTTTTCTTGGTCGCAGCGCTAGCCGGTGTCGCTTGGACAATTTCCGCCTCCGAGCTCTGGGTGGCGGGACAGCGTGTTATACCGGACTGGATCAGAGGCCGGATGAACGCCACCCATATGATGGTGTCGCAGGCAGGCATGTCGTTGGCCGGACTGCTCTGGGGCGTGCTGGCGACCGCCCTAGACTTCAAGTGGGTATTGTTCTCCGCGAGCGCGCTAGGAATTGCCAGCGCACTGACAGCGAGACGATTGTCGATCGATTTTTCGGCGGAAATAGACCAGGAGGCTCACCCGCTCGAGCAAGCAGGAGCGTCCGCTTTACCTGCCGGAGAGCGACGACGGACCGATTACCATTGCGCTCGAAATCGAAGTCGCGCCGGAGAACCAGATCCAGTTCTTCCGGCTCGTAAAAGAGGTCAGGCTGGTCTTTCTGCGCAATGGCGCATTCAGCGCCCGGTTGGATCAGGACATGAAAAACCCAAATCGATTTCGTTTGCAGGCCATACTTCCCTCGTGGGGCGAGCACCAGCGACTCGGTCAACGAATCACGCGCGATGAACACGCTTTGTGGTCGGAACTCTGGAAGCTGCACACCGGGCAAGCATTACCACCCGCCAAATACTACCTCGGTATTCAACACTGGATACCCGAAGAGTCAGCGGTGTCGCGACTGAGACTCGTGCCGCCAACGTCGACCGACTGACGTCACGCTCGATAACCTGCGCTATCTCGGAACGCTCAAGCCTATGGGCGCCCACGCCAGCCAGGCTCCTCGGCCTGGCTAAGCCTGGGCCGCCGGTGCGGACGGTAGTGCTTGAAGTGCTTGTGACGGAAGGCTCCGTGGACCTCCTTGTTCCTGCGCTTGGGGTGCTTAGCTTGCAGCCACAACGTTTGCCACGAGCAATACCACAGAGCGTGACCCGGTCCGATAGGTGTTGCCCGAAATCGGGGAAGGGACCTGCCACTCGACGATGTCGTCGGGCGCATCCAGGGAGGTATCGATCCATCGCCGCCAGGGACTCCCGGCACGTTCGCCAGGCGTTGGCAGTTCGAAGTCGAGCGGCTCCCAATACGCATTGATAATGAGATGAAAAAAGACCCCTTCCCTTGGAATTTCTCCTGTTAATGCCACGCTATGTGAGTGGTCACTCCAGTCGGGCTGGTTGAGCTTGACCCCGTGCCATGCCTTGTTCGCTTGGCGGATGAGTTGATTTAGACTCATTCGCTGGCGTTCATGTTCGATGTCTCGAAGCACTCGCCGAGCAACGAGCAACTTTACGAACCGGTGCAGCTCGGCATGCTTCGTGATCAATGTCCAGTCCAACCAGCTGGTTTCGTTATCCTGACAGTAGGCGTTGTTGTTACCATGCTGGCTTCGCCTCATTTCGTCGCCCATGAGAATCATCGGGACGCCGAGCGAAAGCATCGTGATCGTCAAGAAGTTTTTGGCTTGCCGATTGCGCAGCTTCTCTACAACCGGATCGTCGGTCGGACCCTCGACGCCGCAGTTCCAGCTCCGGTTATCGCTCGCACCGTCGCGGTTGTTTTCCCCGTTGGCTTCATTGTGTTTCTCGTTGTAGGAGACGAGGTCGTTGAGGGTGAAACCGTCGTGACAAGTCACAAAGTTGATACTCTGTTCGGGCTCCCGCTCCTCGTGACCATAAATTTCAGGACTGCCAAGAAGCCGATCGGCGAACCGCCCTACCGAGCACTCTTCACCACGGAGAAAGCTGCGAACGTCATCGCGAAACCGACCGTTCCACTCCTTCCAGCTGTCCCCGATGAAGCTGCCCACTTGATACAGACCCGCCGCGTCCCACGCCTCCGCGATGAGCTTTGTCCCCGCGAGTGCCGGATCCGATTCGATATCCCAGAGCACCGGCGGGTTCGGCATTACCTGCCCTGACGCGTCGCGAGAAAGAATCGAAGCCAGGTCGAATCGAAAGCCGTCGACGTGCATTTCTTTAACCCAATGGCGCAGACTATCGAGGATCATGCGGCGGACGATGGGATGATTAGCGTTAAGCGTATTGCCGGTGCCGCTGTAGTTCGCATAGCGCGAGCGGTCATGTTCGAGGATGTAGTAGGTGCTGTTGTCCAATCCACGGAAGCAGAGCGTCGGGCCGTTGTGATCGCCTTCCGCACTATGGTTGAAGACGACATCAAGAATGACCTCGATTCCTGCCCGGTGCAGCGCCTTCACCATATCGCGAAACTCATCCATCGGGCCGAGCCGATCCCGACGCGAGCTGTAGGCTTGGTGGGGCGCAAAGAAGGACACCGGCGAGTAACCCCAATAGTTGACGAGTCCAGGTGGGCAATCTTGCGCGTCGAACTGGAATACGGGCAATAGTTCGACGGCGGTAATGCCTAGTTGCCGGAGGTATGGAATCTTTTCGATTAGACCTGCGTAAGTGCCACGCTTCTCATCCGAAACACCCGAACTTGGGTGGCGCGTAAACCCTCGCACGTGCATTTCGTAGATGATCGTTCGCGACCACGGCCGGTTCAGAGGGATATCTCCTTCCCAATCGTAGGCTCGCGGATCGACCACGACACTTTTCATGGCGGTCGCGGCGTTGTCGCCCACCTGGCGGGCCGAGTCGCGGCTGTAGTGCCAAGGCACAACCACACCGCGACCGTATGGATCGAGGAGTACCTTGGTGGGATCAAATCGCATTCCCTTCGAGGGATCTGAGGCTCCCTGGACACGGTAGCCGTAACTTTGTCCTGGCTCCACACCGGGAACGAACACGTGCCAATAATGATAGGTGCGGTTTGCCGCAGGGTCGATGGGAATGACGCGTGATGGTCGAGCGTCGCTCTCGTTGTCAAGAAAAGCAACTCGACGCCCGTGGCGTCCCGAGAGAAGAGGCTGAAATTGGCGCCTCCATCAATAATCGTTGCACCCAGGGGAGAGCTCGAACCGATTCTTGTTGCAGAGTTCATGGATTTGCCTTCTCGAGCAGCTCGCTGAGCGCCCATTTTGCCGTCTTCTGCTCTGTGCGAAAACGAGTCTACTACACTTTGGTCTATCTGAAAATCTCTCTGTAGGAGGCCTTATTTCGAAAAAATTGACTCTTGGACCTTTCGGTGGGCCATCTCGTGAGCGGTGCCAGCGAACAACCTATCGCGGAGCTGAAACATCCAGCATTCCCTGTCTGGAAATCCTTGGCTGCCTTTTCGTCACCGAGCCTTTGCTTTCGATGTGTTCCTTAAGGATTCTAACGACCTCGGCGATCCCTTCGGGATTCTGATCTGCGCCGTGATCAGACGGCACAATCTTCTCGGATTTGGCTCCGCCGACATGCGAGCTCCAATACGGGACGACACCATCGCTGCTGTTGGGCGTATCTCCGCGACCACGGTCACCGATGATAGAATGATAGGGAACGCCTTTCGCCAGTGGGAGCGCGTTCATGATTTTCACGAAAGGGTCGTTAGGCGAAAGTGTGTCGATGCTGTTTGGCATTCGTTTTAGTTTCATGACGCGCTGGGTCCTCCTGAACAACGGATGCCTGTAAAATCTCGGGGCCCAGCCTTACAAATTCTACCGACTTACGAATCATGCCCGATGCGATTCGACCGATCGGACTTCCTGCGATCAAGCTACCGCGATGTGGCGTAGAGATGAAAATAACCCGCGCCACATCGCGCCGACGTTTAAAGACCAAGGCCTCCCTGACCAACGCCTTACTTTCCGGAGAGAGTTTGGTTTGCGCCGGCAATGTGCCGAAGAAGTAGCGCCAAACTTTGTCACCGCTGGAGTCAGTGATCATAAGGCGGCTAAGAATGCCGCCCATGCTATGGCCGACCAAAACAATCTGGCGGTGATTCGGGAAGGTTTTGTTTAGGGCGTCGAGCTCGCGTCGGAGCAGCAACGCTGAGTATGGTATGGGATAGCCGCTTGGGTAGCTGAATACCCAGACCTGATAGTTCCGGCGCAGGATAGGATCAGCCCAGATCGTGTTCACCAGTGGGACCCAAGTCACCGGCGTGCTCTGAAGACCGTGAACAAAGAGCACGGGGATCTTTTGGGATCGTACGGTTGGACTTGCGTGAGGCGGGCCGTGTTGGCGAATCTCTCCGGGTCGAGCATCGCCGGCAGACCGATCTTCTCAGGTCGTTCGCGGGACAGACCCAGGGCCAATGGGGCTGTAAAGTCCGCGCCGGATGGTAGACTTCGACCTGATAGGGTTGCGGTTTCCATGGAAAGTGGATCGATGAATTCGATTTCGTACTTGCGCCCGCTCAAATGGGCCACCGCCGTCACAGCCAGGTAGATACGCGGCGGAACAAAGCGTTGTCGAATCCTTGGAGCTTGCTGGGTGCGAACGGCGACCAATGACGCGCCGATGCCCTGACGAGTCACGCGAGGAACGACAAATTTGCCACGCACATTAAGTTCGTCGGCAGGAATCAGGTCGAATTCCTGTGGTTTCCAGAGCCGGTTCGCAGCTGGACGCTGGGTGAGAACATATTCGCCGCCATCAGGTGCCGGCACGTGTAACGGATGCGTCCAAGGGTCGAGGTGAGCGTCTCGAATTATCGAAAACACGCGGGATAAGGCGAAGTCGTAATCACGCAGAGCCAGCCGATCCCTGGGGTTTTTCCGCAGTTCTTTCGCTGCTGCTTCAAGCCCACACAGATAAAAGCCAACCGCTCTATTTGGATCGGTGCGCTTTAACTTCTGGGCGTCGGCGATCGCCTGCTCAGCGCGGCGAAGCTCGGCAATTGTTCCATATTGCGCGCCTAGCTTTGGCTCAGTTTTGCTTACCTCCGCCAATGGCGCGCAAGCACCGAGCGCGGCGAGCGCGACGGCAAGAAGAATATGAGTTTGACTCTCTTTACGCGCTGTGCGTTCGGGTGGAGTTTCATAAAGTGGCCTCCTCCCAATCATCCTCGGCTCAGGCGGACACTTCTCGTCGGACGAATTAAGGCTGCATTCCCAACATTTGCCGCCAATGGTCAAATATGACTTCAGGCTTATCAATCACGCCAGCGGAGTGCCTGTTGCACGAGCGAGTTCGTCGAGCAACTGAGCTTGGAACTTTGTATCGTGGACAGCGGGATGCGGCTTAACGCGTCGTTGATGATGCCAATACCCTCCGCTAGTAAGCGCTTCAGGATCATTGCTAGTAGCAAGCCACTCTTGAGTAAGATGTCCCAGCCGCAGGTCATCTGGCGCATTAGTTCCCCCATTTTGGTAGGCACCCAGCCCGGATCGACAGAGTTGCTGAGAACGTCAGGCCAAATTCGAGCGACGGCTGCGGAAAGGGTCGTCACGAAAAGCTTGCTGTCCGAGTAGGAACCAGTGGAAGTGCGACCAGTCCAGTCCATGCCACTCAGGGTTGTTCGTCCACCGGTGTGCATACTGCTGCTCAAATAGATCAGCCGTTTGGGGCGACGCATTAACGCCGTGAGTAAATACGGAGCAACGACGTTCACTGGAAGCACTTGTGGACCTGAGTAAACACCCGCGTTATGAATCACTGCATCCATCTGCCCGATCTTATTGACTTGGCTGGCGAGGTCTCGCGTCTGCGCGAAGTCTGAAAGATCCCCGATTGTCGCGATGGCTCCCTGATCCACAAGGTCTTGCACGGCGGTGAGCCGAGCTTGGGAGCGAACATGGACAACGACTTGGTATCCGTCAGCGAGCAGCGTTTTAGCCGCAGCATGTCCAAGCCCGTCAGCGGAGCCGGTGATGAAGATACGAGCCTTCTGGTTGGTGTTCGAAGGAGACGGCGCCGAAGTTTGTTCCTTCCGAGGATTCAACGGGGCTTGCGCGATGGACGTTGCGGTTGCCATAAGGGACCCCGCGACTACCCCAAAGCCTACCCCTACTCCTGCTACAAGAAATCTTCGACGGTCCATGGACGAGCCGTGCTTTTCGAGCGAATTTTGGTTTGGTTTGTAGAGTTGATCACACATAAGGGGTCACGAGGGGAAGGTCATCCTGGCTCCAACTCCCCCGCCTTGTCCGATGGCAAGGTTTCAAGCGCTAGACCTTCGGCGGCCGCCCACGCGATGAGTTTTAACCAAGTGCGCCGGTACGCCGTAAGGGTATTTTGCGAAAGGTGACGCTCGTCAGCGGCCGTGGTAACCCGCTCGAGAAGCGAATCCTCACTCACGGCCGCGCTGACCTCCCTTTGCCCGCACGCGCTCAATTCGAAGAATGATACTTTGGTACTCTGTCGCCCAGGCATACCAGCCCTCGCGTTTGAGCTCCTTGGCGACCTCGCGAGCGTCCATGCCTACCGGGAATTCCAGAATCCGGCGCTCACACGCCTCGATCATCCGCTTTTCGCTCCTCCTTGCGTGGAGCATGTTCACACTACCTTCCTTCCGGCTCAGGATGATGTCTCGCATCCAGACTCGGAGCGCGAACTGGTCCTCCGGGTCGGCTTCGGCATAGAGACGTGAGAATTTGGCGACGAGTTGGTTCGCTCCGTTGACCGGTATCTGCGGATCTCCCTCCGTGGAGGTTGGCCCACCGAATCAGAATGGTTTTTCATCCCGGATCACACTGTAGATACGATCACCGATAGCGGACGATGGTCGCCGGTTATCGCGCTTGCTGGCAGGCGACGCAAATGCTCGTGCATCCTCTCATGAAACTCGCCCGCTCGCTTAAAACAAATTCCCCGGCTCAATTGTTTTCGGGATCTTCTTGCGAGTTGCGCCATGCCTTCAGACCCTGTTGGATTCGTCCTCCCCTCTCTTCTTTTTTTCCCAATGGCTTAAATTCCTGTTGCCAAAATCGCCCTACAACAGCCCGCAACAGGGTAAAGGTCGGTTGTTTGCACATTGTCGGAGGCGTTTATCAGAGTCGGCTGCAGATTACAATAACAGCGAGTGCCTCTTGAGTTTGAGGTGTCCTGTCTCCACTGCTACTAAACCCAATTGCAAATCGCAGAGAGATTGGGTCCTTATCGCAGCGTCACCATGCAGCCCCGGAATTGACAGCGTCGCTAAAAGCCGGCCCAGTCGATCCTTCGGACCGGACGATCGGGTCGCGTCAAAGAAACTAACCCAACTGGGGTCCGCCAGACCCGACAGAGTCGGTGTATTTAGTCAGGATTTTCAGGCTGCCTTTTGGATAATATAAACGTCGTTCCAGTTGGGTTATGGAATGCGCGAACCATTGGCAGGTCCTGAGGGGCGGAGGTGCTAGGGATGGCAGGGCCCGAGGCGGATGATTCTGGCATAGGTGCGGTGATGAAGACCACCGTGCCCAGGCCCTCGAGTCGAAAGCGGTATCGATGAGTGCCTTCGATACGCTCGATGAGCGCCGATGCGGGCGAAACAGTTCATAACTCACGCGGCCCGCACTGATGTTTGCTCTTCCAACCCGAGCATCTGCCAGTGGCGGCGCAGTTACCGGTTGCGGAAGCCTTCGGTACGGGCAAAGCTGGCGGGAAAGGCGCACGGCGAAGAGGCACTGCTGCGCGCGCGTCGCCAAAACGCAGAGCACTGGCGCTGGCCCTCAAAGGCGCTTGGGCTTTGCAGGCGTCGAATGTCTGCGCGCCAGTCCGGCAGTCGTATTAACGCTTTCTCCGACCTCGAGCATGCGGCGGTTGGCCGCAAAGCCGATCTCGCGCAACTTGGGCAGGTTGGGAGGCGGCCAACGCCGAAGTCGTAGCTATTGTTAAATAGTGGTTTCAATGCGCAGGCCCGCACCGTGCCCGCCCGTCTTGTGATACTGCTTGAGGTGCGTGTTTTTGTAATAGACGTGCCTTGAAGGATGGCCCTCGGTTACGGTACGCGTCCTGCATCGGCCCGCCGGCGACAGTCGACCTGCGCATTTTGCGCGCGAGAGATCAACTGCGTTTCGGGTCACGGCCCAAATCGATGTTCTCCCGGATGACTTCCTCGAAAAATTGCCTCCCGTGCGCGGGCGATCCCAAATCTGGTGAAGGGAAAACTCCGCCTGCAACACCGAAGCCGGTAGCCGGCCTTTCGGTCTGCCGCTGGATAAGGTTTGCGCAGTACTGAGAGCCACTTGCGGAAAATGCTCTCGATCTTCTTTTCATCGAAAGCTCCGCGTGCGCTGCGCCGCCGCGGGTCCGCACAGCGCAGAGCCCGTTGTCGAAGCGCTTCAATTCGATGCGCCAGGCCGGTGCCGTTGAGATACTCTCGTGCCCGTTAATGCAGAGCTTGCCGTAAGGAAAGTAGGAACAGAACTTGATGAAACCAGAGTCTTCGTCCACGCAGTAAAAATAATGGTGGTTAACCATAGCCCGTGGTGGTAGTCGATCCACAGGATGGTGCATCGCCTTCCCGAAGCCTTTGCGGATGGTGCGCGGCACGCGAGCCTTCTCTGGGCGATGCCGATAAAGACGACGCCGCCGCGCTTTGAACTGCAGCCGCTTGTGCATGACATCGTCTTTGCGCATCCCTTTCTCAAACCGGATAATCGGGTTGCCTTTCGCTCGGCAAAGTCAGGCACCTGCCGGCAAACCCCTCGCTCGCAGCCACACGCTTCCTTGGTCGGCGAGCGGTGGCCCTTGGAGCGCGGAAATAGGCTGCCACCCCCGGTGCGCTCGCCAACTGCGGCACATAGAGGTTCAGATACATTCGGTCGATGCATTCCAACTCGAAGACGACATTTCACCCTGGAGTTCCGCGACGTTTTGGCAGTGTGGCGTTGTCTGGTTGGGCATTTGCTACCCTCCATCACTGGAGAACACCAGCCGCTTTGACGGCTCAATCCGGCATTCCTCGCGGGATGCCGCTCTGCTGCTCCAACCGGACACCACCCTTTCCCAAAAAGGCCGAAGCAGGCGCATAGACAACAAGCCGAAATTTTCTGAATTTTCTAACGAGGCAGGGGCCTCGGCGTCAATTCCACGCAACCCTCCCGCTCTGACAGTATCTCCACGCCTGGTCTGAGGCCCGCCTCGTTAAGATGCTTCGCTTATTAGCAGGAATATATCCCATCATGAGAGCACTCGGATCCAAGGCTTCCACGCTGCGAACAGGGGTTTCGGACTGTTCGGCGCAACCGAAGAGGATGACACCTCGTTGCACTGCGGCGAATCTGGCATTGACGGCAGCCTGGCGAATGCTCCGGAGGAGTAGCCGGATACGCGAATCACTGTGGTCAGCTTCACTGGCAAAATGTCGCCAGATCATTGGGCTTAATCTGTTCTATTGCTCCCCAAGCCCCTAAATCCGCGACAGGCGTCCGGAGCTCCGACTGGCACCGCAAGCGACGAACCGCTGATCGCCAGCTTCTGTATGTGCATCTGATCGCTTCCTCGCCAGTTCAGAGTTGCCGGGAGCAGGTCTGGGAACCCCACAGTTCCGGCGCAGGAATACCCCCCAGGACATTGAGGATCGGTCGCGGCGCTGCAGGCGCGCGGCGAACCTTACCGCGCCCCGAGCCTCGTTCTGTAGTGGTTGCTGATCGCCGCAGCGGATAGTGCAGGGCGGTATTGTTGGGGGGCGTCCTGCACGGTGATGGTCGGTGAACAAGCCCAGGAGATGCAACTCGCGCACTGGCTACCCACGACGGAGATAAGCTGGCTTGTTCCATTTATGCCCGGCTGGATGGGCATGTGGTTTGCGGCCTTTCCGACAGTGGAAACTCTGGCCGCGCAATTCCTCGCTGCCCTATTCGTCATCGGCTCATTTTACGCGGCTCGTCGCAAGCCGAAGAGCACTAAAGAGGACACAGGGCGAGCCACCAAGCCGCTGCATCCGGCTCCTGACTTAGAGCCGATTCAATAACGCACTTTCAGTGAGTTCTCCCCTCATTGAGGCGAGGCTACAGCATGCAGGTCGGCGCGACCTCCTCACGGAAGATTCCCGCAGCTTTTCGCGCAGCCCGTCCACCGTGAAACTCTCTCCCGTCGTGAAGAGGAGTTGAACGACCGTCTTGGCGGCGATCTCCCCACCCTTTCAGGGGTTACAAGTCCGATATCTTCTGGGGATAAACATTCACCTTTTGATTCTGAGCCAATCAATTCATGCTTCGCTCTTGCATCTCCTCACCCAATCACGGGATAGTAACGATTATGGGTGATTCGAATCCAAAAATACTCAGAAGAAAAAAGCTCAGCAAAGCGCAAAGAAAGTCAGTGGCCAGAAGAAACCTGTAGCGCCGTCCGTGCCTGCTTCTGGGAAGAGAAAATAGCTGCAAGCCTGCCGTCATCGAGGGAGGTGGGTAATCGGGAGCAGCAGACGGCATTGCGAGCGGAGCTGGGACTACCGCCACAGTAAGGAAAGAGACTGTGTGTTCAGAAAACTGAACGCCTTAGCGCTATTCTCCGGTTCCATTGCTCTCCGATTACCCGAGAGCGTCAAGAAGTCGGGGGTCGGCGATCAATGTAAACTGAGGATGTCTGCTCAGCTACCGTGCGGCGACCGTGGGACTCACGCCGCTCGACCCCCGACCTTTGACGCTCTCCACTTATGGCATCGCGGCGCTGGTAGCCGGAGGCATTGCGGCCAAACTTGGGTTCTTCAAGGGCCTGTGGGTTGCCCTCTTTGCAGCAAAGAAGTTCATCATTATCGGCATCATCGCGCTCGTGGTCGCTATCAAGAAATTCTTCGGGAAGGGCAAGAACGTCACCGAAAGTTGATGCCTCCCTTTAGTGTAGGCCGCCCAGCAGAATGCAAAGTAAAATCACGCGGGTGGATCGCACTGATTCATCATTCGACGCCTCTTGAGCCTTTATCCAAAGGGGTTCGCATAAAGTGCAATCTGCTTGGCGGGCTACACTCGCTTTGAGAACCACATTTCGCCTTCCTTGCTATAGAAGATGGGCATGATATCCACGTTTCTTGATCTTACCATCCGTGTGGGATGCCACTTGACGTATGAAGCCACCGCACCGACTCCGGTGGTGTTCATGCTCAGGCCACGTCTCGACGACGCTCATCTTGTCACTGTTGAGAAGCGATCATTTGAACCTGGTCTTCCCTCGAATGAGTTCCAGGATTCTCACGGCAATCTCGCCTGCCGCTCGATGCTCAAGCCGGGCCACAATGACATCCGCTACGATGCTTTAGTCGCTGTATCCTCGACACCTGAAAATCAAGGGGCGCCAGGCGTACTCCCAGTCCCGGTTTACGAGCTTCCGGCAGAGCTGCTACGCTACACTCTGCCCAGCCGCTATTGTGATTCCGATAAACTGTTCGATTTCGCATGGAAGCACTTCGGCCAGATCGCCAACGGGCATGAACGGGTGCAGGCCATCTGTGACTGGGTTCACAACAACATCGAATATCGCTACGGCTCAGGGCGGCCGGATCTCTCCGCATCAGAGGTAATTGAACAACGCTACGGGGTGTGCCGTGATTTCGCCCATGTGGTGGTGGCTCTTTGCCGGACGTTCAACCTGCCTGCCCGCTATGTGTCGGGTCACCTTCCAGAGATTGGCTTTGTCGTCTCCAGTCACCCAGAGGACTTCCATGCCTATTGTGAGGTCTATTTAGGGGGACGGTGGTTTACGTTCGATGCTCGCTTTAATGCTCCACGTACCGGACGCATCAAACTCTCGCATGGCCTGGATGCTGTGGATGGAGCATTTGCCACAATCTACGGAGAGGCTCGTCTGTCGTATTTCGAGGTGTGGACCTATCAGGTAAACCCAAAGGAGGTCGGGATCGGTGATCCTGTGGATTTGTCCAAACGGCTCGATGGGTCTTCAAATATTCGTCTCAGCTGATCCTGCCTAACGACCCGGAGAGCATAAAAATCCGGGTGCTAGTCCGCCCGGTGAACGGGGAAAACCTGTCGCCAATCCGTGGAATGCCGGGTCGTTTAACCCGGGATCCGAGCCCAAAATACGGCTTAAGCACCCAGTTTTTATGCTCTCCCATACTCTCGGCGACTTGAAACGTTGAGATGACGCAGCGCTCGATTTGCTTACCTCCCTTGCCGGCAATCTCGCCGACGCGCCGGTAATCCTTGTGTTCTTTGATTAAATTGGCTACATTTTTAGGTTGTCCGTTGCCGACAAGGCTGGGTCGCAAATCTTTATTCTGGGCTCACGACCCTGGGTTGCGAATCCACCATGAAAATTGAAGAACAGACGGGCAGCCGATCGGCTGCCGAAACAGAGCGTGAACCTTGGGAGCCGTGCAGCGCGAGGGAGGAAATCGGCATATCCAGAAAGCTTACACGCCGCAGAGATGTTGGCAGGCGATTCTGGTAAAAACACACAGATTGCCGAATCACGCCGAGACTGGCGATAAAGAAAGACCCGGGTGCTGTTCCAACGGTTCCGGCATTCGATTAAAATCGATCACATAATTCCCAAAGCGATTGATGTGCTCGGTTCGATACGGACTGAGTGTGCTCAGCGCGTCCATATTGACGGTACCGCCTTCTTGCAGCAACCGCTGCAGTGCCCTGGTCATCGTCACCAACGTGTGGAACGACAGGAGGTTCGCGAACAAGATGGTTGCATTCTGATAAACTTACGCTGCTCATCACGGACGTTCTCGGCAATGACTCCCTGGCCACCGAAGCCCACCCATTGAACGAACTTGTTGAACGCCTCACTTTTGTTGGTGGCGGCCTGAATTACCTGGCGCAATTCGAGACTGGATATGTATTGCAGCAAGAAATGGGTACGCACCACCTCGGCCTAGTTCGCGAAACGCGAAGTAGAGCTTGTTCTTGCGACTGTAGGTGGCTAGGCGACGTAAAATCGTCGATGGCATAATCGTTCCGGCCTTGATGGACAGCGCCACTCGCAGCATGTCGGGCAGCATCGTTTCAATGAGATCCCACTCGACTTGAGTGCTAAACAGCGAATCGATGTGGATATAGCGACGCTCGCCAGGCGGGTGGCACAGATTGAGTTCTTTCCAGTTGCGAATTCGCGGCATCAATTGATCCCCAGCAGATATGCCAGACCAAAGATGGAGGTGCTTTGACCTTGGGTGTCGGCGTGGATGGTATCGGGACGCACATCGGATTTGTTCTCCTCGATGAAATCCAGGATGTAATGTCCCTCCCAGGCGCCGCAGGTCGAGAAGCGTGAGAACAGCGCGATGTAGGAGTCAGCCACGAGATAATAGCCGATGCCTCCGTAACCGCCATAGCGGATGTGGGCATCTCGACATCAGATTTTGCGGATACAGGTCCCACTTGGTTCCATCAGCCGCAGCGGACTTGCCCGATCCCCATACCCGTTGCAGGGGAAGCTGGGCGTAGGCATTGATGACTCTTGTAATCGCCTGGTTCAGGTTCTCCTCCGTGATATGTCGCTTGGTTAACGAAAGACACCTGCCGCCTGTCCAACCCTTTGACGGAGCGCGCGGTCTGAGTTGGACCCAGATTGCAGCCATAGCAGAAAGTGGTGATAAGGTAGCGTTCGCGCGGATTTTCCAGCTTGGCGTCATGGCCGGAAATCGGGCCGAAGCTAGCGAGTCCAGTTCAGCCAATGCTCGGTATCGGACAGCGCGTCGACAATTTCCACGTCTCGCCATGCGTTCGGCATGAGTTGCTGTTCAAGCTGGAGCAAACCATCCGGTTCGGGTTTGCGCTGTAACCGTTTCAAGACCGGCTCGCCATTTTCAATTCGCAGATACTCATTATCAGGGAAGCCGTCATCGGCCAGTTTGGCGGCAGCTTGCAACTGCGCGCGAAGCCCATCGATAAATGTCCGAGCCCTCCACTGGGATGCCCGCCTGTTCGCCGTAAAGCGAGACTTCGCGCCTGAATTCGATCTTCCGACACCAGCTCTGCGATAATCGCTGAAATGGTCACCGCTTGGCACGCAAAGGTCGCCGGACTTCAGTTCGAGCATGACGTTGGAGAAGACGCACAAAGCTCGAAGAAACGATCGATCGACACGGCTAAGACCGGCGCTTCTGATCTTTATTTCCTGTCAGGAGCGGCCACCATTTGTCGGACACGAACGAAAGATCCAATATCGGGGACTGGCTCCCGATGTCCTCTTGGTTCAACGGAGCGTGTGAGATCGCCAGCTCATCTACTGTGGTCGCCTTTGTGGACCAGTAAGCAAGGCGATCGCGTCAATGAGCGCATGGTCCTGCGTCGTCGAGACCAGGAGAGACGCTTTCGAGGAACAGAAAATAGCATTCTGCGCCGACCGCTGTAGAACATAGGCAAGAAAGACAAATAGTTGTTTCCCGCTACCGCATCGTGGGCGATACACTGCGCCAGAATCTGATCGGCATCTTTCTCCAGCAGCGTTTCGATCATGGCCAAGCTGCTCGTCCCTTGGTCTTTCCGCCTTGTAGGCCAAGGTGATCTCTCGCAACACCGCGATCAGCATATCGGTTCGGTCTGCATGCGCCACCCGGTAGTGGACTAGCGCTTCCTCAGCCTTGTTGTGCATCTTCTTTACTCTGGCGGACAAACATCTCGGCCACATCATCCAGCGCCCGCGCCACTTGCTCTGAGGATCAAGGCAGCCGCCAGGGTAAGGCGCGCTTGCGTTCCGGCATGTCGTTCAATGAGGTCAAATCGAGCGATCGAGCCTCGGCCGCGAATTGACGGATTTTAGTCTCCGGAATCTCCTTGAAAGCGCTGGTTGCAAACATTCTGCTCTTTGGAGCCACCGGAGGTGATCCAGCAATCCTTCGCTAGCAGCACTGTTGAGCGTTTGGGTTCGCGCTTGACCTGATCCCACAAACTACGCGATTCGCCCAACGGTCGGCTGAGGATCGCTAGCAAACGATGCCGGGCGCCCGCTGTCCAGCAATCTTGCACAGACGCGGCGACTGATAGCGACGGTTCACCGTGTTGCGGGTAGTTCGAGCGATTCTCAACAGGGTGCTAGAATGCTGGAAGCTCTGAAGCGCCGTCGGATCAGTTCCTCAATCGCCATAGTTGATGATGTCGGGCAAATCGTCGCGGGTCCGCGCGGCCTGCAGGCAGGTCTCGACGACTACCTGCCTGGCAGTTGCCGGCCGTACGCGGTGACGCCGAGAAATTCACGGATCAGCGCGGTGTGTCGGTCCCCTGCAGCATCATACGGTTCACTGCAGCTGCTCGAGCGAGTCGGTGAAAGCTGCGCAACGGAATACATGGCGCACGATTGGAATCGGAATCTCGGCGCAGCCGACAAAATAGCCTAAGCGCTGAAAGGTTTTCAATAACAGCAAAAGACCGGCTCGCTGCATGGGTTGGCGGGCCCGTTCCCCGGGCGAAAGCCAGCTCGTATACTGTCGGGGAATAAAGCTCGATTGAGCTCTTTGGTCGAGGGATTGAGTTTGAGACGTGGGTAAGCGGTATCACTGGCGCTGGGCATAGGTAGCCGCGCATTTTATCCGTAGATCAGAATCGATGACTGGATCCCCAACCGCTACCTCAGCGGACACACCGATCACCGCCGACCCAAAACTGATCAGATGCATCTAGGAAGATCCTGCTTCGAGGTGGCTGGACACTCGGTCGGGCTGGTCGGGCCTCGACGCCATTGAAGACGCGACCTGCGATCTGTGTGTTTTTTTACCAGAGAATCGCCACCGCCCTCCGACTCAACCGCCAGATTGCTGCCACCACGGCTTTCACCGGAACGGGAATTTGGTCACGTGGGGTAGCAGTGAATCCTCAGCCCTGGGGAATGGATCTTTCGGTCCATTTGACGATCATCAGCGGATGCATTACGGACAGGGCTGTGAAGCTGAACTCAAAATTCGTGCAACGCTCCAATTTTAACTCTCACCAATCATTATGTCTAAATTCGTAAAGCATCCAAAGTACTCAACCGGGTTCGATACCGCAGCCTACCGGATGACCGTTCCGGAAGGTTACGCGCGCTACGCCGTCATCGAAGGATTCGGTCCCGGAGGCGCCGGGCTTAACATCGCGACGGAATCAGCACCTGCTGGGGCGTTCCAAGTCGACCAACTCCCGACAAACTGGGATCCAAAACCGCCGGCGGGCACTTGTGTGACTATTCGGATCGGCGCAAAAAGCCGGGTTCAGGCAAGATCCGTCTCTTGTTCAACGGTAACGACTATTCGGAACCGTTGCCCGTTCAAATTCCTCCGGACGGCGACGGAACGGCTCGCTCGCTGCAAGATGCGCTACCAGCTGAGCAATCGGGCCTTAATTAAGGCGAAGGAGCGCTTGGAAGAGCTCAGGAATTCCATGATTGCGGCGACCGGACCCTATGCCGTTTCAGGCGAACTGGGACGTCATTTTCGAACGATACCTCCTGGTCGCCAACGTTCTTAATTTGCCCAACGCCGACCTGCAACCCGGTCAGGTGAATCTCAATCCCAAACAAAAGGCGCTTTTTGCGACCGCCATCCCGACGATCACTGGTTGCTCTCGATCGGATCACCAAAAGCCTCAGTCTGGCGGGGCACCGGCGAAACGCCGTTCCTGATGCGATCGGATCTTGAGCCGGACTTCGCCCACGTTTACGGCACTAGCCGTGATGATCGCTACTACGGGATCGAGTTGGAAAAACTCTCCTTTAGCCATAGCGGTCCGTTAGGGCGCGCGGCAACGATGTTGCACGAACGCTTTCATCTCACCGGAGCGCAGCACGGGGAGAACTTCTTTGAGAAAGCCCAAGCCGCAGACGGGCTACGAAACCAAGCAGAACGCGTTTCGCCGGGTGGATAATGCTGAGGCATTGGCGTATCTGGTTGCTGTTTGGCGGCGGAGTTGATCGATCCCCTAGGTTCACGACCGCGGGAGGCGATAAAGCCTCGGGCCTGGACTTTATGGCTTGCAGGAAGCGGCTAAAAATGAAAACGAAACAACTCCGATGATTGTAGCGTGATCAGTTCAACGCACGAACCTTCGCAATTGGTGCGGAGATGGCCCCTGAGCCCGACCGGCTGAGATGGGCTACCGGAACGCCAGTGCAACAGACGGGGAAGGAATTGGACTGGATTGAAAGAGAAATGGTGACAGAACTGCAAAGCAGCGCCGCGCACTGTTCGCGTCAGGTATCGACTTCGTGTTTCACGTGGAGTTCTTCTTGATGCGTCGTCGAGGCCGAATGCGACACCTGGGGTAAACCAAACACTGTGTGTCAGCAGCCGTGTAAATGGCCAAGCCTATCGATTATGCGGGCATCTATTGACCACCAGGCGAATCTCCGGCTTTTCTTCCGATGCTCTTCTTTCCCGCGCTGCAGAGACATGAAAGTAGCACCGTGGTCCGGCCTTTCGGCTCGATAGATGTTGCTCGAAGATTCACGATCACGTTTTCGCCACGCTCTAGTCGCTGCAGCCAATCAACGCAGCGTCGCAACGCCTCAACTTCTCTCGACAAGCGGAATCCGATCTTGGTTTCCGGCTCAGGCCGTTCAGCTTCTTTCTTTGGAGCGTAACCTCCGCTCGATTGTCGCAGTTGGCTCAGCCAGACTGGGATCCCCTTGGCTTCGGGCGCGTTGAGAAGTTGGTGGATTCGACTCGAGCTGAGTCCGGTGGCGCCCGCGATTCTGCGGATCGATAGGCCAGCTTGATGGGCTGAGACGATTGCCCGATAGGGAGCTCAAAGGTCGGGGGTGTACAGCCACGCAAGGACACCATCGGGGCGGATTGCCTAGCCAAAGCGCTCGTGAGCACACTTAATGTTACAGACGCGGTCGCGGACAGGCTCTTTGACCTGACTTTTGAGACGCCTCCAATCCTACGGTGAGCGGCGGCCCTGGGGCGGGAGGCAGCGTATCCCAGTCTCGTCTGACAGCCATCGATGAATTGCCACTTTCTCCCGCAGTTCCGCCTCCATTTCGTTCGGCTACCCGTTGAGATTTCGGTAATGCCAGCTACGCCAGATATTCTCCGGTCGGCAGCATTAGTCGCAGCTCGCGGTTGTCGTGCCGAGATCATAGTGCCTGGGCGAATGGCGTATCTGCCCTTTCACTACATTCCGCGCGAGACATTGTTCTCCCAGTTGGTGTTCCGGACGGATCATGCCACCTACTGTCCGCACAAAGGTTGACTGCAATTATTACGCTCTTCCTGCCGAGAAAGAAGGCCGTCAATGTAGTGGTCGCGATGAGGATTCGCTTCTGCTGCTGCAGATCAGGGTATGTTGCGTTCTATCCCGACCGAGTCGGGGAAGATGAGATAGCGGAGCCGACAACGCTACCGTGAATCGCTTAAAAAGCAATCGCGGTGTGTAACAAAAGGATATTATTATGAGTCAGATTACGCAGATACAGGAGAAAACAAAGCGCTGGTGCTCGACGCCTGACACACTGTTTAATGGCGCGGGACTACGCAGCCGCTGGATAGGTGCCATTGCCGCCCAAGATATCGTCCAGCACAGCGCGCATATCGCGCCCGGTCGCGAGGGCCTTCGATCTATCAAGAGCCTCCACCAATGTTGAGTTACGCAACTGGGAATGATCGTAGCTAAATGACTACGATAGCACGGGCGATTAGCAATACGGCGTAACTGAATCAGCGTTATC
>ERZ1370068.1748-contig-11678_pt1 | contig 47241 bp, 65 predicted proteins | sample MGYA00561227_ERZ1370068 | MGnify/ENA primary metagenome ERZ1370068 (study PRJEB38410, sample SAMEA6850437) | metagenome | study: Metagenomic assessment of the ecological functions of the soil: analysis of the soil microbiota associated with the... | reverse complement strand
CAGCTACGTATTGCTCTGGGTTTCCTGAGTGGTGAAGATTTTGATAAGTACGTAAAACCGGAAGAGATGACACACCCTTGACGATTGCGGATTGCGGATTGGTGATTTTCGATTGGCGCCTTATTTGAATTGTCCTCCTTTCGAAGAGAGAATCTCGAATCTGAGTCTGACATCCGCTAATCTGCAATCTAAAATCCGCATTCATTTATGCCTGATCGAAACGATCGCGTGAAAGAAAACCTGCCCGGCGCTTACTACGTCGATTCGACGTGCATTGACTGCGATGTGTGTCGCGACACGGCGCCGGAAAACTTTCGCCGCTCCGGACGCCAATAGTTATTCGTTTGTTTATAAGCAACCGCTAACCGAGGAAGAACTCGCTGCTGTGTGAAGAAGCGGTACTGTGTTGTCCGGTTGAAGCTATCGGAAACGACGGCGAACAAAACGGAACGAACTAGCCGCCAAGACGCAAGGGCGCCAAGCACTGTCGAAACCGTGGGGCAGTAGCGACCGGGTTGTTTGTGCTTTGGCATGTTCGTGGCGATAAGAATCGAGGGCGTACTCGTAGCTGAGACCCGGTCGCTACCGCTCGCGTTCTGACAAGAAATTAGCGGTCTCTGGCGTCTGGCGGTTAGTTTTCAGATCAAGATTTTCATGAAGCCATCCTTTACTACAACCTCATACGTCGAAATCTTCTCACTCACGGTAAGCGCATTCTCCGGTGCGCACGTCAAACTGCCAGCCGTGCCATTCACACTCAATGACATGATTGCAAAGCGTCCCCGCGCCAGCGGCGCTCCCTTGTGCGGGCAGAAGTTTTCGCTGGCATAAAATTCGCCATTGACATGGTAGAGAGCGAGTTCACGCCCTCCTGAAAGTTCGATTGTCTTGCAGCTTCCCTCAGGTATATCTTCAACGCGGCCCGCGTTAACAGCGTTTCGGGCTTCCTTTAGTTGCTCGGCTTCATGATTGTGAGTATCGATTGATTGCATTGCCTGAATCGTAACAAAACAGTATTTGAGAACCAAAATGCAATGAAGCAGGTGAGCAAGAGTCAGTCGCGCGGCACGTTCTGTCGTGGCGCGCGAGATGTTAATTGTCGGCGCGTTAGATTGGGAGCAACGAAAGAGGGAGACGAATGAAAAGGAAACTAATAAATATACTGGGAGCCTTGGCTCTCGTGACGCTATTTACAACGCAGGTCTTTGCAAAGGAGATGACTGTTCAGGGACGGCTGCAAAGGACAGTTGAACCCGGAGGCTGGGTAATTGCGGCCGGCAGCCAGAAATATCTGATACTGAATTCGCAGCGCTTTCTGAAGGAGAAATGGTTTGCTGAAGGTAATGACGTCGAATCAAGCGGCGAAACCAAGCCCGATGTCATGACCAACTTACATGGAGGGCACTCCCTTTCGAAGTGCGTACGATGCGCCCTCTAGCGCAAAGCGTCTCGAGCGCAAATCAGAGCGTGTTGACAGGTCTCACCAAGGTATCAGTGACCGGCGACTCAATTGTTCGGGCACAACCGGACACCGTGATTCTGACAGTCTCGGTTGTAACTCAGGGACGCAACGCTTTAGAGGCCCAACAGGACAATGCTAATCGGAGCGATGCAGTTGTGAAGGCCCTGAAAAACGCGGCCGGAGCTGGCGCGGAAGTAAAAACAAGCGGCTACACCCTGCAACCGATTAGGGCCTACAAAGAGGGACAGCCCCCGACCATTACCGGCTACGAAGCGCGCAACAGCGTTACGGTCACGATGTCAGATCTAACCAGGGTCGGCGCAGTCATCGACGCCACCGCTCAGGCAGGTTCGAACGACATCTCGGGAATTTCTTTCACGCTAAGGAAGGATCGGCCCGCGCGTGATCAGGCCTTAACTGAAGCCACCCGCGAGGCGCTCAGTAAGGCGCAAGTGATTGCCACCGCGCTTGGTGGAAGATTGGTGCGCATCGTTGAAGTACAAGAGGAAGGCGTGCAGCAGCCGCGCCCGATCTATCAGGAGTTCCAAATGAAGTCGATGTCGGCAGCGCCGACGCCTATCGAAGTGGGCACGCTTGACATCACTTCGCGAGTGCAGTTGGTCGCGGAAATTGAAGTTGGCCAGCGCTGAGGCAACAAACCCCGGCCTCAACGGCGCAGTGAAATATGCTCTCCCCTTCGCTGTTCAATTTGAGGCTCACACGGATTTCCCTTATCCTGTAGCCATCTAATTATGCCAAAGTCGAATCGTGAGGTTGCTTTGTTGACCGTCGCCCGTAGAGTCAGGCCCTCTGGCCGGTTGTGGAATCCTGCGGCCGACGTTCATCGCAGCGCCGACGGCTGGGTGGTGAAAGTGGATCTGGCGGGTATTTGCGCCGATGATCTGGAAATCGCAGTCTACGACTCAAACCTTAGAATCCGCGGCTGCCGGCGCGACACTTTCGTCAGAGACGGGTTTTCCTATCAACAGATGGAGATTACCTATAGCCAGTTTGAGAAGACGATAGAGTTCCCCTGTGCTATCGATCAGACTCGATAGCACACGAATATAGTGACGGCTTTTTAATCGTCAACCTGCGCTTGCGATTAGCGCGATTAGTCGACTTGCACGAGCAGTTGGGTGGAAGCGAAGAGATTAAGATGTCAGAGATACTGGAAAAAGCGAATCTGGTTACAGACAACGGCGAGCAACCTGCCTCTGTTGAAGACCGGCCGGCGACAAATCGCAAGCCGGGCCAACCGTTCGAGATTGCGGTGCTGGCCCTGCAAAACACCACCCTCTTTCCCGAGACGGTAGTGCCACTCGCGGTTGGAAGGCCGCGCTCTGTAGCGGCTGTTGAAGCCGCTCTGGCAACGGAAGAAAAGTTGTTGGGTTGCATCACCGTGCGCGCCGAGGTGACCAGCTCCAACCAGGATGCCGGGACCGCTGATCTCTACAAGGTCGGCACGCTCACCATGATCAAGCGGATGGAGCGACTCGGCGAGACGATGCACATCATTGCCCAGGGAACCGATCGCATTAAGGTCTTGGAATGGAAACAAGACGATCCGTATCTGCGCGCGGTGGTGGAGATTCTGCCCGAAGTCGAGATAAAGGATCCGGAAGAAGTCGAAGCGACGAAACGCAATGTTCAGGCGATGGTGCAGGAAGCGCTGGCCCTGCTGCCTGGTGTGCCGCCCGAAGTTAGAGTGGCCATGCTCGGATCCGTTGAGCCGGTACGCCTCGCGTATTTTCTCGGTTCGATTCTCAATCTTGGCGTGGAGCAGGAACAGAAGATGCTCGAAGCCGATACGGCTGACGAGCTCCCGCGACTGGCGCACGGTTACCTCGCCCGCGAGTTGGAGATTATTCAACTACGTTCGAAGATTGCGACCGAAGCGCAGTCGGAGATGGACAAATCTCAACGCGACTACATTCTGCGCCAGCAGATGAAGGCCATTCAGAAGGAACTCGGCGAAGACGAAGGTGGAGAGCAGGCAGAGGCGGCGCTTCTGCGCGAACGCCTGGCTAAGGCCGACTTACCTGATGAAGTGCGGACCGAAGCAGACCGCGAGCTGAAGCGACTGGAAAGACTTCCGCTGCCGCGCCCGACTATCACGTCATCCGTACCTATCTGGAATACGTGCTGGAGTTGCCCTGGTTAAAGTCGTCTGCAGATAAGCTGGATCTCAAAGAAGCACGAAGCGATTCTCGACGAAGATCACTACGGACTAGAAGACGTCAAGGAACGAATCCTGAATTTCTTGCGGTCATCAAGCTGCAGACCTGACACCAAGAGTCCGATACTTTGCTTTGTTGGCCCACCGGGAGTCGGCAAGACATCGCTGGGTCGGTCGATCGCCCGCGCGCTTGGTCGCCAGTTTGAACGCATGTCGCTGGGCGGCATGCGCGATGAAGCCGAACTACGCGGACACCGGCGCACCTACATCGGTTCCATGCCGGGACGAGTGATTCAATCGATTCGACGAGCCGGAGTCAACAACCCGGTCCTGATGCTCGATGAGATCGATAAGCTCGGCAACGACTATCGCGGCGATCCTGCTTCGGCGCTGCTCGAGATCCTTGATCCGCAACAGAACGGCACCTTTCGAGACCACTATATCGATCTGCCGTTTGACCTTTCGCGTGTCTTCTTCATTGCCACCGCCAACCAGCTCGGGCCGATTCCCCGCCGCCGCTGCGCGATCGAATGGAAGTAATCGCCCTCGCCGGCTACAGCGACATGGAGAAATTGCAGATTGCCAAACGCTATTTGCTGCCGCGACAGATCGAGGAAAATGGGCTCAAGGTCGGGACAACTAACGATTAGCGATGCGGCGATTGAATTGCTCGCCACGCGTTATACACGTGAAGCCGGCGTGCGCCAGTTGGAAAGAAGCATCGGCAGCGTGGCGCGTAAGGTGGCGCTCCGAGATTGCGCAGGCCGAGGCAGAAGCCGTCAGCGTCGATGCCGACGATATACACGATTATCTCGGCGCTCCAAGATTTTATCCGGAGCAGGCTCGTAAAGAGCTGCCGGCGGGCGTGGCCACGGGCATGGCCTGGACAGAGATGGGTGGCGAGGTGCTTTTCATCGAAGCTACTTTGCTTCCCGGTGGCCGCGGCCTGACGATTACCGGACAATTGGGCGAGGTGATGCAGGAATCGGCGCGTGCCGCCCAGTCTTATTTGTGGTCACACGCAAATGAGTTTGGCATCAGTGCGGAGATGTTCAAGGACTACGGAGTTCACCTGCACGTGCCTGCCGGCGCTATTCCGAAAGACGGCCCGAGCGCGGGCGTGACGATCACCGCCGCGCTGGCATCGCTTTACACGGGACGACGGGTGCGTCCGGATACTGCGATGACTGGCGAAATTACGCTTTCCGGTTTGGTGTTTCCGGTCGGCGGTTTAAAGGAAAAAATCCTCGCGGCTCATCGCGCCGGAATTCGGCGCATACTGCTTCCAGCGCGCAACGAGGCGGACATTGAAGACTTACCGGAAGACGTGCGTAAGGAATTGCAGATAGTGTTTGTCGCGCGGATTAGTGAAGTGATTGATGCGGCCCTCGAGGTTTTGGTGGCGAATCCACCCCCGCCACCGATTATTAGCAGCGGTCACCCGGATGCGGTTTCTCGCCAAACGGAACCTAGTCAGGCGCAGTTAACCGTGAAGCAGGGTTAGAGTGGCGTGCTGTCAGGCCTGGAGTTCAGAATTGAAGCTTTAGCTTTGCCAATTAACAAAGCAAAAGGCGGGGATTGATTCCCCGCCTTTTGTATTTGCCGACAAACTGTAAATGCTCGTTAATTCTGTTACCGCAGTGGGCAAAAAGTGCACTGCGTCGGTAAAGGATTTAGGCGCAAGTGCTACCGCTGCACAGTCCGGAACAGCACTGAGCGCTGGTGCCACATGGTTGACCCGGCGGGAGGCAAGTTGCAGCCTGGACGGGCGTAGGAGCCACTATCGAAGTTACCAGCGGCACGGCTACCACTGCGGCTAATCCCAGTGTGCGCACCATCTGTCGTTCTGTTCATGCCGGCAATGACAAATGCCGGCGGTTCGATATCCTTCTCCAGCAAATTATCTTTGGCAAACTGATCAACCGCATACCACACCAGCTTCTCATCAACAGGCGTGTCAAGATCACGGGACAATGCACTACAAGCGTCCGCTAACGTGGTCTCGCCGTCACAGTATTTCCATACTTTTGCGGCGGTCTGATTCAGACAGTGTGCTTTGTTGGTGTTCTGATCATAGATCAGGATCTCACTATCAACTTCCTGAATGATTAGTCCGCCTCTTCGCGCTTGCGGCATCTTTTCCATGTGCAGCTCCTTATTGCAATCTTGAAAATTACTCGTTGCAGTCTCGAAAACTAAGCCGGAGTGATTCAAACTCTTCAGCCGATAGCTTTGGCCTCCGGACTACTGAAACTCGATTATCCGGAACCTTACCCGACTTACCCTAAAAGAAAAGCAGATATTATTGGTGCAACAAACCGACGTTCGTTGACTAGAGGCGTTGGCCTGTACGAGCGTTGATGACAATATCTCCCAGAGGGCTAACTAGTCAATAGCCAAACCTTGTTTTTGTCTTGAGAATCGATCGGAAACCTGTTTGGTTGGCAGAAGTTCCGAGGCCGCAGCCTCGGAACTTGCTGCTAGCGTCCTATTGAACAAACCGTTGCCGATACTCTCCGGAATTGAGGAACGCTTTCACCATTTCCGCCTGCTCGAAGTTTCCGCCAAACTGGTTCAGCTTGTTGAGCCAGAATTGGAAGCCGCTTGCATCAGCGTCACGGCGCAGATAGCCGAAGTATTCCATCATCACAAACGCTGCGTTGCGTTTTGCGCTAACGAAGGTCTGGTTCTCGGCGATCCGTCTTAGCGCGCCAGCCCGCGTCAACGAGCCCTTGACCAGGCCATCGATGAGTGGCATCTCGCTCACTCTGGCTGAAAACAACGCCAGTGTGGCTGATAAGCGTGTCGACATAGCCTTCGTTGCTCAGCCCGCCATAGGCCGCCTGGAACTCCGGACGCTGCACCCAGGCGTTGGCAAACGCCTGCTTGTTCGCTTCCAGATCTCGCTGCCCAGTTGCCGACGCCCACAATGATATTGTTGGCGATGGTTCTGCGTGTCAGGCTTAAACTCCGCGTAGAGCGGCGCCGCTGCCATAGCTGCTGCGATAGAAACCATCGACTAATCCACCCGTCTCCTGGAATTCAATCGACAGGAAGTAGGCCGCGCTGACGTTGATTGTCCGCCGCTCGCGGCAGCCAGCGTCATCGCCGCAGCGAAATTATCTGGTCGCTCCAGAAGTTGAAACCACTAACATCGGGCTCACGACCGAGAAAATCAATGTAGTGTTGCCGAACAAAATAGTCCGCCGTGTCGATGACGTTTCCATGAACAACGGCATCGCGCAAACCTGTGAACACTGCATCAGTCTTGTTGCCAACCAACGAGAAGGAAGTGCTCTCGGGACTGAAGTGATAGTTCAGTATTGCCGGCGTGACTGTATAGAAGCTCTCCGGGTCGACATCGTTGAAAATGGTAGTTGCCGCTTGCTGTCGGTGATAACCTTCGCCGATTGTGCCGCCGGACAGACTTCATTGTCACACCCGCCAAGCGGTGCGCCGTCAGGAGCAGTAACCCTGCCACTAATCGAAGCCGGCGTGGCTGTCGGCGCGTTGGGATCAAGCGCGCACCACAAACGGCGAGACCGCTGGCAGTTCTTGCACAGATGGTCTTGGTAGCGAAGTTGCCACTGATGGTGCGATTCACCAGGCCGGGCTCACCGTGCAAGATGCGCAATTGACGGAAGGTGGCTAAATCAGTGGACGCCGGCATAGTGATGCAGGTCGTCACTGGAGCGGTGAAGGTGGCCGTGGTTGTTATATTCAACTCCGGACAGGCAGTACAATGCAGGTACGGCGGCGGCAAGGTCTGCTGCGGCGCATCTACCACCGTTGTCGATCCCGCACCCAGTTACCGCGGTGTAGTTGACACGTCGCTGTTGCAGTAGTTGTTGGTGACGTTCGCACCCAGGCCCGTCGCCTGAGTCTCGCTTTCCTGAACCGTCACCGGGAAGGAAGCATCGGTGAAACTGGCGTCCGCCCGAGTGCCACGAACGAACACGGTCGTCGTGCCGATGCCGAAGAACGAACCCGACGGTGGCGTTGGTCCCTGACACACGCCGCAAGCTCCGGTGAAGCTCACCGCTGGACTGTAGTTCACGATCGTGCCGCAAGTGCCCGGCGGGATCGTGATGCTGGTTGGCGCTGTGATCGCTGCAGCTTTGCGAGTTACAGACAAAGCTGGAACCCGAAATCACGATGGTGTCGACGCGTACGCCTGCCGCGCCCGCCAGCAACCGCACTGTTATCGGTGGCCGCCCGCCAGCGCAACTTGATCGGTTGACCTGCGGCTGCTGCCGGCAGGTTGATGGTGGAAGTGATGTAAGTCGGAGCAGCCGTCGTACCACCGGATAGTCCGCTCCAGGCCAGTCGGCCCGCGATTGGACTGCCGAAGGTGGAGTCAATCGTGCGCGTGTAGCCACCGGCGATGAAGGCGTTGCCGCCGGTGGTGATGTCGTTGAAGGCGCCGCCGTTGATGCTGATCTCCAGCACCATGCCGTCAAAGCCTCGGGTTGGGGTGACGCCGCTGGCCTCCAGGTTGAATAGGTTGCTGAAGGTCAACTGACCGCCCGCCGCCGGCACGTTGATGGTCGGCGTGTCGAGCGTCGTGTTGCCGATATTGCTCACATCGGGCGCGAACGCGTCATTTGGCGCGCTGCTCGGATTGGTGGCAGAGGTCACCCAGTTGACTTCGACACCGGTGGCGGCTGTTACCCAGCCGGCCGGAAGCGCCGGTGGTGTGACGCCGTCGAAGTTCTCGCTGAAGGTGGTCGTCGTAACGAGCGCGCCCAGCGTCATCGTAAACGTAACGGTGCCGAGATTAGTGGCGCCATCCTGAAGCGCCAGCGTCAGCGTTATGGTGCTGCCGCAGGTGCCCTGCGCCGTGAACGTAAACGGCCTCGTGGCCGTGCCACCACTGGCGGCGAGCACGCCGTAGTTCTGCGGACTGCTGGGACCAGCGACGCCGCCGGTCGGTTGCAGCGTGGCCACCAGATTCGTGGTTGGGCTGCCGCCGTTGATTGACCAGCGTCAGGTTCACTGTCACCGTCTCTTCCGGATCCGCTGCGTTGTTGGCCGGGCTAATGCTTTCAGCCGTGATCACCGGCGGCGGCGAAGCATTGATCAACGCGCCGCAGCACACGTTGCGTTTGTTAAGTTCGAGCTTGACGCAGCCGACTGTGCCAGTGTCCTACACCGGCAGTGTCCTGGATTCTCAGGTTCCAGGTGCCGTTGGACGGTTTGCCGTTGAGCGCGCTTAATGGCGATTCGGGCCGGAATGATCCGGCGAAGGCGCGCCGCCCGGCGGAAATTGCCGTGGCTGCCTGATCATCGATAACCGTTGGCACACCGGCGCAATTGTGCGTGCCGGTGCCGAAGTTGACGCCGCTGCTGCCGCGGTTGGTTACGAGCGGAATGACAGTGTTGTCCGGATGGACCAGCGCTATCACCAGGTCGCCGTCGAACGTGTGATTGATGCGGAAGCTGACGTTCACGTCAGTCTAAGCGTCATCACATCAGCAACAGTCGATGGGAATGTTGATCGCCGGCGCCGGACTGTCCGGAATCGGTACCGCGATATGTCGCCGGTGCTGTAATTGTTAACCGCAATGGTGCCGGTCGTGAAGTTGTAAGTAACCGTGCCCAGATCGGTTGGACCATCTTGCAATTGCAGAGCTGATTATCAATGGAGCGCCGCAAGCGAGATTGCCGGCAGTGAAAGTGAAGGACCTGAAGACCGTGGCTCCGCCTGCAACCACGACGCCGTAATTCTGCGGGCCACTCGGGCTGGTAACGCCGCCGGTCGCTTGCAAGGTGCCCACCAGATTAGCCGTATTGAGCGTGCCGGTGTTCTTGACGCCAAGGCTGACCGTTACCGTTTCGTTTGGATCGATAAAGCCGTTTGAGTTGCAGGCTATCAGCTGTAACACTCGCAGTGTCAGCCACCGGCTGCTTCAGGTTGCCGTTTAGACAGGCGTTGAAAGTTGCTGCGCCGCCGTTGGCGACTGACCAGAGCCGGTCGTCGACGCCGTATCGTAGCCAAAGCCGGTGACGCTGACGTTATAAGTTGCCGGTGTAACGACCGCCGGAATATGTTCCGGCGGCGTCAGTGGCCTCGCGAGAAACCACCGCTAATAGTCACAAAGGCATTGGATATCGGCAGACCGGTTTGGCAATTGGTAATCGTTCCGTTAATCGTGCCGCGCGGCGAAACCGCACACGGACCCGGCGCAAACTTCGCGATGCGCGTGTGCCAGGAGCGGTAGTGTTGCCGGGTTCGGTACTGGTCACGTAATACTCCTGCGTGTACCAGAAGGTGCAGTCGTCTGACGGGTCAACGGTAAGATCGCTGTAATCACCCCAGCGCCCGGAGGTACTGGTCTGTGAGCCACCACCAGCGACGATGCTGGTTTCGCCCTGGGCAAGGCCGGTGCCGGGAGTGTCGGTGCCGAGCCTCGCCGCGTAACGGACTGAGGGAAAGACTGTAGCGCTGGAGGTACTAAAACCTACCGCGACGTCGTTCTGGAAGTTAGTTGCCGCGCTGCCCATCCAGCGATTCTCTGTGTCGGCTGGGGCCCAGGTTTGCTGTTCACCAATCGTAAATGCTCCGGCGGGTGTGGCGCGGTTAAGCTGATAGAAACGAACGCCCGCGCGAAACAGCCGGATTGGTGGCCGCATTGACGCTGTGGTTTGCAATCAAAGTCTCGCTCGAACCGAAGTTCCGATACGACAGGCGATACATCAAGCGATCGGTGATCGCGTCGAGGAAGCTGCCGGCCGTCGAGGGCGGCGGTTGCGGCACCACGTTCCGGGAATTCGGAACCGGTATCGGATCGAAAGCGGCGACGGCAAGTGGACTGCCGACGCGTTCAGTAAATGTTGAGTTCGCCGGCACTGCGAAGTCCACGTGAAAATCAAAGATTCGAAGTTGATCGGCGGGTTCACCAAATTCACCCGCCTGGAAATACGCGAACGGACACGGCGCCCCGGCCGGCGGCGGAATGTAACCTTCCATATCAGCGGGCAACATACCGCCGATACCGTCTGGTCCATTGGCGCCTCCCGGAGGAAACAGCACCGCAGTGTCGAAGTAGACAAAGCTGGCAGAGGGATCACCAACTAACATCTTGGTGCGGTCAAACGCAAAGACGCCGCCTTGTAGAAACGCAGTCCCGGCCTGGTTGAACTGGTTGTCTGTCATGTAATAGGCATCGGGCCACATGCCGAAGTGTGGATAGTCGTTAAACTTGTTATTCGGCATCATGAAATCATAAAGATAATAGGCGCCGGTGGGGTCACCGTTTTTCGAGATGGCAATCAGCTGATGATTGTTCGGATTAGCGACGGTGCAAAACTGGCTAATCAGCCAGCGATCGGCTAACTGGTCGTACACCACAATTGGATCGCCATCTTCTGAACTTCCACACGCTCCACCTATCGGTCCGAACAGCGTATTGAGCGACGCAACCGGCGTTAAAGGGTTACCCGCTTTGTCCCAAATGCGAAAAGTTACATTGACTGTCTGCACATAGTTAGCAGGTCCCACGTCGCCGTTAGTGTCGGGTGGTACAAATCCCTGGCCGAGCGCAATGGTTTCGGCAATGGACTGCCCCTGGAAGTTAAGCTGATGGTGGATTCGGCGGATTAGGCGATGGTCGGTTGCCGCCGGAGTTTTTAGTCGACAACGCCTGATCAGGCGTGCGCGGGCGCTCGCGTCGGTGCGGCGAATGATTTCACGGTTCTTTTCGTTCTTCTCTTCTACTCCGTATTTCCCTTCGCTGGTCTCGTCTTTCTCAAAGCGCTCAAGTTCGCGCATCTTTCCTGCCCCTGCTTCGCTTCGGGGCGGGAAAATCACGAACGGGGATCGACTCGGCAAAATTGACGCGCGCGCATGGCGATCGGCGCAGCCCGATTCTGGTCTTGCTTGTTGACCATGAATAGCTCAGGAACAATCTGACCATTAGAGTTGCTGTGCTTCACCGAGTTTTCATTGCGTTTTGCCAAACTGGTCGGCAACAAGATCGTCAAGCCAACAAAAAGATCGCAACGAGAGCCAATCCCAAATTCCGTTTCATGTCCGTTTCTCCTTGGAGTGCTGAATACTGGTGCATCTACACGTGAGAGCTGAACCCTTCAAGCGCGTTAACACAAATTTTCTGATAGGAAAGATCTCGAAACTACGAAGATTGCTAGTTGCACGAAATAGATCGGATTACTTCGGACATTGCACTCTTAAGTTCGAGCTTCAAGAGAACGGCACAGACTCTGAAGGATCAATCTACCGCGCTGATCCGCGAATGAAGTAGATCGTCCTGTGACGGAAAAGAAAATGCCACGTATGGATAGAAGAAGAGACAGCCATCGTCCGATGGAATGCTAAACCCAATTTGTTGTTACTGCTGAGGTCGGCTTGCAAGCCGACGAATGTTTGGCGTTCCCCAGCCTCGCCGCGCATTTTTGTGAGCGTGAGATTAATCGGATTGATAGGCTTTGTCAATAGTTGACCGGCGGTCCTGGCACCAGTTGCATGATTCTCACTTTTGCCTGACGCCAACGAGCAGGGCAACCCACCAGGCTCACCCTACTCGTCATCGTTTTAGTCAGACTTTGTTCAGATCTCCGCCAACTTATTCTTTCCGGTATTGGCGTCGCGGTGCGTAAACCGTTATTGACGAAACCGGTCTCGATACTCACCCGAGACGATGAATGCCTTAACCATCTCCGCCTGCTCGAAGTTGCCATTCAAACTGGTTCAGCTTGTTGAGCCAGAATGCATAACCATCCGCATCCGGTTCACGGCGCAGGTAGCCGAAGTATTGCATCATCACAAACGACTTCGTTGCGTTTTGCCGCCACGAACCGTTCGTTCTCGGCGATTTGCCGTAACACGTCAGCTCGAGTTGCCCCGCTGCTCAACCCATTCACCAGCGCGTCTCGCTCGCTCTGGCTGAAGCTGACTCTCGTGTTGCTGATCAGCGCATCAACGTAGCCGGCGTTTGTCAGACCTCCATAGGCTGACTGGAATGCCGCACGCTGCACCCAGGCATCAACAAACGCTCGCTTGTTGTCTTCCAGGATGCTGCGCCCAGTTTGATTGGCCGACGATGACGTTGCGCGCCACCAGCGCTCGTGTCAGGCATGAACTCCGAATACATTGGGCGCCGTCCATAGCTGGCCCGGTAGAGTCCGTCAACCAGTCCGCCGGTCTGTTGAAACTCAATGGACAGGAAGTAGGCCGCGCGAAACGTTAATGCTGCGCCGCTCGCGGCAGGCCGCATCGGAGCCGCATCGAGGTTATCTGATCGCTCCAGAAGTTGAACCCACTTTCGTCAGGCTCGCGTCCCAGGAAATCGAAATAGTGTTGCCGGACAAAGTATTCCGGCGTGTCTATTGCGTTGCCGGTTACAACCGCATCACGCGTTGCCGTGAACGCCGCATCGGTGCTGTTCCCGAGCAACGAGAATGAGCGGCTCTCAGGACCGAAGTGGTAGTTCACCAGTGTTGGCGTGACTGGCGTAGAAGCCGTTGGTCTCAACGGAATCGAAGCGATAGTTGCCGTTGGCGTCAGTTATCGTTTTGCGACTTTGCGTGCCGGCAAGGTTCACCACCGCTCCGCTGACCGCTGTTCCATTTGAATCGGTTATGCGGCCGCCGATAATACCGTCGGTTGCCGTTGGTCCCTGGTTTTGAAACAAACGGTGACGTCGCTCACATTTGGGGTGACGGCGCTGTCGGCTGTAGTGAAGAAAGCTTTGTACTTCAGATAACGGTTGCCGTTCACCAGGTTGTTGATCGATGGACGGGCTGGTGGTAAAGAAGGTCGCAGCCGTGCCATCCGGACCGATAAAGTTGAACGGCCCGGCCGGGTTGTTGCTACCCGCAATCTGGAATCGCAGTGTGGTGTTTGCCGGGACGGTGGCATTCCACGACAGCGTGTTCCAGCGGGCGACTGGAAGGCGGAGTAGGATTGGCATCCTTCACGCCCGAAACAAGCATCGCCTGACGCCGCAAAGACAGACTGCTGCATTATGGTTCTGAAGTTAAAGTCTCGGGTCGAATCGGCGGCCCATGTCGCGCCGCTGGTGGCGGTGGTTACCCGCTGACCGTTGGCATAGGTCCCGGGGCTCGAGCGAATCCAGAAGTAGCCAGTGCCGAGAGAGGGGTTTGCCACCGGCCGCACAAGCAACGCGTACACAGTTCCCGCAGTCAAGCTTATGGATGGACTAAAGGTGACAGTGAAACTAGGGGCGCCGGCGGAAAAGCCTGTGATAGTCGCGGTAGTAAGATCGGCGCCCGTAGGCAGCCCGCCAGTCGTGTTGCGAATTGAAACTGTAAGGTTGGGTGTAGTTCCGGTGCACGCGTTGCAAAACAGTTGGATTGTATCCGCCTGGACAAGTGTGCCAGTAACTCCCGCCGTAAATGTCTGACCGCCCCAGCTAGTGGCGGTAATGCCCGTTCCGGTCGTAGTACCACCTGTGCTCGATTGATCGACGGCCGAACCAAGAAGGGTCACGTTGCCGGGGGTGGTGGTGACATCGAGATTACTGAAGACGCCTAGTTGAAAATCGGGCGTCGTAGTGTCGACCAGGCACCCGCTTGCCGGCGCGGATGGAAGGGCGAAGTCATTTACCGTCGTTCCGTCGTTCGGGATAACTATGTTTGTCGTTGTACTCGAAACAAAGCCCGGCTTAGCTGGCCGTTTCCAGTTGGGTAAGTGCCGGCTGGAACTGTAAAGGAATAGAACCCAATGGCATCAGTGGTGGTGGTTCTGGCACCAAAGGCAACGGTTGCTCCAATGATGGGAAGACCACCGGGCGACGTGGTGACAGTGCCTTGCAACGTGCCATTGCCAATAGTAGTGCACGGTGAAAACTGGAACGAGCCGAACTTGGTCAACCAGCGATGATTAAAAGTCTGGTCGGCGGGGTTTGCATATTCATTTGTATACCAGAACGTACACCCGTTCGGGTCGAGCGTCATCGAGCTGTAATCACCCCAACGAGTGGTGCCGGTCTGGGAACCCGTCCCGGCGAAAACAACTGCTCGGTGAGACTGAAAGTGTTGACAGGATCGGTGGAGAGGCGACCTGCATACTTGATTGACGGGAACCCGCCGGGTGCCGTGCCGTTCGAAGTGCTGTAGCCGAGCGCCGTTGCCGGCCCGATCTACGGCCAGACTCGGCATAAATCGATTGATGACATTTGCGGCGTCGGGGTCCCAGGTGGTCGCCTGCGGAAGATTCGCGTTGACGGTGCCGCCGGTTACGTTTTACCTGATACCAACGCGGCGCGGCGAGACCGCTCGTATCACCCGCGGCGCACCGTGTGGGGCGCCCACAGCGACTCCACCCCGCCAAGATTTGTGTATTGGTTCTGCACCATCGCGCGAATCTGAAGCACGTCCAGCAGCGTTGCTGCCGTACCAGGCTGCGCTGCGCGTTGGCGACCGCCGCATTGGGCCAACTGGTTGCGGCGATAGGAACGTCCGGTCCGGTGAAAGCTGTAAGCGAAATCCTGTCCCAGTCGACATGGAACTTATAAACTGTCAATGCATGGAAGAGCTCCGTCGAGAGAAGTAGTTGGGCGTGCTCGCCGGGGCGTGCCTGTCTGTAGGCGCAGCGTTGCTCGGGATGACGGTGAAAGTCGCCGCCGCCCACGGGAAAGAAAACGCTCTGCACCGTAGGCGCGCCCGAGTACATCTGGGCCTTATTGAATGCCCAAACGCGGACACCTCGAGAAGTCGAGCCTGCGCCGAAGGAGAACAGGTTAGCTGACATGTACAAACCATCCGGCCAGATAGCAAGTTTGGGATAGTCGCCAAGAAAGTCGTTCAGCTGTATCGAATAGAAATTCCAGCCACCCGCGACTGGATCCGGAGTCTTCGAAGCCGCAAAACACTGAAACGCCGGAGCCAGGATCACTGCCGCCGCCGTCGAGCGAGGAAGGCGAAGTCCGTGATGATCCAGCGGATCCTCGAAAGTATCGTAGAGCACCACCGGATCGCCGAAGTTGTTCGTGTCGCACAAGTTCCCGAAGGCCCCTGGCTCATCAAGGTGTTGAAGGTAAACCCGCTGATTAAAGCGCCGGTCGACTTGTTGTAAACGCCAATCGAGGTGTTAACGTTCTGGATGTAATGGTTCGGGCCGACGTCGCCGTTTGTATCGGGAGGACTGCCGGCGCCAAAGTTGAAACGGTCTAAGCCTTCAAAAACGTTGAGTGGAGTGGGGGCCGGTGCAGCGGGCAACCGCAATCGAAGGCGCGGTGTTGGCCTGACTGCTTTCGATTGGATGCGTGCCGATCAAACGTCGGACTGTGTAAGGATCTTCATGTTCAACCATCTCTTTGCTCTACCGATTTCTTCGTGAGGGAGATCTCGTAAGTCTCCAGTAAAGCTTTTCCCGGCTCGCTTGAGTCGCGATTCAATCGGTTTGCGGTCTTTCAATTCTGCACATCTGAGGGCGCGATAATCTGTGGCGTGATGTCCTGGCTACCCGATCCTTTGACTGCGCGCGCCCGCGGAGGTTCCTCACGTTCGAAAAACGGGTGAAACCATTTTCATTGTCGACCTTTGAATTCGCCTCAGCGACGGTCCGGGCGTCGTGAACTGCTTCGCGAACATTTGATTCAACGCCCGCACGGCGCCGCTGCCATCGAGGAGAAGAGAGGTTTTTTTTCTGCTTCTAGTCTGGCTAGGTGCTGGAAGCGATTTTCCTCCTTAAAGGAGAAGGCGGCGCGGTGTCGTTGGCACGTGAGGCAGCCTCAGTCAGCGCTTGATTTTGTATCTTGGCGATCGGTTGCTCTTTGCGGGCCAAGAATGCGTAAGCAAACCGAAAGAGTTGTGCACTCAACAGCGCCGCCATTAGCAGAACGGACAATTTGAAATACGACTTCATGGGGGTCTCTCCTGAAAATCAAGACCAAGGAACGCCCTCGGATACAGAAAACCTGAGGAAAAGTTGTCAACTAAGATCAAAATAAGCCGCGGGCGGTATTTTGTTCGACCGATCTGAAAAAGTTTTTTGAGGTTCAGATTCGCTCAGCGCGCTTCTCAGAGGTAATAGGTTTTCCAAAACGCCGACAAGTTGTTTTATACGGGGCTAAGCGAGCGGGAGTTTCACGCTTCTAACGGAAACGGAACGATCATTTCAAATTGGATTATGTGTGCTGACCAATATTATTTCGATAAGAACTTAGACAATCTAATCTTCGAGTGAGAACCTGTCAAGAAATTACGGTGAATAATTCCAGTCAGAAGAAAAGGGGCACGGCGAACCGCGCCCCTTTTGTGGTTACTCATCCCTGCCTCCCGGTTGGAGAGGATGTGAATCGACCTCCGGCGGTTACGGCCGGAAGCGGTCGCGATATTCACCCGAGACGATGAACGCCTTCACCATTTCCGCTCGTCTCGAAGTTGCCCCTCAAACTCCGCTTAGCTTGTTCAGCCAGAAATGGAAGGCCGCCGCCCTCGGCTCGCGCCGCAACCACGTACTGCATCCGCACAAACGCTCGTTGAACTTCGCTTTCACGAACTGTTCGCCTTGTGCGACTCGCCCAACACCTGTGCCCGCGTCAGAGTTCCGCCGTTTGCCGCCGACCAGCGTCGCGCGCTCACTGTCAGTGAACGTCACACCCGTGTGGCTGATTAGCACTTCAACGTAACCATCATTCGCCAGATTGTCATAGGCTGCGTGGAAAGCCTGGCCGATCCACCCAGGCGTCCAGAAACTCCTGTGTGTTTGTCGCCAACTGCCTTTCCCAATCCGGCTCGCCGACAATCACATCGCGACCCACCCTTGCCGCATCCGGCATGAACTCATCGAAGTGTGGCGCCCGCCCGTAACTCGCGCGATAGAGTCCGTACTACCAGTCCGCCCGTCTTTGGAACTCGATCGACAGGAAGTAGGCGGCCGAGACATTGATCTGCGCCGCTCGATGCAGTTGAAGTCGTTACCGCAACTCCTATCTGATCGCCCCAGAAGCTCGGCCGGCACTGTCTGGCTCGCGTCCCAGGAAGTCGAGATAATGTTGCCGCACGAAGTACTTCGGCGTGTCTATAACGTTGAGATTGCTGGCCGCATCCCGCGTGCCCGTAAAGACAGCGTCGGTCGTGTTCCCGAGCAACGAGAAGGAGCGGCTCGCCGGACTGAAACGATAGTTAACTATCCCCGGCGTTACCGTGTAGAAGTTGTCGGTATCGATATTCGCGAAGCGGTAGTTACCGCCGCCGTCCGTAATGGCCAGCGCCGAACGAGCTCCGCTCAACAACATCGTCACACCTGCCAGTGGCGCTCCGCTCGTCGTCGTAACCCGGCCGCTGATCGTTGCCGGCGCGGCTGTAGGAGCTACTGGTTCAGCAAGCGTCCAGTCCGAAAACGAACTCACCCCTGTAATTGTCGCTGTGTTGGCCGCTGCGTTAACCGTGCCGCCCGGAGCTGTAAAACGAGCCGTTGTACTTCCAAATGAAGAAGATGTTTTCGTTGGCTGTACCCGGAACATCCGTGGGATCGAGATAGTTGAACGTCAAATCAGCTGTAACGCCGGTTCCTGTTAGCGTCCAATATCTTTGCAGCGCCTTCGATGGAACCGCGAATGGGAGTTGTGGTCCCTGCGTCGCTTTGACTGTGAAGTCGGATGGGAAGGTTCCCGCAGTCGCGTCTTCACGGTGCACCGGCGAAAGCCGTTCGCGGTACCCACCTCGAAGAGCTTGCTGGCCGCCGCGGTGTACGTCTTTCTGAAATTGCCGTCCACCAGCCCTGTGGTCTGCGTGACGATCCCGGCGCTGCCGACGACTTCGCGTTCGCGCCGGTCACGACGCGTCCGTTGTGAGCGCCGTCGTGCCGTTCACAGTGAGATCACCACCGGCGAGCGTCAACGTATGGGTCACGTCGTTGTCGTCACAGGTCATCGTGGTCAAGCGCGGGGCGGGTTAATCTCCGGCCCAGTCGACCTTGATAGCGTGCACCGAAGGTACGATACGGTCTGACCACCTGTGCCCAGATTAAAGGTGAACGGCACATCGAAAGTGCCGCAGCGCTGTCGGCGTTGTCGTATTGCCGATTTGCACGACGCCGGTGGTAGCCCCGCCGTTACCGAGCGTGATCTTGTTTGAGTTGGTCACGCTGCCGGAGAACAGCCTGATCGCGCCAACGACGACGCTGGTTAACGGCCGGATCCATGATCAGAGCCCTGATCCGCCTGGATGGCGAAGTTGGTTATTGGCGCCGTAGCCACCCGGTCCCTGATAGGTCTGCGGAGACGTCGTCAGGAACCAAACAAAGTTTGAGCTGGCGCCGTTGGCGGTCAGTGTGCCGTTGTTGGTCAGCGTCGTGCCATTCATCAGGAACACGTTGTTACCGAAGTTCAGCGTGGTTCCGGTGTTGATGGTGATACTGCGCGTGACGTTGTTGAAGACCGCTGGAGCCAGGAACGTCGCCGTGTGGCTGGCAGAGGTGTTGCTCGATTACCAGATCCGGGAAAACGCCGGCGATACTGAACGCCTTCGCTGCGCCTCGAAGCGGCATCACCCAACTGCACCGTGCCGGCCGTTACTGTATTGGTCCCGGTGAGACCTGACTGATTGCGATAATCACGTGGTCCTGAAACTGCGGTGTTGGCGAGCTCGACAATAATCGTCCCGCCGGTGATGTTAGTGGTGCCAACACCGGTGCCCAGATCGAAGCTGGCCGAGGGTGGCTGAGGCATTTCCAATCGGTGCAAACCGTAATGGTTCCGGCCGATTGATTGTAGGTGATGGCATTGCCGGAGGCCGCCACACCAAATCTTCCCGTCGCGTTTATGGCACCGCCCTCAACATTGATATTGGCGCCGGAAGCAAAGCCCATCGAATTGCCGGTAGCCGCTGCCAATGTTGAAAGTGCCCTGCGACATTCTGAACAGGCCCGCTAGAGTAGGGCTGCCATTTTGCCCGACTACGGTCGCGTTGGCATTGTTCATCCATAATCCGCCAGTTGCGGGTATCGAATAAGCTGCAGCGTTGAATAGCGGGTTGCTGAACGCGCCTGAGCCGTCCATTTTGAAAGTGCCGTTGGTGATGGTCAGGAAGCCAACCGTATTGGCGCCCAGCACGGTAAGCGTACCGCCGGGATTGAAACTCAGAACCGGAGTGTTATTGGTTCCTTTATTCATCGTGACGCCGGCCGTCTGCTTCAGGTCGGTGGTGCTGGCTGCCGCCGAGGGTCATCGAACGCATCGGTAGCGCCGGTGAAGATAATGCCGCGCCGCGGCCGTGTTGGCGTTGGTGCTGAAATCGATCGTGCCGTTGTTGGTCAAGTTTCCGCCGATGGAAAGAACATGACCGGTCTGTGTGCCTGTCGTTGCGGACTGGAACAGCACCACCAGTGTCGATGGTTACATCTTGACCAACGGTTAGAGTTCTGCGCGGTGGTAACTTCGAATTGCAGCGTTGCGCCAGTCTGCACTGTCAGAGTCAAGCAATTGCTCGAGTCAATTGTTACCGTTGCTCCGGTAACAATCGTAGCGTTGTCACCAGGTCCCGGTACGACGCCGCCCACCCAGGTGGCCCCAACGCTCCAGTTGCCGCCCGCGCCGGTTGAACTGGATATTTCCGGCTGGGGTTGTAGCCTGACTGCCGGACAGGGCTGTGCTTAGCGCGCCTTCCGAAACCGCATAGACGTTCCAGAAGTAAGTTACGCTAGGACTCAGACTGGACGCGGCATAGGATGTCGCATTCTGTGCGGCAGTACCGTCAAAGGAAAGTTAGTACCGTCGGTAGAGCGATAGATGGCGTAGAGCGTTTCATTAGCGGAGTCAGTCCAATTGAGCGTCATTGCGAGTTGCGTCACGCCCGTAAAACTTCAAAGCAGTTGGCGCCGCCGGTGTCGGAGGAGTCAACATGAAGATTCTTCTTGAACCCTGGGAGGCGGAGGTCAGCACGGTTATCGCGCCGGCGGTATAGAGATTTGCCGTAGGCGCTGCTGACGCGCCATCGAACGTCGGTGCCGGCGCCCCGCCTTGCGGAGCAGCTATCGAACCAACTGTCCCCGCCACGTTACTCGAAGAAAAGCCAATATTTGGATCTCGTGAATTGGTGTCGGCCGCACCCAACGTGCTCATCGTCATACTGCCATAAACGAGCTCGATGACGCCGGTCGTTTCATATAGTCTGACCTGGTAGGTAAGGTCTGCCGTGCCGCCGGTGTTGAAGTTTGCCTGGTTGTTGAGCCATTCGATAACCAGCGTGCGGTTGGGCGCCGAGCCAATGACCTTGAAGTGTACTTTGCCGTCGCCTGCGTGAGTCCGCTGATCTGCGCCATAGGCGGTAATAATGGAAATACCCGCCTGTGCCAGCGGCTTATAAGGCGTGGCCGTTTGGGCCGTTGCTCCCAGCCTAACGACACCGTTCTCGTTAATGCTAAACTGGGTAAATCGCGCTCCCTGAAAATAGAAATCAAACCCGATACTGGTAAGCGCCGAAGCCGTATCGTCGAGATTTGCGCCGAGCAACTGCGTTGTGCCAGTGCTCATGTCGGTCAACGAGGCATTGGTGGCTGTGGTAAATACATAGTTGCCGGCAACTTCAACGGCGAGTGGAGAAGACGCCGAACTCGCTGGCGGCGGCAGCAATTCGTGGGTCAGCCTTAGCTGAAAGAGGATCCACTCGCTCTCCCACCTGACCAATCGCTTGCTGCCCCAATGCCGAGACAGTGAAGGTTAGTGACAACGCCACGCCGGCAAGCGTGGTAAGAATCCTGCGACCGCTAAATTTTCTCAGTGTGCAAATACTAATGTCGCTGTTCATAGGGCCTCCGTTTGGTTTCAAGAGCTGGTTTTTCGTTGTCACTTAGAAACTTCGAGATTATTAAGGCTTGTAAAGTAAGAGCGAAGTAGCCTTTCTCTCCCACCAGAAAGGTTACGCCCTTACTATATTCAACTGGATTTCGAATTGCCTCTACGTCCTCGCTGTGGCACGATAAGGAATCGTCTACGCTAGAACTTACTCCCAGAAGCGTGAACCCAATTCCTTGTTGGTTTGAATTGTTTGCAATTTAGAGCAATTGCAAAGCCAGGCTCAGATGATCAAAACAGGATCCGGAAGTATATGAGCGTGCGTTTCGGAAGAAAATGATTTGCGGACAGTATCATTGATAGAGAAAACGGTCAATAAATTGAACACATGATCTCCAGATCAAACAACATTTTCGCCGGGTCAGTGGTGAGTCTTATTATTGACTCACCACTGCGACATTCAGGGCACACACAGGGTTGCATAGAGAAAACCAGACACTAAACAATCGCTAAGCCGCGGGCAGTTCGTTTACCGGAACCGATCTCGATACTCACCCGAGACGAGGAATGCCTTAACCATTTCCGCCTGCTCAAAGTTACCGCCAAACTCGTTCAGCTTGTTCAGCCAGAACGCGTAGCCGCCGGCGTCCGGATCTCGCCGTAGGTAACCGAAGTATTGCATCATCACAAACATCTCGTTTCGCTTCGCGCTTGCAAAACGTCCGTCCTCTGCAATGCTCCCGAGTACCTCCGCTCGCGTCGCACCGTTAACTAAACTACTGATCAGTGCGTCGCGCTGGTTCGCCGAGAAGTCGACTCCCGTGTGACTGATCAATGCGTCAACGTATTGACTGCTGCTCAGCCCATCATAAGCAGCGCGGAAGTCCGGCCGTCCCACCCAGGCCGCAATAAAGGCCTGCTTGTTTGCCGCCAGCTGCTGCGCCCAATTGGCGCTGCCAACGATCACGCCTTGCCCGACCGTCTGCGCGTCAGGCATGAACTCCGCAAACAGCGGCCGCCGTCCATAGCTGGCGCGATACAAGCTGTCGACTAAGCCGCCGGTCTGCTGAAACTCAATGGACAGGAAGTAGGCCGCCGAGACGTTGATAGAGCGCCGCTCGACGCACCCGGAGTCTCCACCGCAGCTAAGCACTTGATCACTCCAGAAGTTGAACCCGCCTTCGTCGGGATCGCGATTCAGGAAGTCGAGATAATGCTGGCGGACAAAATACTCGGGCGTGTCTAAAGGATTACTGAACCCGCCGCCTACCAACGAACCGGTAAACTCCGCTTCGGTGCTGTTTCCCAGTTGGCTGAATGATCTTTCAGCTGGAGTGAAGGAATAGTTAACCCGTGAAGGCTTGACCGTGTAGAAGCCGCCGGTCTCAACATTGTCGAAACGATATTGGCCATTAGCATCGGTAATGAATTTTCGGTTCTGAGTGCCCGTCAAATTCACTACCGCGCCGGCCAGCGGAACTCCGTTCGGATCGGTGATGCGCCCGCTGACGAACCCCGGCCCTGCTGTCGGCGAGAGCGCGAGATTGAGAGTAAGCCACCGGCTGATCGTGATCAGAAATACGCAGCTCGTTCGTGCTCTCGTAGTTCTTGACCGCAAAATCAGAATCGTTTCGGGCGTAGGCAAAGCGGGTCATGAAAGACAAGCGCCTTGTGATTCAGAATGATGTGATCGAGTGTCTGCGCGCGTTACCGTCAAAGTTATAGGAGTACTGCTGCGCTGCCGGCAAAACGTCGATCAGGTCGGTGAGATCCGGATTAACAAGATCAGTACTCGCAAGTGTGACTTGGGAGGCCGGTGCCGGAGTTCCCAGGATGGTGCCGATCGAGTCCACATAACCGTCGTTAACTCGGAACGCGTTCAAGTCTCCGACGGCGATGATTAGCTCAGTAGGATCCGCTACTTGTCGCGCCTGAATCAGATTTGCCAGGTACTTCGGCCTGGGCGCGCCGCTTGGCGCGCACTCGCGTCCCCACCGTCCCTGTCCCATTGGCAGTGTTATCGTCAACACCGTTTAGCGAGCGCAGATGATTTACGATGACTGTGAAAGGCAAACTGCCCCCCAGTGGGCGGGGACACGAGGCTCGCAGTATGAGCGGCGGACGGTCATTTAGAATCTCTGATGCTGAGTTATTCGGGTTAACGTAGGTGTTGCAGGTCGCCGGGGTGAAGTGGTCGCAACCCGGTAATTCCGACTGTGTTACATCGACGACCGATATGCGTGATTGCTTCACGAGAAAGCCCACGTCAATGCCGCCGACGTCGTTGCCCTCGGCCAGGTAGGCCGTGTAGTTCGGATTCGGTAGTGCGTCGAGCGTAACTGCATCGTTATTGATTTGCGCCGCCACCGCCTGCAGGGTTGAGAGGTGTTCCATCTCCTCGACACCTATAACGTCCGGATACCTCTGGATCGTCCGTATGATCAGCGATGCCTTCGCGACCCGTCTGTTAAAAGCGGCAGGAGTAAGAACGGGGTCAGCAACCGGATTACCCGGGTCGACAGGAGGGTCGTCAACGGTGTCAAAGAATCGCTCCATATTGAATGAAGCCACTGTCACCTCATCGGCAGTTGCCACGGGCACCGGCACAGAGCCTGGCTGCGCGCCGACTACCGGAGGCGTGGCTGCATCGGGATCAATGGTGTAGCAGCGGAAAGCATAGTCGAGTGGCCCCGTGATGTTGGTTACGATGGTGCCGGCTGCCACGTCGAGCGCGACGGTTCCCGGTTGCGCATCGCTGTCAACCCGAATTCTCTCCGGGTTTTCATCAAAGCGAGGAATCGTAACTGGAGCGCCGGTCGGCAACGGATCGCTGATAGCTAATTCCCGGCTCGCGGAACGGTCGGGCGACACCGGTAACGACGCCGATGAAAACACCATTGGAGGTGACTGTGGCCCCAGGTTCGGCGATCGTACCCTGCGTCGCGCCGCTCACTGTCAGTGAAGCGACCGTGACTCGCATGCCTTCATACTCTTCGAGCGAGTCCAGCGGATTAGTTGTCTCGGAAGCCTGCGTCGTCTCGGCTGCGGTGATAAGAATCGGCACGGGCAGCGGATTGCCGGTTGAGAGTAATACAACAGAAGGGGTGATGAGTTCCGTTGTCGGTGGGCTGGGCGGATCCGCCGACGGTATGAACTCCTGAATCGTGGCCGTCACCTGTACCGAATTGCCAATCGCTGCCGCCGCCGGCGGCGCCGAAGAGGTGAAGACGAATATTCCTTCGGAAGTGTTCGGGTCAGCGTCAACCGAAGCATCGGGCTCCTGAAGAAAAATCCATTACTTTTCAAGCCCGTCACGATTCCACTCGTGGTGATGGACCCCGCTAAAGGAGAGGTGCTGCCACTCCCCTGAATGTCGTGAATCTTCACCAGAGTTACATCGTCGTTCTGGATCGTTCCCTGGCCCTGCGTGTCGCCGGCATTTGCGCCGGTGATGTTGGTGACATTGACGAAGAAAGTCTCGTTCAGCTCCTGCACAGCGTCACCGTTGACGTCAACAGTGAAAGTAGTTGAAGTATTCCCTGCGGCGATCGTCTGTCCCGTTAGAGCTTTGGCAACATAGTCGTTATCTTCAGTTGCCGGATTATCATCCTGCGCAGTGCCATCCGCGGTCGCGATATCAAACGTTACTCCGCTGGTCCCTGTTGGCGACGTCAGGCCGGCCCCTGCCGGCGATGTCAGGCTGACCGTGAACGTGAAAGTAGTGGTACCGGCGTTGCCCTCGGCTTGCGCGACGTCGTTGACGTTCAACGTCGGCGTTACCGGAGCGTTTTGTGGCGTAATAAAGAAATTGTCGACTGACAGACCGTCGTCTGCGCCAGTGGCATCAACGTCATTCAAGCGGATGAAGAAGGTCGCGCCTGCGGGGATGCTCAGGCCCGTGATGGTCGAGGAGATGGCCGTGCGGTTGGCGGCGGCGTTGCCGTCGAGCGCACCGGCAGTACCTGTTGTTACGGGCGGATTGAAGTCGAGGGCGTTAGCGTCTAAGTACGTCCCCGTTGATAAGTCTGTCGCATTAAGGCTGTACTGAAAGTCGAGGCGGTCGGCAACAGTAGAGTGAACCCCACCGAAACGCCACTGCTCGCCAGTATAAGAAACGTCGAGCGAGGTGATGGTCGCGCCGGTGTTGTTCGTAAACTTCGCGCCGAAGAGGGGGATGAGCGTGCCGCTCCGCAGTTCACCGAGCGCACGCTCGGTACTAGCGGCCGCGCCGTAGCTATAAGTGTCCCCGGTGGTGCTACCACCCGTGTCAACTGCGTACTGCTCGTTGTCTCTCGCACCGCCACCCGTTTCGGTGATGTACCAACCTGTCGGAAGCGTCGTATTCGTCGTAGAGCCCGCCGTATTTGAGAGCGTGTCAAAATTTTCAGCGGCAGGCGAGCCGATTGTAGTTAGGCTCACGGCGCCGGTGCCGGTATCAGCGAGCGCCGTTCTCTCAATGAACCGCCTGAGAAAACTGCTTGACGGGAGCACCAATGACAGAACGACGATAAGCGCGAACAGCGTCGCAACCCGGGTGCGAACTGAGACAAACTGATTCTTCAGTGACATGGATTTGGGGCGTCTCCTAAATTTTTAGATTGCAATGGGCCGAAAGGCCGAAGGATGCGCCCATACAGGTGCAGCCAGCATCTTGGGCACGTGGAAATTCCAGCTGATCGGAAGAACACAAACGGACGGAATCAGATTTTTTGTTACCTAATCTTGAGCGACGGATCGCCAAAGTATATCCAGGTGCGTTTCACGTCGATGTCGAAAGTTGAACCTTTAGCGATCTTGATCGCATCGCCGAGCGCCATGGGCGAACCGGAGTAAAGCTGGGTGTATAACTCCTCTCCCATCTCATGCTGTCCCTGGGCGATAGTTAAGCCGGAGGAAGCAAACGCAGCGACCGCGCCCCCGTTAGGCGCTTTCAGCATCGCTTCAGATAGCGACAGCACTGTAGGATCCTGGAAGTAGCCGTTGAGGCAATCCATCACCACCACGAACGAAAGTTTGTTGGTTCCGTTGGTCAAGGCTAGAGCATCCGGAGACGTAAACAACGAGGCGCCGGTCCATACGTCTACATTTCCATGTCCTGAATAACTTACCAGGGAGGGTCCCGCATTGAAGCCGTTAACAATGTCAGCCTTGGTCAACGTTTGAGCGGGAGTTCCCGGCGGCTGCGGGGCGCGGTTAAGTCGCTGCACGCTCATGCCGGTTGGCAGCAAACTTTGAAACACATCGTTTGTCGTGGCGAAACCAAAAATATTAAACGGATCTTCATCAGCCACAAGCATGGCACTTTGTGGCTGCGGCTGCAGCGCAAAATTGACTATCTTGGAAACTATCAGGTTAGCCTCGGCCGCGGTCCTGAATGGCAAACGGCCTACTGGAATATCCGAGATGCCATCGGGAGAATCACCAGGTCCGCCGTGGAAGTCTCCGACCCAGTCATCGGTAGCGGTTTCGCTGTAGGTCGCATCGACCAACTTCGTGGGCACGAAATCGAAGTCACCGATGCCCTGGTAGTTTCGCGCATCAAAGGAAGCGTCCCCAGCGAAAATAATGTAGAGCGGCTTCGTGACCCAGTTCGTTGAAGTCAACGCATACTCGAGGAAGTCCTTGATTGCCTGCGGCCCGTGGGCGCCATAACCAAATTCATCGTAAATGTCGTCAACGTCAATGACTGCTGCAATCCTGCCTTCGCTTTGTCTCTTACTCACGAGCGGCGCCATGCTCGCAATAAAGTTTTTGTGAGCGATGATCAGGAAATCAGCGCCGCTGGTGATGGTAGGCGACAGATCTCCCTGATTAAGACTTGAAGGTTGACTCAAAGAGAGCGCGGCCGGCTGATCAAATTGCCCCTGCGGAAATGCGTACAACAGTCGCTGGGTTTTGGAGCGAGATTCACTCGGGGGCACCGTGATCGCATATCCCAATGCACTCGCCTCGGAAGGCGGTTTGCTAATGCGGACGTTCAACGGATCCGTGTAGTCGATCAGTCGCACCGACGGCAGCGAAAAGCCATCCACCTTTATAGTTTGAGAACCGCGCAGATTGAATTTCAGGGAATTCGTGTCAGCCTTAAAGGTATGCGGATAGGTGAACCGAACATAATCGACAATGCAAACTTCGCCTGTTGATGTTTTCGTGAACGTCAGGCTGTTATTTCCATTTTGAAGTAGCGCTATTGGAATCGAGTAGGTCCGCACGGGATGTTCGAGGGGGCGAAATCCAGTGATCCAATCGTGACGCCGTTGAGAGACACGGTGACTGAATGGCTGGCGCCCGTAATAGTATTCAAAACTCCCTGCAAAGCAAATTCGAGCGTCGCTGGCTTAGGGTCGGCCAGGTCAGGATTTGAAACGTTCAATGTTTGCGTTACCGGGTTAGAGATTACGCGTCCGAAGAAATTCTCCTCATCACCATTCAACAGGTTGGAAAAATAGACTAAGCGCTCTTTAATCTGAATTGTGTAATCAAAATTTGGCTGTGCTGCAGCGGCAGCAACCAGGGCATGGCTGTGCTCCTGCTTTGGTTGGCGCTTGAGAGTACGCCGTGTGCGCTTGCGGGCACGCGAGCGTTTGCGCAGTTGACGGGCAGCTTTGAAAGCCGGCTGCGGCAAAGGCGTGGCGAGCTTTGGCTCTGGATTGACAACCGACGGCGCTGGCTTAACCAAAGCGATTGATTCAGGCGTGTTACTGCCGCGATTGTTTGTGGTTGACTCCTGCTCATGTTTTGCTGCAGTCGAGTCAGCCGGGCGCGCATCGCCAGGCTTTGCATACTCCGTCGAATAATCAGGTCGGGCATTCGCGGCGTCTAAGTTTGCAAGCGACGAATTCGACGCCACACGCTCTTTCGCCTCAAGCCTGTCGGGCGCATCGCGCGGTTCCAGTGACCCCTCAAATAACTTAGGTCGTTTTGGGCCCAACTATAGAAGATCGGATCACTCAGCACCGGGCGCCCGGATGCTGACCCGGAATTCACCGGCGGATCCGTAGCGGGCGTCGGCGAGGGCACGGGGATCGGCGGAGTTGACCCTGGCCCCGGAGGGGCGGAGGTGGATCGCCGTCGAGTTGAATTCCACCAATGACGCGTTTACCGGGAGTGGTTCCCGCGATCAGGTAATAAATGTGCTTGTCGGTCGTGGGCGTGTCGACGCCGCGTCCGTAAAACTCAATGTAGTCGCTGCTGCCAAACTGGCCGGTGACCTGGCTGGTATTGATCGCCACTTCATTCGCGTCAACAAACAGGCGCAGGTTCCTGATGTCAACGACTGGGTTGAAACCGGCAGCGACCATCTGTGGCTGCGTGACTCGATACCAGCCCTCTCGATTGATCGCGATCTTGAGCGCAGTCTGCGCCGCTATTTCCCACTGCGTTTGAATGGCGTTAGTGGCGAGATTCGTCTGCTGCACCTGCTCGGCCGGATAACGTTTTCAAACGTGTCGGTGCTCTCGTTCCTCCCGCGCTCAGCGCTTCAGGCGCCTGGTCAAATTCAGAAACAGCTTTGCTACCGACGGGCACGATGGCGTTATGCATTCTCGCCACACCGTCAACATTCACCGACTCGATGAAGTAGGTTGAATCCCCGAAACCGCCGCGATCGAACCACGCATACGAATAGCCGGCAGGTCTTTGCTCAGGCGTGCCCGGCGCAAACAGCGCGCCCGGAATGATCTCTTTGTTAGCGCGCGAGCGCTGGCCGTCTTTTACGCGATAGACGTTGAACCCAAGATTGTCGGGAACCGTGTTGGTCGTCCATCGCAAAAGAACTCCCGTCTTGGTCGCGGTTGCGCTTGACGATGTCAGTGTCAGCTCAATGTTTTGGGAATCCGCCGGGCGCGCGTTTGAGGCGGTGGAGTTAGTTGCAGGTTTGTCCGGAGATGCGTTGGCGAACGCATAGCTCGAGAGGAGTACCGCAAAGGAAACGGATAAAGCCAACAGGCGTCGAGCCAGGCCCAAACGTGGGGAACAACACATCATTGCGCGCTGAGTTGAAAACGAGACGACTAGACGGTGTAAAACTGTTGCAAATTATTATCGGGATTCTGGAGACGGGCTTTTATAACACATTTCCCGCCACGCACAGTAGGCTCGAAGGGAGAGTCGAAGGTTAATTCTCAGTAAACAAAATCGGGAACAGTTGGCAGTCGGCAATCTTGGAGTGCGGCGACCTGTCGCCGCTTTGGTTAGCGGCGGCTTGACGCCGCAGTGCCTGGCTAGAGCCTACTCGCCACAGGCTGCGACAGGTCGCAGCTGACCAAAGCGCTGACGGGTCAGCGCACTCCAAAATTACTGTCGCACTCCAAACACTACCGCGGGAAGCGGTCGCGGTATTCACCGGAGACGATGAACGCCTTAACCATTTCGGCGCGTTCGAAATTTCCATCAAACTCGCTCAGCTTGTTCAGCCAGAAGGCGAAGCCCGGGGCATCGGCGTCGCGTCGCAGGTAGCCGAAGTATTCCATCATCACAAACGTTTCGTTGAACTTCGCGTTCGCGAAACCTCTGTTCTCCGCAATACTCCTGAGCGCTTCAGCTCGCGTCATTGAGCCTGCACCCAGGCCACTCAACAGCGCATCGCGCTCCGCCGCAGTGAAGCTCACTCCCGTGTGTGAGATCAGAGTATCGACATACAGACTATTGTCCATACTGTCGTATAGCTGATGGAACTCCGCCCGATTGACGAAGCTGTTAACAAACGCTTCCGTGTTCGCGGCCAGCACAGCTTCCCAGCCATCCTTACCGACTTGCACGCCCAGCCCAACCGTCCGGGTGTCCGGCAGGAAGTGGGCAAAGTCTGGACGCGCCCGTAAGCAGCCCGATAGAGTCCATCGCACCAGTCCGCCGGTTCGTTGGAACTCAATCGAGAGGAAGAAGGCAGCCGAAACGTTCTCGCGGCGGCGCTCGAAGCAGTTCTGCTCAGTACCACACTCGATTATCTGATCGCTCCAGAAGTTGAAGCCGGCTTCATCCGGTTCGCGATTCAGGAAATCAACGTAGTGCTGACGCACAAAGTACTCCGGTGTATCTAATGGATTAGCGAGCGTGCTGGTTGACAGCGTCGCCCCAAACGCAGCTTCCGTCGACTCGCCAATCTGACTAAACGATCGGACTTGCGGCGTGAAGCTGTAGTTAGCGCGCGAAGGCGTGACCGTGTAGAAGCCGTTGGTCTCTACATTGTCGAAGCGATAGAAGCCGTTCGCGTCGGTGATGAACTTGCGGTTCTGCGTGCCGTTTAGTCTCACCACTGCGCCTTCTACCGGATTACCGTTGTCGTCAACGATGCGGCCCGTCACGCTACCGCCCGACGCCGTCGGCGCCAGCGTGGCGAAGGTCCATTGCGTCGTCAAATCTGCGGCTAAGACCCCGGTGGCCTCAATCCAGTTGGCTGCTCCATCCCGCGTGGGCACGCCGGGCAGGGGCGGTGCTGCCACCCAATGACTGTCAGCGGTTCTGAGCCGGCGCAGACCGAGGTTTGCTTCCGGTGTGTTCCCGTTCAACTCGGTGTCGAGATAGTGCAGTCGCACCGTGGCAGTAAAACCAGCGCCGCCAGTTTGGCTCATCGTGAAGTTCCGCTGCACGGCAGCGGCGTATGTCGCCGGCGCTGCTTTCGCCAATACCACCGTCATCGTCGTCGGCCTGGTGCCGGCGCCGGTGAAGGTGATGATGTTGTTCGGATTACCAAACGTTAATGAGATCAGGCCAAATGGACCACCGCTGCGGATGACCGTGCCGACCACGTCACTGACGCCGGTTGAAGCAGTCGTATTCGGCTGCGTCAACGTGAAGGCGCCGCGTGTTGAGGTCGTTGCTGGTTAAAGCCAGTACGCCGTTGACAGTCGCATTTCCGGCCAGAGTCGCGCCCAGAGCATCTGGCGCGCCGGCCGCGGTGTTGTTAATAGTTAAGTTGTTGTAAGCGATACCCGCAGCCTGTTGAGCCGCGGTGCCGTTGAAGATCACGGTGCTGCCCGTGGTCGTGAAAGTGGCGCCGCCGGGGACGACCAGTCCGCCCGTTCCATTGAGAGACAGAATGCGATTGGCAATCGTCATCGAGCCGCCCGCGTTCACTCCAAGCGCGCCTGCTTGCAGGTTGTTGTTTAGAGTTACGATTCCTCCGCTCAGCACTGTCGCAACGTTGGTTGACGACAGGCTGCCGGTGCCGCCCGCGTTGTTGATGACGTGCGTGCCGGTTCCAAGGTTCAGGAAGCCGCCACTGATGATGCCATCGAGCGTCAGGTCGCCTCCCGGTGAACCGCCAATCGTCAGAATGCGCGGATTGGTAATCGTCAACGTCGATCGTGTTCGCCAGACTTAAGCTATAAATGCCTATGTCTGTCGCGCTGATGGTTGGCTGAGTGGCGACGGCCGGAATAATCACGTCGTTGACTGCCGGATTGCTGACGCCTGGAGCGTAGCTTGAAACCACCGGTCCCGGTTGGTTCCAGTTGGTGGCTGTGTTCCAGTCAGTGTTGGTGGCACCGGTCCAGGTGAGCAGTCGTGTCGAGCAGGGTCACCGTTGGACCAGCAACGACTGGCGGGCCTGGGTCAGTGGTAGTGACGTTGATAGCGCCGGCGTTTGCAGTGATTGTTCCCTGCGTGGTTGCCTGCCGCGCAGTCAGCGCCGTCGTGTTCACCGTCGCCGAGTACTTGATGGTGATCGACTTCCCGGCAGCTGGGAACGTAGCAATCGTATTGAGAGTAACGTTCTCGCCGCTGGTTGGTGCGTTTGGCTGCTGATCAAAGATACGTCGGACCGCGTGATGCGAAATAGGTCTTTCGCTCCTATAGATCCTGGCTACTTCCGCGGCCGAGGCCTTCGGTGTTGCCTTAGCCAGCACCGAAGCAACGCGGATCTTCGACGAAACCGGTGGAACCTGGGTCGGGGTCACTGGCGCCTTTGCCGCTTCCGTCCTGGCTGCCATCGCCACGCTTGACGCGTTCAAGCTTTCATCCATGCGATTGCTGGCGGTCTTGTCAACCGGCTGCGGTATGGTTGGGATGATTGGCTGGGCGCACGGCGCGCCGGCCACTGTGTTCCCGTAGCCGGGCCCAGCGCTGCTGGTGGCAGGCAGTCGGTGCTGGCGTACTGGCCGGATTCTTGCCCGTTTCGAAAGCGATAACTGCTGCACTATCGTATTGCGCGCCGAGGTAGCCGGGAATCTTAATGGTCGACATGCCGCGCTGGCGTAGGCGAACGCCGCCGCCGCCCGTAGCGGCATTGCCGTCGAGCGTGTTGTTTGCAATATCCGTACAGGCTACGTCAGCGGCCGTAGCGACACCGGAAGCGCCAATGTTGGCAACGAAGCCGTGTTGGGCGCTGGCCACCACCGGGTTGGCTGCGCTGTTATTCGTGACCGTCAGATTGATTATCGCGTTATGTGTTGCGTTTCCGGCGTCACCGGCCTGCGTATTGATCGCGTGGGACCATTGGTCCACTGACGAATGGTGTTGCCAGAGATGATGGCCGTCATTGAGCCAGTGGGGCTATGGTTTTCCACTCGGATCCCGCCCGCCTGCGTAGAACCTGAGCCGGCAACGGCCGCGTTGCCGATGAAGTTGCTCGACACCCGTCCCTGCCAGTTGCCGCCGCCGTTCCCTTCGTTAACGTTGATTGCGCCGCCCTGGATATTGCCCGACCAGCGGATTACCGAGCCGTGCCGTTGTTCGAAATATCGAATCTCACGGTTTCATTGCTGCCCGCGTTGCCGCCCGAGATGGTAATGCCTTGAAGCAAGGCGCTGCCGCCGCCGCCCCGGAATAGAAGTTTCCGGTGATCACGACGTTCATCGTGGCGCTATTGGTAGTGCTGATTTGTATGTGGTCGCCATTCGGTCGCTGCGAACGTGTTGTTGGTGATGTGCGCCGTGACGTTGGCCGTACCGCTCGGCTCGATAATCAGGTTATCGTTGCCCGATACTCCCGTGCTGGTGTCGCGAATCGTGCAACTGTCGACCGTGATGTTGTTCGCCGTGCCGCTTGAGTTCCTGACCCTGAAGTTGTCCTCAATCCCGCCCTTGATTGTGTCACTGGAGAAGGAGTGAGGTGCCCAGCAGACCGTCGAAGATGATGGTGCCCTCGTCAGCGCCTGCGTTGCTGCCGTTAACGCCGTCAATGAAGCTGTTGTTCAAGGTGAAGTTGGTGACGGTGGTTCCACGAATTGCGTAGTTCGAAAAGTCGTTCAACTTCATTCGCGTGATCGAAACGTTGGAAGTGTTATTAACGTAGATGCCGATACCATTGCCGGTGCCATCCGCACCGGTCTTAGTAGAAATGGTTCCACCGGTGCAGGTGGCAGCGGAGATGCAGCGAGCCGCCATTGCCCGCTACGGTCAAACCGCCCGTTCCCGCGTTGTCCAAAACGATGCCGTTAGCCGCGCCGCTGCCGTTTGACGTGATGCTGCGGAACTCCAACTTATTCGCGCCGATTGTCGTGCTGACGACGTTCAACGCTGACCCGGTCGTCGCCGTCAACGTGTTGACCAATGCTCCCGTGGATCCCGGAACGCATGGGGTTTCGTCGCAAACGTTAACCGTTCCGCCGCCGGTCGCGTTAAAGGCGGTGCTGGCGCCGCTGCTGATGCACCACGCCACCTCTGAAGGTAATAATGGCGGTGCCGTTAGTCGTGAGGTTGATGCCCGTGCCCGTGCCGCTCACCGCGCCGTCGAGCGTCACTGACCCGCCGGTCTTGTTGGCGACGTTTACCTGTTTTGCACCGCTGTTGCTGATGGTTCCCGAATACGTAATGGTGGCGGTTCCGCCATTCACGTCAAAGCCGTTACCGGTTGCACCACTCAGCGCTCCACTCGCCAAAGTGAACGTTCCATTCAAACCGACGAGGTTGACGTTCTTCGCGCCGCCGGTCGAAGTCGTTCCGCCCAGAACGACGCTGACAGTGGGCGCACCAACGCCCGTTAGATCAAGCGCGCCGCCGTTTGTATTTATCGAAAGCGTGCTGACATTCAGCGTGCCGACGTTCGCGCCAGTGATCGCTGTGCCGCCGGTACAGTTGCCGATATTGAAACCGGAGAGCGTGTTATTGCCAGGCGCGCCCGCCAGCGCGACGCAACTGCCGGCCGTGTTGGTGGTAGTCGGCGTCGGCGCAGCCGCCGTAAACAAAGTGATGGCGCTGACGACGAGGTTGACGCCCTGACCGAGAAGTTGCTGGCCGGCGTCCACGCTGAAGGGCCCATTCAATGAGCCGGCGTTCGGAGAAGATGTAGAAGACGTCCGTGCCCTTGTCCGCAGCAGTGGACATGGCCGCCGGGCTGCCCGAAGGAGTGTTGCTGCGTCCGTCGCCCGCTCCGCCCGCCTGACTAAATACCAGACGCGGCCGGTGAGATTGATCCGTCACCGTGCCGGTGCTACGTCAGAGCTCGGATCCGCACTGTTGGTAATCGTGTAAGTAAAACTGTCGCTGAACGGTCGCGCCATCCGCGATGTTTGGCCGGCCCAACGGTGGCGTGTAGGTGAAGCTACCACTGGGTGAAGCCAACGTTACGACGCCTCCGAGAGCAGTAGCGCCACCGGCAATCGCTGTAACTGTGAACGTATCTGTGCCGGCCGGCGCATTAACCGCAACGTCGTTGCGCGGTCACTGCCGGCAGCGCCCGGCGCAGCAGTATCGAGCTGAGTGTTGCCCACCCAGTTGTAAGTGTCATTGAAAGCAATGTGGCGAGGCGTGAACTGAACCAGCTACTAAAGTCGTGTTGGCATCGAGCGGAGCGCTGAAGTTGAGGTTCGTCGCGTCATCGGCGGGACTGGCGGCGCCGTTGTTCGTGATCGTGGCCGTGTAATTAATAGTTCCCGCCGGGCGCGATCTTCGGTCGCCGCTGTGACGTTGTCCGTCAGCGTGGCGACGATCACCGCCGCAGTCGGAGCATTTGGCTGCTTGTCATCTGAACAAGAGGATTGATGGCAGACTTAGTATTTGCCGACTGCTCGGCTCGGGCCTTCGCGGCGCGGTTCGCCTTGTTTGCGGATACAGCAAAACTCAGGAGCGCTGCGACTGCAACCAGTGAAACTAGCGTAAGTAGAAAGAGCCGTTTTGTTGCTAGAGAGAACCGGAGCGATGGGGTGGACTTCATTTTTATATCCTCTTGTTCAGAGTTATTATTTCGACCAGCTCAATTGAGAATCGCAGAGTGCATCGGAAAGGAAACTAGTGGCAACCTTTGTAGGACGGCGAGGCACATGCGTCGCTGCTACTGAATTTCCTAATGTGGCGACGGTAAGAGTATTACAGGCTTCGAAAGGGCGTCAATAAATACGTCGCGAACTAGCGATCAGTGGCCAGTGATCAGTGGCCAGTCGGCAGATGAATTAAGCAGCGCTTCTCATTGCCGCTCGCTGACCACTGGCCACTGACCACTGATCACTGATCACTGCTTCCAGATGCAACCCGACCCTGAGAGGATTGAATTTCAAGCGGTCCTCTCAGGGTCGTTTTGCTTGTTTCGACGGAAACAACTATTAGGAGCAGGAGGCAGGAGCAGGATGCAGATGAACGAAAACCTTCTGACCGAATCTCTTTCCTGCCTCCTGCCGCTGCCTCCTGCTTCTCAGGTTTTAGACCTGCCGTCTGCTCCTCATTTAAGTGCGCGGTGGAAAACTCCCTGGAGCGCGATATTAAAATTGAGCGTCAGGTACGGCTGCATATTGTTATGCGGCAGGCCGCCGCCAGCCGGAGTGAGTACTTGAAAAGCCAGGTTAGTCAGGTTCTGCGTAGCATTTGTCTGATAGGCAAAACCATTGGCTGACTGGGCAAGCGAAGTATTTGCTGAAGGATTCTGAGCGTCCGCCTGGTCCCCGTTGTGGGCCCGCATGAAATGGCTGTGCGACGGCATCTCCGATTCCAGCAAAGTCACAGTTTCAGAGCCGCCCGTCTCGCCCAAATCGTGCAACGATAAACCGGGCCCCTGGCCTGGATGCATCGGAGCATTACCCTGCATGTCAGGCAAGGCGAAGGTTGATTTGCCATCGCCGCCGTAGGTCGTGCCCAGCAGCGAGAAGAGCGCCGTGTTCTGCGAGAGTGGCAGTAGCTGCCCATTGCAGAACGCCCAGCCCTTGGGCGCGAAGTTGAAAGGAAAGATGCGAATTTCAGCTACAAATGGATCTGCCATAACGATTCTCCTTAAGAGTGCTCTTGAAAAGCGACCAGTCAAAAAGAAACCAATGCGCAACCACCTCAACCATTTAAGCTTGGCGACGGGAAGATCCCGAAGAGCGAGATGATGAAGTCGACGCACAGGTAAGGCTGGAAGTTAGTATGCGGCTGACTACCGCCAACAGGTCCCACGGCGTTTGGACTCATATTGCTGTCCGTGACATCTCCGGTGTAGAGGGTGACTGACGGCGATGCGGCGGTCACGTTATTGTTCGGCGCATTCTGAGTTCCGGCGGCGGTTGAAGCTAACATCGGGTGACTGTGCGCCGGTATCTGATTGACGGTTAGCGTTATCTCCTCTGCGCCACCCGTTTCCGCCAGAATAAAACCGTTACCCTGATGAATCGGTACGCGGCCACGCAAATCGGGAAGAGCAAACGTTGATTGCCCGTCACCGCCATAGCGTTGTCCCGATCAACTGAAACAGCGTTTCGTTTTCTGAGATTGGAAGCAGCTGCCCCTCGCAAAACATCCATCCCGCAGGAGCGAAGTTGCCAGCGAACATTCGTATTTCACCTACATATGGTTGTGCCATAAATTCGACTCCTTAGTTTGGGCTGGGGAAGATTCCCTGAAGCGCGATACAGAAATTCAGCACCAGAAACGGCTGCATGTTTAAGTGGGCCTGGCTGCCGCCTGAATTTACAATGGTCGTGGGATTTATCGCGACCAGATTGGCCGGGCCGGCATAAAGGTTCCCAGCCGCCGCGCAGAATATTGTTTGCGGCAAAGGCCACAGATCCGTTGGTCGTCGAAGCATTGCGCCGTGGTGCACGTGCGGTCGGCAACTCGCGAAATCGTAAGTGTGTGCGCCTGTTCCCCGCCCTTTGACCGAGCGTGAAGCCCTGGCCGACGTGAATCGGCACATTGCCGCGCAGAGTCAGGCAATGCAAAATTGACGTCTGCCCGTCACCGCCGAACGTCGTTCCGAGCAAACTGAAGAGCGCCTGGTTCTGATTGATTGGGCAGCAACTGCCCGTTGCATAGAGCCCAACCCTGCGGAGCATAAACGAAGCTCATGATTCTAATTTCAGAGAGAAATGGTTCAGCCATAATTCACTCCTGTGGTTAAACTGAAAGAAAATTGTCAACCGGCGCGCCTATTTGTCAGGTAGCTGCTGGATACCGGTCCCTCAACAGCGAGAAGGGCTGCGCGGGACCGGTGGAAAAGTCAGACTGCGTGTGCTCTGGGGACTGCCAGCGGTGAAGTCTCGAAATGTGAAAAACCTGCTTGAGAAAAGAACGAAAAACTCTGTGTTAGAAACTTGGAGCGGCGGGGATTCTATCCGCAAAGCGTTCGGGGCATCTAAGAAAGATTTCTTGCAAGGCCTGCCAGAGGACTCTGGACTTGGACCTTGACTTTGGACTTTGACTTTGCCGCCTATTAAGCCTTTTCCTTATCCGTAATGCCCGCAATCTGCGGATTCTGTTTGGACGAATACAAAAATTCTTGCTGGAACTTTCTGATCAATTCAAATACACTACGCCGCCTCCCAGGCTTGGGAAAGCCTGTTCCCACCGTTAGGTATAACAAGCAACAACGCGCGAGTGCAGTCTCACCCGACAATTTTCGCAAGGAGGCCAAATACTGGTATGCCCATATCACGCCGCTTTTTTTCTTAAGTCAGGCGCGCTAACCGCAATCGCCGCGGTCGTCGCCGCTGAAAATCCCAGAACCCTGATCTGGCCCAGAGCGGGACTTCGCATAAACTTCCAGATCCCCCTCGTGGCCCAACAACAGCCGGACTTACATGTTCACGCGGCAACGTTCGCCTCTACGTCGGCGGCATCTTCCAGGCGCCTGACGCGCGTGGCCGCATGATTAGCCTGACGCTGCTGAGCGCGACTGCAAACAAAACCAGCGACACCACCAAAATCTCGACAGGCAGGCTATCGAGACGGCCAGCTTCGACTCATGTTCAAAGCCGCGCGGAGCGCTGCCGGAGTTTACTTCCATCCATCAGGTCAGCCACCCTTCGCTCGGGAAGTTTGACCTGTTTCTGTCGCTTCATTCGCAGGCCGGACAAGCCCCGCATTTACGAAGCTGTCTTCAATCACATCTGACGGTGAATAGTAAATCGTGAATCGTAGGCAGAAGGCCCGCCGTAGCCGCAGCGGGCCTTTGTGAGTGCGTGTGACCTGTCATCGCTTAGGTCTGTCGGCGGCTTAATCGCCAAAAGCGCTCAGCGAAGTTCATCACCGCGAGTGCTGCGACTAGGTCGCAGCTGACCAGGTGCGCTGACAGGCTCATACGTCCAAAACTGTCATACCGCTGTTCGACTATTCACCATTCACCATTTACCATTTACCAGTTATGGATCTTCCCAAAGGCGGCAAGCTCGAGTTACGGCCAGTCAGCTGAAAGATGAGACGAGCCATTCCTCGTTGCGCTTTACGGCAGCACGCGCGACGCGGAGCTTTCGCAGGTAGAGTGGCAGGAGGGACAGCGGGACGTCTTCGTGCGCTGGCAGTTTGATATGCAGCGACGCGAATATGACGCGCGCTTTCCCGGACGCTCGCTATCAACTAATCCTGATTGATGGAGAACCGGCCGGAAGGGTTCTGGACAGGTGAAGACGATGAAGAGATTCGGCTGCTCGACATCGCGCTGCTGCCGCAGTTTCAAAAGCGCGGCGCGGAACTGTCTTATTACGCGACTTGATGAAGGAAGCCGACGGTGCCGGGAAGCTGCTGCGTCACATGGTGTTTCGTTCTCAACGACAACGCGCATCGCTTTTATGAGCGGCTCGGTTTCGTGGTTATCGAAGACGTCGGCGCTTATAAACATATGGAATACTGGAATCAGGCCAGAGGTGGTGGAGCGAGGCAGTTGAGACCATCTATACGGATCCTGCTGACTGCTCCCTGCCGACTGCTCCCGTTCTTCCTCTAACTCTCCAATGTTCAGAACGTCTTGACCCACGTGCCGAACGGTTTGAACGCATTACCATTCCTGATTCCGGTGCACAAACACATCTATAGTCGTCTTGGTCCTGGGCCCTGAGCACCGCCAAGGACGAAACCGTCGACGGGAGGAGTGCGGTGTTTGTTGCCGCTGAATGCTACATCGAAGCGGGCTGTTGGCCTCAGCGTCGTTGTACCAGAGTCGCGCGTTGCCACTGACATGACCGGTCGACCAGCGCGCACTGACAGCTTGACACTTAGCTGGTCGCCGGGGAGGAAGCTCGGGTTGTGACTGGATCGCAACGGTTCGCAGGATGGCATTGTTGAAGCCGCTGCTTCCTCCAGCCCGGTTGTCCAGCTGCCCCGATCCGATCAATTGTCCGTTCCTGTAGACTTCGACCAGGAAGTCAAACCTCGCTTCCACGTCGTCGCTGTTCTTTAACCTCGACCCAGAAGTTCGCCGGTCCGAGTGCCGTAACAGTGGTGGCGTTATCGTCGTTCTGGATTGTACCGGTGGCTGCGCTGGGCGTCCCAACAACGTAACCGGTTCCCGAAGTCACAGTTAGAACAACCGTTTCGTCCGGTTCAACGGTCGTATCCGCGGAAGGATCGATGGTCACCGTTGCGGTCGAACTGCCGCCGGGTATCACCACCGTTCCGCTGGTGGCGGTAAAGGTTGCGGCGCCAGTTTGCGTGTAATCGGGTTCAGTGAAGGAGGCCGTGCCGCCGACGCTGAAGTTCACCGTCATGGCGTTGGCGGTGGATCCCGTACGAGTGAACGTATAGACCAGGTTTGTAGCACCGTCTTCCAAAACCGAGGCGGGTGATACCGCCACGGTAACTTGCGGTAAATCGATCGGCGTCACCGTCGGATCTGCCGTTCCGCCAACGGTCGGATCGTCGGTCAGCACGTCCGCGAAATTGGTGCCCGATACCGTCCCCTGGTTAGAAACCTGAGGCAGTGCTCCGCTAAACGGATCGTCGACTGTGACGTTGAAGGTGACTGGTGACGCTCTCACCGGCCGGCAGCGTGCCGATGTTGAGCATGACGTCGGCGAGCATGCTGCTGACATAGGCGACATCCGGTTCACCGGACGCATGGTGCATGAGACTGCTGCTTCGATGAGAAGAGGTTTGAGCGACTTTGATTGAATCAGCATTACTGATCGGAAACCGGCGATGTCGAGAACCCCAGTCCTCGGTCGCCGCGCCAGAACCTTTCCTTACTTGCGAGACAGGACTCGTTTCTCCGACCGGATTGTTTCTTACCTGAAGCGCCAGCCGGTGACTGCGGCTAATTGCATGTTCCGAGAGTCCGGCAAGCGCCTGACGGCTGGTGCCAGAGTGTTCTGCATCAGCGGTCGCAGCTCTTTGGTAGCGCTCTGCTTGCCCTGCTCGTATACCTGACGCCAAGCTCACGCATGACGACCGTGCAGCAGGTCGCATACGCCCGAATGCGACGCTGTACTCTGTGGTTTGAAGCTCCCTGTCCGGGAACAGGCTACGTCAAACTCCGAATCTTCCATTGGTGACTGGTCGGTAGTACCAGCCGTATCCGGCAGCGGTTTCGTCTATTGTGATTCCAGATCCACTGGCCGAAGCAATTTGGCCCTCGGGCAGATCCGCAATTTCAAAGGTCGCCGCTTCCAACCGAGTCATGTCCTCTGAGAGATCGCTGACGTTCTCCATCTCTCGATCCCCGCTCGGACCATCCACATCAATTCGGCCTGACTCAACTTCCCGACCTTATCACCGTCGTGCTTTTCGCCGAATGACGCCCACAGGTCCGCTTCCTGATTGCTTTCGTCGATTGGCGATTGGGCGGAGTTGAGTAACGATCTGCTCGTTGCGGACTTATTGCGTCCGAGTTGATAATCGACTCCGGAGCGGTTGGCGACGGTCGGCGCATAGCGCGAGCGCCGCCAACGAAACCGCCACCCGTTCCTGAAATGCGACCTGCAACCGAGACTTGCGTCGCCGCTGTTCCCGCCGTTAGCGTATTCTGCCCGATCTCGAAATTTTGTCACTGCGGTGGCATCACTGGGTGCGCCACCGTATCCGGGGAGTCTCACGGTTGAGCCGTTGCGCTGGCGTAAACGCAGGTCAGCACCTGCATTGGGCGGGACAGCGCCGATATTGACCGTATTAGTATCTGAAATCAAAGCAGACGGCATTGGTGCCGGTAGCGACCGCGCCAAAATTTCCCTGGACGCCGTGTACAGAGGCTCGCGCCCGGATTGCTTATGCTGTTGTTCGTGACCGTAAGATCGATCGCCGCGTTGACGTTGCCAACATCCCCAACCTGAAAATTAATTGCCGCGCCGCTGTTCCACTGGGCGACGGTGTTGCTGCTGACGATGGCTCTCATCGTACCGCGTAGTACTGTGGTTCTCCACGCGGATGCCGGAAGACTGAGTGGAACCGGAGTTGGCGATACCGGCGTTGCCGATGAAGTTGTTCGACACCTGCCCCTGCCAGCTGCCGCCGCCCGCTCCCTGATTAACGTTGATAGCGCCGCCCTGAACGTTGCCGATCTAGCGGACTGCCGGCGCTGCCGTTGTTCGAGATGTTGAAATTCACGGTCTCCGTGCTGCCCGCGTTGCCGCCCGAGATGGTCACGCCCCGAGCAGCGAACCCGGAAAGCCGTTACTGTAAAAGTTGCCGGTGAAGACGATGTGTCAGCGTGGCGCTGTTGGTTGTAGCGGTTTGGAAATGGTCACCTCCGGCGCCGGTGAACGTGTTGTTCGTTACGTGCGCGGTCACGTTTGCGGTGCCGCTCGGCTCGATAATCAGGTTGTCGTTGGGCGCATTGCTGAACGTCGAGAGCCGGTGACGGTCACGTCCGCGGCTGCCGCTTGAATTCCTGATTCTGAAGTTGTCCTCGATACTGCCGCCGACGAGCGTTGTTGGTGAAAGTAGACGTCCCAAACAGACCATCGAAAATGATGCTGCCCTCATCAACGAGCAGCATCATCGCCATTCGCGCCGTTAACCGTGCTGTATTCAATGCTGCCAGCCGGTGACGCTGGTTCCGCGAACCCCGAAGTTTTGATTCGTGCCGTTGATCGTCATTCTGCGCAGCGTGACGTTCGTCGTGCGTTGTTGAGATAACACACCGATTCCTGTCGTCGTGCTCCCGTTCGCGCCGCTCTTGTTCGCGATCGTGCCGCCACTGCCGTTGCCGCCGACCGCTGTGTTCGCGCCGTCTCCCACGACCGTGAAACTCCCGGTCGTATTCTGAATCATCACGCCGGTCGCGGTATCCTCCGCTCGATGAAATGCTCGTGAAAGTCATAGCGAGCGGGGTTGTGCCTCCGGTGCTGGTTGATATCCACCGCCGTCGCGGTGGTCCTGAGTTTATGGTCCCGCTGGTGGTTGTGATGGTGTTGGTATTGTCAGTGCCTGCAGTCCCGCGACGCCCGCATCAGGCGCGATGTTGAGCGCTCCAGAAGCTGATCGTCCCGGTATTGCCGGTTCCGCTCGCCGCCCAAAACCACTCGCTGTGCTTCCCGAAGCATTCGCCGTCGTGTTGCCAAAGTTGAGGCGTGGCGCTGGAGGTGCCAACACTGATGCCAATGCCTGTCGGATTCGTGACTAGTGGTCGGTGGGCGTGGTCAGACTGCCGGCGACGCCGGTCAGACTGATGCCGGTGGTGCCGCTGTTGGTTGACGAAATGCTGCCGAAGGTCGCGGCGAGTGTGCCGGTAGTAAGGTTCAGAGCCTCGGCCAGTCGCCATTCAGCGTAACGTCAGAGATAGTGAGCGTGCCAAAACCGCGTACCGCTGATATCCGTCGTAGAGTCGCCTCCGGTAAATCCACGTTAACGTGTTGCCTGACGCAACGGTGATCGCATTTCCGGTTGTGATGTTAACAATCGTCCCGTTACCACTGTTGGTCGCGGGTAAAGGATCGCTTCCTGACTGGCGGTGTTAGACCCGTGATAGCGGAAAGACTTGGCCGTGGCATCCTGCCCGATAAATCGCTGCCCATTGAGCAGAGTCACTGGACCGACGTAGTCGGTGGCGCTTTCGTACACAAAGATATTGTCGTTGGCCGCCGGGTTATTGCCGCGCGCCGTTGTTGAGCGCTGCGAAAGCATGACAAGCGTGCTAAATGGATTCGTGAGACGGCTACGCCGGTCGCCAGCGTCGTACACGCAGCAGCGTTGTTGTCGATGAACCAGATCATGCCGCTGACTGTGATAGCTTACCGTGGCGTTGTTGCTGCCCGCGGCATTCGTCAAGGTGTAGCTGAACGTGTCACGCGCCTTCAAAGCCGGCTGGCGGGTTGTAGGTGAAGCTGCCGTCTGCGGCCAGGCTCACATTTCCGCCATTGGTGCTCGTGTTGGAGGAGCTGTAATTGTGGCCGAGGTACACCGGTAAAATCGTTCCCCAGTACACCCGGTGCGGCCACCGAGATCCGAATATTTCCGTAGCAGCGTAACTGTCGTCAACAGCCACCGGCGTCGCGGTCAAAGCATCACCGGAACAAACGCGGTGTTGGGATCCACCGTGTCGGTAAACATCACGCCCGTGGCATCCGCACCACTCGAGTCGATGGTGACGGTGTACTTCAAAGTGTCACCTGGATCAGCCTGTAGGTCCCCATCTACGTCTGTAAATAAGGTGTCGGTCTTGGTGGCAGTGACGCTTGGCGCAGGGGCGCGAGGGGCACGAGGCCAAACGAAGCTGCGAACCGCCGCCGCGCGACTAGCCTTCAAATCGCCCGGCGCTCGCAGATTCTCACCCGATTTAGCAGCTGTCCTTTCTGCCATCGCTGCCGGCGGACTACTCGAATGAACTGAAACCACGACAGCAGTTACTGCCAGTAAGACTGTCGCTGTGATCGAGAGCAGTTTGAAATGGAATGTCTTCGGTACGGAGGTGCCGAAATGTAGGCGTCGCGATTTCATTGTGTTCTCCTTTGAGGATCGAGGAATGCGTGAGTGGTTGACGGGTCGGCGGGAGCTACCGACAACCTATTTCTGATAAGGATCTACGGTTCGCTACAGATTCAGATGGTGACGGGCTGGTGCTGACTCACAAATCCGATGTGTAATTAATGAGAAACGCAAAGGATGACCAGCTGTTAGGTAGCTTCAGTCAGAATCTGAGTATCAAGAGGAACCTGCCGCAGAATAACTACAAAAGCGCAAAAAAGACGACGATCTAAGCTTGGCAAAATCTTCTGCAGCAACTGGGCAACATTTCCTGCTGCCCTCTAAAACCGCAATGTGCGCAGCAATCTACGCCTTGTCTTAATTAGAGTCAAGTTGAATTATTCTCATGCAGCCGACATGGAGTATCAGCCGAATGATAGGTAGCGTCTTGGCAAATTGATCATTCACTCTTCTTAAAATAGTTGAACACTGATTCATAGCGAAAGCCCGCCTCGTTTTTCGCGATGGGCACGAGAAACATTTCAAATGAACCCATCTCGGCGTGCTGAAACGCGTAAAGCTTCTGCGGCAACGAAGGTTCAGCCGGTCCCTGAAATAAATTGAGAAACGCTCCATTCCCGTCTGCTCGTTATGCTTGCTCATGTAGCCCTTCACTTCCTTAAGCTCGAGATCCACGCTGCTCACGCGTCGAGGTCGAGACGAAACTTCGTGTTCACATGTTTCGAGAATTCTTTCCTCGGTCAAAACTGCAGGCATTTAGATTCTCCTCCGACAGCACGCCAATCTAACTCGCAAGTATATTAAGAATCATCAGGCATTTGTCGCTCGGCAACCCATCGGGTTGCGAGAAAGTAGCCGGGGGTCGAAGCGAAGCGAAGACCCTCCGGAATAAGGAGGACAACAAACAGCACCCAGAAAGGGGTGCCAGTGCCAGAAATTCGTAGCTCCTTCTCGCACTCCTTCGGAGTGCAAAGATCGTCTTCCATTCTTCCGGAGGTCTCCGCTTCGCTTCGACCACCGGCTACTATCTTGCAGCCTTTCAGGCTGCGTTCTATTTCTTCAGCTGTTCTTTCAGGTTCAGGTTGCGCACCAGGCGGTGCAGATAGTTTGGATGCACGCCCAGAAGTTTTGCAGCTTCAGTGTAACTTCCCTTCGCCTGCTGCATCGCACTGAGAATAATCTGCCTCTTTGTCGCAGCCACTGCTTCATGATACTTCGTTCCCGGCGCCGCAACCGCCGGCTCTGATTCCAAAAGAGATTCCGGCAAGTCTTCCAACAAGATTCGATCGGTACGCTCCTAACACCACCGCCCGCTCGATCGCGTTCTCCAGTTCGCGCACATTGCCGGGCCAATCGTAACCAGCCAGACGCGCCTGCGCCTCGGCCGCGATTCCGATTATCCGCCGGTTGCACGCGCTCGGCATACTTCGCAGCAAAGTAATTTGCCAGCAGTGGAATGTCTTCAGGCCGTTCCCGCAGCGCCGGCATTTCCAGGTTTACCACGTTCAGACGGTAATAAAGATCCTGTCGAAAACTGCCGTTGGCAATGCTTTCTTCCAGGTTCTCGTTGGTGGCCGTTATCAGGCGGATGTCGACCTTGATGGCGCGCGTGCCGCCGACGCGTTCAAACTCGCGCTCCTGCAGGACGCGCAACAATTTCACCTGGAGCGCGGGCGAAAGTTCGCCGATTTCATCAAGAAAGACCGTGCCGCCGTCGGCTATTTCCAGTCGCCCTTTCTTTGCGTCAGCGCACCGGTGAAGGATCCCTCTCGTGACCAAACAGTTCGCTCTCCAGCAGCGACTCAGCCAGCGCCGCGCAGTTAACCGCCATGAAAGTTTTGTCCGCCCGTTTGCTGTTGAGATGAATCGCGCGCAGCGCCGCCGAGCTCCTTGCCGGTGCCACTCTACCGGAGAGCAAAACGGTGGGAATCGGTGGGCGCTACCTGGAAATGAATTGCAGCACTTCACGAATGGGCGGACTCTCGCCCACGCATGATTGTGCTCGATATTGAAGTCGGCGATTAGCCGTTGGTTTTCGCTTACCAGCCATTCGAAGTGACGCGCGTTTTCGATAGCCACCGCGGTGATGGCTGAGATGGCCGACACAGTTGCAAATGATCCTGATCGAAAGGCGTGTCGAGTTCCGCGGTGTCGATGACAAATGACTCCCAGGGAACGATCGAGCATGATAAGCGGTGCACACATCACCGATGCCGGCTGGTCCGGCAAACCAGACTGTCCGACGACCTCGAAGTTGTCGGCCTCCGCCGCCAGGTTGGTGATGAGAATTGACTCGATGCTCTAGTACCCACCTGGTGACTTTGCTGCTCACCTTGATCCGACGCATCCTGGCCGCGCTCCCGATCGAGGCCGAAAACGGAACCAAACACTGGATCTCGTCTCCCCGGCGCCGGCGCCTCGTAAGCAGGACTCACACCGCGCTCGGCGGCACTCACTTCGAAGAGCAGATCGAGCAGAGTCTTCTGCAGTTTCTCCAGCCCGCGGATGGCGCTAATGGTGGGCGCTGCATTTTCATGAGCGCGCTTGAGTTCCGGGCCATTACGTAAAGCGCAACGTCGTTAAACTTGAACTGCAAAGTCGAGCCGGTGATAACCCGACCTTCTTCAAAAGTGAACTCTCGCCTCGACGAATCTCGCGTCCGCCTCGTGGGTCAGAAAACGAACCGCGGAATCGCCGGATCGCGAACGCGGTCGCCATGTTGAAGTTTGCGCCGCTTCACCGGCACGTCGCTGACAAAACGTACCGTTGAGGCTCTGAGATCTTCTTATGACGAAGTGTTCAGCTTCTCTTTCAATTCTGGGAGCGACGCCGTGAAGCTGGAGGCATTTTCCGGCAACGCAGAGCGTAGCCGACGTTTCAGCAATACGTAACTGAACGAAGTACACC
>ERZ1370068.3884-contig-2982_pt1 | contig 47252 bp, 70 predicted proteins | sample MGYA00561227_ERZ1370068 | MGnify/ENA primary metagenome ERZ1370068 (study PRJEB38410, sample SAMEA6850437) | metagenome | study: Metagenomic assessment of the ecological functions of the soil: analysis of the soil microbiota associated with the... | reverse complement strand
TTATCGCGCTGATTCGGTGCATGTGCTGGCATCCCCACTGCCCTGACAGCAGCAGGTTGGCGACGGTCGGCGGAAGCACTGCCACAGATTGACGAGGTTCGCAAAAGCGACAGAGAGAGCGAGACGTAGGTCGCCGGGTCAGAACCCCTCGGGCAGCGGCGGCTTGCTGCTCGCAGCGCCAGAGCCAGAGCGTATTCCACGCCCTGCAGAGGCCCGCGATCAAGATGTTCGTCCGTCAAGGACGCCGCGGTTCGGCCTCGGCGAGGATGTTCCGCCGCGGCGTCACGGCCCGCGTCAACAATCGTGCTCGACAGCCCGCCGGTCCCGTTTTCGGCGACACTGGCGGCGAGGCTCTTCGGGAGTGCGAGGATCTCGACCTTCTGTCCAAGGCTCTTCGCCGCGGCGCCGCCGACCTCGGCAGCGCTCTCGACGTTCGCGAGGACGAGTTTCAGGTCGGATGTTGCCGACGCTAGCGCCACCGCTGGCGAGGAGACGGTGTGGAGCCCGCACGCCGCTTCCGCCGCGTCAGCACTTTCGGAGTTTACACGGCCGTAACCGCGGCCGGCATCGAAAATGCAAACCGCGGTGGTAGCGCGGCAATGGGTGATTGCAGGACTGTTCGCACCGGAACTCGCTTTGGATGCGGACGAAAGGACGGTTGAAATGGCCTCACATACAGAACGTGGGACGAACGACTTTAGCAAGATTTCGCCTTGCCGTCGGCCCTAAGGGTCCGCAGACCATCTGAACTGGTAATTCACCAAGCGTTCCACCGCCACGATTCCAGCAGCAATGGTTGTCAGTGTGCGATAACTAATAAAGTTATCGTTCCGTGAATATCGGCGAATAACGGCTGCCAGCACCAGGTCTGCCATGCATTTGCGTCAGACGGCCGTATCGGCCGAACCGCACCACCGTCCAGCGGTCAGGCACCCAGTTCGCCCCTTTGCCCGGTGTTGGCAAACGGAGCGGCTCGGGCACGACGTGCGACATGTCGGCATGCCTCAAACCCGAACGCGGACAACCAAGTTCACACGCTGTCATCCTCGCCGACGGGGCAGGCCGCCCGCGGGAGAACGCTCTGCCGTGGTCAGGGCGGTAGGTGAACCGATGCCGATCGCCGACACTGAACGCCACTGGGCTGCTGTCGGGACACAATCCGTTGCTGGCTCAATGACTCTGCCACCCCTCCGGCCCACCAGGTGGCGGTGTTGCTGTTCGGCGGCCATCGACTACCCCGCGCACTACGGGATTTGCCGGTAGTCGGGCTCGACGACATCCATCGTTCTGCAGCCGGGTCTGTCGTCGTTAGGTCCGATCCCTGATCTCGCCGCGGTGCTGACCCACCTGTTGCGGGCCGACCGGCTTGGTGTGGAGGTGGGCCACGTTCGCCGGCCATGGAACGCCCACCGGGCCCGCACCGGCAGGCGCGACGGGTTCCACTCATCATCGCGACGAGACCGGAACCGCCATCGTCGGCGCCGCGCACTGGCTGCCGCCCGACGAACAGACACGAACCATCCACGGTGACCATCGCGGTAACCGCTACTGTTCTGGCGAGGACGTATTCGGTGCAGATCGAGCCGATACAGACGATGCCGGCTGCGCGCAGCCGTCGCGTGTCGAGCCGCATGCGGTGACGCACTGGTGTCCGGGCGCGCCACTGAAAGCTCCGGCACCAGCGCCGCGCTGGTGGTGCGCGACGGCGTGCCCGCGCCGAACCGGTCCGCCGGTCGACGATTATCGGCTTTTTGAAGGCAGCTGCGCGTCCCGTGACCGACGTTCCATCGCCACGCAAACTCCGCTGAAGACCGCGGGGCCAGATCTGGCCCGCCGGCGCTGCTATTCAGTGGGCATCTTCGCCCTGTCGGCCCGATTCGCGCTCCTGCCGGTGCGCCGCGGCATTGCTCAACCACATCGCCGATCGCTGTCGATCACATCGCGTCAACGATCACGTCAGCTTCTTCGTCGGAGCGGGCGCAGACGCCTGATCGACGCCGCTATCTAACTCACCCGCTACCCCGACCTGCCTTGCTGCGTCGCGCTACCTGCTTCCGCTGCGCCGCGGTGCTCGTGGCGCGCCAGCTTGCCAGCATCGCCGAACTCGCACCGGGCGATCATGTTCGGCGTGGGGATCGGCGGCGAGGATCCCGCACGAGTTCGAAATCTGTGGCGTCGACCCGAGGACGCGCGGACGCCGCATGGACGAATCGCTGGAGATCCTGCGCAGCCTCTCCGACGGCAAGCCGGTCAGCTTTGGCCGGCGGTTCTTCTCCGATCCCGCGACGCCAAATAGTTCCGGCGCCGTCGTCGCTATCCGATCCTACATCAGCGGCCGGTCCGATGCGGCGGTGCGGCGCGCAGGCCGGTTCGGTGACGGCTGGCTGGGAATCTGGGTCTCGGCAGGTACGATTCGGTTCTGTGGTGAATCAAGTCGCTGAGCAACCTGCTACGCCTGGTGGGCAGGGACCCGGCTTTACGCACGCGATCAACGTCTGGTGTGGCTTCGGCGCCACCCGCGAGGCCGCCCGCGCGCCACTCGCCGAGAGGATGCAGACCTTCTACCAGATGCCGTTCGAGCCCTTCGAGCGCTATTCGCCTTGCAGGACACCCGAGGAACGTCGCGCCGATTTTGCTGCCCGCTTTGCTCAAACAAGCCATCGCGGTATTTCAGCGTGATTTCCTCGCCGACGATCATGAAACGGCGGTGGGTTGCGGGCTGCGACTGGCCGCGCGGGGTCCCGGTAGCTTTCGTGACGTGAGCATCCGTCCGCTGCACCAATCGGTGCGGCCCAGCCCGATCTTCCTGGCGATCGTGGCCATCACGCGTCGTCGGCGGGTGCTGGCATGGCTGGCCGCCGCCGACGTACCAGGCCGCTGGCCTACGTCGGGGTGTTCACCTTCGTCATCGCCGGCTTTCTGGTGTCGCTGTGCCTGCACGAGTTCGCGCACGCCTTCACCGCGTGGCGCTTCGGCGACCACGACGTCGAGGCGCGCGGCTATCTGACGCTGAACCCGTTGAAGTACTCGCACTCCGCTGCTCTCGCTCGGGCTGCCGGCGCTGTTCATCGCTGCTGGGCGGCATCGGCCTGCCCGGCGGCGCGGTGTACGTGCGCACGTCGTGGATGACGAAGCGGCAGAAGACGACCTGGTCAGCCTGGCCGGGCCGGCGCACCAACCTCGTGCTTCGCGGTCGTTGCTGCTGGTGCTGACCGAGCTGCTGTGCGAGCCGGGACCACCGCGTGTTCTGGGCCGGCATGCGCGTTCCTGGGCTTCCTGCAGGTGACCGCGTTCGTGCTCAACCTGCTGCCGGTCCCCGGCCTTGACGGCTACGGCGCACTCGAGCCGCACCTGAGCCCCGAGACGCAGCGCGCGCTGCAACCAGCCAAGCAGTGGGCGTTCTTCATCCTGCTGTTCCTGCTGATTCACGCGCTCAGGTCAACCGCTGGTTCTTCGGTCGTGGATGCTGGTTCTTCGACTCGTCTCGGTGATCCACGGCAGGCTCATCTGGCATCGGCATGCGACCTGACCCGGTTCTGGTCGGCCTGGTTCGTGACGAGCGACCTTGCGACATATGCGTCATTGCGCATAGATTGCAAACATGGGTGCGGGCCACGATCACGGCAATGCCGATGCCCGTGTCAGCCGGATGGTCATCGCCGCGGCGATCCTGACCGCCTTCTTCGTCCTCGAGCTCACCACCGCGCTGCTGATCAATTCGCTCGCGCTGCTTGCCGACGCCGGCCACATGCTCACCGACCTGGTCGCGATGTTCATGGGCCTGACCGCGGTGCTGCTCGCCCGCCACGGCAGCGCGTCGCCTGCGCGCACATACGGCTGGCACCGCGCCGGGTGTTCACCGCCGTCGCCAACGCGGTGCTGCTGCTCGGCGTCGCGGCGTTCATCCTCTACGAGGCCTTCGAACGACTCGGTGATGCGCCCGAGGTCCCCGGTGTGCCGATGATCGTCGTCGCGCTGGCGGGGCTGGTGGCCAACGCCGTCGTCGTGCTGCTGCTGCGGTCGCACGCCAAGGACAGCCTGGCCGTCAAGGGCGCCTACATGGAGGTCGTCGCCGACACCGTCGGCAGCATCGGCGTCGCTGATCGCCGGCATCGTCACCGTGACGACGCAGCTGGCCCTACGCCGACGTGGTGGTCGCGGTCTTCGTCGCGCTGTGGGTGCTGCCCGCGCGCGATCTCGCTGGCCCGTGCGGCGCTGCGGATCCTGTCCGAGTCGTCGCCCACCCACATCGACGTCGACGAACTGCGGCTACTGCGCTGTGCGCCGTCGATGGGCGTGACCGAGGTGCACGACCTGCACGTGTGGACGCTGGTGCCGGGCAAGGACATGGTCGACCGCGCACCTGACCAGCGCCGCCGAATTCGGCACGGTGCTCGACGACGCCCGTGCGGTGCTCACGCGCCGCGGGCTGGACCATGCAACGGTTCAGGTCGAGCCGCCCGACGGCGCCGCGCGACTGCAAGTGCGAAGCGGCAGTGGTGAGCGCCTAGCGGCTGACGCCGAGTTCGGAGCGCGGCCGCCGGATCGCAGTCGTCGAGCAGGTCCAGGCAGCGCGCGATACTCGTCGGTCTTCACCGATGGCGTCGGCGGCCCGCGCCAGCGCGGCCACGCAGCGCAGAAACCCGCGGTTGGGCTCGTGCGCTGTAGCGGCACCGGGCCGAAACCCTTCCATCCGTTGCGGCGCAACTGGTCCAGGCCGCGGTGATAGCCGGTGCGGGCATATGCGTAGGCGGTGACGGCCTTGTCGTCGGCCAGCGCGTCCTCGGCGAGATGCCGCCCACGCCACCGACGCCGAGGAGTGTGCCGGCGGCCACGATCGGCCAGGTTTTTCAGGTCAGCGAGTTCGGCCTCCGCCGCGGTCGTCGCCTGGCAGCAGTACCGGATCCGGTCCGAGGAGATCTCCCATACGCGTCATGGGCCTCATTGTGCCGTCCAGGCTGCACGCGGCTCAGTTCGTAGCGGGAAGGAACCGCAGCAGGGATGTCGAACCCATCAGGGCCTGACCAACCGGATGAAACCGCCGCGAACGCGGCGGCAGAAGCCACCGCACGAAGACGGATGACACCCAGAAGGCCGAGGCCGTGACCGCGACCGGAGCACGAGCCCGTCGTACCGAGATCCTGCTCGTCGCCGAGGCCAAGCCCAGCTGCCGGCCGAAGAGACGAAACGCAGCCCACGGAGCGCCGGTTCACCGCGCCGTCAGGTTCGACGCGGGCTCGACACAGAAGATCGACACGCCGGCCGATCCGGCCACCGAGGTGATGCCGGTGCCCGACGTGCCGCAGATGCGCGAGCGACAGATCCCGGGCCGATGCTTAGCAGAAACCCGTTGCGCCGCAACTCATTCCGCCTCGCACTGATCCTGCCAAACCGCCGCGCAGCACCGTCGCAGCTGGGGCTGGGTGGATAAGGCCGTGGCTGTTGGTCATCCGCCGCGTTGGTGGCCGTCGCGATTCTCGGCACGCTGCTGTTGACCCGCGGCTCGACGCCGAAGGTGTTCGCAGGAGGACATGGTTCAGCTCGACGATCCAGAACTTCGACGTCGCGGTCCAGAACGGGCGACCTGGCCACGCTGCGCAGCATCACCTGCGGCACCACCCGCGACAGCTATGTCAACTACGACGAGCGGGCGTGGACGGACACCCATGCCAGGGTCGCCGCGGCCAAGCAGTACCCGGTGGTCGCCAGCATCGACCAGGTGGTGGTCAACGGCGACCATGCGGAGGCCAACGTCACCACGTTCATGGCCTATGCGCCGCAGACGCCGTTCCGACGCGCAGCTTCGACCTGCAGTTCCGCGACGACCAGTGGAAGATCTGCCAGGCGCCTGACAGCTAGAGGCTACAAGCGAACATTGCGTAGCACGGTGGCGAAATGTTGCTGGTTGCACTGGGATGCCGTTCACCGTCGCGAGCTGCGGCCCGGCATGCGTATCGATCGGCCTCCTCCCTGCTGGGCACGGTGATGCCGGCTGGAGGCGTTATCCGCCCATGACCCTGCGTGCACACCCCGTCGAATCGCGGCCACCGGTGCCGTAGGGGCAGCCGTCGGCCGCGGCCGGTGAGGCGACGGCGAGCGATCCCAAGCGGTCGCGAAGGTGCAGCAGGCGATCAGAATTCCGCGCTTCACCGTTGCAGACTCTAGCCGGGTCAGCTGGCGTGCTTCCTGGTGGCCTCCAGCCCGTCAGGATCCAGCCTCGCGGAACCGGAGCGGCCCGCGCTGTGCAGGTCGTTGCCCACCTCGACCGCGTCGACGGACCTGCGCTCAGACATGCTGGCCTCGGCCTTCTTCAGGTAGCTGCGCGGGTCGTAGGCCTTCTTGTTGCCGACCTCGCCGTCGACCTTGAGCACGCCGTCGTAGTTGGTGAACATGTGCGCCGGCGATCGGGCGGGTGAACGCGTACTGGGTGTCGGTGTCGACGTTCATCTTCACCACGCCGTAGCTCGAGCGAGTCCTCGATCTCCGACTGCAGCGAGCCGGAGCCGCCGTGGAAGACGAGGTCGAACGGCTTGCGCCCTCGGGCAATCCGAGCTTCGGCCGCCGGCCACCTTCTGGCCCTGCTCGAGGATGTCGGGGCGCAGCTTGACGTTGCCCGGCTTGTACACGCCGTGCACGTTGCCGAACGTCGCGGCCAGCAGGTAGCGTGCCGTGCTCGCCGGCGCCGAGCGCGTCGACGGTCTTCTCGAAGTCCTCGGCGGTGGTGTAGAGCTTGTCGTTGATCTCGTGCGGCGACGCCGTCCTCCTCGCCGCCGACCACGCCGATCTCGATCTCGAGGATGATCTTGGCCTGGCCGCGGCCTGCTCGAGCAGCTCCTGCGGCGATCGTCGAGGTTCTCGTCGATCGGCACCGCCGAGCCGTCCCACATGTGCGACTGGAACAGCGGGTTCTTGCCCGCGGCGACCCGCTCCTGCGAGATGCGCCAGCAGCGGCCGGACGTAGCGTGTCGAGCTTGTCCTTCGGGCAGTGGTCGGTGTGCAGCGCGACGGTGACCGGGTACTTCGTCGGCGACGACGTGGGCGAACTCGGCGAAGCGCGACCGCGCCGGTGACCATGTCCTTGACCGCCGGGCCGGAGCGAACTCGGCCCCACCGGTCGGAGACCTGGATGATGCCGTCGCTGCCCGCATCGGCGAAGCCCTTGAGCGCGGCGTTGATGGTCTCCGAGCTGACGTGCAGTTGATCGCCGGGAACGCGAACGACTGCTGCCTTGGCGCGGGTCCAGCATCTCGGCGTAGACCTCGGGCGTGGCGATGGGCAGTAGCAGCTCCTCTCAGGCTGATACGGCGTCTGTTGCAGTAGTCTCAAGAACGATGTGAGCTCACATCGGTCAGCACCATCCGGTAGGCAGCGCACGGCCCTCGTCCATCGCCGCGTACGCCTCGCTGGCGGCCTCGGCCAGCGGCCGCTCCTCGATCCACGCGCGGCACGCCGGACATGGACGGCGAAGTGCATCGTCTCCTCGACGTCGCGTGACGGTGCCGACGGGTGACCGGCGACCGAGTACCCGGGGTGATCAGCTGGACGGGCGCGATCGGCAAGCGGTTCAGCGGTGACGCCGACGGTGACCAGTTCGCCACTCCGGCCGCGAGACCGCCGACGGTCTGCGCCATCGCCGCCGAGTTCGGCGCGCGCGTCGCCAGGCACCACCGCCGCACCGCCGAGGAGCTTGCAACGCCTCGGCGACGTCACCGGCCGTCGAATCGATGTAGTGGTGCGCGCCCAGTTCGCGGGCGTTGGCCTCATTGTCCCGCGCCGCGCGCGATCGCGATCGTCTCGAAGCCCATCGCCCTCGCCCACTGCACTCCGAGGCGGCCCAGCCCGCCGATGCCCAGCACCGCGACCCGGTCCCCGGAGACGGCCTTGGTCCTGCGCAGCGCGTTGTACGTCGTCACGCCTGCACAGCCCATCGGCGCCGCTCGGCGAATGGACAGTTCGTCGGGGATGCGGGCAAGCGCGGTGGCCGGGAGCCGTCACCGATTCGGCGTGCGCCACCCGGATAGTGCCAGCTGGTAACCTCGCATGTCACTGGCACTGCATGAACTGCCCCTTGCGAGCACGGGATGCACCGGGTGCGTGCCGCCGAACCAGCCGACGGCCACCCGGTCGCCGACGGCGAAGCCCTCGACACCGTCACCGAGTTCCGGCGACTGTTCCCGCGATCTCGTGGCCCAGCGTCAGCGGCCACGTCATGTTCGGAAAGCCACCGGTGATGAAACGCTGGCTCGGTTCCGCACACGCGCAGGCGGCGACCACGATGCGACACTGCCTGGGCCCGGGCGGGCGTGGTCTCGACGTCGACGAGGTCACACGGATGCCCTTGGCGCGAGCCTGGCATGACACGGCTTTGTGGGTGCGTCATAGCCGACCCTAGCGCCGGAGGCGGCCCGGCACAGCCGGACAGGAGGGCTCTCAGGGGCGCGCCGGTATCTTGGGGTGCCATGGATACCACCACCGCCGTGTCGGCAGCTGCGACCAGCGACGCTCATGCCGGACTCCTGGACCCGACTCGGCTGATCGCGAGCTACTTCGGTACCTGGGCCCTGGTGGGGCCGTTGGTCGTCATCTTCGTCGAGTCGGGCGTGCTGTTCCCGGTGCTGCCCGAGGGACACGCGTGCTGTTCGTCGCCGGCATGCTGGCCGCTGGAACAGCCGCCGCTGGACAGGCCAGCTTCCAGCTGTGGCAGCTATTGGTGTTCATCCTATCGCCGTCCATTCTCGGCGGACAGGTCGGCTATTTCATCGGCCGGTACGTCGGTACCGCGATGTTCAGGCCGAACGCGCGGTTCCTCGAGCAGAGATATCTCGATGAGGCCCACGCGTTTTTCGAACAGCGCGGGCTCGTTCGCCATCGTGATCGCGCGGTTCGTGCCGATCGTGAGGACCCTGGCGCCGATCACGGCAGGGCGCCGCCCGGATGAGCTTACGGCGCATTCACGCTCTTCAACGTCATCGGCGCCGTCGCCTGGGGAGTCGGCCTGACGCCTCCTCGGGTACGAGGCTCGGCCAGTTCGAGATCATCCAGAAGCTGCTCGAGCCGATCTTCATCCTCATCGCGCTGGCGTCCGTCACGCCGATGTTCATCGAGTGGTACCTGCGGCGGCGCCGGAGCCAGCCGAGGAGCAGGCGGCCGGGGAGCCCGCGCCGGCGGGCACTACCGGCCAGCGAGCGCGGCGAACAGCTCCCGCAGATCCCGTCAGAGGAATGCGCGGGCAGGAGCAGATCGCAGTACGGCAGTGCCGTCGCCATCGACGCGGCCAGCGGCCGGAAGTCCTGCTGCGCGGCTCGCGGGTTGAGCCAGATCAGCTTGCTGTGCCCGGCGACGCGCCGGGCCAGCGCTCGGTCGAGTACCTCAGGCGGATCGCCGTCCCACCCGTCGGACGCGATGATCACCACCGCACCACGCAACGCGTTGCCGTATGAGGCCGAAACCAGCTCGCCGATGCAGCGCCCGAGATGCGTGCCGCCGTACCGGTCGGTGACCTCGGCATTGGCTCGGCCAACGCCACCTCCGCCTGAGCGATGCGACAGCGCGGCGGTCAGACCGGCGTCAGCGACGTCGAGAACGCGAAGACCTCGGGTCGAATTCCCTTCTGCCGCAGGGCTGCTGCACGCATGAGATGATAGATAGACCGTGGCGTACGGCTGCATCGATCGGCTGACGTCGCAGACCAGCGACCACTCGGCGCGGGTGTTCCCGGCTGCGGGTACGGGCCACCCGGATCGTCTCCCAGCCGGTCGCGCGCGAGGCTTTCATGGTCTGCCCCGCGAGGTCGATCCGCTTGCCGTGCCGGTGCGGCTCGCGGCGCAGGCTGCGGCGCCGCGGCCAGTGGGCCACCGACCTGCTCCAGCCACTCGCCGAGCAGCCGCAGGTCCTCGTCGGTATCGAACCGCTCGAAGCGGTTCGTCCGCACGCGCGACGATCCGACTCGGCAGGGTGTCGGGAATACCTGATGTCGGCGGCATGAGCGTCGACGGCGGTGATCGACGCGGGCGCGGGTGGTCCACGGCAGGCCACCTTCGGCGAGGCGCTGTGGCACGGCCGGGCACACTCGGGTCGGTGGCGGCGGTTGTGCCCAGGCTCTGCTTGAGGCCCGGCGGATCCACACCCAGCACGGCGTCGGCGAAGACCGCCTCGAACGACCGCATCGAACGCGGCCAGGTCCTCCACGCGGTTCACCAGCGTCAGCCGCGCCGCCCAATACAGCTGCGACCGGCGTGCTCGGCCAGTCATGTCGCAGCGCCTCGACGAATCCCGCTGGGCCGCTGGCGGACACCACCACACCACCGGTGTGCAGCCGGTTGACCAGCGCGACGGCGAAGTGCGGCCAGGTCGACGCCACGAAGAAGCAGCGGCGCGGTCATCGCCTCCCGCGCAGCGCCTTTCGCGCGATGCGCAGCCGTCCCAGCGTGAACACGACGGCCGCCAACAGGAAGGCGCCGAAGACCGGCGGACCGTACTTCTTGAGCGCACCGCCGCCGGCCAGTTCGAGCAGGTCGATGGGCTCCGACTGCCTGGCGGCGGCGCTTCGGCGCCGCGACCACTGGTCGGCGCCGTCGCCGTTCGCGTCGGTGCGGCCGTGCGTTGTCCGCCGGCCAGCTTCGCCTCCAGCGAGTCAACGAACTCGCCAAGCAGCTTCTCCGAAACCTGCTGCAGCATGCCGCTGCCGAACTGGGCGAGCTTGCCGACGACCTTCAGGTCGGTGTCGACCGTGACCGCGCGTGCGATCCCCGGCATCGTGCACATTGAGCGGTGACGGTGGCAGCCGCGTTGCCGGTCCCGCGCGCCTCCTTGCCCTTGCCGTCGATCACGGCGCGGTGCGTCCTCGCGCGTTCTCGCTCGACGAAAGTGCACCTTGCCGCTGAACTCGCTTGTGACCGGGTCCGACCTTCACCCTGACCTTGCCCAGTACGTCGTCACCTTCGCGGCCGGTCATCTGCGCACCTGGCATCAGCGGGATGACCTGCTCGAGATCGGTGAGCACCTCCCAGGCGCGTCTCTGATCGGGCGCGCTGACTGGTGAACTCATTCGCAATCTTCATTCGGCCATTCCTCTCGTTCGAGCTGTACTCGGCGAACGCGTCGGCTGATCAGCGGCGTAGTCATCGGGCGTCTTCGCCAGACGCGCCCATGGCTGGCGACGCGCACGTTCGGTGTCACGCGGCAGACGAGGTCAGCTACGCCGAGCGCGACCAGGGCGGCCACCCAGTCGATCGTCTCGGCGACGCCTGGCGGCTTGTCGAGATCGAGACCCCTTGTCTCGCCGACGAACTGGGCGGCGTGCTCGATGAGCGCGTGCCGTCGCACCCGGTACCGTACGGCGCACGATCTCGGCCGCCGCGCGACCGGATCCGGGTAGTCGATCCAGTGGTAGAGGCATCGCCGCCGCAGTGCGTCGTGCAGGTCGCGGCTGCGGTTCGAGGTGAGCACGACGATCGGCGGGCGCTGCGCCGCAAAGGTGCCCAGCTCGGGAACCGTCACCGCCGACTCGCCGAGGAACTCGAGCAGCAGCGCCTCGAATTCGTCGTCCGCACGGTCGATCTCGTCGATCAGCAGGACGGGCGTGCCTGGCCCGCGGTATCGCACGCATTGCAGGATCGGTCGGTCCACCAGATACGTCTCGGTGTACGAGGTCGGATTCCTCGATGCCTGCGCCGCGTGCTTCGGCGAGCCGAATGCTCAGCAGCTGTCGTTGGTAGTTCCAGTCGTACAGCGCTTCGCTGGCCGTCAGGCCCTCGTAGCACTGCAAGCCGCAGCAGCGGTGCATCGAGCACGGCTGCAAGGGTTTTCGCCGCAGTGGTCTTGCCGACGCCGGGTTCGCCCTCCAGCAAGCAGCGGGCGGCCGAGCACCACGGCGAGGTAGATCGCCGAGGCGGTGCCGACGTCGAGCAGGTAGTCCTGCGCATCGAAGCGGCCGATCACCTCGTCGACATCGGCGAACAATGCGCCGGTCATCGGTGACCGTGGCATGCTTCTTCTCTCGGACGCGCACGCGGTCAGCGTCGCGGTCCGGGCGCGGTCACGCCCTCGACTCCGGACGGCCCGGATCACCTCGGCCAGGATGGACACGGCGATCTCGGACGGGCGTCTTCGCGCCGATCGGCAGGCCGACGGGGTGTGCACGCGTCGCCGTTCGGCGTCGGTGAGTGTCGAGCCCAGTCGAGGATCGCGCCGCCGCGGACCCTGCTGGCGACCAGGCCGACATAGCCCGACGCCCGCGTCCAGCGCTGCGCGGATCATCCTCGGCCTCGGGCCCGCCGTGCGTGGCGATCACGACCGCGGTGGCCTGCGCCAGGTCGGTGTCGCCGTCGCCGGTGCACCTCGTAACCGAGCGCGGCGTCATGGCGACCAGCGCTTCCGCGATCGGTGTGGTGCCGCAGATGCGCACCAGCGGCGCGGGCACCTGCGGCGTCGAGGAAGATCTCCAGCGCACCGCCGGACAGGCACGGGTTGACGACGACGCAGGCGCCCGGCGCTCTCGGGAAAGTGCACGTCGCCGTCGGGCAGCACCCGCAGCAGCACGCTTTCGCCCGCCTGCAGCGCGCCGAGTGCGGCCTTGCGGACCGGAGTTCTGTGCGCAGTGGCCGCCGACGAAGCCCTCGATCGTGCCGTCCGACAACAGGATTGCTTCGTCACCGGCATGCGCCGAGGTCGGCGCTGTGCCGCGCACCACGGTGGCGTGGACGAACGGCGTCCGCGAGCGCCGCAATTGCTGGACCCGTTCGCTCATCGTCATGCGATCGCTCCTCTAAGATCGGCGGAGTCGGTCTGCCCTGCATGGCCTCCCACACCCGCGACGGCGTCAGCGGCATGTCGGCGTGCCGCACGCCGAACGGCGCCAGCGCGTCCACGACCGCGTTGACGACGGCCGGCGGTGAGCCGACGGTGGCGGACTCCCCGACGCCCTTGGCGCCGATCGGATGGTGCGGCGACGGGGTCACGGTGAAGCCGGTCTCGAAGTGCGGCACCTCGAGCGCGGTCGGGATCAGGTAGTCCATCAGCGAGCCGCCGAGGCAGTTGCCGTCCTCGTCGAAGGCGATCATCTCCATCAGCGCCATGCCGATGCCGTCGGTGATGCCGCCGTGCACCTGTCCCTCGATGATCATCGGGTTGATGCGGGTGCCGCAGTCGTCGACCGCGAGGAACCGGCGCACCTTCACCACGGCGGTGCCCGGGATCGATGTCGACCACGCAGAAGTACGCGCCGTACGGGTAGGTGAGGTTCTCCGGGTTGTAGCAGATCTGGGCGTCGAGGCCGCCCTCGATGCCCTCCGGCAGGTCGCCCGCGCCGTGCGCGCGCATCGCGATGTCCTGGATGGTCACCGACGCTGACGGGGTCACCCTTGACGTGGAAGCTGCCCTTCTCCCACTCCAGGTCGGCGACCGAGGCCTCGAGCATGCCCGAGGCGATGATCTCGCGCCTTGTCGCGGACCTTGCGGGCGACCAGGGCGGCGGCGGCACCCGACACCGGGCGTCGACCGGCTGCCGTAGGTGCCCAGGCCGAACGGCGTCTGGTCGGTGTCGCCGTGCACGACGTCGATGTCGTCCGGGCGGGATGCCGAGCTCCTCGGCGACGATCTGGGCGAACGTGGTCTCGTGGCCCTGGCCCTGGGTCTGCACCGACAGCCGCACAACGGCCTTGCCGGTCGGGTGCACCCGCAGCTCGCAGCCGTCGGCCATGCCCGAGGCCGAGGATGTCCATGTCCTTGCGCGGCCCGGCGCCGACCGCCTCGGTGAAGAACGCCATGCCGATGCCCATCAGCTCGCCGCGGCTCACGCTTCTCCTTCTGCTCCTGCGCGCAGCTCGTCGTAGCCGATCATGTCCATCGCCAGGCGCATGGTGGTCTCGTAGTCGCCCGAGTCGTACACCCAGCCGGTCTTGGACTTGTACGGGAACTGCTCGGGTTTCAACAGGTTCTGCAGCCGCAGCTCGGCCGGATCCATCTTCGAGCTCGTAGCGCCAGGCAGTCGACCAGCCGCTCGACGAAGTACACGGCCTCGGTGATGCGGAACGAGCAGGCGTACGCGACGCCGCCGGGCGCCTTGTTCGTGTACACCGCGGTCATGTGGCAGTACGCGGCCTCGATGTCGTAGCTGCCGGTGAACACGCCGAAGAACCCGGCCGGGTACTTCACCGGCGCGGCAGTGCCGTTGAACGCGCCGTGGTCGGCCAGCACGTTGGACGCGGATCGCGAGGATCTTGCCGTCCTTGGTGGCGGCGATCTCGCCGACGCATGATGTAGTCGCGGGCGAAGCTGGTGCTGGTCAGGTTCTCGCTGCGGTCCTCCATCCACTTGACCGGCTTGCCGAGCAGCAGCGAGCCGACGATCGCGCAGACGTAGCCGGGGTAGATCGGCACCTTGTTGCCGAAGCCGCCGCCGATGTCGGGCGAGATCACCCGGATCTTGTGCTCGGGCAGGCCGGCCACCAACGCGTAGAGCGTGCGGTGCGCGTGCGGCGCCTGGCGTGGTCGACCACAGCGTCAGCTTGCCGGTCGACCGGGTCGAGATCGGCGACCGCGCCGCAGGTCTCCATCGGCGCCGGGATGCACGCGCGGATAGACGATGTCCTGCTTGACGACGACGTCGGCCTGGCGCGAACGCCGCCTCGGTGGCCGCCGCGTCGCCGGTCTCCCAGTCGAAGCAGTGGTTGTCGGTCTTGCCCTCGAGGTCGGTCGCGGATCACCGGCGGCGTCCGGCGTCGAGCGCCTTGCGCGCGTCGATCGACCGGGTGCGAGCGGCGTCGTACTCGACGTCGATGAGCTCCAGCGCGTCGCGGGCGGCGTAGCGGTCCTCGGCGACGACGAAGGCCACCTCCTGGCCCTGGAACCGCACCTTGTCGGTGGCCAGCACCGCCTGCACGTCGTTGGACAGCGTCGGCATCCAGGCCAGACCCTTTTCGGCCAGGTCGGCGCCGGTGACCACCGCCTTGACCTTCGGATGTGCCTGTGCGGCAGCTGGTGTCGATGCTGACGATCCGGGCGTGCGCGTACGGCGAGCGCAGGATGGCCAGGTGCAGCATGCCGGGCAGCTGGACGTCGTCGACGTAGTTGCCGCGTGCCCCGGATGAACCGCGGGTCCTCCTTGCGCAGCATCCGGCCGTGGCCGACACGGCTTCTGGTCGTTGTCGGCGAGAGTCTGTCTGGCGACGGCAGGTCGATTCCGATGGTGGTCATGACGCTAGCCTCCGCATCGCGCGTCGTTCGGCCGCCCACTGGACCGAGCGCACGATGGTGGCGTAGCCGGTGCAGCGGCAGATCTGGCCGGAGATGGCCTCGCGGATCTCGTCCTCGGTCGGGTCAGGGTTGCGGTCCAGCAGCGCGCGGGCGGTGATCATCATCCCGGGCGTGCAGAACCCGCACTGCAGCCCGTGGCACTGCATGAAGCCCTCCTGGACCGGGTCGAGGCGCGCCGTCGACCTCGAGGCCCTCGACGGTGCGGACGCTCGTGGCCGCCGGCCATCGCCGCCAGCACCGTGCAGGACTTCACCGGCTCGCCGTCCATCGTCGACCACGCACGTGCCGCAGTTGCTGGTGTCGCAGCCCCAGTGGGTTCCGGTCAGCCGCAAGTGGTCGCGCAGGAAGTGCACGAGCAGCAGTCCGGGGCTCTCGACCTCCGGCGGTGACCTGCTCGCCGTTGACGGTCATGGTCACCTGCATGGTCAGTTCTCCTCCGCGGTCTCGGGGCGTTGCGTACGCGCTCGACAGCGGTGCGCAGCGTTCGGACCGTGAGCTCGGCGGCGAGGTGGCGCTTGTACTCCGCGCTGCCGCGCATGTCGGTGACCGGGCTGCAGGCCTGCCGCGGCGTCGCGACCGGCCTGCGGCGTAAGGTCTCTTCGGTGGCGGGCCTGCCCGGCGCAGCACCTCGCCGACATCGCCGCGAGCGCGGCGGCGTCGGTGTTCGACCGCGGCGAGACCGAGCGCGGGCCGCGGCGATCGATGTCGCCGTCGAGCGTCACCGCGGCGCCCGCCGCCGCCACCGCCCAGTCGCCGACCCGGCGCTCGACCTTCGCGTAGGCGCTCGAGCTGATTGTGCCGCAGCGGGATCCGTATCTCGATGAGCATCTCGTTGTGCGCCAGCGATGTCTCGTACGGGCCCGGTCAGGAAATCGTCGATCGGGACCTCGCCGCTCACCGGACGGGCCGCGGGCCAGGCAGACTGGCGTTCAGCGCCGTGCACACGGTGGTGAGGTCCTCGGCACGGGTCGGCCTGGCACAGCGATCCGCCGACGGTGCCGCGGTTGCGCACCACCGGGTCGGCGATGACACGTTCGGCGTCGCGGAAGATCGGGACACACCGCGGCCAGCTCGTCGCGACTCGAGCAGCTTCGCGGTGCCGCGTCATCGCACCGATCCGCACCAGCGTCGGCTCGACGCGATGTAGCCGAGCTCAGCCGACCAGGTCGTTGATGTCGACGAGGTACTCGGGGTTGGCGATGCGCAGCTTCATCATCGGCAGCAGGCTGTGGCCGCCGGCCACGAGCATCGCTCCGTCACCGAGGCCGGTCGAGCAGGCCGATGGCGTGGTCGACGCTCGTGGCGCGTTCGTACTCGAACGGTCCAGGAACCTGCATGTGCACGAGTGTTCGCCCGCCTTGTCGGGGGCCGTCAATGAGCGGTTAAGTGATTGCTTAAGTCAGTAGGCTCGAATCCGTGACACCGGCTCAGCTCCGGGCTTTCTCAGCTGTTGTCCGTCATGGGTCGGTCCATGCGGCGGCTGCGGAACTCGGCATGTCCGACGCTGGCATCTCCATGCATGTGGCGCAGTTGCGCAAGGAACTGGACGACCCGCTGTTCTCCAGGACCTCCGCGGGGCTGGCGTTCACGCCGAGGCGGGTTGCGCCTGGCCAGCCGCGCCGTCGAGATCCTCGGGCTGCAGCAACAGACCGCGATCGAGGTGACCGAGGCCGCGCACGGGCGGCGCCTGCTGCGCATCGCGGCGTCGAGCGCCGTTCGCCGAGCACGCCGCGCCGGGACTGATCGAACTGTTCTCGTCGCGCGCGAAGGATCTGTCTGTCGAGCTGAGCGTGCACCCGACAAGCAGGTTCAGGAACTGATCACCTCACGCGCCGTCGACATTGCGCTTGGCCAGGCCACTCCCGTCGGGCCAGGCCGACCTCGACGCCGCCGACAACCCGATCGTCGTGCGGCCGTTCCTGAACTATCAGATCCTCACCGTCACGGCGCCGGGGAATCCGCTGACTTCTCATCCTCCAACCCCTTTGCGCTGCTGCGCGAACAGCAATGGATGCTGGGGCCGTCGGCAGGCAGCGTCGACGGTGAGATCGCTGCGATGCTGCGCAACCTGGCGATTCCGGAATCACAACAGCGAATCTTCCAGAGCGATGCCGCGGCGCCTGGAGAGGTTCAGCGCGTCGGCGGGGTCACGCCTCGCGATCGGCTTCACGGTTGGGAAGGATCTGGCCGCGGGGCGCCTGGTACAGGTGAAGGGCGAAGAGGTTGCAGACGCCCGGTGAGTGGAGCGATTCTGACGCTGACGCCGGCCGCGCGTCAGCCCGCGGTCTCCGAGCTTGTCCGCTTCATCACGACGCCGCGGTGCACCCAGGCCATGCTGCGTGGCACGGGCGTCGGAGTCACGCGGTTTCGGCCCAAGATCCACGTCACGTTGTGGAGCTAAGTCGAAGCGAGACGTAACTAGGCAGCGGAAAGTAGTTTCTAAAGGGACTATTCGCTAGTGACGCAATTGTTTGCCACACATTGCGTTGTCACACGATTACATCAGGTAACGTATGCAATCGCTACGCCGACTGTTATTGCTGTCTGCCCCATTCATTTGGGCAATTTTACCTTTCGAAACTTTGCTTAGCCTTTCTTACTGACGCTGGAGTAAGTTTTCTTGTGTCCCAGCTCACAACGTCGTAAGGGGGTTATGCACACCGCACTTCGCCCGTACATGACGACTGGTGTCGCGCTGGTTGGGGCCAGCGTCATAGCCGTCACTCCCATCTCGCCACCGCCGGCCGAGATCCATATGCCCGCGCCGCGTGTTTCATCTGCGTCGGTCGAGCTCACCGCAGCCTTCGATCCCATCACGGCGTACACCCAACTCTTTACGAACACGTTCAACAACCTCGTGGGACTCGGCGGAGAGGTGCTGGCCGACCCGGCACCGATCCTGCGGCAGTACTCACTAATTCGATCGGCAACGCGAAAATCATCGGGGGCTCGCTCCAGAGCGCGAGGTGCCGGGGTCATGACCACTATTCAGGGGCCTCCCCGCGGTAGCTGGAGACCGCACGCGATCAACTGTCGGCGGGCGACTTCGCCGGTGCAGTAAACACCGTGTTCTCGTACGTACTTGCCGGGTTATCTGTTCAACATCGGCCTGCCTCTGATAGAAGGACCGGCAACAGTCGTTCAGAACGTGGCGGGCAACCTCGACAACGTCGCCAAGAACGGCACCCTCGCGCTGCTCTTGGTCGCCCTCGCCCCCATCTACCCGATCAATGCGACCGTATCGGCGTTCGGTGCGCTCGGCCAAGACATCCTCACCTCGGCGGGCAGCGGCGGTTCGTGGGCGTCGTGAGCAGGACCTTGTCAGTGCGCCGGCGGTACTGGCCGACGCGTTCCTTAACGGATTCCCAAGTGATCTGCCGTCAACGGTCATGATCCAGCCGGCGGCCTTCTCACCACCTCCGCTGTCGGGTTCGGGACGATCGAGAATATGCTGCAGGCGGGCAAGGCAATCGCGGGCTTACTCACTTTGCCCGCGCCAGCCTCAAGCGTGACCGACGTCAACACAACCAGCAATAGACTCGTCACCCTCGACGTGATGCCCCACCTCAAGAACGGGGCGGACGTGGAGAGACAAGTCGGGTCAGACCGGCACCGACGGAACCAAGACCAAGTCGACCTTGTTGGGCCGGTTGCCCAAGCGTGCCAACGGCGCAACCGACCTGAGCGACGGTAACTCGGCCGAGTCCGGCGCGCCTGCGTCCGCACCCGCCCCGCGGCAGCGGCATCCGCGGTCGTCGGTGGCGTGCAAGACCAGCTGACCACCAAGCTCGGTGGGGTTCCGCAGGTCTGCGAACCCACCTCGGCAAGGCAGGGGCCGCGATTCCGGCGGAGACAACTCCAGTGGCAGCGGCCATGCTGACTCCGGCAGCGCCGCCAAGTAATCCGCATCACGAAATCAGCCCCCTCGCAATGAAAGTGAGGGGGCCGATTTACGCCATGACCACGTCCGCCACGCCTACGGTCCGCTGGCCTCCAGCGCCCGGATCAGGCTCGCTGCATCCCACGGACCCTTGTGCCGCTTGCCGTTGACGAAGAACGTCGGCGTCGAGTTGAGGTCCATCAGCTCGGCGTCCTGCGCATCGTCCTGCACCCGGTGCAGCACCTTCGACGGATGCACGCGCACGTCGTCGTCGAACCGTTCGATGTCAGCCCGATCGCGTCGGCGTAGCGGTAGATGTCCGACCACTCCAGATCGTCCTGGTGCGTCGAACAGCTCGTCGCCCATCTCGAAGTACTTGCCCTGCAGCCGCGGCCGCCTCGGCTGGCCCTGGCGCGCGTCGAACGCGCGTGGGTGCACCCGCTCCAGCGGTAGGTGTCGCCACACGTAGCGCAGCTCGTCGCCGAAGTGCGCACGCACCTCGTCGATCGATCCGGTGGCACGGCTGCAGAACGGGCACTCGTAGTCGCCGTACTCCACCAGCGTCAGCGGCGCGTCGGGATTGCCGCGGACGTGGTCGTCGGTCGGGGTCGACGGGCGGATCAGCTTCGAGCCCCACCGGTTCGGGCGGGCTGACCCAGTCGGTGATCCGGAAGATCGCCCAGCCGAGCAGGAACGCCGACAGCGACGCGAGTAGGACGCCGACGCTGCGCCTGGTCCTGGCGCGGCCGGTTCGGTGATCGCGATGTCGATGATGAAAAGTGAGATGGTGAAACCGATTCCGGACAGCGCCGCGCCGCCGGCGATCCGGCGCAGCGTCAGGCCCGGCGCCAAGCTGACCCGAGGCCGAGTGCGCTGCATGAACCACGTCGCGCCGGTGATGCCGATGAACTTGCCGACGCACCAGGCCGGCGACGATGCCCCACGTCAGCGGTGACCGCATGCGCGGCCGTCATCGCTGTCGCGTGTCGAGCCGCACCCCGGCGTTGGCCAACGCGAACAGCGGCAGCACCAGCGAACGACACGTAGGGGCCGAACGTCGGTCTGCAGCCGCTCGTTGATCGAAATCGACTCCCGCAGACCGCGAGTCGGCGGCGCGAGCGTACTGCGAGTTCGGTGACTGACGGAACGCGCGGATCAACGTCGACGGCCTGCTCCACCTGCCTGACGCTCCGGCGTGAAGACGGGAATCAGCAGCGCGAGTCGCGACGCCGGCCAGCGTGGGATGCACGCCGGCCATGAACAGCGCGATCCACAGCGCGAACCCGAGCACGGCGTAGGCCGGGCCGCGGCCGACGGGCAGGAACCGGACCAGCGCGATCGCGACGATCAACGCCACCGCGACGACCAGCGGCACGACCTCGATGCGATCGGAGTAGAACAGCGCGATCACGCACAGCGCGCCCGATGTCGTCGACCACCGCCAGGGTGAGCAGGAAGATCCGCAGCCGGGCAGGGTATTTCGGTTTGATGATGGCCAGCGCACCGATGAGGAACGCGGTGTCGGTGGAGATCACCACTCCCCACGCCTGCGCGTTCTCGCCCGACGCGTTGAACAGCAGGAAGATGACGCGCGGGCACGGTCGAGCCCCGCGATCGCGGCGACGACGGGCACCGCCGCCCTGGCGCGATCGGTGAGCTCGCCGATGGTGAACTCACTCGTGACTTCCAGGCCGACGATGAAGAAGAAGAACGTCATCAGGCCGTCGTTGATCAGATGCTTGACCGTCAGTTCGAAGGTGTTGTCACCGAACGTGAAGCCGACATGGGTGTCCAGTAAGCGCCCAATACGTCTCCGCCCACGGCGAATTGGCCCACAGGATCGCCGCAGACGGTGAATGCGAGCAGCAGTGCGGCCGCGGTGTTCTCCTTCGTACCGGGCGCCTTGGGGTCGCGGCTGAACCGGCCCGGCAGCAGGCGAACGATCCGCGGAAGGGGTTCTGCGGTCACTCGTCTGCGGTCGCCGTTGTCGCCGCTCGCGGCGGTAGCGTGGGCAGCCTCCATCAGCATCCAGCCCGACAGCTGCACCGACAGGTCACGCTCGGGGATCTCGGAGGCGTTGACCGCGCCCTCGACGAACTGGGCTCCCTGCCCGCCGGCCGTCGGAATTTCGGCGGTGCGGTCCCAGAACGGTCCGAACAGCGGCAGATCGTCCACGGTCTGTCGGTAGTCCCACGCCGACTGCGCGGACTTCAGCACCATGCGACCGGGCGGTGTCGCGGGCCTCGGCGTCCGCTGGGCCGTTCTGCGGCAGCGTGGTGACCACCAGCGCCAGGTAGCGGGCCAGGATGCCGTTGAACAGCCCGCCGTCGCCGCCGCCCGCGCCCTTGATCACTCCGCCGGGCGCCATGTTGTCGCGCACGGCGGCGACGAGCCGGTGCACGCGCGCGGCGTGATCGTGCGTCTTCGGTCCTGCGCGGCGAGCTCGGTATCCAGCCCGATCACCGCGCCCTGGCAGTAGGTGTACTGCGCGCGCACCAGCGAGCCGGCCTTGATGCCGTCGAACACCAGATGGGTCTCCGGGTCGATGAGGGTTTCGTCGATCCAGTCCGACATCTGCTGGGCGCGCCGCAGCCGGTCGTCATACCGGGCCAGGAAGATCCCGGCGGGCCCGTTGGCGGGCGCGTTGAAGAACTGGTCCTGCTTGCGCCACGGGATGCCGCCGCCGTCCTCGGGCACCCACGCGTTGAGGAACTGTTCGCGACAGTTTCTTCAGCGCGCTCGGGTCTCTCCACGCCGGCCAGCCGGCCGGCCCGCTCCAGCGCCAGCGCCAGCCACGCCATGTCGTCGTAGTAGTCGTTGACCCAGGATCCGTTGTTGCGCAAGCCGATGTGACCGGATCTGGCCGGGCGATCTTCTGCTCCGGTCCGGGTTGCGGGTCGCGCACCTGCGCGTCGACCAGGTTGTCCAGCAGGTGGGCCTGCCACCAGTAGTGCCAGGTGCCGAACGTCAGCGGTCCTGCCGCGTCGGCGGCCAGGCGACGACACCCAGCTGCGTGCCGGGCAGCTGCCAGAGCCGTTTCAGGTGCCGCTTGGCGACTGCGGCTTCGGCGCTGGCCGCGCGATTGGCCCATACCTGATCCATGGCGTTGATCCTGCCCTACCAGGCCTTCGAATATCCCGTCGCCTACCATGCGCGTGATCGCCAGTGCGATCCAGGTGTGCATTGCGATGCCCGCGGCAACGGCGGCGTTGATGCTGCGGGTCGATCCGAACTGGGCGATCGACACGGTCGACGGCGGCGCCCGCCTTCGCGTCGTCGGTGATGCCCGGCCCTTCCTGGCCGAAGATCAGCAGGCAGTCGCGCGGCAGCGTCGGTGTGTTCGATGCGCGCCGCGCCGGGCACGTTGTCGACGGCGACGACGGTCAGCCCGGCGTCCGCGGCGAAGGTCAGCAGTTCGGCGGTGCGTGTCGTGGTGGCGCAGGCGCTGGTAGCGATCGGTCACCATGGCGCCGCGCCGGTTCCAGCGTCGGCGGCCGACGATGTGCACGGTGTCGACGGCGAACGCGTTGGCGGTCCGCACCACGCGCACCGATGTTCGCGTCGTTGCCGAAGTTCTCGATCGCGATGTGCAGCGGATGCCTGCGCTCGTCGATGTCGGCGATGATCGCATCGCGCGTCCAGTACCGGTATGCGTCGACGACGTTGCGGGTGTCGCCGTCACGCAGCAGCGCCGGGTCGTACCGCGGATCGTCGGGCGAGCGGGCCTTCCCACGGGCCGACGCCGGTGCGTCTCGCCCCATTCGGTGGGGCCCGGGCGTCTCAGTCATCGGGTCGTCCACAATCCGGCGTGGGTGCCGACGAGCGACACCGTCGCATAGAGCAGCGCCGCGTTGATTTCGCCCTGCGTGCACAGCGACGCGCGGACCTGGACGGCGTCGCAGCGACGCGTCCGGCAACACGAGCACCGAAGCGCCGTAGATGTCGCAGGCGTGGCTCAGCCCGGGGCGGGCAGCGTCGGCGCGGCCAGCACCATCATCGGGCCGCCGCGGCGGCGCCGAGTCGTCGCGGTATCGCGCTGCCAGACCGTCGATTTCGAGGCCGAGCAGCATGTAGCCGTTGCCGGAGAACGCGGTCGGGTCACCCATCGCGGACGGGTCGAGCTGCGCGCCGTCGGCGCGGAACGCGTCGACACTCGTCGTCTTGAGCATCAGCCCGGTGTCGTTCTCGTTCGTCGGCAGCACGCCGACCGGAAACGCCGCGGGGTATGCCGCGGCGGTAGTCCGGGATCCGCTCTCGCGGCGAGTACACGTAGACACCGCGCACCTGGGACTGGTCGCGCATGCGGGCCCAGACAGACTGTGCCGGTCGAGCCGGTCCGGTGTAGGTGCCGACAATGGTTGCAGCGCAAGGCTTGTCACATCCTTGCAGCCGCCGAGCGCGTTGGCCTCGATCGGATGCGCCAGCGCGCCGTAGAGCCCGAAGCGGATGTCCTCGGGTTTGGCGTGCGGGCCGTCCTTCTGCGATGCGGAGGCATCCACGTCGACCAGGACGTAGTCGCCGTCGAACCGCAGATTCGTCACCGAGATGTTCCAGCCGAGGATCGACAGCGATTCGCCGATAGCCGCGGATTGCGTGGAGTACGGATGGGCCCGGCCGTCGTCGCCGAGAGCACGCCGAGGCGACCATGACGATCGCCGCCATGACGGCGACTAGTGCACGCAGCGACATCTAGGTGCGGCTCAGGTTCTATTCGGCCGCGGCCGACGACTTTCGTCATGGCGCGCACCAGGTTTCGCGGCACCATCCGTCCGCCGGTCGTGAGCGCCTTGTACTGCAGCGCCGGGCACGATGACCACCTTGCCCTTGGCGACGTCGGCCATGCAATCGCGCACCACGTCGTCGACCTCGAGCCAGAGGAACGACGGCGTGCCGCTCATCTCGATGCCTGCGCGCGCGTGAAACTCGGTGTGCACGAAGCCCGGGCACAGAGCGCGTGCACTCCGACACCCGTGCCGCCGAGACCGTTGGCCAGCCCTTCGGAGAACGCGATCACCCACGCCTTGGACGCCGAGTACGTCGACCCGCGGCCGGGCAGCAGCCCGGCCACGCTGGCGACGTTGATCACGGTGCCCTCGTGGGCGGCCAGCATCGGCGGCAGCGCGGCGTGCGTCAGCTGCATGACCGCGGTGACGTTGACGTCGAGCTGCGATTGCAGCAGCGCCAGGTCGGCGGTCCAGAATTCCCCGGACGTGCCAAATCCGGCGTTGTTCACCAGAACCCGCACTCCGGCGGCCAGCCGGTCGGCCACCTTCGCGCGGTCGGTGTCGACGGCCAGGTCGGCGACGAGAACTTCCACTTGCGCACCGGCCTCGTCGTGCAGTTCGGCGGCGAGGCACTCCAGCCGTTCGGCGTCGCGGGCGACCAGCACCAGGTCGTAGCCGTCGATGGCGTAGCGGCGGGCGAATCCTGCGCCGCAGCCCGGACGTCGGTCCAGTGATCAGTGCGACGGGGCGTGGCATGCCTAGAGAGTACTTACCGCTGGTAGTGCGGCGACTGCCGCCCGTTGCGCGACGGTGGCGGCGGCGGCGGCGCACCGGTTCGGGCGGCCGGCATCCGGGCGCGGCTGTGCGTAGCGGCCGACTTCGGGGCGGGAGGGCGGGAGTACATCCGCACGGCCGGGCGGCAGGTCGGCCCGGCCGGGCGGCAACTCGAGCCCGGGCGAGGCGCAGGCGTCGGCGAGCGGGCGGCTCGGCGAGCCACTGCGGCGGGCGACGCGCCTGGCCCGCGGTGGCCCTGCGGTATCGGCGGCAGCACCCGAAGCAGGTCGTTGAACTGGCGCACGGTGCGCAGGCCCTCGTCCCACTGGGCGCGGGTGCTGGTGACCGGCATGCGACACCAGCGTCCAGTTCTGTTCGTTCCACATGATCTCGGCGCAGTCCGGGCGCGGTGTGGGCGAATGTCACCATCCGCCGATCGCAGGCGCGGCGGGCGGCGTCGAGGTTGGTGGAGTACACCATCCGCGGGCCGATCGCGCCGAGCAGCCAGATGTCGTTCTCGCGCGGCTCCTTGATGCCCTTGAGCCGCAGGTCGACGACGACGTTGGTGCCGACCTTGCGGTGCAGCGCGATGACCGTCGCGACGTCTTCGAGGTCGAAGATGAACACCGCCTCGCCGCGGATCTGCCCGAGCACCACGTTCTTGGCGGTGATGTCGCCGACAGTCGACATCACGCCGCGCTTCCAGCGCTGGAGGATGTCGTGCCGACTCGTGCTCGTAGTCGAAACCGTGCGACTTCGCCCACGACTTGCGGCGGCGGCCCAGCCCGCGTCGACGGTCGATGTCGACGTACAGCAGCACCGCCGCACCCACGAAACAGAGTGCGGACAGCGTGAACCAGAGGGGGACCATTGCACCCAAGCCTATCTGCTGGGCGCCGCTGAACCCCGAACTCAAGCGGGTCACAACCGCGTCACACGAACGCTCACGCGTCGCGTCATGATCGCGCTGCATGGCCTACGACGACTACCAGCGCATTCGAATCGCGGTCAGCGGACGGCATCTGCCGCGCGACGATCGACAACCCGCCGATCAACCTGCTGGACGCGGACCTGATCACCGAACTCGGCCGGTTCGCCGCCGAAGTCGCCGCGGACGACGAAGTGCGTGTGTCGTCGTCGACTCGGCCGACCCGGACTTCTTCGTCGCCCATGCGGACATCACGCTGATCCAGCGCACTGCCCACGCGACGACACCACACTTCACGACGAGCTGTCGCCGTTCCACGCAGTTGCCGGAGCTGTTCCGCACCATGCCGAAGGCGACGATCGCCGTCATCGAAGGCATCGCGCGCGGTGGCGGCAGCGAACTCGCGCTGGCGTTCGACATGCGCTTCGCTGCGCTCGGCAAGGCGCGGCTGGCCCAGCCGGAGGTCGCGATCGGCATCATTCCCGGCGGCGGCGGAACGCAGCGGCTGCCGCGGCTGGTCGGCCGTGCCCGCGCGTTGGAGGTCGTCCTCGGCTGTCGAGGACATCGACGCGGCCACCGCCGACGCGTGGGGTTACGTCAATCGCGCCCTGCCTCCGGACGAGCTGCGGCGCGTTCGTCGCCACGCTGGCGGCGCGGATCGCATCGTTTCCACGCGACGTCATCGCCGCGGCCAAGCGGGCGGTCGACGCCGCGGTCGGTGACCCACGATCCGGGCTGCGGATCGAGGACCAACTGTTCCGCGAAACGCTCGCGGGCCCGGCCGCCGCGGAACGCATGCAGGCGTTCATCGACGACGGCGGCCAGACCCGCGAGGTAGAGATCGGGAGACTTGGTCGCTGTCAACGCCCAGGCTCTGCAGCGGCAGCTCGAGACTGCCCACGGTCCGAGGCGACGATGAACCCGAATCGACAGCCCGATCGGGCGCTCTCGGTGAACTCTCCAGGGTCGGCGTCGGTCAAGGCGATGGCGCGGTGCGGTCGGCGGCGTATCGCCCGTGCTGACCCAGCGGTGCAGCGTCTGCGATGGCCGCGCTGCAGCGACGTAGTGGTGCTGCGGGGCGAAATTGATGCAGTACGACAACTGCGTGACCCATCAGCGTCGTTGGTCGGCGCGTACGCGGCCACGATGCTCGATCCAGCGGCGCGAACCCGTTGTCGATAAAGCCGACGCTGGATCGTGTAGTTGTCGGCGTGGGCGGTGCCCGGGATCTCCTACGCCCGGAGCCGTTCGTTGTCGGGCTGCCTCGCCGGTGGTAGCCGGACCGCGCAGCCGCCGACGAGGTCGGTTTCGGTGATGACCGTCATCACTGGGACGCGGAGATCGGGTCGGAACGGCATCGGATCCGACGCGCCGGTCTCGGACGCGTCGAATATGCTGAGACTCCGTCGACGGCGCTGGCGCGCCGCCGAATCGAGAATGGACCAGGAAGCCGTCGTAGACCGTCGACGAGCGGATCGACGGCGTTGACGTAGGTCGTCATGAACGTCGCCGATTGCGACTCGCCCACCGCCAGAACGGATTTCCGGCATTCGAGTCTGCCCAGCACCGTCCCAGTCCTCCGACCAGACGGCCGACCTGGGAGAAGATGTCGTACGTAGGAGAAGGCGTCTCCCGGGTGGCTGAGTGCGCGAATACCGTTCCGGGTCCTGGGCTTTCAGCGACATGTCGGCGCCGAGCGAGGCTCGCCCCGCCCTCGACACCGACCTGCTGCGCCGAGAGCAGCGACATAGGCGTAGCCCTCGCGAACGATCTCGCGATGCGCCATGAACCACAAGGCGGGCGCGTCGATGCCGCCGCTGACATTGAGCCACTCGACGATGACGCGTCCGCTGAATGCCGGCCTCGTCCGTCGGTCGGTCAGAACCACGATGCGCAGTGGTGTAGTCCGCCTGTCGTCTGCTCGGCACGAGTACGACGAAGCACTCCCCGATGATGAAGAACTCCCTCGGCGCCGTAACCAGCGGCTGGCCGGTTCGTAGGCGCCGAGGAGCAGATTAAACCTTACCCGGCACCCAGGCGTGATCACGGGCTCCATCACGCCGCGAGGTCGCCCAGGACCAGGACTCCCCGTCAGGGCTGACGTTCACCGGCACCACGTCGCCGTCGTGCACCTCGCCGGCCAGCAGCATCTTCGCCAGCTGGTCGCCGATGGCCTGCTGGATCAGCCTGCGCAGCGGACGCGCGCCGTAGAGCGGGTCGAACCCGCGCTCGGCCAGCCACTTCTTGGCGGGCAGCGACACCTCGAGGGTGAGCCGCCGCTGGGCCAGCCGCTTCTGCAGCTGGGCCAGCTGGATGTCGACGATCTCCACCAGCTCCTCGGGGTTGAGCCCGTCGAAGATGATGACGTCGTCGAGGCGGTTGATGAACTCGGGCTTGAACGCCGAGCGCACCGCGGCCATCACCTGCTCCTCGGTGCCGCCCGGCACCCGAGGTTCGACGTCAGGATCAGGATCGTGTTGCGGAAGTCGACCGTGCGGCCCTGGCCGTCGGTCAGCCTGCCCTCGTCGAGCACCTGCAGCAGCACGTCGAACACGTCCGGGTGGGCCTTCTCGATCTCGTCGAACAGGATCACCGTGTACGGCCGCCGGCGCACCGCCTCGGTCAGCTGACCGCCCTGGTCGTAGCCGATGTAGCCGGGAGGCGCACCGACGAGGCGGGCCACCGAGTGCTTCTCGCCGTACTCGCTCATGTCGATGCGGACCATCGCGCGCTCGTCGTCGAACAGGAACTCCGCCAGCGCCTTGGCCAGCTCGGTCTTGCCGACGCCGGTCGGGCCGAGGAACATGAACGAGCCCGTCGGACGGTTCGGGTCGGCGACGCCGGCGCGGCTGCGGCGCACCGCATCCGACACCGCCTGCACGGCCTTCTTCTGTCCGACGACGCGCTTGCCGAGCTCGTCCTCCATGCGCAGCAGCTTGGCGGTCTCGCCCTCGAGCATCCGGCCGGCCGGGATGCCGGTCCACGCCGACACCACGTCGGCGATGTCGTCGGGCCCGACCTCCTCCTTGAGCATGACGTCCTCGCGGCGCCTCGGCCTGCGGCACCGCCGCGTCGAGCTTCTTCTCGATCTCGGGGATGCGGCCGTAGCGCAGCTCGGCGGCCTTCGCCAGGTCGCCGTCGCGCTCGGCGCGGTCGGCCTCGCCGCGCAGCGTCTCGAGCTGCTCCTTGAGCTCGCGGACCACGTCGATGGCGTTCTTCTCGTTCTGCCAGCGGGTGGTCAGCTCGGCCAGCTTCTCCTTCTGGTCGGCCAGCTCGGCGCGCAGCTTCTCCAGCCGGTCCTTGGACGCGTCGTCCTCCTCCTTGGCCAGCGCCATCTCCTCGATCTCGAGGCGGCGCACCAGGCGCTCGACCTCGTCGATCTCGACGGGCCGCGAGTCGATCTCCATCCGCAGCCGCGAGGCCGCCTCGTCGACCAGGTCGATGGCCTTGTCGGGCAGGAAGCGCGACGGTGATGTAGCGGTCGGACAGCGTGGCCGCCGCCACCAGCGCGGAGTCGGTGATGCGCACGCCGTGGTGCACCTCGTAGCGCTCCTTGAGGCCGCGCAGGATGCCGACGGTGTCCTCGACCGACGGCTCACCGACGAACACCTGCTGGAAGCGCCGCTCCAGCGCGGCGTCCTTCTCGATGTACTTGCGGTACTCGTCGAGCGTGGTGGCGCCGACCAGCCGCAGCTCGCCGCGGGCCAGCATCGGCTTGATCATGTTGCCGGCGTCCATCGACGACTCGCCGGTCGCGCCGGCGCCCACGATGGTGTGCAGCTCGTCGATGAACGTGATGATCTGACCCGCCGAGTTCTTGATGTCGTCGAGCACGGCCTTGAGCCGCTCCTCGAACTCGCCGCGGTACTTCGACCCGGCGACCATCGAACCGAGGTCCAGCGAGACGACGGTCTTGTCGCGCAGGCTCTCCGGCACGTCGCCTGCGACGATGCGCTGGGCCAGGCCCTCGACGATGGCGGTCTTGCCGACGCCGGGCTCGCCGATGAGCACCGGGTTGTTCTTGGTGCGCCGGGACAGCACCTGCACGACGCGACGAATCTCGTTGTCGCGCCCGATGACCGGGTCGAGCTTGCCTTCCCGGGCGCGCTCGGTCAGGTCGGTGGAGTACTTCTCCAGCGCCTGGTAGCTGCCCTCGGGGTCGGGGCTGGTGACGCGGGCGCTGCCGCGCACCTTGACGAACGCGTCGCGCAATGCCTGCGGCGACGCGCCGTGTCCGGTCAGCAGCTTGGCGACGTCGGAGTCGCCGGTGGCCAGGCCGACCATCAGGTGCTCGGTCGAGACGTACTCGTCGTCCATCTCGGTGGCCAGATGCTGGGCCGCGGTGATCGCCGCCAGCGACTCGCGGGACAGCTGGCGGCGTGCGAGCTGGCGCCGCTGGCGCTGCGGCAGCCGGTCGAGCAGAGCGCTGCGTCTCGGTGCGGATGGTCGCGGGTTCGACGCCGACCGGCCTCCAGCAGCGGTGCGGCAATGCCATCGTTCTGGGTGAGCAGTGCCATCAACAGATGGGCGGGCGTGATCTGCGGGTTGCCTGCGGCGGTGGCCGCCTGCAAAGCCGAGGTCAGCGCCGCCTGAGTCTTGGTCGTCGGGTTGAACGAGTCCACGACACCTCCGATCTTGTGAGCTAGGGAAAATGCTTGTCGCGATGTTCAACGTCGTCAAGGTTGAGTCTGTTCCGCTCAAGTCTGACGAATTTTCCGGCCGGGGTGGGGTTTCGACACGCCTACCGCCCCGCTGGCGTGCATCAACCCAACTCTCGTGGCCGTGACGGCGCGCTCGAACCGTTTTGCACCGGGTCATCGGTAACGATTTGCTCAGTGGACTGGATCGCTCGGATCGGTTTCCTGATCGCGTGTGGCATCGCTTTAGTCGCCGACCACGTCAGCGCCCGCACGGCGGCACCGACGGAGGACCAGGTCCGCGCGGTACTCGACGGCATGAACGGGTCTGTACAACCGCTCGGATTACGGCGGATTCGCCGCCCATCTGTGTGCCGACTTGCTCAGAGCGGCCGGGTATGAAGCGGGCTGGTATGCCAGCGAGAGCTCCGACGGGCCACGCAGATCACGGTCAACTCGGTTCAGATGTGATCGGTCGTGACGCCGTGCGCCAATGTCCGATTTCAGCGCCGCCAACCGTCGGCGACGCCAAGACACTCGACGTCGATTCTCCGCGCGAGGGCGCCGATTGGAAAGCCTGCCGCTATCGACGCCGGCGTTCCTAGACGTGCAACGGAGTCGAGTATCGTGGATCCAGTGCTCACTGAACTCATCCCGCTGGCGCTGGTCGTCGCGCTTCGCCGCTGTCGATCATTCCGGCGGTGCTGGTGCTGCACACGCCGCGACCCGAGACCGACGGGCCTGGCCTTCCTGGCGGGCTGGCTGATCGGCCTTGCGGCGTTGACGGTCGATCTTCCTCGAGGTCTCGAGCCTGCTCGGTGGCCTCGGCACAGCCACCGGGTTGGGCGTCGTGGCTGCGCATCGTCGTCGGCGCGGCGTTGATCGTGTTCGGCGTCTACCGCTGGCTGACCTGCAAGCGCTCGGCGCACACGCCTGGCTGGATGCAGAGCCTGGGCAAGCTCACGCCGGCCCGGGCAGGCCGCCGCGGCACTGGCGCTGACCGTCGTCAACCCCAAGGTGCTATTCATCTGCGCCGCAGCGGGTTTGGCGATCGGCACCGCCGGGCTGGGCAACGCACGCATGCTGGATCGCGGTGGCTCTGGTACGTGGCGGTCGCCGGGTCGACCGTCGCGATTCCGATTCTGCGTACGCGGTGTCGGGCGACCGCCTCGACGAGCCGCTGCGGCGGCTCAAGGACTGGATGGAGGCGCCAGCACGCCACCCTCGTCGCGGCGATCTTGATCGTGATCGGTCTTCTGGTGCTGTACAAGGGAATTCACGGGCTATAGCTCGCGGTAGGCCGAGCTCGAGGCGTCGGCGGTCAGGTACCGCGTCACCGTCGGCGCGATCAGCGCAACCACTTCGTCGGCCGGCAGTGTCGCCAGTGGCGGCACCTCGAATGACGTAGCGCAGCATGCGCCGTTCCGACCAGAGTTGGCTCGCGGCCAGCATCGCCCGCAGCCGGGCCTGCTCGCCCCACCCAGCACACCGGACACCGCGGTCAGCACGTAGTTCTGCATGAAGCCGCGGAACGCGTCGTTGCGCGTCGGAGTTCGAGGTGGCCGACTGCAGCATCGCCCGCATGGTCGCGGCGGTGTCGGGCGTCTCCCAGATCCGCAGATACGTGCGCACCATCCGGGTGCCGATGTCGGGATCGTCGTCGGTCGCGCCGGTCAGCGCGGCGACCAGCACCTCGGGGTCGATGATCAGGCGCAGCGACTCGCGGAACAGCTCCTCTTCGACCCGAACAGGTAGAGCACCATCGACGGGTCGACGTGCGCGTCCTTGGCGATCGCGCGCAGCGTGGTCTTCTCGTAGCCCTCGGTCGCGAAGCGCTGCCTTGGCCGCCGACAGCACCGCGTCGCGGGACACCGGTTCGCCCTGGCGTCTGCGCCTCGGCGCTTCGTCGTCCTGGCTGGTGAAGCCATACTGCCGACAGTATCATTTCAATGGCTGTTGAAATCATGACCCGCGCGGCGTTACGCTCCGCGCGGAGCGATTAATTCAACAGTCGGATGAAAAGGAATCATCATGACAGGGACCTCGCTGGGCACGCCCGTCGCGGCACACCCATCACGCGTCACCCGTCCATGAACCGCCCGCAGCGATCCGCGCCACCGGGATCATCGTCGTGCTCACCGTCGTGCTGGCGATCCTCGCGATCGCGTTCGCGCTGCCTGCGGCGCGCTCCAAGCCGCACGACGTGCCGATCGGCGCGGCCGGGCCGATGGCCGCTAGGCGGGCGCAAGTCGCCGACATCCTCGAGCAGCACGCGCCCGGCGCGTTCGCGATCACCTACTACCCGGCGAGGCGGCGCTGCGCGACGCGATCCGCAACCGGGATGTCTACGGCGGCATCTCGTTCTGGCCCCGACGGCAGCCGCTCCGAGGCTGCTCATCATGCCACCGGCGGCAGCCCGATGGTCGCGCAGATGCTGACGCCAGATCGGCAACGGCATCGCCCAAGCAGACCGGCGTGCCACTGCGCACACGAGGACCTCGCCCCGCCGACCGCCGACGACCCGCGCGGCGCAGGCCTGGCCGCGTCAGCGCTGCCGATCACGCTCGCCGGCCTGCTGCCGCGCGGTCGCGCCTGGTGTTCGCTAGCTTCAGGCAGCAAGGTGTGGACCCGTTTCGCCGCCGCCGTGGTGTTCGCCGCTGGGGCGGCCATCGACGATCGCCGCGCTGCTGCGCTACGTATTCGGCTCGATCGACCACGAACATGTGGGGCGTCGCGGCCGGGCTGACCCTGGCGCTACTCGCCGCCGGGCTGTCGATGCTGGGCCTGGGCTCGCTGTTCGGCCGCAGTCGGGCTCGCGATTGGCGCGCTGCTGGCGCTGCTGCTGGGCAACCCGCTATCGGGCTCTGAACAGCGCGCCGGAGCTGCTGCCGAGCGGCTGGGGTGCGCTCGGTCAGTGGTTGCCGCAGGGCGCCGACGCGCGACGTTGCTGCGGTCCACCGCCTTCTTCGACGGCGCCGGCGCGACCAGCGCGATCGCGGTGCTGACCTGCTGGGCGGTTGCCGGCACGGCGCTGATCGTGATCGCCGCTGTTCGCCAGGGTAGGTCCGCGCCCGCCTAAACTCGGGCGGCGTGGGACTCGACGACCGTGACGCACTGCGCATGCTGCGCGACGCGGTCGACCCTGCGCTGGGGTCCGGACGAACTGATCCGCAGGTTCTACACCCGCTGGTTCGCCATCGACATCTCGGCCCGCGACCTGTTTCCGCCTGACATGGATGCGCAGCGCGCCGCGTTCGCCAAGGCGATGACGTGGTTGTTCTCCGAGCTGATCGCCCAGCGCGCCCAGGAGCCGGTGGCGTTCCTCGCTCAGCTGGGCCGCGACCACCGCAAATACGGTGTCACGCAACGCCATTACGACAGCATGCAGGATGCGCTGTTGACCACGCTGCGCAGCCATCTGATCCAGAGCTGGGACGACAAGCTCGCCGAAGCCGCCGCACGACGCGGTGGCGCTGATCATCGGGGTGATGCGCGGTGCCGCCGATGCCGAGAAGGGTCCGCCGTTCCGCGACGGCACAGTGCATCGAACACATGCGGGTCACCCGCGACGTCTCGGTGGTCCGCCTGCAGCTGGATCAGCCGCTGTACTACCACCCCGGCCAGTACGTCACGGTCCAGGTGCCGCAGTGGCCGCGGCGGTGGCGCTACCTGAGCCCGGCGATCCCCGCCGACCGCGGCGGCGCCATCGAGTTCCACGTCCGCTCGGTCACCGGCGGGATGGTCAGCACCGCGATCGTCGGCGAGACCCAGCCCGGCGACCGGTGGCGGTTGTCCAACCCGCACGGCGGCATGCACGTCGACCGCGACGGCGGCGACGTGCTGATGGTCGCGGGCAGCACGGGTCTGGCGCCGTTGCGCGCGCTGATCATGGACCTCACCCGCTACGGGGAGAACCCGCGCGTGCACCTGTTCTTCGGCGCGCGCTATCCCAGTGAGCTCTACGACCTGCGCACGCTGTGGCAGATCGCGTCGACCAACCCGTGGCTGTCGGTGACGCCGGTGTCGGAGTTCAACACCGATCCGCCGTGGGCCGCCGAATACCCCGATGTCGAGCCGCCCCGCGGTTTGCATGTGCGGCAGACGGGCATGCTGCCCGACGTGGTGACGCGCTACGGCGGCTGGGGCGACCGGCAGATCCTGATCTGCGGCGGGCCGAAGATGGTCGAGGCCACCAAGCGCGGCGCTGATCGCCAAGCGGGGCGCCCGCCGAGCGCGATACAACACGATCCACTTCGCGAGCTGAGCATGGCAGGATCTGTCAACCATGCCCGAGTTTGAGACCCGTCACGCTGCGTGATCCGTCCGTCGTCGCGTGACCGCGGCCTATCGTACCCGTGCGCCGGCATGGTCGGCACGTCACTCGCCGACGACGGCGTCGAACTCCTCGGCCAGCGCCGCGGCCTGCAGGCGTACGTATCCACCCACCGCACGATGGGCATCCCGATCCTCTACCCGTGGGCGAACCGGTTGAGCAGCAACGGCTATGGCGTCGACGGCGCCGTCGTCACGCTGACGCCGGGCACCGGTGGCGTGCGCACCGACCAGCACGGCGTGCCGATTCACGGCACGTTGGCCGGCTACCCCGACTGGCATGTCACCACCCAGCTCGGAATCCCAGCTGACCGCGGAGCTGGACTACGCCGCGCGCCCGGGCTGCTGGCTGCCGTTCCCGTTCCCGCACCTGCTGGAGCTGGACGTCACGCTCGAGGACCGCACGCTCACCGTCGAAGACCACGGTGACGCGCGACGACGTTGGCGCGCGTGCCGCTGTGCTTCGGCTTTCACCCGTACCTACAGCTGCCCGGCGTGCCGCGGCGGAGTGGCAGATCGGAGACCCCGGCGATGCGGTTCTGTCCCGTCAACGCGTGGGGCATCCCGACCGGCGCGACGGAAGAACACGCAGGCGACCACAGAAGACGCTGGGCGACAGGTTCTTCGACAACGGCTATGACGAAGTGCCCGACGGCTCGGTGTTCGCGTTGTCCGGCGGCGACCGTCGCATCGAGGTGCACTTCGACGAAGGGCTATCGCCGCGGCGCAGGTATTCGCGCCCGGCGACGACGACGTGGTCGTGCTTCGAGCCGATGGCCGCGCCGACCGACTCGCTGCGCCGCGGCGGCTACCGGGCAGTCAATCCCGGTGAGTCCGCCGTCGCGCAGTTCCGGATCAAGGTCGTAGGCTGCCCGAACGCCAGGCGAAGGATCGATAACGCCACGGCGATTTAGGACTGCGATGCGCACGCCTGATGACAATACGGATGATGGCTGACCTGACGCCCGTGATGCTGCGCGACCCTTCGTCCCGCTGTCTGCGGTATATGTGCCCGGTGCGGGCATGATCGCCACGTCGTTGTCCGACGGCGGTGTCGAACTGCTCGGGCAGCGCCGCGGCCTCGACGCCTACTGTGTCCGCCGGCAAGACGATGGGCATCCCGCTCCTGTATCCCTGGGCAAACCGATTGAGCGCCAAGACATATGAGCGTCGACGGCGAGACCGTCACGCTTCACGCCGGACGCCTACGGCGTGCGCCCGACAACAACGGTCTGCCCATCCACGGTCTGCTGGCGGCCTACCCCGCGATGGCGAGCACAGCAGGTCTCCGACCAGAAGCTCACCGCCGAACTGGATTTCGGAGCGCAGGACGAACTGCATCGCGAGCTTCCCGTTCCCGCATCTGGTCGGAGTTGACCGTCGAATTGTCCGACCGCACGCTGACGGTCAGCACCACCGTCACGCCGACGACCGACAAGGCGGTGCCGCTGGTGTACGGATATCACCCGTACCTGCAGCTGCCCGACGTGCCGAGGCCCAGTGGCAGGTCGAGCTGCCGACGATGCGGCACCTGATCCTCGACGACACCGGCCTTCCAACCGGCGCGACGGCCGAAACGCCGGCGACCGCGGAACCGTTGGGCGACACGGTGTTCGACGATGGTTTCGATCAGGTCGCCGACGGCGCGGTGTTCGCGGTGTCCGGCGGCGGACGCAGGCTGGAGGTGCGGTTCGAGCGGCGGCTACCCCGCCGCACAGGTGTTCGCGCCCGCCGGCGAGGCGGTCATCTGCTTCGAACCGATGGCCGCGCCCACCGACGCACTGCGCCGCGGCGGCTACCGATCCGCGCGGCCGGGTGAGCCGGACACGCACGGTGTTCTCGATCAACGGTGAGCTAGCGGCTGCCCTGTGCGCGGCTGCCAGACCGACGACGGCCGTGCTCTTCGGCACGACCGCGACGTCGCGGCGCTGCCTGGCGCGCAATCCGTCGAGCTCTGTCGGCCAACTCGGCGAGCCGGCGACTGAAGCGCCTCGACCTGATTGGTCAGCTCGATGATGCGCTTGATGCCGGCGAGGTTGACACCCTCGTCCTGGGACAGCCGCTGCACCTCGCGCAGCAGGTCGACGTCATGCTCCGAGTAGCGGCGCCCGCCGCCGGAGCTGCGCTGCGGGCTGACCAGGCCGAGCCGGTCGTAGGTGCGCAGCGTCTGCGCATGCATGCCTGCCAGCTCGGCGGCCACCGAGATCAGGAAGGTGCGGGCTTCGTCATTCCTTGGCCATCACGCACCCGCCCATCCGGCGCGCGGGTCAAACCCGCTGGCCCGCTCCGCTTTCGCGTAGGCCTCCAGCGCTTCCTGCGCTCTCGCCTTCCAGGTTCGGCGGCACCGCCACCTTGACGGTGACGAGCAGGTCGCCGTGGCCGCCGGAGCGTTTCGGGCACCCCGCGTCCGCGCACCCGCAGGATGCGGCCGTCGGACGTGCCCTTGGGCACCCGCACACCGACCTTGCCTTCCAGCGTCGGCACCGAAAGCGTTGTGCCCAAGCGCCAACTCGTGGAAGCTGACCGGAACGGTGACGGTGAGGTCGTCGCCGTCGCGGCCAAACACCTTGTCCGGCTTGACATGTACGGTCACGTACAGGTCGCCCGGACGGGGCTCCGCGCAGACCGGCCTCGCCCTGTCCGGCCAACCGGATCCGCTGGCCGTCCTCGACACCCGGCGGGATCCGCACGTTGATGGTGCGGGTGCGGGTGGTCACGCCGGTGCCGTTGCACTCGTCGCACGGATGCTCGATGATCGAGCCGCTGCCCCGGCATTCGGTGCACGGTTCGGAGAACCCGAACGCGCCCTGATTGCGGCTGACGACGCCGGACCCGTTGCAGTTCGGGCACACCTTCGGGCTGGTGCCCGGACGTGCCCCGCTGCCATGGCAATTCGTGCACGGCGCCGGGCTGGTGAGCCGCAACGGCATCGCCACGCCCTTGGTGGCCTCCATGAACGACAGCTCGGTTTCGGTCTCCAGGTCGTTGCCGCGGCGCGGCCGGCTGGGGCGCGGCTGCGCGCCACGGCCGAACAGTCCGCCGAACAGGTCGCCGATGTTCGCGCCGCCGGTCTGCCCGGCCGCGTCGAACAAGTCGTTCAGGTTGAACTCGGCGCCGTCGCCGCCGAATCCGCCGAAGTTGCCGCCGTTGAAGCTGCCCCGGCCGAATCCGCCGCCCGCGAACAGCCGTCGGGTTTCGTCGTATTCCTTGCGCTTCGCCGGATCCGACAGCACACCGTGCGCCTCGGACACCGCCTTGAATCTCTCGGCGGCACTCGGCTCGGAGTTGCGTGTCGGGATGCAGATCTCGGGCCAGCTTCCGGTAGGCCCGCTTGATCTCTTGTCGGCGCTGGCGTCAGAGGAGACGCCGAGCTCCTTATAGAAGTCCTTTTCGACCCATTCGCGTTGGGCCATACCGCGTCACCTCCTTACCTCTTCTCTAGTAGTTCTTACCATTCTGCGGCCTCATCGGCCGGCTCGTCGCCGTTATCGGGCGTGTCCGCGGCTTCGTCGGCGTCGGGCACGGTGTCGACCACGCCGACGAGGGCGTGGCGCACCACCTGATCGCCGACCTTGTATCCGCGCCGCATCACGGTACCGACGATGGGATGCGTTCCCTCGCCCTCGTGCTGAACGGCCTCGTGCAGCGCCGGGTCGAATTCGTCGCCCTCGTCGCCGAATCCCGAAAGGCCAAGCCCTCAAGCGCGGTCGCCAGCTTGTCGGCGACCGACTTCAGCGGACCTGACTCCAGGTCACCGTGGCTGCGGGCGCGGTCGAGGTCGTCGAGCACCGGCAGCAGCTGGGTGACAACGGCGGCCTTGGTTCGCTCGGCGGCGAGCTGCTGGTCACGCAGCGCACGCTTGCGGTAGTTGTCGTATTCCGCCTTGACGCGCTGCAGAGTGGACTTCAGTTCGGCGAGCTATCGGACGCCGACGCATCTGCCCCTTGCGCGGCTCCAGCCGCGGTTTCCGGCGCCGGCCCACTAGGGGCCGGCCCGGTCGCCTGCTCACGGATTTCGCCAGTCTCGGGATCGATACGCCGTTTGTCGGTGACGGTCACCGGCTCGTGCGAATCGTTTTGGCTCACTTGTTCTCCCGGTCATCGTCGACGACCTCGGCGTCCACGACATCGTCATTCCGGACGGCCCGGCCGAGCCAGCGTCAGACGCACCGCCTGGCGGCCTGCTCGGCCTGGGTGGCCTCGTAGATGGCCTGGCCGAGCGCCTGGCTCTCCTCGCCCAGCTTCTCCATCGCGGACTTGATCGCCGAGATATCGCTTCCGGCAAGCGCCGTCTTCGCGTCGGCGATCGCGGCGTCGACCTTGGTCAGCGTGTCCTCGGGGACCTTCGATCCGCCCCTCGGCCTCGCGCTGCTCCTTGACGAACTTCTCCGTCTGGTACACCAGCGACTCGGCCTGGTTGCGGACGTCGGCCTCCTCGCGACGCTTGCGGTCCTCCTCGGCGTGCGCCTCGGCGTCCTCGATCATCCGGTCGATCTCCTCCTTGACAGCGCCGGAGCCGCTCCGTGATCGTCGATCGTGTTCTCCTTGCCGGTGCCCTTGTCCTTGGCGGTGACGTGCACGATGCCGTTGGCGTCGATGTCGAAGGTGACCTCGATCTGCGGCACGCCGCGCGGAGCCGGCGGGATGCCGGTCAGCTCGAAGCTGCCGAGCAGCTTGTTGTGCGCGGCGATCTCGCGCTCGCCCTGATAGACCTGGATCTGCACGCGACGGCTGGTTGTCGTCGGCCGTGGTGAAGATCTCCGACCGCTTGGTCGGGATCGTGGTGTTGCGCTCGATCAGCTTGGTCATCACGCCACCCTTGGTCTCGATGCCGAGGGACAGCGGCGTGACGTCGAGCAGCAGAACGTCCTTCACCTCGCCCTTGAGCACACCGGCCTGCAGCGCGGCGCCCACCGCGACAACCTCGTCCGGGTTGACGCCCTTGTTGGGCTCCTTGCCGCCGGTCAGCTCCTTGACCAGCTCGGTCACCGCGGGCATGCGGGTCGAGCCGCCGACCAGCACGACGTGGTCGATGTCGGACGACCGAGATGCCGGCGTCGCGCGATCACCGACTGGAACGGCTGCGGGTGCGGTCCAGCAGGTCCTGCGTGATGCCGCTGGAACTCGGCGCGGGTCAGCTGCTCGTCGAGGAACAGCGGGTTCTTGTCCGCGTCGACGGTGATGTAGGGCAGGTTGATCGAGGTGCTCTGCTGAGCTGGACAGCTCGATCTTGGCCTTCTCGGCGGCCTCACGCAGCCGCTGCATGGCCATCTTGTCCTTGGTCAGGTCGATGCCGCTGGCTGCCCTTGAACTTGTCGACCAGCCAGTCGACGATCCGCTCGTCCCAGTCGTCGCCACCGAGGTGGTTGTCACCGGAGGTGGCGCTGACCTCGACGACGCCCTCGCCGATCTCCAGCAGCGAGACGTCGAAGGTGCCGCCACCGAGGTCGAACACCAGGATGGTCTGCTCCTTCTCGCCCTTGTCCAGCCCGTAGGCCAGCGCGGCCGCGGTCGGCTCGTTGACGATGCGCAGCACGTTGAGGCCCGGCGATCTGGCCGGCCTCCTTGGTGGCCTGGCGCTGGGCGTCGTTGAAGTACGCGGGCACGGTGATCACCGCGTCGGTGATGTCCTCGCCCAGGTAGGCCTCGGCGTCGCGCTTGAGCTTCATCAGAACGCGCGCGCTGATCTCCTGCGCGGTGTACTTCTTGCCGTCGATCTCGACGGACCAGTCGGTGCCCATCTGCCGCTTGACCGACCGGATGGTGCGGTCGACGTTGGTCACCGCCTGGTTCTTGGCGGGCTGGCCGACCAGCACCTCGCCGTTGCGCGCGAACGCGACGACGGACGGCGTGGTGCGGGAGCCCTCGGAGTTGGCGATGACGACGGGCTCGCCGCCCTCGAGTACCGCGACGACCGAGTTGGTGGTCCCGAGGTCGATTCCGACCGCACGAGCCATGGTTTTGCCTCCTGAATAGACCTGTTAGGGGTCTGAGTGCACCGCACTCAAGCCTGCTCCATGTCGACACTACCGTGTCAACCCAGACTTGAGTCTGTCTCACTCAACTGTCGAATGTGATCGAACGGTCGAGCGTCCAGCGTGCTCCCGCTTGCTGTTCGTCCGCGACGGCTTGTCGGTAGTGGCGTCGCAGGAGGCAGGCGGCGGCTACTACGCGCGGCCGCCGCGCGGCCAGAGGGCCTGCCGGCGCGCCACATGAGCCGGTCCGAGGGGGCGCGACGGACGGTGCTTCGCCGATCCGCGCTCAGCTATCGAAAGCGGCGACGCTGCCGATCGGCGTGCAAGCGTGCCGCCGCGCGGCTGGCACGAAATGACTGACTAAGGTCATTTGTCCTATCGGTCATCCTTGTCGCGTGGCGGCGGGCGGTTGGCGACGGTCGGGAACTGGCCGGTGAAGCCCTCGCGTTCCTGAGCGATCGCCAGCACCCGCCCGCGGACCGCATACCAACCGACGATGAGCGCCGGAATGATGACCACCAGGCGTGGCGACGGTCCAGGTGCCGATCGGCGGGTCGAGCGCCATCAGCACGACGACGCCGAACAGGAACGCCAACGTGATGATAGCCGGTGTACGGCGTGCCCCACAACCGGAATGACGGCCGCTCCAGGATGCCGCGTTGCGACCAGCGGTAGAGCTGGAGCTGGCAGATGACGATGGTGGCCCAGGACGCGATGATGCCGAGGGCCGCGATGTTGAGCACGATCTCGAACGCCTGGCCGGGCAAGAAAAGGTTGAGGATGACGCCGAACAGCCCGACGACCGCGGTCAGGAAGATTCCGCCGTACGGCACGCCGCGGCTGGACATCACCGCCGTGAACTTCGGTGCGCTGCCGTTCATTGCCATCGACCGCAGGATCCGGCCGGTCGAGTACAACCCGGCGTTGAGGCTGGAGAATGCGGCGGTCAGCACGACGATGTTCATGACCGTGCCCGCGCCCTCGACCCCGATCTTGGAGAAGAACGTGACGAACGGGCTCTCGCCGGGCCTTATAGGTGGTGTACGGGAGAAGAAGGGCCAGCAGGAACAGTGAGCCGACGTAGAAGACAGCGATACGTGCGATCACCGAGTTGATCGCACGCGGGCATGATCTTATGCGGATGGGCGGTCTCACCGGCCGCTGTTCCGACGAGTTCGACTGCGGCGTAAGCGAATACGACGCCGGACATGACAATCACCAGCGGGAAGAGGCCGGCGGGGAAAAGCCCGCCGTTGTCGGCGATCACGCTGAAACCGGTTGACTGCCCTTGAATCTGGTAGCGGCCGGCAAGGAAGATGGTGCCCGCGACCAGAAATGTCATCAGCGCAAGGACTTTGATGGCCGCAGCCCAGAACTCGAGCTCCCCGAACAGGGTAACGGAGATCATGTTTATGCTCACCACGGCCGCCAAGCGCGAGCAGGGCGATCAGCCACTGCGGGACGCTCCCGAACGCCGACCAGTAGTGGAAGTAGGTGGCGATCGCGGTGCAGTCGACGATGGCCGTGAACGCCCAGTTCAGCCAGTACATCCAGCCGGCGACGAACGCCGCCTTCTCGCCGAGGAATTCGCGCGCATACGACACGAAGGACCCCGACGACGGCCGGTGCAGCACGAGCTCGCCCAGCGCCCGCAGGATCAGGAAGACGAAGATGCCGCAGAACGCGTAGCTCAAGAACAGGCCCGGTCCGGCGTTGTGCAGTCGGCCGCCGGCACCGAGGAACAGTCCGGTGCCGATGGCACCGCCGATCGCGATCATCTGCAGCTGCCGGGGCTTGAGGCCCTTGTGGTAGCCCTCGTCCTCCGCCAGCAGCGCGGAGTTGTCGTACAACAGGCTGCTTGGGTGCGGTGGTCATCGAACCGGTCCTCGCTCTAGTCAGTTTCGGGGTGACGCAGGATCAATGGGGGTACCTCGGACATCCCACTGCTCCGGAGGTCCTGGCGTATCCCTGATGTCACGAAACGTCATGACGAAGCCGCACACGGCGACGACCGCCGCGATCGCGTAGCCGATGATCGAATACCAACCGAGATGAAGGTACGCGGTGACCGCGACGATGAACATCGCCAGGAACACCAGAGACATCCCGATCAATGGAATCTTCGCAAACAAATCAATGCGTGCCATGAGACCCACCTCGATAGACCGAATGACGGTAGTACCAGTGAACACCTTCCGGCGTTGTGGCGGTGGCGAAATGGAACTACGCGCTGCTCGGGTGGGCGGTGATCCAGTCGAGCAAGTGGTCTGCCACCGCGTAGGGCTTCGCCTCGAGCGTCGAGTGGCTGACGCCGTGCAGGGTTTTCGAAACGGTATTCGCCGGTGACGTAGCGACCGCACTGCTTAACACTCTGCTGCGCGATCGGGACGTCGCCGTCACCCCGGACGAACCCGTTGGACTGGGTCTTGCTACCGCGTACTCTCTACGCCCACAGGTCGCGCCAGCGCCCGGGGTGACGCCGGGTATGCCCCGCAACCGGTATGCCGCCAGGCCGCCGCTGTACGGCCTGGTGATGGTGTTCGTTAGCCATGGCCGTGGCGATCGTCGCCGTCACCGCCTACTTCCACCTCGGCTGGTGGTCGATCATCGGCTACGCAATCGCCGCGGTCATCGCGGTGGCGGGATTTGCCCTCGCATTCCGCGACTTGTCGTGACAGCGAGGCGCACTATGGGCGCATGAATGCAGGGCCGCAAACTCAAGTCGACGAGATCGCACCCGACATCTTCCGGATGTCCACCTGGGTTCCGGACATCACCGAGCATGGCTTCACCGTTCAACCAGTTCCTGCTCACCGGCGACGAGCCGTTTCTGTTCCACTGCGGGCAGCGGCAGCTGTTCTCATCGGTGTCGGCGGCCATCAATCGGGTCATTCCGCTGGAGAAGCTGCGCTGGATCTCGTTCGGCCACCTAGAGGCCGACGAGTGCGGAGCGATGAACCTCTTCCTGGACGCCGCACCAAACGCCGAGGTGATCCAGGGTCCGCTGGCCTGCATGCTGTCGCTGATCGACATGTGCGACCGCCCGCCGGTCGTGGCTACCGTCGAGCCAGGCGGCGTGCACGACATCGGCGGGCACCGGCTGCGGTTCATCCCGACTCCGCACGTGCCGCACAACTGGGAGGCCGGGCTGTGGTTCGACGAGACCACGTCGACACTGCTCGCCGGCGACCTGCTCACCCACACCGGCCAGTGCCCAGCGCTCACCGAATCCGACTGCGTGGCACCGGCATTGATGCCGAGGAGGTCTTCCACGCCACCGGGCTGACGACGAACCTCGGGCCGACGCTGGAGCAGCTCGCCGAGCTGCATCCGACTACGCTGGCGATCATGCACGGCTCGTCCTACTCCGGCGACGGCGCCGCGCAGCTGCGGGCGCTGGCCGACGGATACGCCGCGATGGCGGGCACTGGATGACGGCGCGATGGACCCTTGCCGTTGTTCTCGCGCTGGCCGCCGTGCTGACGGGCTGCCAAACCAGCACCCCGGGTACGCCCGTCACGAGTCCGAAATCGCCCACTGAGCCAAACTTTCCGACCAGCCGACCCACCAGGCCGACGGCCGCGCCGACGAAGACGCTCACGCCCGCGCCGACCAGCTCGCCGACGGCGGCTCGCCGGCGCGGAGGTGCTGCCGCCGGAGAACGGCTACGTGTTCATCGAGACGAAGTCGGGCAAGACCCGCTGCCAGCTCAACGACCGACGAGGTCGGCTGCGAGGCGCAGTTCACCAATTCACCGGTGATCGAACGGCATGCATGCCAACGGCGTGCGGCTGACCGCCGACGGTGAAGTCAGTTGGCTGGTCGGCAATTTGGGCGACATTCCCGCCGTCACGCTCGACTACCGGACGTACTCGGCGGTGGGCTGGACCATCGATGCAAGCGAGGACGGCACCCGGTTCACCAACGACCGCACCGGCCACGGCATGATCGTCGCCATCGACGGCGTGCAGGCGTTCTAAGGTCGAGCAATGACCGCAGCTCAGCGTGAACGCACTGCACTCGTCGAAACCATGCGCGACCGTCGGCCCCGACGCGCCCACGCTCTGCGGGACTGGACGACCCGCGACCTCGCCGCTCATCTGGTGGTGCGGGAGCGCAGGCTGGACGCCACCCCGGGCATCACGATTCCGTGCCTCGCCGGCTACACTGACCAAGGTCCAGCGTCAGGTCGCCAGATCCACCGACTGGGACGAGCTGCTGGACAAGATCGCCTCCGGGCCGCCGCTGCTATTCGCCGTTCAAACTTCTCGACCCGGTCGCGAACATGGGCGAGATGTTCATCCACCACGAGGACGTCCGCCGCGCCCAAACCGGTTGGGAACCAAGGCAGCTCGACGACGCGACGGTGAGGGCGCTGGGCCGGGGACTGCCGATCATGGCCCGGCTGACCTTGGCGAAGGCGCCCGCGCGAGTGACCGCTGCGCACGCCGGACGGCAAGACGCTGGCCACCGTCGGCCGGGGACCGGAGCTGACCGTGACCGGCGAGCCGCAGGAGCTGCTGCTGTTCATCTCCGGCCGCGACGCCGTGCGGCTGGGTTCGACGGTGACGCTGCGCTGGTCGACGCGGTGTGCGCATCTCGCCGCGGGCCTGCCCACGCCATGTCGGGCAAGATCAGGCTCGGCCTCGGAGCCGCGGCGCTTTTCGCGGCGACGGGACTGGCATTATCGCGGCACCACGATCGACGGCCGGCCCATCGTCAACCCCGTGCTGGCGACCGAACCGAGCCCTGCCTCGCCACCGCCGATCCAAACGCCGCCGCGGGACGACCCCGCCGTCCGGCTTCTCAGGAGCTGGACCCCGACGCTAAGGGATCCGTGTACATCGAGGCCGAGTCGGGCATGCGCTGCAAGATAACGCGAGACAACGTTCAGTGTGAGTCGCAGTTCGCGCACGCGCCGCTCATAGGCGCGCGGCGCGCCAACAACGTGTACGTCTCCGCCGACGGCGCGTGCGCTAGCTAGTCGGCAACCCCGCCCGTCATCCCTGCTGTCAAAGTGGACGAGCGGATCTACATCACACTGGGCTGGACAATCGTCGCGACTACGGAGGAAACCAGGCTCACCAACGACCACACCGGACACGGCATGTTGGTCAGCCTCGAGCGAGTCGAAGACGTTCCAGCAGCGCGCTCTAGGCTGGCGGTCGTGGATTTCCGCGTCTTCGTCGAACCCCAGCAAGGTGCCACCTACTCCGATCAGCTCGCGGTCGCCCGCGCCGCGGAGTCGCTGGGCTATCTCGGCGTTCTTTCGGTCCGACCACTACGCCGCGATGAGCGGCGACGGCGCTGCCCGGCCCGACCGACTCCTGGGTGACGCTGGCCGGCATCGCGCGCGAGACGTCGACGATCCGGCTCGGCACGATGGTCACCTCGGCCACCTTCCGCTACCCCGGCCCGCTGGCGATCTCGGTCGCCCAGGTCGACGAAATGAGCGGCGGCCGTGTCGAATTGGGCATCGGCGCGGGCTGGTTCGAGGCCGAGCACTCAGGCGTATGCGATCCCGTTCCCGCCGCTGGGCGAACGCTTCGACCGGCTGACCGAACAGCTGCACATCATCACCGGGCTGTGGACGACACCCGTCGGCGAGAAGTTCGACTACTCCGGGCACGCATTACACCGTTGCGGAATCCCCGGCGCTGCCCAAACCCGCGCAGTCACCGCACCCGCCGATCATCATCGGCGGCGCGGCGCCAAGCGCACACCCGCGCTGGCGGCGCAGTTCGCCGCCGAGTTCAACATCCCGTTCGCGCCGCTGGACATGGCCAAGACCCAGCTACGAGCGGGTCGCCGGAGCGCTGGCCGAGGCGGGACGGTCGCCGGACTCGCTGACGTATTCGGCGGCGTTCGTCGTGTGCGCGGGCGCGACGATGCGGAGATCGCGCGGCGCGCAGCCGCGATCGGCCGCGAGGTGGACGAGCTGCGCAGCAACTCCCCGACTGGTGGGAACGCCCGCCGAGATCGCGGACAAGCTCGGCCGCCTATATCGAGGTCGGCGTGCAGCGGGTTTACCTGCAGCTTCTCGATATGTCCGACCTCGACCACCTGGAGTTCTTCGCCACCGAGGTCGTGCCGCAATTCGGCTGACCCAGCGTCGTTGCCGCAAGCCGCGGCTACTATCACTGGCCATGGCCGGGCCAGGACCCCGACGACTCACGACGACGAGCAGTCGCCGTCGTCTGCGCCGTGGTACAACCGCACCCCGGCGGTCGATCGGGGCAAGCGTGGTCGGCCTCGCCGTGATCGGCATCCTCATCGCGCGCCGTGACGTTTGTGTCGCGCCAGTTCAACGAGCCCGAGCAGGCTCCCTGAACTTCGTCGAGCCGTCGTTTCTCGGCGACCGCCACCCGTATCGTCGTCGACGCCGACCACGACCGCGACGATCACCAGCACCAGCCCACCGGTCACCACCGACATCGACGGGCCGTCGTCCACCACCTTCGTCCTCCTCGGACACGTCGAGCAGCACGCGACACCGTCGACCTCGGACCGCGTGGACCAAGCCGTACCCGACCGCCGCGGCGACGAGTCAGCGCCGAGCACGACGCGCCGCGGGCCCGCGCACGAATGCGTGACACGCACGCTCTATCCGCAGCCCTGACCGCCTACTATCAGTGCCCGTGGCGCGCTACGGCCTCCTGACGTGACCCGCATTCATCCCGGAACGAGCCGATCGCCATCAACTATGTGGCGACGGCAGTCAGCAATACGTAACTGAACGAAGTAATACC
>ERZ1370068.9858-contig-8605_pt1 | contig 47255 bp, 58 predicted proteins | sample MGYA00561227_ERZ1370068 | MGnify/ENA primary metagenome ERZ1370068 (study PRJEB38410, sample SAMEA6850437) | metagenome | study: Metagenomic assessment of the ecological functions of the soil: analysis of the soil microbiota associated with the... | reverse complement strand
TTGTACTTCGTTCAGTTACGCATGCTAGGACATTGCAATCCGAAACTCAGCCGCGATCACCTTCCATCCAGTAGCGCGGGCCGGCGCCGCGGCCGCGCCGCCCGATCGCCGGGATTGGCGAATTGGCATGAGTCGAGCGACAGGCAGCCGCAGCCGATGCATTCGCTCAGGCCGGCCCGAAGGCGCTCGAGCTCGGCGATGCGTTCCTGTATGCGGGCTTTCCACCGGGTCAGCCTGCGCCCAGTCCGAACGCTCGGGAACGCGGTTCCGGGGCAGCCTCGCCAGTTCAGCGCCGATCTCCGCCAATGACAGCCCGACTCGCTGGGCGAACACGACAAATGCCACCCGCCGAGATCACCGCCCTCGGGTAGCGGCGATGGCCGAGATCGGTGCGCTCCGAGTGGATCAGGCCCGTGTTCTTCGTAGAAACGCAACGCCGACGTCGCGACGCCGCTGCGCTCCGCCACCTCTCCAATCGTCAAGACATCGCTCGCGAGCGACAGTCTGGCGCCAGATTTCTCTTGACTTCAAGTGCACTTGAAGATCGATGCTGACTGAAGGTCGGAGGTCGGACTCGAGGTGAACTGATGACTGAACGTCGTGTGGCGCTCGTCACGGGCGCCAGCCGCGGACTCGGCGAAGTCATCGCGCGCGTGTCTGGCGCAGACGCGGCTACGACCTCGTGATCGGCGCGCGGGATGCCGGCCCGCTCGCGTCGACGTCGCCGAGCGAATCGTCGGCGCGCGGAGCCCGCAGCGTCGTGCCGGTCGCGGGCGACGTGACCGACGCGTCAGTCCGCGGCCGGCTGGTGGACGCCGCACGCGAGCTCGGCGGACTGGACCTGCTCGTCAACAACGCGTCGGAGCTCGGCGGCATCGGGCCGCTGCTGGACTTCGACGTGCAGCGCTTCGGGCGCGTCTTCCCGGTCAACGTCGGCGCGCCGATGGCGCTGATTCAGCTGGCGGTTCCGCTGCTGGCCGAACGGCGCGGGTCTCATCGTGAACATCACGAGCGACGCGGCGCACGGCGCGTATCCCGGCTGGGGACCGTACGGCGCCAGCAAGGCGGCGCTGGAGCTGCTGACGCGGACGCTGGCGACGGAACTGCGCGACGCGGGCGTGTCGGCCGTCCTCGTCGATCCCGGCGACATGCGGACGCGCATGCACCAGGAAGCGTTTCCGCAGCGAGGACATCTCCGATCGCCCGCTGCCGGACGTGACCGTGCCGTTCTGGAACTGGCTGTTCGATCAGAATCCGGAAGCCGTCCGCGGCGAGCGGTTCGCGGCGCAACGGGAGGACGCGCCGATGGCTGCAGCAGGCGTAAGCGGACTTCACGCTGCCGGCGAACCTCGAGGCCGCCGAGCCGCCGGAAGCGCGCGGCCTCAGGCGCGACGAGGTGCGGCTGCTCGTGTCCGACATCGAGACGGATTCGATCGAGCACGCGCGCTTCCGCGATCTGCCGCGGTGGCTCTCGCGCCGGCGACCTGCTCGTCGTGAACACCAGCGGCACGCTGAACGCCGCGCTGCCGGCGACGACCGAAGCCGGAGAGCCGTTCGAGCTTCACCTGTCGACACGACTGCCCGGCGGGTTCTGGACGGTCGAAGTGCGGCAGCCTAGGCGCGGACGGCGTCGCTGCCCTACCGTCACGCGCGGTGCGCGGCACGACGTTCCGGCTGCCAGCCGGCGGCGGGCCACGCTGCTCGCGCCCGTATCCGCTGGTCGATTCGCTCGAATCGCCATCTCGCCTGTGGATCGCGGCGCTCGAACTTCCCCGATGCCGTGCCGGCGTATCTCGACCGCTACGGCTTTCCGATTCGATACCGCTACGTCGAAATCGCCCTGGCCGAGCGCGATGTATCAGACCGTGTTCGCGACCGAGCCCGGCAGCGCCGAAATGCCGTCGGCTGGCCGTCCGTTCACGCCGGAGCTGGTCACCCGGCTCGTGTCATCGCGGCGATCCAGATCGCGCCGCTCCTGCTGCACACCGGCGTCGCCAGCCTCGAGAGTCACGAACCGCCGTACGAGGAGTTCTACCGCGTGCCGCGCGACACCGCGGAGCGCGTCAACGCGGCCAGACGCGCCGGCCATCGCGTCGTCGCGGTAGGAACGACCGTTGTCCGCGCGCTCGAGACCGTCACCGACGAGACCGGGCACTGTCTCCCGGGCGAGGGCTGGACCAGCCTCGTCGATCACGCCGGACCGGCCGATCGGATCGGTCGGTGCCCTGATCATCTGGATTGCACGAACCGCACGCGCACCACCATCTGTACAATGCTCGAGCGCGTCATCGCCGCCGCGGCGCATCGGGGAGATGAAGCCGCCGGCGTCTGCCCTGCGTGCCACCTGCAGCGTGCTTATGCCGAGGCACGGCAGGCTCGGTTATCTCTGGCACGAGTTCGGTGATTCACATCCTGATCATTGGGGGCGATCCGCCTTCCCGGGCAGGTCGGACGCTAGCGTTTTCACACCTGTGTGCTGGAATGAGATACGCTGCCAGGATATGTTTCAGTCGAGATTCAGCCTCAAGCGCCGGGCCGCTCCGGTTGGCAGTTCCTGGTGTTGCTGACGACGCTGGCCGCTGGCTTCAGCACGGCGCTGTCGGAAAGCGCCGGCGACTCCGGCCCAACTGTCTCGGCCGACACATGGGCCGTTGTCGGATGGCACGTCAAATCACGCGCGCGGACGCTCGACCAGGCCTATCGGCGGATGCGAGACGCGTCACTAGAACGCTCTCGGACGAGGAGATCCTGACCGCCAAGCTGAAGCCTCCTGCAACGACCTCATTCTCCAGGACATTCTGCTCGCGAAGGCACGCACGCTGAAACTCGACGCTGGGCCAGGGCGATCTGGACACCGCCTACGCCGACGCGAGGAAGAACATGGCCGACGAAGCCTTTCAGCAGGAGCTGACGCGACGCGCAGCCTGACGCCCGCCGACATGCGTGAAGGGCTCCGCCGCGAATTGCTGACACAGAAGCTCATCGCGCAGGAAGTCGGGTCGAAGATCGCCGTCACGGATCGGGAAGTCACCGACCACCTTCAACGCCAATCGCGCGCAGTTCAACATGGCGGAAGAGTCGTACCACCTCGCGCAGATCGTCGTGACGCCCGGGCGCGACGCACAGAGTGGCTCAACTCGACCGGAGACGATGCGAAGACGCCGCAGGAGGCGAGCGCCAAGGTCAGATGCTGATGGAGCGGCTCAAGGCCGAGCGCATCGTTCCGGGATCTTGCGGTGGGCTTTTCAGAGGATCCTGAGTCGGCTCAGCGTGGCGGCGATCTGGGCCTCGTGCCGGTGTCGAGCTCAGGCGAGGCGCCGCCGCCACTGCGCGATGCGGTGCTGAACAGGGCGCCGGGCTCCGTGAACGTGGCGACCGTTGGCGGAGCCACACGCTCGTGCTGGTCGCGGCGCACGAGCGAGCCGGACGTGCAGCGCGATCTGACGACGCCGGAGTGCGCGAGCGCATCACCGAAACATTGAAGGCGCGCAAAGACCAGCTTCTACGTGCGGCCTACATCACGGCTGCTCGCAACGACACGGTGCGTCGGTCAACTACCTGGCGCGCCGCCTGGTCGAGACCAAAGGCGCCATGCCGAGCCTCCTCCCTGCCGCGCCAAGCGCACGTTAGCTGGCGGCAGCGACGGGTGTTTCATCAGCTCGGCTCTGCGGGACCGCGCGCGGTACGGTTGATTTGGCGAATAGCGCCGAGATGATAGGCCAGGTGGGCGATGCTGCCGACGATGCCGTTCAGCTCGACCGCGCTGACGTCGCGCGCGTGCGCGCACTGCGCCGAGCCAGCGATGCGCCTCGTTGCCAAGCGCGGACCTGAGTTCCTGCCATTCGGAGTCGGACACCGACGTCTTCCGCCAGCTCGCGCTCCAATCCGCTGATCCGAACGGGTTTTCGCCGGCGCTCCAGCGGTTCATCAGCGAAAAGCCATAACGCAGATGATCGACGTGCGCGGCGCACCGATGCGCCGCCCGGAACGGCGGCTGACGCGTCGCGCGCGCCGTGAGCGTGTCGAGCGATCGAAGCGAGTCCCAGGTCGCGCCTGATTGAGCATGGAACGCCGCCTCCCCGGAGGACCATCCACCAGTTCGCCCAGCAGAGCCGCAAGTGTTTCAGTCAATTCTGCGTGTATTCATGGTGTTCCACCAAAGCCGGCAACGACCTCCCGACCCCGGTTTTGCGCTGGACAACCGGTATCCAGATCGTAACCCCCTTCACCCTCCGTCAGCGGGTTGAACGTCGCGTGATGTCGCTCGAAGCCCGGTTGTTCCGGTGTCGTTCCAGCTTTCATTTTCCGGCAGCACCCGGTTCCAGATCGCATCGTAGGTGCTCTTGATCGTCATCACGTGACTGGTGTGCGGGGAACGTCGCAACTGAGTGTTAGGACGCAATCGCCTGAGCGTGTCCTTTGCCGTTTGCACAAGCGTGAACTGGCGCCTTTGCGGGCTGCCTTGGTCTGCGCAGTCGCCGGGGGTTGGGGCGGCGCACCAAGGAATGCGGCAGCCAGAAGAGCCGCCGCGATCTTCACGCTATTGCTGCTGGTCATGAGGAGCCTCCTGCTGGGCGTGGGGCCTTGCGCACAAAAAGATGGCGGAAGCGGGGGTCAGCCTGGCGCGTAGTTGGACGGTAGGGCGGCGACGATCCCACGCCATCGGGCCATACCCGAAATGAGCCAGTTCCAAACACCTCAACCCGCTCAGGGTTAGCCCGGATAGATCACCGAACCGATCAATCCCGGAGAAGAGCGAGGCAGAAAATTACGTCGCTCGCCTTTCGCGAGGCAGAGGAGCAGCCGGCCAAGCCGAGGCCGAAGGCGCCGGCCATCACCGACCGCGATATCCCGTTCTAGGTAGATGGCTGGCAGGGACCTGATGATTGTCGCAAGCCAGCGGGATGCTCGAGCGTGTCAAGGGCGTGGGGCTAAGCCTTTTGGTTCCGGTTTCTGAGGTAGATGAGACGCCCTGTCCTATGGTGGTTGACGGTGAGAGTTTGGTGGGAGTCGAACGCGGGCGCGCGGTGGTTTTAGGTTGAACGAGATCTGTTGCCAAAGCCGACTACAATCTGCCTCGCCAGCATATCCCATTCCTCCACCCGCAAACTTCAAAGCCAGCTGCCGTTGATTATCCGCGTGTCACCGTGATCGGCCGACTTCTACGACAACAGCCGGGCATGCGCGCCCGCGCGATCCCTCCAGCTCAGCTTAATCTGGAAAGAACTGACAGCAGCGCTGCTCGGGAGTGAGGCCCCGCCGCGGCGGATGAACAACAGTCCGCCTCACCCGAATCGTGGGATCCAGGTCCAACTAGCGCAGGCACTCCGATCTCCTGCATGTCGTGCATGCGTGCCTCGATCCTTCCTCTTAGCTCTCTAAGTTCCGAATAGTTGAACACTTCGATGTCAAGTTCCGTCACATTCATCTTACGCTCCTGTTCCGCGCATATTGCCTCACGCCCGGTCGGCCGGCCCCTCGTGGCGATTGCGCTCAACCACACCATCGTGCCGGCCCGCGACAGGGGAGTTCGGCCGCGCGGCGGATTCGCGAAACTTTTCGGCCTCGCCTACCGACGACCGGGGTCGCAATCGGAAGATTGCTCCAATACGAGGGTTGATATCCGTCGTCGGATAGCTATCGACGCCGCTCGACAAAATAGACTTCGGCCTCAACCGCATTGCTCGTCCGCGGGACGGTCCGGCATCTTCCCCTGACAGTTCATCGGCAATGATCGCGCCCGAGGCGCCTGCGCCCACGACAATGTAGTCGTAAGCGCCCTCAAGCTTTGCTTGGCTGGCCGTCTGAGTGTCGCCGGCGGCGAACAGCTTGATCGACCGTCGCGGCCGAAAGAGTGGCAGCAAGTGCCGCTAGCGCCAGCGATGCTCAGGAAGCCGCGCCTGCTGAGCTGCCCACTCGCCACCTGGTCCAAAGGGTCTGCATCTGTTCACTTGCATTGGTCATGTTGGTTTCTCACACCTGGCGGCAGAGCCTGATGGACACGCAGGTCAATTCGGGGAATGGCGGTGACCACTGTGCTTGACGTCAACGTGTGCGCCGGCTGCCGCCCTCCCTCAGCAACCGCATTCGCCATTGCTTCGATATGGCCGTAGGAAGAGTAGTAGAGAACCAGAACCTTCGACATGATCGTTCTCCTCGATGGTTTTGTGTTTGGCGCGCCGCCCTGCTCTACGGCGCGTCGACCATTACGACCTCTGAATCCTCGATTGCCGTGATCCTGACGACAGCGACATCTTTGATGGCGGCGCCGTCGCGCGCATCGATCCTCAGGCCGTTGACCTCGACCGCGCCCGAGGCAGGCACCAGGTAGCCATGACGTCGTTCTCCGAGCGCATATTCGACGGTTTCGCCCGCCTTCAGCGTGGCGCCCAGCACGCGGGCGCGGGCGCGAATGGGCAGCGCGTCCTTGTCGTCGTCGAAGCCGCTCGCGAGCGTCACGAAGCGCCCAGAACGATCCGCCTTTGGGAACGGTTGCGACCCCCATGCGCGGCGACGCCGCCCTTGGAGCTAGGACTGATCCAGATCTGGAAAATGCGCGTCGGCTGCTGTTCCAGATTGTACTCGGCGTGGCGGATACCTCCGCCGGCACTCATCACCTGGACGTCTCCGGCTTCGGTGCGGCCTTCGTTGCCGAGAGCTGTCCTTGTGTGTCACCGCGCCCTCACGAACGTAGGTGATGATTTCCATGTTGGCATGGGCGTGGGGCGGAAAAGCCCGTGTTGGGAGCGAACTCGTCGTCGTTCCAGATGCGCAAGCGTAGCCCCAACCCATTCGGCGCGGCGTCCGCGCTCTGCCCGAACGAGAAGTGATGCTTGGCCTTGAGCCAGCCGATATCTTCGCCGGATAGATCATCGAAGGGCCTGCGTTCAATCATCCGTTCACTCCTGCCCCAGCTTCGCGTTCGCAACGACGCCGGCCTCCTCATCGAGGTGGCGTCCAAGCTCTAGAAGCGTGCGGCGCAGCCAGATCTTGATCGTGGCGACGGGGCGGCCAGTCGCTCTTGCGATCTCCTCGCGAGTCAGTCCGAGGCAATACGCACGCACGACGAGCGCGCGCCTTTCCGGGTCCAAGCGTTCAAGACAGGCCCGCAATCTTCGCGCATCTTCTGTTGCCTCATAGGTGGTGCATCGGGTGCAGTCGCTTGGAAGCGCGAGCAGCGCGGCATCGTCCTCAGTCGGTCGTGAGGCGGCGCGCCTTGTCTCGTCCAGCGCACAATTTCGGGCAATTGTCGCCATCCACGTCATCGGGGAGCTGCGCAGTGGGTTGAACTGCCCCGCATGTTGCCAGATGCGGAGGTAAGTCTCTTGGAGGAGATCATCCGCGAGGTCGCGCCGGCGAACGATGCGCAGCACGATGGCGTAAAGCTTTGGAGAGGTGGCTTCGTAGAGCCGTGTGAATGCCGCTCTGTCCCCACGCGAGACCTCGCCCAGCATCGAAGAGAGCTGTTGACGACCGAGCATCCCGCCGGGCGTGGGCATTCTGCGCATCTCGTGTGTTAGGTACCACGAGGAAGGGCTCGGAATGCGGCGCGCAGTTCCTCGACGAATACGGCGGGCTGCTCAAAGGCCGCGAAATGTCCGCCGCGGGCGGCTTCGTTCCAATAGAAGAGTCGCGAATAGACCCGCTCGCCCCACAATCGCGGCGGTCGAAACAATTCGCCGGGGAAAATGCTCACGGCGACGGGCAGATCGAGCCGCTGCGTCGACAAATCGGTCGCGAAACTCTCATAGTAGAGGCGCGCGGAGGACGCGGCCGTGTTGGTGAGCCAATAGAGCGAGATGTTGTCGAGCATCTCGTCGCGCGAGATTTCCCGCTCCGGTTCGTAGTTGCTGTCGGTCCACTCGCCGAGCTTTTCGTAGATCCACGCCGCCTGGCCGGCGGGCGAGTCCGCCAGCGCGTAACCGATGGTCTGAGGCCGGGTGGATTGTATCTTGGCGTAGCCCGATTTTTGCTCATTAAACGCGACCAATTGAGCGATGGTCGCCTTCTCCGCCTGGTTCGGTTCGCCCTCGACCGGAGGTGGAAACAGTATCGGCAGATTGAGATGGATCGCCGCGAGCCCTTCTACGTGCTGTTTGGCCATCCACGTCGTGACGCCCGCGCCCCAGTCGCCGCCCTGCGCGAGATAGTCGGTGTAGCCCAAGCGCCGCATCAGCACCGACCATGCCCGCGCGATTCGCGGCAAGCCCCAGCCGCTCTCGGTCGGTTTGTCGGAAAAGCCAAAGCCCGGAAGCGAGGGAAGAACGACATGGAAGGCGTCTTCGGGCTGACCGCCGTGTTTGGTCGGGTTAGTCAGCGGATCGATGACATTGAGAAATTCGACGATGCTGCCCGGCCAGCCGTGGGTCAGGATGATCGGGCGCGCATGCTCGTGGGGTGAACGAACGTGCAGGAAGTGAATGCCCAGACCGTCGATCTCGGTTCGGAATTGCGGATAGGCGTTCAAACGTCGCTCGAGACGGCGCCAATCATAGGCGGTACGCCAGTACGCGACCAACGCCTGTATCGTGGCGAGGGAACGCCCTGCCGCCAATCATCGGTGGTCTGGCGTTCCGGCCAGCGCGTGGCCTGCAAGCGGCGGCGGGCGTCGCTGATCGCTGCACTCGACGTCACCACGCGGAACGGCGTGACAGCTTCCGTGACGCGCGGCAATGGCGCCGGGCTCGGCTGTGCGGCTACGTCGCTTCCAATCGCCACGGCCGTCCCGGCCAAAGCGCTGCGCGCGATCCCCGCGAGAATATCGCGCCGCGATCCGTCAGCGGGGGCCCTATTGGCGCTGGCGCGTGGGTCACTGTTCATGCGCATTTTCCTCTGTCAGGTTCATGGAGTGCGGCTGCTTGCGGAGCGCTCACGTTCGGGTCGGCATTGACGTCGCAAGCGATGAAGTGACTGACCACAGGAGGTTGCCTCGAGCGGCGAGTTAGAGTTTCGCCGGCACCTCATCAAGGAACGTCAGCATCAGCGAGATGCGACCATCTCGCACCAGAGCCACATCGACGCCTTTGATAGGTTCCTGGCCCGGTCGCCCGTAGCTCCAAGCCAAGCGCCCGCTTTCGTGGAGTAGATCGACAGGCCGAAGCTCACTGAAAACGTAGTGCGGGAAGCGCTGATGCAATGCCGCGACTGCGCGATCGAGTTCATCGCGCCCGTGGCTCTTGCCGTCTATGATCGATGAATACGCAATCTTCGGTCCACAGTTCGGCGATCGCCTCTCGTCGTTTCTTGGCGTCTCGCTCTCCGAACACCTCATGGAGATTGCGTTTGAGGAGTGTCTCTATCGCATCAGGCATGGCTCTCTCGCATACTTTCGCTGAACGATTGCCTTAATCCTGCACCCACCAGCCGCCGGTGCGGCGCAAGAAGTAGGCAGAAATCTCAGATGACGCGGACGATCATCCCCTCCGTGACTTGAACGCGTTGCGCATCTCCCCGGCGAATAGCTTCGGTTGTTCGAAAGCGGCAAAGTGCCCGCCCTTATCAAGCTCGTTCCAGTAGAAGAGGTTCGGCCAGAGGGCCTCAGCCCATTCCTTTGGGGGACAAAAAATCTCCCGCGGGAAGATTGATGCAGCCATCGGCAGCTCGATGCGCCCAGCTGAGAAGCTTGCACGACCACTCTGGGTGTTTTCCCAGTATATCCGAGCAGACGACGCGGCAGTATTTGTGAACCAATATAGACTGATATCGTCAAGCATTGCATCAATTGAGAGCGCGTCTTCCGGGTTGCCGCGATTGTCAGTCCACGCCTGAAACTTCTCGTAAATCCACAGCGCTTGGCCAGCAGCAGAGTCGGCGAGGGCGTAGCCGATTGTTTGAGGTCGCGTCGCATGCTCGCGGAAGTACCCGCTTTGCTCTCCTTGAAACCAAGCTGCGCGCTCGAACGCGCGCTTCTCCGCCGGTGTCGGGTTCTCGGGCAGCTTCGGCGGAAATACGAAGGGCCAGTTAACATGAGCTGCGATCAAGCCGGGCGGGCGAAGACGGGCGAGCGCGTGCGTAACGCCGGAACCCCAGTCGCCTCCCTGCGCCACCCAACGTTCATAGCCAAGACGCTGCATCAACGTCACCCACGCTTTTGCAATGCGCTCCACGTCCCAGCCGGTTTCGGAAGGCTTATCTGAAAACGCAAAACCTGGAAGCGAAGGAATGACGACATGGAATGCATCGTCAGCGTTCCCACCAAACCGCGTTGGTTCGGTGAGCGGGCCAATAACTTCCATGAACTCCACGAACGAGCCAGGCCACCCGTGCGTAAAAACGATGGGCATGGCGTTGGCATGCGAGGACCGTGCGTGGATGAAGTGAATACCAAGCCCGTCGATTCGTGTGCGGAAATGCGGAAACGAGTTTGCACGCGCTTCGAAGCGCCGCCAGTCATACCGATCCCGCCAGTACTCGATGAGTGCTCGCGCCTTATCGAGAGGCACACCCTGCGTCCAGTCACCGACTGTCTCGCGCTCGGGGTACCGCGTGGAAGCAAGACGATGCCTGAGGTCGTCAATGGCCGTTTGGGGTAGCGATATCGTGAATGGTGAGACGCGCTTCCGTTGCGGGCGGGACATTGATCGACGTTGCCTGAGCGTGCGCGGCCGGCGCCCCGGTGACCGCTGCCGAGGCGACGCCGGCTGCTCAACGGGAACAACTCACGTCGGGATGGCCCGTTTAAGCCAGAACTTCCGGATCTCTTGTGCATTGGTCTCTGCGCTTCTCGAGGAAGGGAACACACCTGCCATGCTGCGGTGTTACTGCTTGAAGCTCCCAAGAGTTGAGTCTCCCAGGCGAATGCGACGCCGCTTCCACCACCGTGCTCGGCCACGATCTTGATCGTATCTGCAAGCGTTGACTCGCGTGCCCAATCGCGCTGCCATTCGCCGCTGAGGGCGATCCACGTGATAGGAACGGCGCCTGCCTGCACCATTCGCCGGACCGCCATGTCGTGAGCTTCCGCGGATACACCACCTGAAGCGTCGGTAACGATATAACACGTCGTAGCCCTCACCGAGGGCGTGAATGGTCGGCATCGCCAAGCACATCTCGGTCCAAAGCGCGGCCAGGATCAGCTTCCTGCGGCCGGTTGCTTCGACGAGGTCCACAATCCGCTTGTCTTGCCACGCGTTGATGTACGTCCGATCGACGGGCTTCTGATCCGGAAATACGTCTTGAAGACCCTTGATGATTTTTCCTCCGCGAGCTTCGAGCACCGTGGTCAGAATGACCGGAACCTTGAAGGCTTTGGCGAACTTGGCGAGTCCAATCACGTTGTTGACGATCATCGTCGGCTCGTGACTGTGAAGGTTTGCGAACTGAAACGGTTGGTGATCGATCAGGACAACGACGCATTCCTCCGGGGTCAGTAAGGCCGAAAGCCCCGTCAACTGTGATTTCGCAGACCGCCGTTCAGGGACGGTTGCTTGTGCCGGTATGGGCGCCTTCTTCCCGCGCGAGGGATCACCTTGTGCAACCACCAGGCTTGAGGTGGCAGGGACTGCGATTGCGCCAGCGGCGAGTCCCAGAAATTGACGACGTTGATTTGACATAGACGCGCTCCTCAACAACTGACGAAGGCTCCTTCATGCGAGATCGCGTTCACTGAAGGAGGCCAAGTGCCGGCGGTGCTCGAGACCGCCAACTGCGGGAACGAGATGGGCGCTGCGGCGCCAGCACGAACGCGGTCGGGCCCAGGTGCCTGCTGTGCGCCTCGTGGCCGCCAATTTGACGCCCGCACAAGACAGATATCTATGCAATGATTCCCTGGACCAGACCGAAAAATGGAATACATATTTGTCGTGAATAGAATAATCGAGGCTTCCGCATGACTCCCGGTTCCAGACCTCAACAACCTCTATTTCTTCGCCAAAGTCGTCGATTTCGGCTCCTATTCGGCAGCGGCAAAGCACTGGGCTTGCAAACCTCGAAGCTTAGCCGCCGCATCGTCCGCGCTCGAGACGGAGCTCGGAGTACGCCTCATCAACCGCACGACGCGGCGTCTCTCGCTCACCGAAGCAGGGCAAGACGTTCCATCGCCATTGCTTGGCGCTTCTGGATGAAGCGCAGGCGGCGAAAGACGCCATGAGCCAGATTCTTGCCTCGCCACAGGGGCTCGTGCGCATCTCTTGTCCCACCGGTCTGCTGCGAGGTGGCGTCACGGATATCCTCACTCGCTTCCTCGCTAAGCATCCCCAAGTGCGTATCGCGCTGGACGCCACCAATCGGCACGTTGATGTCGTCGAAGAAGGCCTCGACATCGCCATGCGCGTACGCAAGCCACCGCTGGAGGATCCCGATCTCGCCATGCGCAAGTTCGGTCCTGACGAGATGATTCTCGTCGCTAGTCCCGGACTGATTGCCGCGTACGGCGAACCGCAAGCGCTCGAAGATCTTGCACAAATGCCGACGCTTTCGATGACGGGCGCCGACGGGCGGTCCACCTGGCGCTTCGTCGGTATGGACGGCGAGCCTGCCGAACTGTCCCACTCGCCGCGTCTCAGCACAGACGATCTCTCGACGCTGCGGCATGCGGCGCTGCAAGGGATTGGCGCAGCCCTTGTGCCGCACCTGCTCGTTGCGAACGATCTGGAGGGGGCGCGCTCATTCGACTGCTGCCGTCGCTAAAGGCGCACGTCGGAGTCGTGCACGCTGTTTTCCCGTCGCGGCGCGGAATGGTTCCCGCGGTGCGGGTGCTCCTCGACTTCCTCTCGGAGACTGTCCGCCTACTCCCGAGCTAGCTCGCATGTATGTCTGCGCCGTCGCCGGGCACATTTCAGGAGACGATCGAACCTGGCTACCGAACTGCGGCCTCTCCCGCCCGAAGTTTATCGGGGTAGACCACGTGTTCTGCTCGCAAGCACAACCGCACCCGACAATCACATGCACCGCCCAGCCGACAGCCTGAGGACGTTTTCCTTCAACCGCCGGCCTCCCTACGGGCGCTCTAAAAAAGCATCTAACTAATTGATATTATTGAATTATTTTATGGGTTTGGGAAACGTGAATCGTGCCCCACCTCCCACACCAATAGCGAGACCACACACATAACCGACCAGACCAGCTAGTGCTCCAGCGCGCCTCCCGGTCAAGAATATGTCCGCTATCTGAGGAGCTTCTGTCGCGTTGCGCTCAGAGCGAGGCCTTCTCAGTTTGACCAGACAAAGACGATCCTGGGAATGTGGGATCAATCGCGCCGAGATCTATTCGGCTCATGCGTAGGACACCTTCTGGGTCAGGGCTTTTGATGGCCTCGGGTCCGTAACTGCCTTGCCGGAAGTCAGATTTTCCACTCTCTCTAGAAACAGCTTCAGAATCTGTGACGTGTTTGCCCTGTTGTACCCGACAACGAGATCAACCGTCGGAACGTCTCCTTTGATTGGCCGGCTCGTGACGAATGACGGAAGATAGTTCTTTGCGTACGCGGGCATCAGGGCCACTGCGCGTGCGGATGAGATGATAGAGAAGGTGTGAGCGAAATTGTGAGCTTCGTGGTCAGCGCGAGTATCCAACCCAGCACGCTTTAAGCTGTCTTCGACTATCTTACGAAGGGTCGGAGCGGTTGTCGCAGGCTTGATGAATGGCTCATTCTTGATCTCTGGCAGCCGGATGCTCTTGCGCGCGGCCAGACGGTGGCCCTTGGAGAAGACTACGATGAGCGGTTCCGCGTGCAAACGTTTGTAGACCAGACTGCCTGCATGCGGTTCCGGTCGCATGAACGCTGCATCGAGCCTGCCCTTCATCAAAGCATCGGCCAGCCTAGGTGAATAGTCGCTTGAGAGCCTGACTTCAATTTGGGGAAGCTCGTCGCTAAGGGTGCGCATGGCGTCGGGTAGCAAATACCCGGAGAGAGAGTCCAACTGCCAAGCTTGGCTTGGCAGCCTGAGCGGCGCGACGCGCCACTTCCTTCCCCGCTTCGGCTTGCGTCACGACGAGCCGGGCATGGTCGAGAAAAGCTTTACCGGCAGCAGTCAATTCGACGCCTTGTACGCTGCGCGTCATCAACTTGGTGCCGATCTCGTCCTCAAGTGCACGGATCTGCCGACCAAGCGAAGGTTGCGTCGTGTGGAGTCGTTTTTCAGCAGCCAATGTGAGGCTGCCTTCCTCCGCGACGGCGATGAAATAGCGAAGGTGCCGGAGCTCCATAACGCCTCCATGCCTCCAGGGCATGGGCACAAGCCTACAAAGTCTTTTACGCGAGCGCCAGACGAGGCTCACGTTGGTACTGGGAGGCGAGCGAAGCCCATCGTCCCCAACCCGGTCAGGCGACGCCAGCCAAAATGAACGACGTGACGAACAGGATCGCCATCGACAAGCAATTGCCGGGGCATTGGCGCGTGACGCTCAATCATCCGCCGATCAACACAATCGACGATCAGATGTACGATGAGGTCTTCGACCTTGTCGAATCGATCGAAGCCGAGCCGTCGCTGAAGGTCGTGACCTTCGAGAGTGCGAATCCGGATTCTTCCTCGCCCATTACGGCGTGGCCGAATCGACCAGCCGCTTCTGGCAAGCCGCGCTGGATTGAAGCGGCGACCAGGCTCGCCCGGAGCAATGTCCTCAGCATTGCGGTCGTTCGCGGCAGGGCGCGCGGCGGTGGCAGCGAGTTCGCCCTGGCCTGCGACATCCGCTTCGCCAGCCGCGAGAAGGCCATTTTTGGTCAGCCGGAGGTCGGATGCGGGCTCATTCCGGGCGGGGGCGCGCTCGAACGTCTGCCGCTCCTGGTCGGGCGCGCCAGGGCGATCGAGATCGTGCTCGGCTCGAGACGATTTCAATGCCGAGACGGCTGAGACGATATGGCTGGATCAATCGTGCAATACCGGACGCGGAACTGGACAGCTTCGTGGCCAATTTCGTACGCCGCGTGCTGTCGTTCGACGGTCAGGCCCTGACCACCGCCAAGTCCGTCCTCAATCAGACCGGCCTGCCTCGACCCGGCCCAGCTTCAATCGACCCAGAGCGACGTTCGGCGCGACCCTCACTTGGCCTGGCGCACTCAAGCGGATGGGCAGGGCCCGCGAACGCGGACTCGGGACCGCGAGCGAGTTCGAGCTCGACCTCGGTTGTCAGGTCACGAACCTGTAGGTGATCCATGACGAAGCATGTGCTAGTCGCCCTCGTGACGCTGCTGTTGACGCTTGCGCCAAGAGCGTGGGCGCAAAATATCACAGAGGCGCAAGCCCGCGCCATCATCGCACCCTGGTACAGCCTCTTCAACGTGGCTAGCCGAGGCGACGTCAAATCGATCCAAGAGCAAGTTCTCACACCCGACTACGAGTCGTGCGCCGGATATCTTCCGGGTGAATGTTGGGGCCGCGAAACGTCGATCAAGGTGGTCGGCAACTTTTCAAACTCCATTCCCGACATGAAGTTCGACATCAAGGAAGTGCTCGTCGTCAGCGACCGCGTGATCGTCAGGGGCGAGGTCACCGGCACGCCCGCTGGCGAGCTGTTTGGCGTGCCCCACACCGGCAAGAGCTTCCGCATGATGGCCATCGACATCCAGACCATCAGAGACGGGAAGATAGCAAAGACATACCACATGGAGAACTGGCTCAGTGCGCTGGGTCAGCTCCGCGCCAGGTGATGTGCAGCGTCTTGCACGAAGGAGCGAAATCTAGTCGCAGACCAAGAAAGGAGTCCGCCATGTCCACGAAAACCAAACCGAGCATCGTGTTCGCTCCACGGATTGTGGGCCGACGGCTCATGTTTCAGCAAGCTGATCCCCACGCTGCAGGCGGAGGGGCACGACGTGATAGCCGCCCAACACAGCCTTGACACACTCGAGGGCGACGTTGCAGCGGTAACTCGTGCACTGGGACGTGTCAGCAGCCCGGCCATCCTCGTCGGCCACTCGTACGGCGGCACCGTAATCACAGCGGCGGGAACCGACGATCGCGTCGCCGGCCTGGTCTACATCGCTGCACTCGCCCCGGACGCCGGCGAGACGTCGCAGAGCCAGCAGAAGAAGTTTCCCGTCACGGACGTCTTCTCCCACATCGAGCTCGCCGACGGGCGGATCTGGCTCCGCCCCGAAGGCATCGCGTGCTTCGCGGGAGACCTGCCCGAGGCGGAGCAGAGGGTCGTTTGGGCGACCCAGGGCGTACCGGTCGCAAATCTCTTCGACCAGAAGATGGAAGGTACAGCCTGGAGGTCGAAGCCGAGCTGGTACATCGTGGCCAAGAACGACCGCACCGTCCATCCCGAGCTGCAGCGCTTCGTCGCGAAGCGGATGGGCGCGACTACCACCGAGGTCGACAGCAGCCACGTCCCAATGCTCTCCAACCCGGGCCTCGTGATCGAAGTGATCCGCAAAGCTGCACACGCTATCCAAAAAGCCAAAGCATCGTGAACCTTCACTTGCGCGTATGTATTCCTATATGAAGAGCAGAACATCACCTTCGCCGTCGCGCTCCGTCGTGGTCGGATAAGGAGCGTGAAGCATGACTGACTCAGCGGCGCACGTGCGGGTCATCGAGGAAACGTCTGCGTACTGGAGGGTTCTGTTCGATTATCCGCCTTTCAACATTGTCGACGCCACCATATTCGAAGGCCTCCAGGATCTGCTCGCTCGAATGGACGCCAGCCCGAGCCTGCGTGTCGTAGTATTCGAGAGCGCGAATCCTGAGTTCTACCTTGCCCACTTTGATTTGACCGGCAAGACGGGGAACATCACCACAGCTGTCGGGCCTTCCGGCCTCCCGATCCTGATCGATACGTTCGTCCGTCTCACCAAGTCCCCGGTGGTCAGCATCGCGAAGATCCGAGGCTGCGTCCGGGGCGTGAGCAGCGAGTTCGTCCTCGCCTGCGACATGCGCTTCGCGTCGCGCGAGAATACGCGACTGGGCCAACCCGAAGTCGGGGTGGGAGTGCATCCCGGCGGCGGCGGTACGGAACGCCTCCCACATCTGGTCGGCCGCGGTCGCGCGCTCGAAATCGTTCTCGGCGCGAACGACTTCGACGGCGACACCGCGGAGCGATACGGATACGTCAACCGGGCACTTCCGGACGCGGAGCTGGACGGCTTCGTCGACGTGCTCGCGCGCCGGATCGCCTCCTTCGATCGGCGTGCCATTGCGGCGGCGAAGAATCTCGTCAACCAGGTCTCGTTGCCATCCGCCGACCGGCTCCTCGACGCCCTCAACTCCTTTCAGACCGCGCTGACGTGGCCTGAAACGCAGCAGCGAATCCAAGCTCTGTTAGAGCGCGGACTCCAACGGGACCGCGACTTCGAAAATCGGTGGCCCGCGCTGCTCGGCAAGCTCCTCGAGACGTAGTCACGATGTGGCGAGGGGGTAACAGGGTGCGGATCTGGGAGCCCAAGTCCCGCGCCGAGCTCGCCCGGCGACGAGCTGCATATCGAGTGCGAAATACTCGACGTGCGGCCGTCGAAATCGCGGACAGATCAAGGCTTTATCAAAGTGCGCACGACCACCTTCAACCAAAACAACGAGGCCGTTCAGATTCAGGTCGGCAATCTCCTTGTTCCGCGGAGGGCCAAGTGAGGCGGCGCTCCATCAACGGCTCGTTCGGGCGCTGATTAGATGCGTCACAACAGGCGCTTTATCACCCATCTGAAATCTCCTCAGCTCATCTTCCAGGGCGCGATCGGCCACGGTGACGCGCTCATGTTGCCGCAAATGCTCCAGCCAATTCTCCGCGATGAACACCTCGATGTGGCGGGCCGGGTCCGCGGTGTCCGCGAAGTGCTCCCAGAACAGAGCGCCATCGCGCCGAGCGGACATGCCCCATGCGCTCCAGAGCTTCCGCGAACGCAGGGCCTTGCGCCGGATCGATACGATACTCGATCGTAACCATGACAGGCCCACGGTTGTCGGGAACCGGTGCGACGACAACCGGGGCCGGCCAGTGGCCTGATGGCCCATAATCGGCGGGGCCGAGTACGGCCAACGGCCAGCGCAACGTCAGAATACTCGCCCCTGCTAATCCGACCGCAGCGATGACGAGGGTGACCGGAATTCCGGCTCTATCCGCCAGGGTGCCCCAGAGCAGGCTGCCGAGGGTGAGCGCCCCGCTGAAAACCATCTGCACGACGGCAAGGCCTCGCGCCTTGACCCATGGCGGGAGAGCCACCTGCGCCGACAGCATCAGGGTCGACATGATCGCGAGCGAGCCGGCTCCCGTCACCAGCACGATGGGAACCGCGACCGCGAGGTGATGAGAGGTTGCAAGCAATGCGGTCATCACGGCCGCAAGGATGCCGCCCCGAGCACCAGTTGATCGCCACTCACTTGTTCCCGCACGTAGGGCAACAACAAAGCGCCCAGGACCGCCCCGGCACCATGGCAAGCAAACAGGATACCGAAGCCGCTTGCTCCCGCACCAAGCTGATTCGCGCGCAATCAAGGGCAAGAAGAGCCAGGTACGCGCTTGGCGAACAGAAAGAAAGCGGTGGCACGCACCAGCGTCGCCTTGAGCTCAGGCGACTCGCGCGTAAACCGCCACCCGGTCCGTATCGCCACCCAGAAGCGTTCCGCCGGCAAACAGGTCTCCGGCTGCGTAGGCGGCAGTCGGGCATAGGCGAAGATGACGGCGGCGAAGGTCGCCGCGTTAATCGCGAGCGCCGACCGCGACGCCCGCTGCTCCGACCACCAGACCTCCCACGTGCCGGGCCGACGATACGCGAGATGTTGATGCCCACACCGTTCAGGGCAAGGGCGGGTTGAAGCTGAGTATTTGGGAACGAGCTCCGGCAGCACCGCCAGGAAGGCAGGCGTCTCGAAGGCCGTCCCCATTTCGATCAGGAAAATCAAAATGAGCAACGTCCACGGCGTGATCAGCCTGGTCATGGTCAGCCCAAGCAGCACGATGACGAGGGCTCAACATGAAGAACTGGGCGATGATCAGCAGTTTGCGGCGATCGACGATATCCGCCAACGCTCCGGCCGGTAGCGCGAACAGAAAGAGCGGCAAGCTTGTGGCAGCACTCACCAGCGAGACCATCAGCGGCGAAGGGTCCAGGCTTGTCATCAGCCACGCCGTGGCAACGCTGGCCATCCATCCACCGATGTTGGTGATCAGGACGGCAATCCAGACGGTCTGAAATACAGGTACCGCAAGTGGGCTCCAGGCAGAGCATGACTGCCCTGGGCTCTTGGGGCTTGGTATCGGCCACTTCGCACCCCAACTTCTTAATGGCGCTGTCGCTCGTCTCCAGCAGCACACACTAACTGGCTCAGCGAAGAGGAGATCGGCAATGGCCAACGAACAGATCCAGGAGGGTTATGACGTGTTTGTCTCCGACGCGGACAAGCCCTTTGGCGCGGTGCGCCAGGTCTCGCCCCATGGCAGGCCCGAGCTGGTCGTCTACGTCGAGAATGCCGGTGATTTCACCGTAGCGGTCAGCGCGGTCCAAGCCGTTCATGCCCAGAAGGTGATCGTCGACTGCGACAAGCTCGACCATCGCCTGCGGAAGGCCATCGGACACGCCCATGACGTTGAGGATCCCAACATCTGACGTACCTTCCGCACCGCCCTTCCTGACAACGTGAGGTTTGGCCGCCTCGCTGGGCGCGACCAACACGATCCGTCCGTCGACGGGCAGGGCATCCAGCCGGATCGAATAACCTGGGCCGTTCTCATGCGCCCAGGCAACGCCAGTCGGGTCCAGATGCTCTTATGTTTGGCATCGCGTGCGTCTTTCACCGCATTAAGCGATGAGGGCGGGCTTTGTTGTCGTTCATGGTCGCCTCCTCATACCCACCCAATGAGCCGGCGGCAAAGACCGCCGACCGGCTGCGAAGCCTCATTCGATGCCGGCCGCCACAAGCATGCGGCGAGCGACCCTCTTTGCTATCGCCGACCGATGAAGGCGCGCATGGGTGCAACGCACTTCCTGACGAAGACGTTGCCGCAGGTCGCCACCGAGATGGCGCTCTCGGTGCTCGCCTACAATCTGACGTGGGATCGGCAAACGCTTGAGCGGCAATAGGTGTAGCGGGACCGGACAAGGTGCAGCCCCTGCGTAGCGCCAATTGACGAGGGCCCAGCGATCGCAACTTCACGCTGGCTTTAGCCTAAATCCACACCGCTGCTTACGCAGACCGCGGTCAGACTACCGCTCGCTTATTCGCGCGCCGCGCCGGCGCTTTCTTGGGCGGCGGCAGCAGTAGGTCGGCTGGCACGCGGAATCGGGCGCGTAATCTCTGCACCATTGCCATGCTCAGCTCCTTCTTGCCCCGCAGGACTGCGCTGACCCGCTTGGGGTGCCGAGGATCGGCACCATATCGGCTCGCGTGAGGCATGCTGGTCCATCAAGTGACGGATCAGATCCGCGATGCTCGGGGGCCTACGCGGCCATTTGCGCTCCTCATAGGCAGAAATTAAGCGCGCCTGCGCCTCCAGCCGGGCAGTATCGGCTGGATCAATTGAGTTCCAAAGCCGATTAACGAGCGCGTGAGCGCGCGCGAGTTCCGCATCGCTGTCGATCAGGATTATGGTTGCATCCATTACACCCTCTCCGCATCTACGTTTTCTCCTTCTTGACATGCGTCGCGATAGATTTGCGCTGCCGGCAATGTCATACCAGGCATTGCATGAATGCCAGAGAGAGAAGCTCACGGCAATATTCACTATTCACTCTTCCATCGTCGCGCCGACCCTACCGGCCCTGTACCCAGCGTCGATAGGCAGCAATCCATTGTGCGCCAGCTGGTAATTGCGGTGAGCGGTAAATCGAGCAAGGGGATTCGTTGACGTTCGCCGCCATGCTCACACACGGCTTTAAGGCTCCCGCCCTCGCCCATTTCGACGGCGACCACGGACACTTCAACGCCGAGGATGCGAGTAACGAATGGCTCGGCGAGTGCGTCCTCGATCATGTTGAAGAAGCCGCTCGCTGTTCGTCCTCGTCGTGGCAGTCGACGGTGGCTTGTTACGCTCGCGTGGTGACCACGCGCTTGGCGATCTTGCGTTTGGCCATGCACTTTCTTCTCCGAAGCTTGGTGCCGAAGATCAAAGTTTGAAACGCTTCTTGAAGGCCCGGCGCGACCTCATCGGTCAGCAAGTACGCCCGCCGGCGGGCGGAGCATGACTTTCGCCAGGCGTCAGTGGTCAGGAGAGACCCGGTACGCGCGCTCGCCTCGGCCAGTCATCCGGTTAGCGACCTGGCTGTGGAGCGAGTTGCCGGCGACGGGTGACGAACCGCGCAGGACCGGCGTAGTTTCGGCCATCGGGAGCGGCGAGTCCCCTGGCGAAGCAAACGCTTCTGATTTGTTATCAGAGTCTTACACAAAGCCGATGGGCTGTCGCCGCTCGTCGAGCGGCATCGCATGTGCCGGCGAACAAACGGCGCCTGGAACGCTTTGGGCTTTGCGGCCCGAATTAGAAGGAGGGGGTCAGCGTGATTGCGGATGCACACGACAGAAGACGGCAGAAGCGTGAGGGTTGGGCTCTCTTTGAAGCGGAAGCCGCCTATGCGGACAGTATATTCCGCAGCGCCATCGGGCGATACCGAGCGCTGCATCCACGCGTTGGAGCGGGCAGTCGAGATCTGTTCGGGCTTTGCACCCGGCGGTACTCTCTCGGCTCCGTGGAGTATCAGCGCAACCGCAAGGCGAAGGGGCGAAGGCTTCCGCTTTCTCTGGTCTCAGTGGTGGATGACGCCCTGACGGGACGGAGATCATCGAAGCGGCAGGCGATTTGCTCATCCAACAAAGTGAATACGCCGATGGTTTGGAGCTGTAATCGAGCCGCGGTAGAGAGATTTCCGGACGTAGGCGTATTCCATCAGGGCCGGGGCTGTTGCGCCGCTCATGAGGGGGTGAGTTTCGCGAGGCTCGTCGCTTCTTCGAGACGCGCGCTCGCAATCGGGCCCGACAACCAGAAGTTCGTAAATGACCTGGGTTGGTGCCTGGCCCAGAGCGGGGCACCGCAGGAAGCGCTGGCAACACTTGCAGCGCGCCGTTTGCTATGGACCCTGCCGATGAGCTTGCGCGAGAGAATCTACGGTTGTGCAACCTGAAGATCGCGAAGCGTCGGCGGAACAAAGCTGGACTGATTCAAGGCTGCCCATGCGTGTCTCCGCGTTCCTCGGGGGCACATCCTGAGGGAAGACGTCATCGCCGGTAGGCTTTTGTGTGTATCAAAGGTGCGAACGCCCCGCAGCGTGAGAGACTGAACGCTGCTGCACACCCGCGGTCGTGTGTTATTCACCTGCAACACCGGTGAGTGCGCTCGATGCCGATAACTAAACCCGAGGAGCATCACCTTCATGGCGCGCAAGAAGAAGAGGCGCCCCTGTCCCAGGCGAAAACGAATGACAAAGGCAGGGTCTGGCTGAGCTCTGCCCGGGCGATCCACTGGGTGGAGGACTACAAAGGAAAGGAACGTCATCGTGGGCTACGCCAAGAGTGGTTTCGCAGTCGACCTAGTGTGTGCGCTCGTCGAGCTGCGACTGCTCGGGGTGAAGATCGACCAGGGCCGAGAGGACCAGATCAAGGCCTCGATCGAGGCTCGTGCCGCGCAAAGGACTCGACGCAAGAAGCTGCGAGAACAGGCACAAGCTTGCGAAGTTCCATCCGTTTTCGCACGACTTTTGCATTCATCGCCAATTGCGCACTGGATCGCGTACCCTACGAGGTGTGCCTGGAGGAACTTGAGGAGGCGCCGCTGTGGTGGGAGGAGGATGACGCAATCGAGGCCAACCGGGTCGTTAGAGACAGCAGAATGCGGCTCGCGAGAACGCGCTCACCATCCATCAGCCCGTCGGCATCGTTGAACGGCAGACCTAAACCACAGCAGTAGCCGGGCTGCCGCCACAAAGTTCCAAGCATCCGTTGTGGAGGACAGCCGCATTGAGACAGGATCCCTCGTAAGGCAGCGAGGCTTTGTGGCGCAGACAACGTGGAGTGCCTCGCAGAGAAGCGAGCCCTGCAGCGACAAGAATTTCCGGGGGCTGACGGGGTGGTGGTCGATCACCCAATTGGATGCCTCGGGTCGGATCTGTCGATCTGTCCGCGCAAAATGGCATTCCGACCGCAGACGGCGTCAACATCGAAGCAAGCACGCCCAAGCTGCACACTCCACATCGCGCACCGACCAGAATCGCTCTGGCGAGGAGGCACGGTGTTATCTCCAACGCGTGCTTCCGCTTGCTCTTGAGAACCAATGTCGACCCGGCCGGGCGGGCATCGGATCAAGTCGAAAAACCCAGACGCGAATTCTGGAAAATATCGTGCTATTTCAGCGTCTATTTCCACTGGGTCGGGGAAAGTGGACAATCAGAGTCAGAAAGGGCCGAATGTCTCGAAGTCCACAAGTCATCGATTTTAATGGCGCGCCGGACAGGATGAAATTGCGAACACCTATGTGATTGAGATCGCAGTTTGAATTTCTGCATCCGGTCGCCCGGGCAATGGCCCCGGATCAGCTGGAGCCATTGCTGCTGCTACGCTGCAGGCGATAGGCAACGATCCACTCCCGCTCCGGCCGGGCGCTTCGAGGGCAAGGCCATATCGACGAGGCTGATGCGCTGGCGCTTGCGGCCCACCTTGCATACGGCGCAAAGCCGATCATCGTCACCCATCTCGATCGCAACGACGTCGGCCTCTTGTCCGAGAACCTTGGTCTTGAACGGCAGGGCCAGCCTATCGCAGATCATTGTGTAGAATCCGACGGCCTGCTCGGCCTCATTGTAGGCATCTACGGTCGCCTCCTCGATCAGCGCCTCGAGGCGCGCTCGCGCCTTCGTGGTCGCCCTTCCAGACTGCGGCTTGGTCTTGCTTCTCGTCTGCCTCGCCGGCATCTCGATCACATCGCGGTTTCGCTGCTGCAGGCCAAGCGGCTGCTTCGGCGGCGTAGTCTTGGCGCTGGCGCGCCGTCTATCGGCTTTGGACTGGCCGATGACTTGCCGTGGCCCGGCCTGACATTGGCGGTGATTTCAGTCGGTCCGGGTCCGGTGTTTTCGCGTTTCGACGCCACGGCCTTCGCGAGCATGTGTCTCGTCGCCCGCTCGCTCAGCCTGCGAGTCGGCAGTGCCGCGGCGGCAGGCACCAGCACAGCTTCGTCGGCCATATCGAGACCGAACAAGGCGGCCATATCGTCGGCGACCAGAACCTTGTCGCTCGCCGCGCCCGGCGCAGGCGTCGCCAGATGCGCGCCGGCCTTGGCGATCATGTCCTGCGCATCGACGCCGCGCAGCGCGAGACAGCAGCTCCGGCTCCCGATCCAGCCGCGCGCCGACACCGTAGAGAGCCGCTGCCACATGCTTGCACATGTCGGCCCAGTCAGGGCAGCTGCACGATGAGCTTGATCTCCTCGGGTGCGGAAACAGGCCATCACCCTGCCGGCAAACCCGATCCATCACGCCCTTGGCGATGCGGCCCTGCAGCAGCTCCACCACGCTGTCGATGGAGCCGGCGCAATCGCTTGGCGAGCGATGTACAGCGTTCGGCCGGCACCGGCGCGATCGTGATACGGATGGTGTAGAGGTCGGAGCCGCTCACCTTGGCTGTGATCTCGCCTTTGGCGATCTGCAGGTCGACAACGGAGCCGTTGCGGACATAGGTGCGGCCGCGCGGCAGGCGGCTCGCGAAATCGCTGTAGCGCTCGAGGTTGGTGCACCACGACTTGCCCCAGAAGGACTTGGCGATGGTGCGGCCTTCGATCTGCACCGGGTCGATCGACTGTCCCTTCTTCTTGAGCCTGGCGAGCTTCTTCTCGGCTTTGCGGCGCCTCTCTGCCACGGGCACGTAGGAGCGCCATTCGTAGTAGCTCATCGATCACCCTCCTTGATCGCCGCGCCCAGATCGAGCGCCACGAGCTTCAACAAATCCTCGTCCTTCATCTCGGTGAGCTGCAGCTCTGCTCCGCCCTCGAGAAAATCTCCCAGCCAGCTGCTTCTTCGATCTCGATCATGTGGTCGATTCTCTCCTCCACCGTGCCGCTGGCAGACGAATTTGTGCACGAGCACGTTCCTGGTCTGGCCGATGCGGAAGGCCCGATCGGTGGCCTGGTTCTCGACCGCCGGGTTCCACCACCGGTCGAAATGGATGACATGCGAGGCGGCCGTGAGATTGAGCCCGGCGCCGCCGGCCTTGAAGCGACAGCACGAAGAACGGGACGCTCCTCGTCCTCCTGGAACCGGCGCACCAGATCCTTGCGCTTACCCACCTGCGTTTCGCCATGCAGCACGAGGCCCGGTCGTCCGAACACGGAGCCCAGGAACCCCGCCAGCGGCGCCGTGGTCTCCTTAAACTGAGTGAATACCAGCGCCTTCTCCTGGCGCGCGGCGATGATCTCGGCGATGTCGCGCAGCCGCGCGAGCTTGCCGCTGTCCTCTTCGGCCCAGGCACCGTCGCCGAGCCATTGCGAGGGATGGTTGCAGATCTGCTTCAGCCGCATCAGGAAGGCGAGCACGAGGCCCCTGCGCTTCATGCCGTCGACCTGCTCGAGCTGGTCGGTCGAGATCCTCGACGGCTCGCTGCGTAGAGCGCAGCCTGCTTGCGGCTCAGAGGGCAGAAAGCCTTCACCTCGGTCTTGTCGGGCAGGTCGGCAATGATGCTCTTGTCGGTCTTGAGGCGACGCAGGATGTAGGGGCGCACCAGGTCGCGCAGCGGGCCATACGGGTTCTGCGGCCGATCGGCGAGGCCCTTGACGAAGCCAGAGAACTCGCTTTGGCCGATCCCAGCAGGCCGGGATTGACGAAGTCGAAGATCGACCACAGGTCGCCCAGCCGGTTCTCGATCGGCGTGCCGGTGAGCGCGATGCGCGTGTCGGCACGGAGCTGCCTTGACCGATTCTGGTCTGCTTGGCGGCCGGATTCTTGATGGCCTGCGCCTCATCGAGGATCACCAGTCGCCAACGCGTCGGAGCCGAGCCAGGGCACGCGCGCCAGGAAGCCGTAGCTGGTGATGACCGAGATCGGCGTCCGCCAGCTGTTCGGCGCTGTTCGGACTTCGAGTTGCTCGGGCGGCATCGCGGAAGGATGGGCGACGACGACCTCGAGGCTCGGCGCGAACCGCGCCATCTCCGCCGCCCAGTTGGCGAGCAGCGAGGCCGGCGCCACCAGCAGGCTAGCGGCTTCCGCTCTCCTCCCCGGCCTCGCGCTTCAGCACCAGCAGCAGCGACAGCACCTGGATGGTCTTGCCGAGCCCCATGTCGTCGGCGAGGCACGCCCCCAGCCTAAGTCTGTGCGAGCAGATAGAGCCATTGCGACGCCCGCCTGCTGATACGGCCGCAGCGTGCGCCTGCAAGCGATCGGCCGGGATCGACACGCGCGAGCCCGTCGGGACGGCGCAGCTCCGCGCAGCGTCTCCGCCAGCCACGGGCCGGCCACGGTCTCGGCTCCAGGCGACGTCGGCCGGCCCGGCGACCCCATCGCCGGCCATGCCGGCCCCGGCCAGCAGCCGCATCGCCTCGCCGAACGACAGACCTTCAGTCGACTGGCGCGGCGCTCGATTGCCTCGAATTGCTCGAGCGTGCCGGCTCAGTCGATCATGATCGACCTCGACCCACTTGCCGCGGATCAAGGCCAAGCCCGTCGGAATGCGCCAGGAGCCGCTTGATCTCCGCCGTCGACGAGCGTTTTCGCCGTCGAGCGTCACCTCCATCCGGAAGTCGAGCAGCGCATCGATCCCCAGGTGCGACGGCGCCTTGCCGCCGACCGTGGCCTTCACCTGGGGGTGAGCCGGACGGTTCATGCGCCAGCTCGCCGGCATGCGCACGACCACGCCGGCGCTTTCGAGCGCCGGCGCGTCCCTCAGGAATTGGAGCGCCTGTGCGGGGCTCCAGCGCAGCGGGTGGTAGATTATCGCCCGCCATCGACCATGGCGCTTGAGCCAGGCGCAACGTCTCGGCCGCCCGCTGGACCGGCATCAGCAGCGACAGCAGGCGCTCGCGGTTGCGCGACCCGGCAGTATTCCTGCAGCGCCTTTGCCGAGCGGCAGATGCTGTGCCTTGGCCTCCTTCGAAAGCCGCGTGGTGTAGGTCGCCAGGAAAGCGAACGGCGCGTCCTCGTCCCTGCGGTTCTCGGCCAGATTGAAGTGCACGCGGCCGACGAGTTCCAGGCGGGATGCCGGCTCTTGAGGAAGTCCTGCGCGGTAGAGTGCGGCCTCCGCTTAGCTCGGCGTCGAAGGCTGCATCCATGCCCCGCCACAGCTCGGCCAAGACGCCGGCCGTGAGGTATTCCGCACCGGTCATTGGCGGCACGGCCGCCGCCATCTGCTCCAATGCGCAGTCCCCGGTGGGCGCAACCGCATTCTTGGCGGTGCCTTCGGCAATACCGGGAGCGCGCACGGCGCTGTCACATATCGGCCCCCGAGCTCCCGCCAGTACGAGAGGATCGGGGGCAGCGCCGTGCCGACCGCGTCGGCGCCCAGAAGCAGCAGACCGTGGTCCAGAACCTCTGGCGACGTACGGCCTCGAGCCGGGCGCCCAGGCCTGGCTCCGCCGCCAGCAGCCTCGCCGGGCGGCCTAAGGGTCAAGACCCCGTGCGGAGTGAGAACGGGCGCCAGCGTCATGCCCAGTGCACCGCTGCTGTCGCATCCAGCGTGTAGGCGCCCTCCTGGATCTTCCTTGACGGTTACCGACTTGTGCCTGCTTGCTGTTCGCGGGTTCCGTCGCTATGGCATTGCTCCCCAGTCGCGAAGACAGACTAGCACATCATCTGCCACTAGCTGGTGACGGGGAAGCTCGCAGGCGCCAGTCTCCACAGTTGCCGATGCTGCAGCAGCACTTCACATCAGCGAGTTCGTCGAGTGATATGGGAGGCTCCCTCGAAGGACAGACCGCTGCAAGAGGCGTTCTCGTGGAAGTTCGACAGCCTGTGCGAGGACTGAAATGCCAGCCGAACGCACCGGTAGAGCAGCCACGCCTCAGAGAGTTCGAATCTCGTATGATGAAATGGCGCTCCCTACGGGAGTCGAACCCGCTCTTTTCAGATTGAAAATTGTCCAAAATCTGAAGTCCAACCGTACGTTAGGAAACTGGGCGGCATCAAAACGCGCCTAGCAATTCCAATGTGTTACCTGAGCACTCTCCAAACGCGCACCGTCGAGGCGCGGCCGGCCGTGGGGCGCCCGCCGAGCATATTCATGCTTGCGAACAATGCAGGCCCCGGCCCACCGAGCGCAACGGCCTGAGCGACCTGCAGATGGAGGCTTCTGGCTCCGAGTAGCGGACGCCAGGAGGCCGCTTTGCTCACTACGTCGTTACCCGACCATCCAAAGAAAAGCTGCAGGAGGAGATTACTCAGTGATGTGAAGGGTCACTCCCAGACCTGGTCTTGTCGCATTCAGCAAATTGCCGTAGGCCTCGCCAAGTTTTTCCCTACTCTGCAGGCCTTTCGTGCGCGCCGCGCGCCCTATCTCCATGACGCGGCAGATCAGCCGAGCGCGGCAATCACGTCGTCGGCTTTGCTCACGGCGGACACGTTCTGCAGGGCATAGTTGATCGAGGCTCGGTGCCAGTCGGCGTTCATGGTCGAGCAGCAGTCCTCCGGCACGATCATCAAGTAGCCCTTGTCGGCGCCCGTCCGGGCGGTGTGCTCGATCGACATATTCGTCCAGGCGCCGGTGACGATGACGATCTCGCGGCGCCCGCTCTTCAGCACCGTCTCGAGCCTGGAGCCTTCCCAGGCGCTCATGCGCATCTTTTCGACCACGTGATCGCCGGGCTTGGCCTCGAGGCCGGCGACCGGCGCGGCGCCCCAGGTGCCGCGCACCATCGCCTTCGATTCCACAAGCCCCTCGAACAGCGGAGCGTTCAGCGTGACGCCGGGCGCGCCCGGCTCCACCACGAACCAGACGTGGATTACCATCACCCCGCGCTTGCGGCACGCGTCGGCCAGCCGCATGGCGTTGGCGATCGCGTTCTGCTGCTTGCAGTGCGCCGGCGCGCCCGACGAGGCAAAGGCGCCACCCTCCATCACGACGTCGTTCTGCATATCCTGGATAATGAGGGCGCAGCGGCTCGGATCCAGCCGGCCGAGCGACTTGGGCGCAGAGGCGGCTTGCGGCGGCGGCGGCGCAGGTGCCGACGCGGGAGGCGACGGCCGCGGCGTGGCCGGCGCTCGATAGCTGGAGCGCGTCGACGTGTCGCCCGAGCGCGGGCGCATATAGGGCTCGAGCCGCGGCCCCACTTTGGTCTTGACCGAATACACCGAGTGCGTGGCGCACATGAACAGCGGTGTGGAAATCGGGCCCGCCCCAGGCCAGGTTGGCGACCATCTCGGGCACCCGCACCTTGCCGATCAGCTCGCCCGAGGGCGCATAGACCCAGACGCCTCCAGGCGCCGTGCACCAGACATTGCCGCGCGAATCGCACTTCATGCCGTCGGGCACGCCGCGCTCGCGCTCCGAGACGAGGCCGCTGGCGAACACGCGCCCGTTCATCAGCGAGCCGTAGGTGGAGACGTCGAACACGCGGATCAGGGTCTGCACCGTGTCGTTGACGTAGAGGCGCTGCTCGTCGGGCGAGAAGCACAGCCCATTCGGCTGGTCGAACATGTAGCGCTCCACCAGCAGTTCCGGGCGCGCCCGCCGTCCGGCGGCAGGCGGTACACGCCCTGGAAGCCGAGCTCCCGCGGCCGCTCCACCCCGTACACCGGCATGCGCCCGTACCAGGGATCGGAGAAGTAGATCGAGCCGTCGGATTTCACCACGACGTCGTTGGGGCTGTTGAGCTCGTAGCCGTCGAAATGGGAAGCGAGCACGTCGCGCTGCCCGTCGGGGCGCTCGCGCACCAGGGTCGAGGTGGCGTGCTCGCACACGATGAGGTTCAGCTGCTGCGTCGTAGGTCATGCCGTTGCACTTGTTGGACGGGCGCTTGACCTCGCGCACGCCGCCGCGCTGGTCCCAGCGCCGGCGCACGTCGGCCGGCATGTCGGAGAACAGCAGGTAGTGCTCGACCGGGTGCCAGATCGGACCTTCGGTAAACGTGAAGCCGGTCCCGACCTGGCCGACCGCCGCCCAGCTGTCGATCAGCTCCTCGAACTCGCGCTTGACCACCACGTGCGACATTTGCGTGCCCCTTGCTCCGCGCTTAAGCCGGGAACCAGTTGCGCGGCGCCAGCGACTGCGTCAGCGGCCCGGGCACCTGGTCCTGCAGGCGGCCGACGATCTGGCTGCCCTCCACTTTGGCGGGGCGGTCGTGCACGGGCAGCAGGAACTTCGCCTGGTTCAGCAGCTTCTTGATCGCCGCCTTCTCCTGGCGCTTGGCGGTGCCGTGGTTGCCGGTGACGCGCGGTTCCATCCAGCCGATCTCGTGGTAGGGCTCGATGATCTGGTCGTGGAAGTCGTAGATCACGTCGCCGCAGATAGTGGCGATGCCCTCGGCCGTGTGCACGTGCACGTTCATGGAGCCTTCTGTGTGCGCGCCCGCCGCCTCGCAATAGACGCCGGGGCAGATCTCGGTAGGGCCGGAGATCTCCAGATCCAGGAACCGCATTGCGCCCTTGGTGTGCAGCCGGTCGATCAGATGCTTGATGTCGGGCAGCGGATACTGCGGGTGCATGAGGCCGGAGACCGAGTATTCCATCTCGCGCCGGTTCAGGATCACCGTGGTGTTCATCGGGAACAGGTCGTCCTTGCCGGCGTGGTCGATATGCAGGTGCGTGTGCATGACATAGCGCACGTCACCCATGCGCACGCCGTGGCGCTTCAGCTGGTTCTCGATCATGTTCTCGTGGAACTGCAGGCCCCGCATGCCGAGCGTTTCCATGATCTGGTTCGAGCGGTAGCCAGTGTCGACCACGATCGGCCACGGCCCGCCGAGAATCAAGAAACCCAGCGTCGGGACCCGCCGCGTGCGGCCGCAGCCGCGCCCGAGCACGAGGAAGCTGCTTTCGAGCTCGATATCGCCGTAGTCGAGGATCTTGATTTCGAGGGGCATGGGCAGTCCTTCCCTAGCGATCGGTGTCGTTTGTACTTGCGCCCGTCATGCCGCCCTTGGTTGTGCGCGAGGTTGAGGACATGATGGCAGAGGCGTTCCGTGGAGCCGGCGTCGGCCAGCGCGTCGAGATGCGGCAGGATCGATTTCAGCGCGGCGGTTTCGGGCCGGTAGCCCGGATCGGCGGCGAGCGGCGTCATCCAGGAGAGGTGCCAGGCGCGCGCGGCGAGGCGCTTCACCGCATCGGTCATGGCTTTGGGATCGCCGCGCTCCAGGCCGTCTGAGAGGATCAGCACCACGGCGCCGCGCGCGGTACCGGCAAAGCGCGGCACAGCGAGGAAGGCCTGCAGGGCATCGCCGATGCGCGTGCCGCCGTCCCAGTCCGAAACGAGACCAGACGCGGTGGCCAGGGCCTGCTCTCGGTTCCTGAGTTGCAACGCCCGCGTCACACGGGTGAGGCGGGTGCCGATGGTGAACACCTCGATGCGATCGGCGGCCAGGACCAAGGCATGGGCGAAGCGCAGATGCGCGTCCGTGCGCGCCTTCATCGAGCCCGAGACATCGATGACGAGCAGGATGGGGCGTCGGCGCAGCCTGCGGGTTAGGCGCGGCAGCCTGAAGATCTCGCCGTCGTTGCGGACGGCTTCTCGCATCGCCCGCCGCAGGTCGAGGCCGGGGCCGCGCCGGGCGGCGATGCGCCGGTATCCGCGCCGCTGCGGCAGACGCTCGGGCAGCGCACGCTGGAAGCGCCGCAGCGTGTCGATCTCGTCGGCGGGCCCGACGCGGCGCAGAGACAGGGCCTCGGCCCTCGTTGCGGCCTGACCGGCCTCGTTGATGTTGTCGGAGGCGGGCGGCTCCAACCCGCCCGGGCGGTCCTCCTGCACGCGCATGTCGTCAAAATCGGGCTCAGCCGTCTCGCGGCCCAGCTCGACAGCGCCCAGGAAGTGGGCGTCGAACAGCGTGTCGAATTCCTCGCGCCGCTCCGGCGGGGGCGCCAGGGTGGCATGGGCGGCGCGGCGGATGTGGTCGAGGCTGCGGGGCCCGAGCAGCGTGATGGCGGCAAGGAACGCCGTGGTCTGCTCTGGCGCCGCGGCAAAGCCGTTGGCGCGCAGCAAGCGTAGCGAAGGCGACGAACGGCGTCGCCGCATCGGGAGCGCAGGGCGCATCATGCGGCGGCCCCCGTGATGATGGCATCGAGGCGCGGAGCGATGTGGACGTTGTCCTCCTCGTCCTTGATGGCGACGCCGATGGACCGCTTGAAGGCATCGGGCCAGGACGCGCCGCCCTTGGCCAACACGGTCGCCGCCTCCGCCCAATCGACGGCTTCCGCGATGCCGGGCGGCTTGGTGAGCGGCTCGCGCCGCAGCCGTCCTACGGCGGCCGCCACGGCGCGGGCGGTCTCCTCGGCCACGCTGGAGGCCCGCAGCATGATGATCTGCGCCTCGCGCTCGGGCGCCGGGTAGGCGATGAAATGATAGACGCAGCGCCGCCTGAGCGCGTCGTGCAGCTCGCGCGTGCGGTTCGAGGTGAGGATCACCACCGGGCGCTCGCGGGCCGACAGCGTGCCGCGCTCGGGATCGAGATGGTGAAATCGGACAGAAACTCGAGGAGCAGTGCCTCGAACTCGTGGTCGGAGCGGTCGATCTCGTCCAGCAGCAGCACCGCGCTGTCGGGCGAGCGCAGCGCCTGCAGCATCGGCCGCTCGATCAGGAACTCGTCGCGGTAGATATCGACCGGCTTGTCGCCGGCCTGGCGGATCGCCAGCATCTGGCGCGGGTAGTTCCATTCATAGAGGGCGGCGGCCGCATCGATGCCCTCGTAGCACTGCAGCCGGATCAGGCGGCGGCCAAGCACGCCGGAGAAGGCCTTGGCGGCCTCGGTCTTGCCGACACCCGGCGCGCCTTCCAGCAGCAGCGGCTTGCCCAGCGCCAGCGCCAGGTAGGCGGCGGTGGCGAGGCCGTCGTCGGCCAGGTAGAAGGCGCTGGTGAGCGCGTGCGCCAGCGCCTCGGGGCTGTCGATGCCGGCGACTTTGGCGCGCACGACCATGGCCTACCGCCGTGCTCCCGGTGCGCCTTGAGGCCGCGCGCCGCCCTGCGCCTTGATGGCGCGCAACACCTTCTCCGGTGTGATGGGCAATTCGTCGATGCGCACCCCCACCGCATTGAAGATGGCGTTGGCGACGGCCGGGAGCACCGGGTTAGCACACATCTCGCCAGGACCCTTGCCGCCGAACGGGCCGTCGGGCGCCGGGCGCTCCAACACGGCGATATCGTGCGGGCAGATGTCGCCCGGTCCCGGCATGACATACTCGTTATAGTCGCGCGGGCCGTGGGCGATGTCGGGATAGTACGGCTCCGGCGTCTCGTAGAGGGCGTGGCTCATGCCCATCCAGGCGCCGCCGACCAACTGCTGCTCTACCATCTTGGGGTTGATGGCGCGGCCCAGCTCGTAGGCACTGGTCATCTTGAGCATGGTGACCTCGCCGGTTTCGTCGTCCACCTCCAGGTCGGCGACCAGGCAGGCGTGCGCGTAGCAGGAGACCGGGCTCATCTCGCCGGTCTCGGCGTTCACCTCCGACAACGGGATCAGGAAGATGCCGCGACCTGCGATGGTCTTGCCCTGCCTGAACTGCGCGGCGACGGCGACGTCCTTAACCGAAATGGCGCGCGAGGGCGCCCCTTTGACGTGGATGTTGCCGCCACCGTCCGTTTCCAGGTCTGCGGCGTTGACCTCCAGCTCCTCAGCGGCGGCCTCCATCATGACGCCGCGCGCTTCGCTTGGCGGCCACCATCACGGCATTGCCGACGCGATGCGTGCCGCGTGAGGCGAAGCTGCCCATGTCGTGCGGGCCGGTGTCGGAGTCGGCGGTGTCGACGTAGACGTCGGAGATCGGCACGCCCAGCGTCTCGGCTGCGATCTGGCGCGTCACCTGCTTCATGCCCTGGCCGAGGTCGATGGCCGACAACGTCACGGTGAACTTGCCCTCGGGGTTGGAGTGCACCAGCGCCTGGCTCGGGTCGCCGCCGAGGTTCATGCCGATCGGGTAGTTGATCGACGCCATGCCGCGTCCGCGATGCTTGGCCATGGTGGTTACCTCCTGCGCGTGCCGAATACGCTGGAGAAGCGTGTGGCACCGTGCTGCGGGCCCGGAGCGGCGGCCTTGGGCTGCTCGCGCGGCGGAGGCGCCGCGGCCGGCGGCGGGGTGACCGGCATTGGTACCGGCGCGGCCCGCGGCTGCGCTGCCACGGGCTGCGGCACGCGTGGGGGTGGCGGGATCGGCATCGCCGGCGCGCGGGGCGGCGGTCGTGCTTACGCCGGCCGGCCGGTGCCGATCCGTCCGACCTCGTCGGTGGCGGTGGCGGGGATGACAGCGCGCTCGCCGCCACCTCCGGTGAGCGAGTTCATGCGCCGGAACTCGCCGCGGATCGGCCAACCGGCCTTCTCGGCCGCCACCTGCACACATTCGATCAGCGCGCAGTTGTGGGCCTCGCGCCGGTGCGCCTTCATGTCCCCGTCGCGGTAGGCGTTGAGGATGCGGAACTCCATCGGGTCCATGCCGACCTTGTGGGCCAGCTTGTCCATCTGCACTTCCAGCGCGAAGTCGACGCCGGTGATGCCGAAGCCGCGCATGGCGGTGGCCGGGGTGCGGTTGGTGAACACGCAGTAGGAATCGGCGTGCACATTGGGAATGGTGTAGGGCCCGGGCACATGGGCGATGCACTTCACCGCGCCGTAGCTGGAAAGCCGCGTGTAGGCGCCGGCGTCGAAATAGCTCGTTACCTTGCGCGCGGCGATGCGGCCGTCGCGCATCACGCCGTCCTTGATGTAGTGACGCTCGGCCCCGCGCGGACAGCCGTACAGCATCTCCTCCTCGCGACCGAGCACGTAGCGCACGGGGCGCCCGGTCAGCATGGCGCCGAGGATACGAGAGCGGCTCGGTGAGCAGATCTACCTTGCCGCCGAAGCCGCCGCCAACCGTGCCGCCGATAAAGTGCAGGCGGTTGGAGGGCAGGTCGAGCAGCTTGGCGGCGGTGCCGAGCGAGAAGAACAGCGCCTGCGTGCAGGTGTGCACCACGAAGCGGTCGTTGGTCTCCGGCGCGGCGATCGAGCCGTTGGTCTCGGTCGGCGCATGCTCGATGGGCGACATCTGGTAGCGCTCTTCCACCACGAAGTCGGCGGAGGCGAACGCCCGCTCGACATCGCCGAAGCGCAGCTTCTGGTGGTTGTACTTCTCGTGGTACTCGAAGGTATTGGCCGGGTAGGTCTCGTTCACCACCGGGGCGCCGGGCTTGATTGCCTCCTCGACGTCGAACACCGCGGGCAGCGGGTCGCAGTCGACGCGGATCTTGGCGAGCGCGGTATAGGCCGCGGCTTCGCTCTCGGCCACCACGGCGACGATCGGCTCGCCCTTGTAGCGCACCTTGTCAACAGCCAGCAGCGGCTCGTCGTCCTTGCCGAAGCCGATGAGGCTCAGGAGCGTGTTCTTGTTCACGGGCACGTCGGCGGCGCGGATCACGCGCTTGACGCCTGCGGAGCGCTCGGCCGCCGATACGTCGATGGAGCGCAGGCGCGCGTGCGGATGCGGGCTGCGCAGCACCTTCGAGATGCAGCAGGCCCTCGAAGGCATGGTCGTCGAAATAGCGCGTGCGGCCGGTGACGTGGCCCAACATGTCCTGGCGCTGGCGCGGCTGGCCGACCTCGTTGAGGCGGTCGTCACGCTCGTCCTTGAAGTACTCTTTCCTAAATTCGAGCACGGCCCTGCTCCCCGCTTGGCTGCCCGCCGCGCTTGGACGCGGCATCCAGGATGGCGTTGATGATCGGCTCGTAGCCGGTGCAGCGGCAGATATTACCGGAGATGGCCTCGGCCACGTCCTCGCGCGTCGGTGACGGAATGCGGTCGAGCAGCGCCTTGGCCGCCATCAGCATGCCCGAGGTGCAGAAGCCGCACTGGGCCGCGAAGTGCTCCATGAAGGCTTCTTGCAACGGATGCAGGTTCGGTCCCTCGGCGAGACCCAGCGCAGTCTCGATTCCGCGGCCGGCGCAGGTCTCGGCCAGCGTTAGGCAGGCCAGCTGCGGCTCGCCGTCGATCAGCACGGTGCACACGCCGCAGGTGCCCTGGCCGCAGCCGAACTTGGCCGACATGTCGCCGATGCTGCGGCGCAGGGCGTTGAGCAAGTTCTCCCCGCCGTCGACGAACACCGCCTTGTCGGCACCGTTGAGGCGAAACTGCACCGGTGTCTTGGCCATGGCCGCTCCTAAAACCCGCCTCGCGGGGAAGATCCTGGATTGCCTCGGCCCCGGCCTTGCGTCCGGGGTCTCGGCTTCCGGCAGCGCGGGCCGAGAGGTTTTTCCCGGGCAGCGATGCGTCACTTGTCGCGACTTCAGATTGCGCGCAATCTTCTCCTTCTGCGTCCGCGGCCCGCGGCGTACGGGCTAGATCCTTGGATCATGTCCAGGGCGCGGAGAGCCATCCCCGTTTCCGCCGTGCAGATTCGCTCGCCCGTTACGTACACGGCCTACCCTCCTCGCCGAGCAGCAGGCGGCGCAGGTGGATGGCGACGACCTCGCGGCGGTACCAAGCGCTGGCCAGCGCGTCGGTCGCGGGCTGGCGCCTTCGGCCGCGCGCGGCGAGTGCCGGGGCGATGCCGGCAGCGTCCAGGCTGCGGCCCTCCAGTGCACGCTCCACCGCACGGGCCCGGATCGGCGTCGGCGCCATCGCACCATAGGCTATGCGAGCGCCGGCGATGCGCCCGCCGACCACCGGGCAGATGCGCGGCGATGCTCAGCACCGACACGCCCTTCGGCCCGCACGCGCGGACCACCTTGCGGAAGCGGAACCTGTCGGGGCTGGCCGGGCGCGGCACGGACACCGCCAGTCACGAGGCCGCCGCTGCCGGCACGGTCACGACCGGTAGAGGAATTGCTCCAGCGGCGTCTGCTTGCGGGCCACGGTAGGCGCCCTGCACCATCACCGTGGCGTCCAGCGCCAGCAGCGCGGCTGCGAGATCGCCGTAGGGCGAGGGCGCGAACAGATTGCCGCCCACCGTCGCCATGGTCCGCACCGCGGGGCCGCCGACCACGCGCGCCACCGGATGCAAGAAGGCCAGGTCGCGGCTGGCGAGGATATCGACCATCCGCACGCCGGCGCCGATCGTGATGCGCGCGCCCTCGTTGCGGATCTGGCGATAGGCGGGATCCGTGGCGCGCACCAGCGTGGCAATCGTCGTGTCGCCCTCGTTGATGGCGCGCATCAGCAGCGTGCCGCCGGAGAAGAAGCGCGCGGCGCGGTCCGAGGCCAGTGCCGCGGCGGCCTCGCTCATCGAGCCGAAGGTTTTGATCCTGAACCGTCATCCTGCTCTCATGCCGTCAGCGCCTCGTGACGGCGGATCGCCTCGAACCCCGCCTCGTAAGATCTGTTCGCCCACCATCTTAACCATCTCGGCCTCGCGGCCAGCCGGCGTGCGTGAAACGGCACTCCCAGTGCCAGAAGGTGCGGTTGCCGTCGGTGACGGGCAGCAGGCGCACGTGCGCCACGTAGTTGAAGAGCGGGGATCGGCGTGTCGAGCAGGCAGTAGCTGAACGCCATCTCCAGGTCGGACAGCGCTGAGCAGCTGCTCGCGTAACCTCGGCGCCGTCATGCAGCTGGAAACGGCGCACGCAGCCGATGAGATCGGACGGCAGATGGCGCTCGATGGTGCTCGTCTTCACTGCAGGATGCCAGCGGTCGTAGCCGTTGAAGTCGCGCAAGATTGCCCACACCGCGGTCGACGGGCGCGTCGATGATCGTCGCTTTTGACCACGCGGACCATGGCCGGCTCAGCCTCCGAACTGGCGCTTGAGCGCATCGAAGCCGCCCTGGAACACGCCGGTGCCGATGTTGGAAACCAGCTCCGCCTCGCGCTCGGGCGCGCAGTCGAACTCGGCGGTCCACTCCAGGAAGGTGCGCGTGGCCGTCGGTGACGGGGCGTGAGCCTGAGCGTTGCGACGTAGTTCTCCACTCCCATGGGCGATTCCAGGATCGAGTAGGTGCAGAACATGTCGTAATCCGACAGCGCCCAGCAGCTGCTCGCGGATGCGGTCGCCGTTTCTGCAGGCGGAAGTCGCGGATGCAGCCGACCTTGTCGGCCGGCTCGTCGTTCTCGATGCGGCTTTCGCCGATGGCCGGATGCCAGCCGGGCAAGCCGTTGAAGTCGCGCACGCGCGCCCAGACCTTGGCCGCTGGGGCGTTGACGACGCTGGAGGTGTAGACCTTTGCCATCTGCTTTTGCGTCTATCCGCGACCCTTGTCGCCATCATCCGGCGGGTGGACGTCGGGGCGGCCTGGCGGCGGGGCGGCCTCTCTCCTCTGCGCGCTGCCGGCGCCCGCCTCCTTGGCGACGCGCTGCATGTCGCTCGCCTCGCGCATGAGGCCGGCCAGGCGGGAAAGGCTGCCGCCCTCGATGCCGATCTCCTTCAGCACCGGTTGTCGATCATCGGCGCCTGCACGCGGTAGCGCAGCGCCGAGTCGATCACCTCGTCGGTGGGGCTGCGGCCGTCGCCGCGACCGCCGCCGCCGCCTGACAGGCCGTCGACCTGCAGGATGCTGGATGCCCTCGATCTTCTCCATCGGCTTGACGCTCTCGCGCACGATGCCCTCGATGCGGTCGAGCAGGCGGCGGCGGAACAGGCCGTAGCGGGCCCCGTCGGTCAGCACGTTCTCGGCCTCGTAGAGCAGCTTCTGCGCCTCCGCCGCCACCGCGGCGCGCACCTGTTCGGCCTGTGCGGCGATGCGTTTCTCCTCGGCATCCTTCTGCGCCAGCATCACCTCGACGGAGGTGCGGCGCCTGGCGGCCTCGCTGTCGCGCGCGCGGTGGTGACGCGCTCCTCGGCCTCGGCCGCGCGCGCCCGCAGGGCCTCGGCTTCCACCTTGGCCGCGGATTCCTCCAGCGACTTATGGTAGAGGGCGATGGCCTTCTCCATCAGCGCCGTTTCCACGTCGCGCTCGCGCGCAGACCTCCAGCTTGCGCAGCGCCAGCTCGCGGCCGACGCGTGCCTCGTCGAGCCCGCGCTCGGAGGCGATGCGCGCCCGCTCGATCTCCTCGCGGGCGGCGATCTCGGCCTCCTGCAGGCCTGAGCGCGCGCCAACTCGATCTGCTCCAGCGCGCGGCGCCGGGCAAGCCGGGCGGTCTCCAGGGCCTGGTCGAGGCAACCTCGGTCTTGTCGACCTCCTGGCGGGCGATGATCTCGGCCTGGCGTGACCTGCCGGTCGGCCTCGGTGCGCTCCACCCTCTTGCTGGCCAGCTCGATGGTGCGCTGCTCCTCGGCGATCTCGACCACCTTCTTCTGGTCGATCTCGAGCACCTCGCGGCTTCGCTGCGAGGCGATGCGCGCCTTCTCCAGCTCCAGCTCGGTGGCGATGCGTGCGCGCTCGACCGCGTCGCGCTTTTGGATCTCGGCGGCATCAAGCGCCTCGCCCTGGGCGATCGAAAGCGTCCTGGTCTCCTGCTCGGCGGCGATGCGCGCGGCCAGCACCGCCTTCTCCTGGGCGATGCGGGCAGCCTCTACGACCTCGCGCGCCTTGATCTCGGCGGCATCGACGGTGCGGTTGCGCTCGATCTCGAGCTGGCGCACGGCCTCGTCGCGGGCGATGCGCTCGGTGGCGATCTTGCCGTCCTGGGCGATGCGGGCGCTTTCAATCGTCTGCCGGGCGAGGATTTCCGCCGCCTCCACCGCCTTGCTTGCGCTCGATCTCGCGGGCGCGGATCGCCTCGTCGCTGGCGATGCGGGCGGCAGCGATGTTCTTGTCCTGGGCGATGCGCGCCGATTCTGACCAGCCTCGCGGGCGGCGATGTCGGCTTCCTCCAGCGCCTTGTTGCGGGCGATCTCGAGCGCGCGCGTGCTCTCCTCCTGGGCGATGCGCGCGGCCTCAACCCTCTCGCGGTTCTGGATCGTGCTCTCTTCCAGCACGCGGTTGCGCGCTAGCTCCAGCACGTGCGTTTCCTGCTCGTAGGCGATGCGCTCGGCGGCGATCGCCTTCTCCCGGGCGATACGGGCGGCCTCGCACGGTGCGGCCGGAGGCGATCTCGGCTTCCTCCAGCGCGCGGTTGCGCTCGATCTCAGGTTGCGCACGTTCTTCTCGGAGGCAATGCGCTCGGCGTTGACGGCCAGCTCCTGCGCGATGCGCGCCTTGGCGGTCGACCTCGCGCGCGGCGATGTCGGCCTGCTCCACGGTGCTGGTGCGATCGATCTCGCGGCGCTGAGTGTCCTCGTCTTGGGCGATGCGCGCTTCGGTGAGAATGCGCTCCTGGGCGATCCTGGCCTTCTCGACCTGCTCGCGGGCGGCGATCTCGGCCTCCTCGACGGTGCGCTGGCGCTCGATCTCGCGCTGGCGGATCTCGCGCTCGGAGGCAATGCGGGCCTCGCTGATCGCCTTCTCGTTGGCGATGCGCGTCTTCTCGATCTCCTCGCGGGCGGCGATCTGGGCTCGCTCGGCCTCGGTGTCGCGCAACGCCCGCTCGCGCGCCAACTCGGCGCGCTGGATGGCGCGGCTCACCTCGACGTCGCGCTCCTGATTGAGGCGGGCGGCCTCGCTCTCGCGCTCAATGTCGAGGGCCTGCTTCTCGGCCTCGAGGTTGCGGGTGCGGATGCGGATCATCGAGTCCTGCTCGATGTCGTTCCTGAGCTTGCGGCGGTCCTCGATCTCGCCGATCGAGCTTGGTCAAGCCTTCCGCGTCGAAACGGTTGGAGGGGTTGAAGAACTGCAGATCCGTCTGGTCGAGGTCGGTGAGCGCCACAGTCTCGAGTTCGAGGCCGTTCTGAGCCAATGCCTCCGAGGCGGCGGCTTTGACACGCTGCAGATAGGTGCCCCGCTGCTCGTGCATCTCCACCATGCTCATTTCGGAGGCGACCGAGCGCAGCGCCGAGACGAACTTGCCAGACAGCAGCGCGTGCAGGCGCTCCTGCTCCATGGTGCGCCGGCCGAGCGTCGCCGCGGCGAGCGACACCGCTTCCTTGGTCGGGGCGACGCGCACGTAGAAGTCGGCGTCGATGTCGACGCGCATGCGGTCCTTGGTGATGAGCGCATCGTCCTTGGCGCGCGCGACACTCATCTGCAGCACGTTCATGTTGACGGGCGTGATGTCGTGGATGATCGGCAGCACGAAGGCGCCGCCGTTGATCACCACCCGTTCGCCCATGAGGCCAGTGCGGACGAACGACACCTCCTTGGAGGAGCGCCGGTAGCAGCCAGTTGACCAGATAGACGATGATCGCGATCGCGACGATCGCCACGGATCAGCCACAGGATGATGGCCCCGATCAGTTGTGCAGTCATTTACGCTCACTCCAATCGCGCAGGCCCGCCGCCAGGCCCCGCCCACCAGTTTCGTTCCTCACCCTCGCTTGACGTCCAATCGCCTTGAACTTCCGTGTCTGCTCGGTGAGCGCCACCTCGGTGGGCAGGCGCTCCATTGATGACGCACCATAGAAGCCGTGGCAGTTCCTCGTATTGCTTATGATGAAGGAGGCATCGCCCGGACTCGACACCGGCCCGCCGTGCACCAGCACGATAATGTCGCGCCCGCACCTTCAACGCGGCTTCGGCCCAGGCATCGACCTTGGCGGCACAATCTTCCAGCTTCAGCGCGGTCTCCGCGCCGATCGAGCCACCGGTGGTCAGCCCCAGGTGGCACACCACGATGTCGGCACCGGCCTTGGCCATGGCCGTCGGCCTCGTCCGCGCTGAACACATAGGGGTGGTCAGCATGTCCTTGGCATGGGCGGCGGCGATCATGTCGACCTCCAGTCCGTAGGACATGCCGGTTTCCTCGAGGTTGGCGCGGAAGGTGCCGTCGATGATGCCGACGGTCGGGAAGTTCTGCACGCCCGCGAAGCCCATGGTCTTGAGCTGGTCGAGGAACACGTCCATCAGGCGGAACGGGTCGGTGCCGTTGACGCCGGCCAGCACCGGGCGTGCGCTTGACCACGGGCAGCACCTCGGCCGCCATCTCAACGACGATTTGGTTGGCGTCGCCGTAGGCCAGCAGCCCGGCGAGCGAGCCGCGGCCGGCCATGCGGTAGCGGCCCGGAGTTGTAGATCACGATCAGGTCGATGCCGCCGGCCTCCTGGCACTTGGCCGACAGGCCGGTGCCGGCACCGCCGCCGATGATGGGCTCGCCACGGGCCACTATGGCCTTGAACTTGTCGAGCAGGGCGGATCGCTGGAAGCGCGGCATGGCTCAGCGTCCCCCGCCCTGCGGCGCTGCAGCCGGCCGTTGCCGTGGAGCGCGCGGAACGCGTCTACCAGGGCCGCAGCGAACCGCGGATCGTTGACGTGGTACGGCAGGCGAACGAGCTGCCGGCTCGACGTGCGCCGCACGGTCTGCTCCAGCGCCTTGAACAGGGCGGCGTCGGCGGCGGATCGTGGAAGGGCTGGCCGGGCGCATCGAGCGCGGAGACGCCGCCCTCCGGCAGCAGGAAGCGCACCGGCGCCTCCATGCGGTTCAACCGCTCGCCGATCCAGCGGCCCATCCGCTCGTTCTCCTCCGCCGTGGTGCGCATGAGCGTCACCTGCGGGTTGTGCGGATAGAAGGTGCGGCCCTTGTAGCGTTCAGGGACCGTCTCGGGCGCGCCGAAGTTCACCATGTCGAGCGCGCCGACGGAGCCGACGATAGGGCAGGCGCGCGCGGATGACGGCGCCGAAGCGGTCCTCGGTGGCGGGGAACACGCCGCCCATCATCATGTCGCAGACTTCGGTGGTGGTGACGTCGATCACGCCCGACAGCAGCAGCAGATCGACCAGCTTCTCCATGGACTGGCCGCCGATGCCGGTGGCGTGGAACACAAGGCAGTCGTACCCGTCCTTGAGCTGGGCGGTGACCTGCTGCACGCACGTGGTGGTGACGCCGAACATGGTGAGGCCGACGGCGGGTAAGCCTTCCACCGCCCGGCGCTGCTGGCCGCGGCGCGCGCTTCGGCGAGCCGCTGCCTGACCATTCCGGCCATGGCCTGCGCGCCGTTGGCGAGCACCTGGCGCGAGATGGAGTTGAGCCCCTGCACGTCGGTGACCGAGTACATCATCATGATGTCGGAGGGGCCGACATAGGCACTGCACGTTGCCTGATGCCACGGTGGAGATCAGCACCTTGGGCACACCGATCGGCAGCGCGCGCATGGCGGGCGCCACCATCGCCGTGCCGCCCGAACCGCCGGCCGAGATGATGCCGGCAACGCCGGTCTGGCGCTTGATCCAGGTCTCGAACGCCTGGGCCATGGCAGCCACCGATGTGCCGCGGTCGCCCGTGAACAGGCCGACGGCGCCGCGCGGGTGATTGAGCGCGACCTCGAAGGGCGGCACGTCGGCGCCCGAAGGTTTGCCGCTGGTAGAGAGATCGACCAGGCGCGTGCGCAGGCCGGCCTCCTTCAGGATATCGCGGATCAGGCGCAATTCGTCGCCCTTGGTGTCGAGCGTGCCCGCCACAACGACAAAGGGATCGCTGCCGGCCATCGACGGCGAACCGGCGGTGAGCTGCGGCAGCTCGGCGATGCGCCGGGCCGCGGCCGAGGCTGGTGCGGGCCTGCGCCTCGATCTGGCGCCGCCGGCACCGGCTGCGACCAGCGCGTCGGCGGTTTCGGGTTGGATACGTAGATGCGGATAGGCCCCGACGGGGCGCGCGTTCGTCTGTGCGGCAGATGCCGTAGCCCCAGAGGTCGGCCGTTGTCAGGGATGTCCTCATGGCCGTGGCGGCCGACGCCGAGCAGGCGCTCCTGCAGGTCGCGGTCGGCAGCCAGCTCGCGCGAGTTGATCAGCCGGCTGACACGGCCGTTGACCATGATGGCGACGGTCTGGGCAACCTCGGTGGCCACACCGATCTTCTGCTCGATCACCAGCACGGCAATCTCGCCATCCTCGGCAAGGCGCACCAGGATGTCTTCGACCTGGGCGACGATGACCGGGGCGAGACCCTCGGTCGGCTCGTCCATCACCAGCAGGCGCGGATTGAGCAGCAGCGCGCGCGAAATCGCCAGCATCTGCTGCTCGCCGCCCGAGAGCTGCGAGCCGGCGTTGGACTTGCGCTCCGCCAGCCGCGGGAAAGTGTCGTAGATGCGCTCGATGGTCCAGGCGCCGCGGCGCTCGCCGGCGACGAGCCTCAGGTGCTCGTCCACAGTCAGCGAGCGCCACAGACGGCGGCCCTGCGGCACATAGCCGATGCCGAGCCGCGCGATGTCGGCCGGCGCGCGCCCGATCAACTCCTCGCCGGCGAACCGGATCGAGCCGCTGGCAGCGCGCACCAGCCCCATGATGGCGTTGCACAGCGTGGTCTTGCCCATGCCGTTGCGGCCGACGACGGAGAGCGCGCCCTGTCGCAACGTGAGGTCGACCCCTGCAGCGCGTGCGAACGGCCGTACAAGACGTTGAGGTTCTTGATCTCCAGCACAGGCGTGCCACTGGGGCGGGCGACGAAGCGGTCAGCCATGGCCGCCTCCGAGATACAGCTCCTGCACCTCGCCGTCGGACTCGATCTCCTCGGGCGGGCCTTCCTTGAAGATGCGGCCGTTATGCAGCATCGTCACGCTCTCGACGACGCGCAGGGCCACATCCATGTCGTGCTCGATGATGATGAAGCCGATGTGCTTCGGCATCGAGGTGAGGATCTCGATCAGCTCTGCCCGCTCCTTGGGCGACAGGCCAGCGGCAGGCTCGTCGAACAGGATGAAACGCGGTGCGCCGGCCAGCGCCAGGGCGATCTCGAGCTGGCGCTGCTGGCCGTGGCTCAGCTCCCCCACCAGGCGATGCCTCACGTCCTGCAGGTGCACGGCCTCGATCAGGCTTTCTGCCGACTGCAGTAGTGCGTCGCCGGTGCGCGGGCGGATCAACGAGAAGCGCCCGCGCGAGACGCCGCGGCAGGCGAGATAGACGTTGTCGAGCACCGACAGGCCGGTGAACAGCGCGGAAATCTGGTAGGTGCGACGCAGGCCGCGTCGGATGCGCTCGTGCGGCGGAAAATTTGTCATGTCCTCGCCGAAGAAGCGGATGGTACCCGAGGTCGGCGGAAAGTCGCCGGTGATGCAGTTGAACAACGTCGTCTTGCCGGCGCCGTTGGAGCCGAGCACGGCGCGGCGCTCGCCGGGACGTACGTTGATGGTGACGTCAGTCAGCGCGGCGAGCGCGCCGAACATCCGCGTGACGCCGCGCAGCTCCAGCGCATTGGCCGATCCGGCCGCGTTCAGCCGTCCGGCGACGGAGGGCATCATGGCCGCCGTCTCCCCGCCCGGTCTCAGGTCGCGGCCGTGGCGCTCCATGCGGACGCATCAAGCGCTCCACAGCCCGAGCACGCCATCCGGGAGAAGAACACGACAGCCAGAAAACCCAACCCAATTACGAGCTTGAACCGCTCTCCCGACATCCCGAACGCCAGCAGAATATCGGACGAGAACACGCTGAGCAGCGCGTAGATGAGCGCCCTGATGAACGGGCCGATCGGGCGTTTGAGACCACCGACGACGGCAATCACCAGAATGTCGATCACCTGTGGAATGCCGGCCGTTCCGGGCACGACCTGAGCATTCTGCCAGACGAGCAGGATGCCGCCGAACGCCGCAATTACGCTCGCGAACGCGTAGGCCAGAATGCGATGGGCGGTGACCGAAAAGCCGAGCGCGCTCATGCGCCGCGGGTTGTCGCGCACGCCTTGCAGCGCCAGCCCGAACGGCGTGCGCGCCATCCACACGACCGCCAGATAGGACAGCGTCGCGCAGCCGAGCGTCAGATAGTAGAATGGCACTGGTTGGCGCCAGTCGACGCCGAACAGGGTCGGTGGGACGACGTTGTTGAAGCCGGTGTAGCCGTTAAAGATCCCATAGTTCTGGCGGGTGAAGTAGAAGAACGCCGCAGCGATCGCCAGCGTGATCATGATCGTGTAGATACCCTCGGTGCGAACCGCTAGGGTGCCGACGAGCGTTCCAAACAGGGTCGCGATCAGGATCGCGAGTGGGATATGCAGCCACCACGGCCAGCCCAGGCTGATCTGCGGCACGCCGCTGGTGCCGAGGATCGCCACCACATAGCCGGCAAGCGCCGCCACCGTCATCTGGATCAGGCTCACCATCCCGCCATAGCCGGCCAGCACCATCAGCGAGAGGGCGATCGTCCCGAGGATGAAACTCCAGCCAAAGATCTGGAACAGCACGAAGTTGCTGGCCAAGGCCGGCATCAACAACAGCAACAGGCCGATCCCCCAGACCGGCGCCGGGATCCCCTCCAGCACCATCAGCCTTTCCGGCGTCGTTGTGGGCAGGACGTGTGCCATGTCAGTGCTGGGCCCCGAGAAGGCCCTGCGGACGGAACGCAAGGACGGCAGCCATGATCAGGAATGTGAAGACCACCGAATAGGTGGGCGCGTAGACAAGGCCGATCTGCTCGGCAAGGCCGATGATGACGGCGCCGAGCGCGGCCCCGGGGATCGAGCCCATTCCACCGACGATGACGACCACGAGCGACGCGAGCAGGAACCGCGTGTCTTCGCCCGGTGACAGCGACTGGAACGTGCCGCCAACAACGCCAGCCATGCCGGCCATGCCGGCGCCGAAGGCGAACACTGCCAGGAACACGTACTGGATGCGCACGCCCGATGCCGCCAGGATGTCGCGATCGTCGACACCGGCCCGGATCAGCATGCCGAGCCGCGAGCGGTTGAGCACGAACCACATGGCCAAGCCGATCGCGATCGCAGCGATCAGGATCGCGATCCGGACCCGCGGATAGGACAGGTACACTGCTTCACCGTCGGCACGGGTCGAGCTGATGAGCGGCAGCGTCATCGGGCCACTCAGCCAGTCCGGCGAGAGCACCTGATAGCTCTGGCCGCCCCAGAACCACAGCATCAGGTCGGCCAAGCACGATCGATATGCCGATCGTGACGAGCGTCTGGCGCAATTCCTCCCCCTCCATGCGCCGAAACACCTGATGCTGCAGCAGCAGGCCGAGTGCGCCGACGAGAATGAAGACGAACGGAAACGCGAGGAGCCAGTACCCAGTGACGTCAACCGCACCATAACCGATGTAGCCACCCAGCAGGTAGAGCGAGCCATGGGCGAGGTTGACGTTGCGCATCAGGCCGAACACCAGCGTGAAGCCAGACGCGACCAGGAAATAGAGCGCACCGAGCGTAATGCCGGAAAGGATCGCGTTCAGAAAGACCCGCTTGCGGCCCATGGCCTGCTCGAGGCCGGGCGGCCACGGCGCAACGATCAGCCATGCCAGACCGACGACCAGCACAAGGACCACGAAGGTCCAGATCGGATGGCGCGTGCTGAGGTTCTGCAAGGTGCCCATGCTGCCAGCAGTTGCCACATGCTTGTTCGACAGAATAGTCCTTCCAGCCGCACCCGCCGTATCCGACAGTCTAATGATTTCACCGATTTGGGC
>ERZ1370068.10353-contig-9060_pt1 | contig 47272 bp, 79 predicted proteins | sample MGYA00561227_ERZ1370068 | MGnify/ENA primary metagenome ERZ1370068 (study PRJEB38410, sample SAMEA6850437) | metagenome | study: Metagenomic assessment of the ecological functions of the soil: analysis of the soil microbiota associated with the... | reverse complement strand
TTGTACTTCGTTCAGTTACGTATTGCTCGATTTCGGATCGAGATTTGAGATCTGAGATTTGAAATCTGAATTTGAATTATTGCCGGGAGATTAGACTCTGAAAACTTCCCACAGTCAACGAGTGAGCCCGGCGCCCCGGAACTCATCAGGCGGCAACGATCTCAGCCGGAACAACCCCTTTCCGGCGTTTCGGACGCGGCAGGAATGAGCGCGGCAATCTCTTCAACAATGTGGCGAGTGGCGTTGGGAATCGCCAATCCAATAGTCGCGGCCCGCATGGCCGGAGTAGTGCGTGGTGTCTTCAACCATGCGACGGATCACCGGAACAATATCGCCGGCCCGCCGCAGCAACACCCCGCGCCGCGTTTCACCAGCAAGCTGGCCGTACCAGCCTCCTGCGGCATTGGCTCCGTGATCGCGTCGGCAATAATCGGCAGCCGGCAGGCAAAGGCCTCGAAGGTTGTCAGTCCGCCCAGCTTCGAGATCATCACATTGGCCGCGCCCATTAACTCTTCGACGTGCTCCGAGTAGCCGATAACTTTCACCGGGAAAGCTGCGCCCTCCGCCAGCGATTCCGCGTCAGCCTTGAGCTCTTCATTGCGCCCGGCCAGGAAGATTGCCTGGACGTCCAACTCGCCGCGAACCAACTCGCGGAAAATCTGAGGAATATTGCCGCCACCCTCCCAACCGGCGTTGACGAAGACGGTGAACTTCTCCGGATCCAGCCCCAGCGCTTTGCGCGCAACCTGCGCGGCCTCTTCGCCCGGGTAGGCAAACTTGTGATGCACCGGCATCCCGGAAATCTTGATGCGATGCGGTGCGATGCCGTAATCGATCAACTGCTGCCGGGCTTCGTCGCTTGCAACCAGATAAAGCGTCACATCGTCGCAAGCCCAGCCTTTCCAGAATCCGTAGTACGGATCAGTGACCACTGAAACCAGCGGAATTCTATCGGCGAGTTTCAACTCCCTGAGGACGCGGCCGAAGATATGCTGCGTCAGCGGATGAACGCTGACGACGACGTGCGGGCACCAGCGCTCGAAAAGTTCAGCGCAATAACCGATGCATCGCTTTTGAAAGAATTCTCTCGTTTCGGGACGAAATCTGTTTACCGCCCAATAGAGATACTTCATCCGGTGTTGCTTGTTCCGCAACACCCAGTTGTAAACACCAACCAGCTTCGCGGTGATCGAATGCGACTCTTCGACCGCGCGCACCACCCGGACGGCATACGACTGACCGTCGAAAAACTTCTGCACCCCGGCAACAATAGCCGCCGCCGCGGAACGATGCCCACCGCCGGTGTCGGATGACAGGATTAGAATTTTTGGAATACGCTGCATTTTCCTCTGTTTTGAGATTTGAGATCTCAAATCTCAGACGCAAACTGACGGTTTGCGTTACGCCAACTCTTACGCCCCAACTCTCATGCCCTCAGGCTCCGGCTGCATCCGATCCATTTCCCTCCGCGCCTTCTTCATTTCCTTCTCCAGCTTCTTGATCTGGATCAAGTGGCCCGGATTGAACGGCAGCGACGGGTAGTAACTGTTCGACTCGTGCGTACAGAAACAGCCGTCCAGGGCTTTCTTTCGTCGCTCTTTCATCGCCGGCGACAGCCAGAGCTTTTGGAAGTTCCAGCCAAAGTCTCTGAGGTTGCCAATCGGGGCGAGGTTTTCGCACGACGAAACTGTTCCCTCGTCGTAGATTACGCCCCCGGCGGTCCCCGCGTAGCACTTCATCTGCGCCTGTTGCGTCTCCTGCGTCTTCGCAATCAGGTCGTGCATGTAGATATCGATCGCGGCTTTGAAGTAACCGGCGTTGCCGCCGTAGTTATTCTTGATCGCCGCGTGGCGCGAGTCATCATCAATCATGCTCGCGAGTTTCTTGTAGCGCGAGTGATCGATGTTGAGTTCGACCGGGTCGGCTGACGGGGGCCGAATGTAGTTGAAGTTAACTTTGTCCGGTCTGCAGGTCATATTTCAAAAAGTCGTACCACTCAAAGATCGTGTCCTGGTTCGAATTCATGAAGCAGGTGCACGTTTGCACGTCGAGCTTCGGATACTCTTTCTTGATCGCTTGCAGCTGTCGCGCAGTCTCGATGGCGATGTCCCACGAGCCGGGCTTTTGCCGAATCTTCTCGTGCGGCGTTTTCAAGCCGTCGATGCCGAGCGCGACCGTGACATTAAGTTCGGGACACTCCTCGAGGATGCGGGTGATGTCGGGAAAGATTCGTTTCTGAATCTGCCCGTTCGACATGATGTAGATCGACTCAACCGGTTGTTCTTGTAAAAGCTGCGCGCGATCTCCGGCAGGTCCTTGCGGGTGAACGGTTCGCCGCCGGCGAGAATCAGCACTCCCAGGTTGCCGCCCAGCGTCTCCGAGATTTGTTCGATCTCGTGCGTCTTCATCTGCAGCTTTTTGCGCGGACGATCGTCCAATTCGTCTGTAAAGAAGCAGTGCGTGCAGCGCATATCGCAGACGGAAGTGACCAGAATGTTCAGCAGGATCGGCGAAAACGGCTGACCAATGGCCAGCTTCGCGTACCGCTTCAAAAGCTCTCGTGTCGTGTAGTCCATTTCAACCTCAACTAACTAGGCGCGCACCTTTCGATGCGCAAACAGAGATTAACAGATAAGCCTTTGTAACGTAACCCTTCATTACTGACTGTAAAAGTTTTGTAATTGCGGAGGAATTGAACCGCCAAGCCGCCGGACTACTGAGGAAATTGAGGCGTCCCTCTCCGGGCTCGCGGGATCGCAGTCGACACCCATCAAGTCAGCCGCACGCGACACGCTGCCCTTGGCCTCGTCAAGTTTCGCTGGCTAAACTGGCGATGGTAAAGCGTCGGTCGCTTCAATTTCTTAGGGCGGGGCCTTACTTGAATTTGTTGTTGAGCTCAATAATTCTCTTGATTAATCCGGGGCCGGGAAAATCGGCTATGACAATTCCCACGCGCTTCTTGTAACTCCTGCCAACTCTTTCATAAGTCAGCACATTCGTTCCTTCAAAGGCGATGGTACAAATGTGCACGACTGGAACACAATCGAGTCGGGGAAATCTCGCCAACTCTTCCAACCGGAGTAGTTCTTCCCGTGCCAATCTCGGCGCCAGTCTCGGACTGGAATGACCGCTCGCAACAAAATAGGGGAGAACACAACGACAGGAATGGGGCTTCTTAGCACTGGTGGCAGCACTTGAGGTAATCTCATAAAGGTCGTGTCTTCGCTTCCGTCATTCTGCTTTGCCTAGAAATGCCTTCACTTTCTCCCATTTTCCGTAAAGGTGAAAATTCGAGTTGAGCTTATAGTCATCCTGAATTGAAAAAACGAGTCATAATCTATTCCGTATTTTTCACTAGCTGAAAAATCCTTGCGGGACAACAATTTTACCCTGACTTCGCCCAGCGTAGGGTTGTCAGAATTGGCGGCGGTCCAAAAACTGGCATGATTCGATCCAGTACTTATCGTGGAAGACCTGCTCAAACGTCTTCTTGTTATTGGACGGGTCGTATTCCCCGCTTCACGCGCATTAGTACCGTCTCTCTGGGGTGCTTCTTCAAGAACTCAACGCACGATATCTAAGCACGTTGCCAAAGAAAACTTTCTGAAATATCGAGCCACGATGAATGGCGAATACGTCGTCGATGTGACGGCAACGAATATCGAGAACTCCTGATACCCGATTCCAACTGGTTGCGCCAGCGACATACGTTGCGTCCTCGCGATGTCACCTCCGTAAAACGCCATCTGTGTCGTGAGTACCCGGAATCGATAATTCGCTTATGCGCACGCTATCCGAAGCCTGCTCATCCAGTCAGGATTGAGGTTTTCACGCCGCCGTCGTGTGGGTAACCAGGAGTCTTATGAGCATACAGAGGACTGCGAGACGATGAGTAGCAAAAGCAAACTGAAGACGGCGATTTTGTGAGTGGGTCGATAAAGCATTTCTTCCTCCCAGCTGAACGAGTTGGAAGCTCGTTGTTGGCGGTTTGATTTTCTGCTCACACGCAGCGCATCGCGCGGCTGATGAAAATTGCTTCGTGCTTATTGCTTTTAGGGGAGAAGTTCGTGAGAAAGCAGCCGAACGCGACGCATAGTACGCCCGGGTTTTACTCATGTCATCATGGCTTGTTCTTTGATTGTTTTCTGTGAAGAGTCCGTCAGGACGCGCGGATTAGGTCACGCCCGCGCGTTCGCTGCGACTCGGAATCCCGAGCGCGCGCATGCGTCGATAAAGGTGACTGCGGTCGACGCCCATCAGCTCCGCCGCGCGCGAGACGTTGCCCTCGGCCTCGTCAAGTTTTCGTTGGATAAACTCGCGATGGTAAGCGTCGGTCGCTTCCCTTGAAGGACGGAAACGGAACGACGCGGCGGGCGCTTCGTCTTTCCCGTGCGGCGGCAAGTCGCCCGCCGCCACTCTTGATTCCCGGATTCATGATCACCACGCGCTCGATCGTGTTTCGCAGCTCGCGAACGTTTCCCGGCCAGGAGTAGTTCTGCAACTCTTCGATCGCCTCGGCGCAAACTCTTTCGGCAGCTTGCCGTAAGCGCGCGAAAAGTTCTGATTGAAGTATTCGACCAGCAGCGGCACGTCTTCCAGACGCTCGCGCAGCGGCGGCAACTCAAACGGAATGACGTTCAGCCGATAAAACAGATCCGGCACGAAACTTGCCCTGCTCGATTTCGACGTCGCAGCTGCTTGTTGGTCGCAGCAATCACCCGCACGTCCACCTGCACCGGACGTGCCGCTGCCGACCGGCTCAAAGCGCTGTTCTTCGAGTACGCGCAGAACTTTCGCCTGCACGCCCTGGCGCTCATGTCGCCAATCTCATCGAGAAACAGGCGTGGCGCCGTCCGCCAGTTCAAACTTGCCTTTCTTGGCCGCCGTCGCGCCGGTAAACGCTCCCTTGATGTGACCGAAGAGTTCCGACTCGATCAACTCCTCCGGAATCGCGGCGGAGTTGACTTCAATAAACAGGGCGCCGGCGCGCCGCGACTTCGCGTGAATTGCATGCGCCACTAACTCCTTGCCGGTGCCCGACTCGCCGTAGATCAGAACACGTCCGTCGGTCGGCGCGACTACAGAAATCTGTTTGCGAAGCGCGCGCATCGCCACCGACTCGCCCACCATCATGTACTCTTTCGCGAGTTCCGCCGACATCTCGGCGTTGATGAGTTCGAGCCGTTGCTGGCGTAGGGCGTTGCGAACGGTGAGCAGCGTCTTCTCGATCGAGAGCGGCTTCTCGATGAAATCGAAGGCGCCGAGCTTGGTCGCGCGCACTGCAGTTTCCACGTTGCCGTGACCGGAGATGATCACGACTGCAGCTTCCGAGCCCGCGGCGCCGCAATTGCCGCAACGTCTCGAGGCCGTCGATCCCGGGCAGCCAGACGTCCAGCAGGATGCAGCCGTAAGCGCGACGCTCGACGGCGGCGAGGCATCTCTTCGCCCGTGGCCACCGCGTCAGCACTGAAGCCTTCATCCTCCATCACGCCACGCAAGGTGTCGCGAATGCCGGGCTCGTCGTCGACTATGAGAATTGAGTCCATGGTGATCCAGTGGGCTGTGGCAGTGGGCAGTGTGCAGTAGGCAGAAATCGTTATGCTGCCAACGACGACATTAGCCCATTGAGCAGGCGTCCAACTTCGCCAGCCATTTTCAGAATGTCTTGACATCCTTCTGTCGTCAAATACCGGAGGCGCGCCGCGATTAACGCTTGTGTTTCGACCTCTCGCAAAGACCCGTATGAGATAGACAAGTGTCGTACGAAATCAGCGGTCGTTCGTCGCCCTGCCCTTCAGCAATGTTCGAAGGGATAGACACCGCCGCTCTTCTAAGTTGGCTTGTCAGCCCGTACATTTCTTCTCGAGGGAAATTCCTGGTGGTAGCGTAGATCTGCTCAACCAAGTCCATTGCCTTCTGCCAAACGATTCAGGTCCTGATAGTTTCTCACCTTCATGGGACTCTCTCTTTTCAGTTCGGAGAATCCTCATGAAAGACTGGGAAGTTGGCAAGCCAGACTCTCCCTATGCCTTCCCTCGTTTCTATGAAAGTATTCTTTTACCTGTGTTCACTGCACACTGCCCACTGCACACCGCACACTGTCTCACCGTTCATCGCCGGCAGCTCGATTACAGAATCGGGCGCCGCGGGAGTGATTCGCTTCGGCGCGAATTCGGCCGCCGTGTTCCAGAATTATTCGTTGCACGATCGCGAGGCCGAGGCCGGTGCCGCTGCCGCGGGTCGAAAAATAGAGGTTGAAACAACCGCTTGAAGTCGGCGGGCCGAATTCCATGTCCGGTGTCGGAAACCTCCGCGACAAGCAAACTCCGCACCGGATCCAGGCGAGTCGAAATTCTGATCAGGCGTTCACCGCTGCCTTCGTCACGGGCGCGCCGTCGTGGTCGGCCAATGCATTACTCGCATTGTCGATCAGATTTACAAACACTCGCCGCAGTTGTTCCGTATCCAGCATCGCCGCGCGGCAGGTTGGCATCAAGTGAAGTTTCCAGCGTCACCCCGTCAAGCCGTTCCTCGTACAAAGCGATCGCGATGACGGACGACTTCATTCAGGTGCGCGACTTCCAAACGCGCCAGCGGCAAACGTGCGAAACGCGAAAACTCATCAACCATCGCCTTCAGCCCGGCAACTTCGCGCGCAATCGTTTCCGTGCATTCGTCAATCACTGCGAGTTACGTGCAGCTCACTGTCGCCTGCCGCCGATCACCAACCTGACCGTTCGTACGCTTCTCGTCGCCATTCGCCGCGGCCCGCCGGTAACTCTTAGCGATGCGTTCCGCTGAAAGCTGGATCGGCGTGAGTGGGTTCTTGATTTCGTGGGCCATGCGCCGCGCAACTTCGCTCAGGCGGCGACGCGCTGTGCCGCCAGCAACTCCGAAGGTCCTCAAGCACCAACACCACTCCACGTTTTTGCGCGAGCGAAGCGCGTAGCGCGGTCGCCGTCAACGCCACCGGCAACGAGGCGCCTTCGGCTGTGCCGTCGTTTGGTCCAGCCAATTGCGCCTGCTCTGATGCCTGGCCGGTACGGCGCGCGCGCCGCAACAAACGATCAAGCACGAGCCAATCTTCCGAGCCCATCAGCTGCTCGAGTTTTCGCTCGCTGGGCGGCGCTGCCCGCAGTCTCAGAATGCGCGAGGCCGCGGCGTTGATAGTGGTGACCAAATCGTTTTCGTCGAGTGAGACGACACCGGTTGAAAGCGACTCGAGCACCGTTTCAATGTAATTGCGCCGCTCCTCGAGCGTCAGGTTTTTCTCCCGCAGCGCGGCTGAGACCGGCTTCGATGCTGCTGCGATTGTCTTCCAGTTGGGTTGTCATCTGGTTGAACGAGTCGGCCAGCAGCGCCAGCTCGTCTTCGGCAATGGTGGTGACGCGGTGCGACAGAGTTGCCGCGCGCGATTTCTTTCGACGCCTCGGCGAGCGCTTTGATCGGCGTCGCAATCCCGCGCGCCAGGTGAGATGGCAACCCAACTCGACACAAACAAGCAGCATCAGCGTCATCAGCCCCAGCGTGGACAACCCCAGCGACTCGCACTCGACGTTGCCGCGCCACCAGCTTTTGGTACTCGCCCTGCGATCCGGTAATCGTGTCGCCCAGATCAGTGCCGGCCCGTCGCAGCGGCACAACTATCAGTCGCTGATTCTCGGAAACGGGAACCATCATCGCGTCCAGGTCTTTGCCGTCCGCGAGACTGTCATCAGGTTCTTTCAGCAAGCGGGCCTTTGCCAACAAGTCCGTCGAGCTCTCTGGTCAGTTGCAGGCAACGACCCACGACTCTGCGCGATCGTCTTCCCGTCAGCGTCAATCACCTCCAGCGCCGAAAATTGTCCGCTCGCTACGGCGCGGTCCAGCGTTTCCTGTTTTTCCGCATCCGCCTGCGGCCGCGGCACCACGGCCAACAGCGAAGTCGTGTCACGCAGGTTGCGCGTTTGGTTGTCGAGGGCCTCGCGCTGGACTTCCTGGCCTCGGTCACAACTCTGGCCGAGAGACCGCCGAACCACTTTTCCAGCGAGCGGTTGAGAAACAGATAAGAAAACACGGCCATCGCGATGATCGGCAGAAAGCTAATGGCGATGAAATAGACCAGCAGACGCGTTTTGATCTTTGAGCCGAGCTGGCGTTCGCGCCGCTCGCGCCGCAGCTTAAGCAGGTTGCGGACGAAGATAAAGGAGAAGACTACAAAGGCGACGAAGTTAAGAGTCGACAGCGCGTAGAGCAGCAGCGTGTCGGAAGCAGTGTCAGGCGGAATGATGGTCCACAACCACAACTGTTGCGGAGACGATGATCGACAGCAGCAGCAGCACAGTGATCCCGAGACTCCACAAGATAATTCGGCGCCGGCGCGTCAATCTGCCGGTGGCCGATTGCGGGCGTGGATCACTCAGGGTTTTCCGGACTGATTGCTCATTCAGATTACCGCGAGTTTACCACATGGGGGACGGGGTCGGAGATCAGAGGTCAGAGATCAGAGGTCAGAGGTCAGAGAACAGAGGTCAGCGATCAGAAGTTGGAAGACCGTTACTTGATCAGTGACCGGAGCCACACCTCTGACCACCGATCCGTGACCTCCGACTTCTGACCTCTGTCCTCTGACCTCTGACCTCCTGTCTGTTAGAATGCCCGCGCTACAATCATTCGTCTGGTCCGCGCTCCTGTTATCTACCCAATGGATCTCAAACAAAGTCTTTTTCAATTCCGTCGGTCGCCTGCGCAGTGGTTGGCGGGTGCTGATCTTCATTCTGGTCTATGCCGTGCTTTTCGCGTTGCTGCAGCGCGGTTCGGGCAGCTGGGCCATGCGGTAGCGTTGCGGGTTCTGGGCCGCGGATTGGCTGGTTATGCCGGCAGCGTCATATTTCGTTTCGTCCTTCTCTTCGCCGCGTTGGGTGCTGGATATTTTTGCACGCGCTTGCTTGAAGGTCTGCCGTGGCGCGCGCTCGGTCTCGGCTTCCACGCCGGTTGGTTGCGCGACCTGCTGGTCGGTTCAGCTATTGGCATCGCGTCGTTGACCGTGGCCACTGCGATCGCCACCGCCGGCGGCGGCCTGACCTTCACGTTCTCCGGCCGCAGCACTACGCTTCAGGTGGGCCGAGACGCTCGTCTTCTCCGCCCTGCTTTTGTTCTCGCCGCGCTCGCTGAGGAAGCTCTGTTTCGGGGTTATCCTTTGCAAACGCTGACGAGGGCGAGGCTGGTTGGGCTTGGGATATTCGTGACGTCATTTGGTTTGCAGCAATCCATCTGGGCAATCAAATCTCCACGAGACGCTTCCCTATCTTAATCTCCTGCTCGCCGGAGTTTGGTTAGCGGTTGCTTATGTTCGCACGCGCAGCTTGGCGGTTCCCTTTGGGCGTTCACTGGGCGTGGAACTGGGCGCTGGCCTCGCTTTTGGCTTGCCGGTGAGCGGCATTAACGATCTCGCGCCTCACTCGGTGCTTCACGGCATCGACCTCGGCCCAACCTGGCTAACCGGCGGAAACTTTGGCATTGAAGGCGGAATTGCTTGCACGATCACGCTGATCGTCTCGACGCTCTTCATCTGGCGCACGCGGCTTGTTTCCGCGACTCCGGAAATGGAAGAGCTGACTTCGCAGGAAAATCCCGTCACGGCAGGGGCGGGGACAAGCCGCCCTTCCCGACCCCGAGCTGAGATGCCCTGAGTGGCTAACGCCCAGATTGGAGGCTTTCAAGACTGGAGCCGGCTGGCTGGTGGATAGTCTTCAGGTCGAATAGGTGGCCTTTCCGCCGCTTTTTCGGCCTTGCCGGAGCCGTTTCTCTGTTAACACTCCTCCCTTCTCTTCCGTCTTAATCGGTGTCAGGGACCGCAGATCCATAGACTCCAATTGAGACGCACAATGCTATGAGCTCGAAGCCACAGCGGACGTGCTGATTATGACCGGTCAAGGAAAACCTGCGGCCGAACGAAGCAGCCGAAGCAACCGAGGAGCCGCCGAGGGTCGCAGGCGAGGCTTTCGATCGCCGTGGAGCGCCCCGTGCCTCAGGGAGTTGAGTTTCATGAGGCTGCCGGGTTCGCAACTGCTCGCGAGTCCACTGCGCCGGTCGAGTCGACCGACACAATCGGATCAAACCTCGTGCGAGGCGGTGCTGGCCGGCAATCGCGACCTGTTCGGACGCCTCTACCAGCTCTACGCGCCCCTGGTGCACGGTGTTCTTTTGAGCGCGCCTGCCGCGCAGCAAGTCGAAGACATGGTGCAGGAAATTTTCTGCACGCGCTCAGGAAGCTGCACACGCTGCGTGACCCGGAGTGCGTTCGGCCTGGATCGCAATGATCGCTCGCAATCGCGCGATGGACTTTCATCGCCGCTCGCACGACACCAGTTGAAGTTACGGACGACTTGCGGAGCAGTGATTCAAGCGGCGCCAGGGCGGAAGAGATTCTCGACATCATCCGCACACTTCCGGACGCTTACCGCGAGACACTGGTATTGCGGTTAGTCGAAGGCATGACCGGACCGGAGATCGCAACGCGCACCGGCCTGACTGCAGCTTCGGTGCGCGTCAATTTACATCGGGGCATGAAACTCTTGCGCACCAAGCTCGGCTTTGAGGAGGGCTCATCATGAAAAGCGACGGCGATTACCTGTGGGACAAAACCGGTGATCCAGACCCGGAGGTTCAACAACTCGAAGAGATTCTCGGTACGCTGCGTTATCAGCCGCGACCACTGGAAATCCCGGCGGGACTCTCAGGTCGGTCGCGAGCGAAGCTTTTTCGTGGTGCTGTACCGCGTTTGGCGATTGCTGCGACGATAGCGATCCTGTTAATCGGACTCGGCGTGTGGCTCGCCCTGCAACGCTCGCAGCCGTTCGCAGCCGCCTGAGGTTGCAAAGTCGGTCGACGGACCTCCAGCGAAGCCGAGTCAGTAAGAACGGCCAGTTCACCCAAAGAATCAGGACGCCACTCGAAGCGGTCGCTCCCACACCGAAAGACATGGCGGCGCCGCCGCCTGACCGTCGTCAGACGCGGCTCTGCAGTTGGCCAGTCGTTCGTTGCCCGGAATTCAAACCGCGCCGGCAGCCGGTCCCGTCGGGCCAAAGAACTTCAGAGGCCGCGGCCGCGGGATCAGTGCTGCTCGCGTTGCGCGTGACCAGCGCGAAATTGAGCTATGCGCAAAGAAAACACCAGAGCCAAATCTCACACGAACCAGTTCACAACCAACACAAGATCGGATGAATGGAGCATTATGCAGGACTACTTTCGAAACACTGCTTACGGTTCGCCTCTTTGAAACTCCTGGGCGCTTGCCGTGCTGTTCCTGTGCGGCGCCGTTGCCAGCGCTCAGGCGCAGAATCCCCGCATTGAGACCAGCTCAGCTCGACGCACTGGCGGCCAAAGCGAGCAACTCTGTGGTCGTCGATTTGGACGAGCAGCTGTTGCAGGTCGGGGCGAAGTTTCTTGGCACGGACCGCGGACGACGAAAGATAAAGGCGATTATCAACGGCCTGAAAGGGGTCTACGTGAAGGTCCTGGAGTTTGACACCGAAGGACAGTACACGGACGCCGACCTTCGAAAGCCTGAGATCGCAACTGCGCAACCCGGCCTGGAACAAGATCGTCACACGTGCGCAGCAAGAAGGAAGGCAGCGTCGAGAGTCTATGTGATGCACAACGGAACTCAGGTGTCCGGCCTGGCACTGCTGGCCGCCGATCCGAAGGAAATCACCGTGCGTCAATATCGTCGGTCCGGTGGACCTCGAAAAGCTAACTGAGCTAGGCGGCCAGTTTGGCATTCCGGACCTGGACGACCTGGACATTGATATTGAGCGCCCGGCGAAACCGAAGCGCAGAATTGAGTTTCGTAGGGTGTCCTCCGTGGGCACCCCTCGGTGAAGATGCTTGAACCCGAAGGTAACGGACCGCTAATGGAAGGAGGGGTGCCCACGGAGGGACACCCTACAAAGCCCATGAAGAGATTTCTCACCACCGGTTTCATCTCGCTTCGCGCTGGTCGGCTTCGATGCCAGCGTCCCTGGGCAAGGGTGACGACTTCGGCGCGGTCGTGAAAGTCATCGAGCAGTTCTATCACGTCAAACACCAGGGCATTCCCTTTCTCGCGCGCCCGGCATCAAGACGGCCACCACAGTCGCGCGTTTGTCGGCGGAGAGAGACGGCAGATCGCGCGAAGCCGGCAGCGTAAAGTCGCCTACTTTGAAGATCAGGATTTCAGAGGACAGGGCAACTTCGCCGCCTTCAAGGCTGCAATCGGCGCGGCCCTCGCAGAAAGTTGGCGTCCCTTTATCCAGGTCGCCGCTCTCAGGATCAGGAGCAAACCTACATCTACATTCGCGAGGCCGGTCAGAAGTTCAACGTCATGGTGGTGACCATTGAGCGCGCGAAGCCTGCGTGGTCAGATAACAGTGTCGCCGGAAAACCTCGCGAAGCTCATGCGCGACACGGATGAAATGGGTAAGACGATTACCAGCGAAGCCACCACCGAAGACCAGATGATTTGGTAACGCAAACTGTTAGCTTGCGAGCGTGGATTGAGAACTAACGAGCCGTACGCAAACTAACAGTTGCGTTACCAGGAGTCGACAAGATGAACTCAGAAATCAACGTCAAGCTTGAGATCGATAAGACTACCGTGCGTCTGCTCGCAATCCTGGCGGCGTTAATCGTCATCATGTTTGTCGGCGCCCGGGTCACGCGCGCGCAGGAAGTGGCTGAGACCGTTCGCATCAATACGCGCGTCGTTTTCATGGATGCGCTCGTCAAAGACAAACGCACGGGCATGCCCATCGCCGATCTCAAGCCGGAGAACTTCGAGATCTACGACGATGGAAACCTGCGCCCCGTGTCCTACTTCACGCGCGAGGGCGAGGCACGCAAGCCGCTCGCGCTCGTCCTGATTCTCGATCTGCGAGACGATGGCGCCGGTCGTTTTCTGAAGCGTCCCGAAGTTCTCAAAGCCATGGCTGACGAGCTGGCCAAGCTCCCGCCCGGCGATGAAGTGGCAATCCTCGCGATAAACGTGAACGACGATGACACGACAAGCACCTCTGGCTCACAGGTTTCACGCGCGACCGTGCGCAACTGGTCGCGGCCCTGGAACGCGCGCCACAGCTTATTGACGTCGATCCGGATGTTGACGGCGATCTGGAAGTTAACGGCGACTACCGCCGCGAACACCTACAATACCATAGGGTTTAAATAAGACCGCTCCGGGCTCTGCAACCACGGCTCCGGGTGCTTCACTACGCCTGCTTCCGAGTGCTTCAGCGCTCCTGCTCCGGAAGCTTGCCTTCCAGCGCTCAAGCGTTGCCTTTCAACGACCGCCTGCGAGTCCTTCAACGACCGCTCCAGCACATGGCGTCCACCTTCAACAGACCGCTCCGGACGCTTCAACGACAGCCCGGGTCCTTCAACGCCTGCTCCGGGTTCTTCGGACTCCGGTCAGGGAATGCCCCGGCCGGACGAGAATGTGCCCGTCGAGGTCATCAAGGGGAAGAACGGCGCCGTCGTAACCCGCACGATGCGGCCTGACGGTACCGGTGGACGTGAAGCGCGTGAACAAGAAGGGCGACATCACCGTGGAGATGGGCAATATCTACGACATGGCCGGCGCGGTGCGCGACACGACTCGCAAAGCACAAGCGGAGAGGCCAAATTCGCAAACGGCAATCGTTTGGGTGTCAGACGGTATTGCTCCGATCTTTTCGAAGACCGCGACGCGACCCAGCAGATTGTCATTCGTTCCGGCGTCATCTTCAATTCCATGACCGTTGAATTGAGGACGCTCTTCAAGATGTTGATGCCGATTGCCAAGCCCGTAACGGGCATGTTGGGCGTGAGCATTTACGGAAGTGCGAAGCGTCTGGCCCAGCAGTCAGGCGGCGAGGCCCTAAAGGTCAACCGCACTAAAGACTACGCTAACGGCCTGGCGAAGATTATCGGCAACCTCACCGCGCGTTAGCAGTCTCGGCTTCACGCTCGCCGAAGAATGAAAAAGACGACGGCCGCCTGCACAACCTGGAAGTGAGTGAAAGCGCCCGACGCCAAAGGCAAAGCTCCGCAAACTCGAGGTCAGCGCCCGTCGCGCGCTACTAGCACGTCGGAAACCGGCCCCAAGGAAACCGACGAAGTAACCGCCGCGAAAACGCCATAAGACTCGCCGAATTCAGAAGCCGATTCGCCTCCGCCTTGGTCGATTCACGAGGTAGTTGCGGCACCAGCATCTCTCGGATTTGGGCAAACAATTGGAGAATGTGCTTGCTCGTGCGCGTCTTGCCGATTGGTTAGCTTGCGTTCGAGCTCATTCAGCTTGCTGGAGAATTCATCTGAGGTTGCTAATACCTCACGCAATTTCACAAATGCGCGAACGACGAAAACGCTCATGGCGATGGCGCGTTTGCTACGAAGCACGTTGGCGACCATTACTGCTCCATGTTCCGTGAAGGCATAGGGCAGATGCTTGATGTTCTGACCTCGGCTTCGCAGGTCGCAATTTGCGACCTTGATTCCTGCAGAGCTAGGCGCCTCTTCGACGGTCAACTGGAACATGAAGTCATTTGGGAAACGCTCGACATTGCGGCGCACCTGCTCGTTTAAGCGTTTGAGTGGTAACGCGCCGTAGACCTCGGCGAGATCGGCGGCAAGGATCACCCTCCTTTTGCGGATCTCTTGAATTACTAGCTCTATCGAACCGGTTGTCGTCATGGCTAGTTTCTGTTTGAAAGACGATAGTGGCATGTGGAGACTTCGCGACTCTGAGCGTCAGGGTTCGGAGCCTGCTCGGGCGAGATTGTGCAGCATGATCAGCGCACTTCCAATTGCCGGCCATGTGGGGTCGTACTTTACGCGTTTACAAGATTTCTTGTTAGCGCTGATCGATTGGCACGTAGACGAGATCGCGGCTGCCGATGTATTCCGCGCGGGGGCGAATGAGTTTGTTGTCGGCGTACTGTTCGAGGATGTGACCGGTCCAACCGGAGATGCGGCTGACGGCGAAGATGGGTGTGTAGAGGTCGAGCGGAATCCCCATCGAGTAATAGGCAGAGGCGGAATAGAAATCCACGTTTGGATAAAGGCCCTTCTCGCGCTTCATCACTTCTTCAACCTTGCGCGACATTTCATACCACTTCGAGTCGCCGTTCGCTTCGCCCATCTCTTTGGAAAACTGACGCAGGTGAGTAGCACGCGGATCTTCAGTCTTGTAGACCGCGTGGCCAAAGCCCATCATCTTGCGCTTCTCCGCCAGTGCCTGCTTCACGTAGGGCTCGACATTCTCCAGCGATCCAATCTCGAGCAGCGTCCGCATCACGTTGGTGTTGGCGCCGCCATGAAGCGGACCTGACAAGCGCGCCGATGGCCGCGGTGACGCAGGCGTACATGTCCGCCAGCGTTCCGGCGACCACGCGAGCCGTAAAGGTCGAAGCGTTTAGCTCATGATCGGCGTGGAGAATCAGGCACACATCGAAGATGCGCGCGTCGTGATCTGAGGGCTGTTCGCCACGGAGCATGTAGAGAAAGTTTGCGGCGATAGTCAAAGAACTATCCGGCGCCACCGGCTCCAGTCCACGGCGAATGCGATCCGCTGCGGCCACGATTGTCGGAAACTGAGCGGTCAGTCGCACGGCCGTCTGGATGCTCGTTTCGCGAGAGATGTCCCGGAATTGGGATCGTAGAACTCGAGCGCGGAAATCACCGTGCGCAAGACATCAATCGGATCTGCTGCGTGCGGAAACTGCTTCATCAGATCGATGAGCTCAGTGGGCACCGCGTAAGCGGCCCGCAGCGACTGTTCCAACCGAGCCAGCTCAGACGCCGTTGGCAGGCGCTTGTTCCAAAGCAGAAAGATCACTTCTTCGAAGGTTGAATGCTTCGCCAGATCGTGGATGTTGTAGCCCTGGTAAATGAGCTCGCCTTTTTCACCGTTGACGTCGGAGATTGAGGAGCTGGCGGCAGCAACCCCTCTAAGTCCGGCCGCGGAACTTCCGGTTGATGCGTTTGGTTTGTTAGTCATGAGATTTGTTATGTGGTCCGAAGATAACAAACGGAGCAAATCGTGACAAGTTGAGGTCCAATAAGTTCAATTGCTTCTCTGTGCAACTCTGTGCTCTCTGTGCCTCTGTGGTGGATGTCGCAATAATCATTCACCACAGAGACACAAAGAGACACGAAGGGAGGCACAGAGGCCGATCAGGATTTAGCTTTGAGAGACAATCACTTCATCACCACGGCGCGCGTTCAGGAGTTTTGCTGCCGAGTCGTTCGTGGCCGCGATCTCCAAAAGCCCGCGCTGCCCCAAACCGCGAACAGCTTTTCGCGGCCGGCCGTCTCTTCGGCAAAATAGCGGCGAAACGACTTCACCAACTTGCCCTGAGCCGCAGCCGAGCGCCGCCCGCGATCATCGCGCGGGTCAAATGATCCGGGGTAATGTTGGTCACGCAGTTGCCAAAGCGATCGATGTGAATCAGGCGTGCGCGGAGGCGGCCGTCGCGAGTTGTGGTCGGCGCGAGCGGTGGTAACCGGACGAAGTCCGCCACTGGAGTTCCCAATTCCGCAGGCTTCACACCCAGCGAAAGCGCGGCAGCAACCGGCGCGAAGATATCCCGGCCGTTAAAAGTCGGACTGACTGGCTGACGAAAATATTTGACGTTCGTAAGTTGAAATACCTTGGGCGTCGCACCCGAGCTCAATGCGCGGTCGCAAATGTAACTAAAGATTCCATTGTCAGGACCAACAAACGTCGCCTCCCGCGTCTGAATCAATAGCGCGCGGCGCGACGACCTAACTCCGGGATCGACTACGGCAAGATGAATTGTGGCAGGGAAAACGCGTTTACTGCAGCCAGCAACGTGAACGCGGCGGCTTCAATGTCGTGCGGTGGAATTTCGTGTGTGATGTCGACAATGCTCGCTTGCGGATTCGCCGAAAGAATCACGCCCTTCATCGCCGCGACGAAGTAATCGGCACTACCAAAATCTGTAAGCAGCGTGATGGCGGGAGCGCCGCGCTGCGAACGTGAGGCAGAAGCACGAACGCGGGAACCTGATTGCTTTGAATCAAGTTCCCGCGAATTTTTCCACGCACGCTGCTCTTCATCACCGCGTCGCCCCGGTCTCCGTGTCCGCGCGTGTGCCGCGGCGAGTTTCTACTGAATGCGTGTTTCAGTGGCGGTGCGAATCCGCATTTGCTGGCCGCGATCAAGCCTGACGTCCTCGCCGCGTTTGGTGAGGACGGTGCCTGCTCAACCCCACCGCCAATCACAGCGCCAATCGCTGCGCCTTTACCGCCGCCAACGATGGCACCAATGATTGCTCCGATTCCGGCGCCGGCGCCAACCCGGGAAACATCATCTTTGGTGGAATCCTTTCCTTTGACGCCACCTTCGGAATCGACACTGCCCGCGGCATCCCGACTATTCATGTTGACGAGTTCGACGACATCAGCATTGAACGACGCAGTACGGCCATTGGGCATGCGGATCGTCTCAAACGAGAGCTGCATTTGCGCAGTTCCCTTCACCTTGCCTGGTCGCCTGACGTTCGCCACGCGGCCTTCGACGATCGCGCCCTCAAATTCGCGCGGGTCAATCACTCGAGCCTCGAAACGATCGCCGCGCTGGCTAACATCGCTGGAAAGGGCAGACTCCAATTCAATCAGGAGAACCGCATCCTTCGGCAATGAGATTGGACCGCTGGGCTGGCTGCTAGCCGGCGGACCGGGATCGTTGGGCGAACTACTCGGCGGCACGTTCGAATTGCCTGGCTGCTGGCTTTGACTTGTATTCTGTTCGGACTCTGGCGGCGCAGGCTGCGACACTCCCGCGTCGGCGTTGCCGCGACGTGACAGCCCGGCCGGTATCGAAGATTCAAACTGCCGGCGGTCATAACCCGCGCCGTAGCCGGCTTCGAAACCTTGCTGGTAACCGTCGCGATAGTCTTCAACCGTGCCCCACGCTTCGTTGAAGGCGCGGTCGGCGTGTTGATAGTCCTCACTGTTGCGAAAGTCGCGAGCGGCATGATCGGCGAGGTCGCGGGACCCGGCGCTGTAGCCGTCTGAATAACCAGTGCGATAGCCGCGTTCCAAAGCGGTGGAATGATTCGTTTGAGCGGTTTGACTCGTTTGCCCGCTTGCTGGATCCTGCGCGACTGAAGGGGCGGTTGTCGCCAGGCTCCGCTGCCATGGATCGTCAGCGCGAGCAGGAATACCAGGGGAATTTGTAGATATTTCATAAGCTGTTCCTTCCAGAGATATACGGCAATGGCGCCGCCGTAGTTGTCTTGGGAGAGCCAACCTCGTAATTGGAATGCTAACACCCAATAGTTGTATCGCAAACAGCTAACACCCCAGGTGGGCTGCCCGCTTACCCAACGGCGCTGCGCCGTCGGGGACCCCGGGCGGGGACGCCGTTTTGTTTGCAGGCCGCGAGCTATCGGCTGCGTTTACCATCCTTGACCGTCTTTCTTGAGCGCCCTAGACTCCAAGTCGTCACGATATTCGTCTCCAGGCGCCTGGGAGCCAGAACTGACTGCGGCTCAGATGCCAATTAGAAGTCACTGGTTGGCGCGGGCCTTAATCACATGGCAGAAACACGCAAGGTTTACCTTGATCTACAGCGCCACCACTCCCGCCGACCCGCGGGTCGTCGCGGCGATGCTGCCGTTCCTGACCGAAAAGTTTGGCAATGCGTCGAGCGTGCACTTCTTCGGACAGGAAGCCCGAGCCGCTGTCGACCGAGGCGCGGCGTGAAGTTGCGGCGTTGGTTGGGGCCAGGGCCAACGAGATTGTCTTTGTCTCCGGCGGAACCGAGGCCAACAACCTCGCGATTCGGGGAATCACCGAAGCGAGTCTGACCAACCGCAAAGCGTTGAACGGCGACTCGGCAACGTCCGCCAAAGGCCATCTGATCACGTCCAGCATCGAACACTCGTCGGTGCGCGGAATTTGTGAAGCACTGGAAAAGAACGGTTGGGAAGTTACGCGTCTACCGGCTTATGACGACGGGATCGTGAGAGCTGAAGAAGTTCGCGCGGCGCTGCGGCCTGACACCGTGCTGATCTCGGTAATGCTGGCGAACAACGAGATTGGCACGCTACAACCAATCGCAGAGATCGGCGCGCTGGTGCGTGAAGAACGTGCGGGCGGGCGGCGCCATTTGTGGTTGCACACGGACGCGGTGCAAGCTGCCGGTCGAATTCCGTTGAACGTTGAGGATCTGGGTTGCGATCTGCTGTCGCTCTCGGCGCACAAACTCTACGCGCCCAAAGGCGCCGGCGCGCTTTCGTGCGCAGAGGCGTTCGCCTGATTTCGCAGAATGTTGGGGGCCATCAGGAGCGCGAGAAGCGGGCCGGGACTGAGGGCGTGCCGGGCATTGTGGCTTTCGGCGCGGCAGCGAAACTCGCACGCGAGGAGCTGGCGGAACGGTCCGAGCACGACCGCCAACTGCGCGATCGCTTTGAAACGGTGGTAACCGACCTCATCCCTGACCTTGTTTTCAATGGCGACCGAGCGCGGCGGCTGCCGCGCCTGTCAAACATTTCATTTCGTTTCATTGAAGGCGAGGGTTTACTGATTAGCCTGGACCTCCAGGGGATCGCGGTTTCGACTGGTTCTGCCTGTTCGTCCGGAACTCTCGAGCCGTCGCCGGTGATTCGCGCGCTGGGCCGGAACGACGAACTCGCGCGCGGCGCCATTCGTTTCAGCTTCGGCAAAGACAATACTCAGGAGGACGTTGACTACGTCCTCCAGGTTCTGCCGCGCGTGGTCGAGAAGCTGCGGCAGCTCTCGCCGCTCAATAAGAAGGTTTCGAGTTTCAAGTTTCAAGTTTCAAGTTAGATCGGTTCGACTGCTTCAATGCCATATTCTGGCAGCCTTCAAGGATCACCTCGCCAATCCGCGCAACGCTGGCGAACTTGCCGACGCTAATGCGGTCGCCGAGGAGACGAATCCCGTTTGCGGCGATCGTCTGCGCGTTTCCCTGCGCGTGCGCAGTGGCCGCATTGAAGCTGCGCGTTTTCTTGCCTATGGCTGTCCGCCGGCACTTGTCTGCGGATCGATGTTGACTGAGTTAATCGTGGGCAGGACCGTTGCAGAAGCAGGAGGCCTCACGCGGAAAGATTTGCTCAACGCGATTGGCGGCTTGCCCTCACGAAAGCAACACGCCGCGGCGCTGGCGATTGAAACGCTTCGAGTCGCGATCGAATCAGCGTGCAGCGACCTGCTAAATCCATCCGCAGATTACACAGATTCCGCAGATTAAGAACAAGAACCTACCGGCTCGGTTTTGAGTCTTGAGTCTTCAGTCTTCAGTCTTCAGTCTTCAGTCTTGAGTCTTGAGTTTTAAGATCTGAATTCTGACTCCTGAATTCTGACTCCGAATTCTGACTCCTGAATTCTGTTTGCTCCGCTAATCTCCGGACCCCTCTTTATGGATTTGTAACCCGCGGACGAGTTGATTGAGGCGTAGCGGCAGCGCCTGCTGGTGATATTCCGGACCGCAGTATTTCTTTGGCTCGGTGCCCAGCGCGAATGTCCTGGTCCTGATCACTGGACACGACTCCACCGCAATCAAACCCGTAGTCGGATCGATGTCGAGGCGTAATCGTTCCTTCCAGCCGTCCACTCTCGCCCGTGCGCAGTTCCGAGCGCGGAGGCTTTTCTCGGCGAGGGGCTCGGCAAGTGGTTCAACGACCATCGGCGGCATGACCAGTTCCGGGGACGGCGACGCATCGGCTTCCGGTGTCGCTTCGGTCTCGGCTTCCAGCTCCGATCCGCTCTCCGGAGAGGTGCCGTTAATGAAGAAGCTCGATGCGCTTGTCGGCATCGTCAGGTGCGGCGGGTCCGCCCGTCTGCGGATTGATGGCGACCTGCTCGATGCCTGCCGGCATTTGCCAGTCGCCCTGCCACTCCGGATGTTCCCCCAGCGCGACCTCCATGAAGTCTGACCAGATCGGCAGCGCCGAATTTGCGCCGGTCAGTCCCAGCTGCGAACCGTCGTCAAATCCAACCCAAACTACGCAGACGAGATTGGGCGTGTAACCGGCAAACCAGCCGTCGCGCGAAGTTCCGGTCTTGCCGGCGACGTTTGCCTTGAAACCACGCGCCCGCACCTTCGCTGCGGTGCCGCGATTGACGACGTCCTTCATGAACGACGTCATCACGTAAGCAACGTCAGGTCGCAGCATCTCGTTCTTCTGCGGCGTCGGCGCGCGCGATGGTCACGCCGTTGCCGGTGGTGATGCGATTGATCGCGATCGGCGTGGTTCGCGTTCCCAGCGTGGCGAAGCCGGTGTAGGCGGAGGCCACTTGCAACGGCGTCGCCTCGCTCGTCCCGAGGGCCATCGCCGGATACGCGCGCGCTGGTCTTCGGCAGTCCGGCTTTCGCTGCCAGGCTCATGACGCGGCCAATCGTGACCTCCATCGCCACGTCAACCGTAACCACGTTCAGGCTGTGGACCATCGCGTCGCGCAAAGTCACCGGCTGCGTCGGCTATAGGTGTCGCCGAAGTTGCCGGGCGAGTATTCCTGGTTGTCGTAAGTAAACGTCTTCGGCTCGTCCATGTAGGTCAGTCGCCGGTGTGATAACCCGCGGCACCGGATCGTAAGCCGTGTTGAGCGCGGTCGCATAAACGAACGGCTTGAACACTGAACCCGGTTGCCGCAACGCTTCGGACGCGCGATTGAGTTGGCTCTTGCCATAATCGCGCCCGCCAACCATCGCCACGATCTCGCCGGTCTTCGCGTTCATGGCAACCAGCGCTGCCTGCAGACGTGCCTGGGCGCAAAGCGCTTCGACTTCAACTTTGTCGAGCGCGGCAAGCTGTTTTGAGACGGCGGCGTACGCTGCGCGTTGCAGATCGAGATCGACGGTGGTGTAAATGCGCAGGTGCTCGGCGGCGCCTGGACCGGCAATGATGTCGCCTAACTGGCTCTGAACGTAATCGGCAAAATACGGCGCATCCGAAGTATCGATGCGGCCCTTGGTCGGCGCCACTTGCAACGGAGTCTGCTTGGCCTGGCTCGCCTCTTCACCGGAAATCGCGCCGGTTTCCGCCATGTTGTCCAACACCTGATTGCGGCGCGCGGTCGCGGTGTCCAGATCGTGGTAAGGATTGTAACGGTTCGGACTGCGGATCATTCCCGCCAGAAATGCCGACTCGGGCAAGGTTAGCGTGGTGACGTCCTTGTTGAAGTAGGCGTCGGCCGCTTCGCCAAAACCATTGATCGAAAAGCCTGCCTGCTGGCCCAGGTAAACCTGATTGCAGTAGAGCTCAAAGATCTGCTTGCTTTCGACAGGCGCGTCTCGAGAATCACCGACATGTAAGCTTCGGCGACTTTCCGCTTCAGCGTCTTCTCAGGCGACAGCAGCAGATTCTTGACTAACTGCTGCGTGATGCTCGAACCGCCCTGGCGCGCGATCGGCGAGTTGGGATCAGAGTCGTAACGACGGACCAGCGCGCGCATGATGCCGCGCACGTTGACGCCGTAGTGTTCAAAGAACGCGCGGTCCTCGGTGACGGTAATTGCTTTCACCAGATGTGGCGGCAGATCGTTGAAGCCCGATCACTTTGCGCTTAGCGCGCTCGCGTCCGGTCACAGAGCTGATCAACTCCGGGTTCAATCCATGCCTTTGTCCAGCCGGCTGTTTGCCATCGAGGTCCGTGAGTGCCGCTGATCGTCTTCCCATTGCGCGCGAACTGAACGCGCACATGTTGAAACTGCCGCTGGCCGTCAACGGTGGTGTTGTCGCTTGGTTCGATGTCGACGTTGCCGTCGCCCAACGAATAACGCCCGCGTGCCTGGTCAGCCTGTTGCGCCTTCTCGACGTAGCCGGCGTGTTTGAGAAACTCGATCAGGCGTTCGGGCGTTAGGGTTTGACCGACGCGCAGCTGTTTTGGCGCCGCGTAAATTCCGGCGGAGCGGGTAAACACCTCGCCCTTCAGAAGGTTGTCAATGCGACCGGAGAAGATTGTCCAGTAGTAAACCAGAAATCCGATGACAACGGTGCAGACTATCAATACGCGGAATCACGACGAAGGGACTAAACAGCCGGCGAAACCAGCGCCGGCGCCAGCTGACTTCCGGCTCGGCGTACGCAACTATGCGCGATCTCGACCTTGGATCTTTCTTCCGTACCGGCCGTGCCGGGTTTGGGGTTCTTCAGGTGGGTATCTTGGTGGCATAAGAGACAGGCGATAGACCTCTGCCGTCGCGGCGTTGTGGTCCCTGGCAGTCTTCCCTTCTCATATTAAATGCTAACTTCATGAGAGCAAAGTGTAAGATGATGGCTTTTGCGAACCCGAGGCCCAGAACCCGCATTTGCGCCTGAAGAAGCGGCACATTGGTCGCCCCGCCCGGGAGCGTACGGTAGATTCGGCATTTCCTGTGTAAGGGTAGATTTTCGGCCCGAGGGCCGGTTTGTGAGTTTCAGCGTTGAAGCTAATGTATGGGTTTCTTTCGCAAACGCACCGTTGCCGCGAACTATCGTCGCATAGTCTATGCCCTGGCGGCGGTGGCGGTTGGCATCGGCCGTCGGCGCGGTGGGCTTTCATCTAATCGAAGGCTGGTCAATATTTGATAGCCTTTACGTCGCGGCGCAAACGGTAACCACTGTCGGCTACGGCGACCTGACGCCAGCCACACGAAGGCCGGCCGCGTCTTTCGCAACTTTATTCATGTTGGCGGGCGTCGGCGTTGTGCTCTACGCGCTGACCGCAACGGTGCATGCAATTGTTCAATCCGAGTTGGTCGCGACTTTCGGCCAGCGGCGACAGTCACGAAAGATGAGCAAAATGCAAAACCACTTCATCGTTTGCGGCGCCGGTCGCGTCGGCTCCAACCTGGTCCGCGCCCTGATGGGAAGCTCGGAGACGTTCATCGTAATCGAAAGGGACCAGCAAAAGGTTGCTGAACTAGTCGAACTCGGCGTGTCCGTGCTGGTGCGCGATGCAACGCTGGAAGAGAGTTTGCGCGAAGCCGGCGTGGAACACGCGCGCGGACTCGCCGCTTGCTTGCCTGACGATGCGGACAATGTTTACGTCGTGCTGACCGCGCGCGATCTGAATCGCGCAGCTGCACATCGTTGCGCGGGCCGCGGAAGAGCAGGCCGAACCAAAACTGATTCGCGCCGGCGCTAATCGGGTGGTGGCACCGACGATTATTGGCGGTCACCGCATGGCGATGGCCCTGACGAAGCCGGCGGTGGACGACTTTCTTGGTTCGATTACGGCCAATAAGCTGGAGCTGGCATTCGAGCAACTGGAGGTCGCGCCTTCGTCGGTGCTGGCGGGACAAGAAGCTGAGCGAGACGAACATTCGTTCGGAGTTGGACATCGTGGTCGTCAGTATCAGACGCAGCGACGGAGAGATACTCTTCAATCCCAGCGGTGAGGCGACCATCGCCGGTGGGGACCTGCTGATTGCCATCGGACATGCGGAGTCGCTGATGAAACTGGCCGCCCTGGCAAAGGGCGCGAAGCAGTCCAACGTCCAGAAGTCCAATGTCCAAAGTCTGATTAACTTAGGTTTTCGCTTTTGCTTGACGTTGGACTTTGGACATTGGACTTTGGACTTTAACGTTCAAGCTTTGAACCTGATGAGAATCTTAGTTACCGGCGGCAGCGGCTATTTAGGGACGCACGTCCGCCGATTTTTTCCGCCGACGATTTCTCGCGCCGTTCCGGTTTCGACATCCTCAATGACGAAGACGTCAAACTCGTCGCTGACTACGACGCGGTCATTCACCTCGCCGGTCACCTGGATAAGAGTCCCGAGGCGGCGGAGCTTTGCTTTCGCACCAACGCTGAGGGCGCAGCCAGGGTGGTGAAGCATCTGCGCAGCGGCGCGGCTTTCATCTATGCTTCAACCAAAGATGTCTACGGCGCGAACGCCGAGGCGTACCGCGAAGTTCCGGAGACCTGCGCCACCGACTACTCCGGGCAGACCGCGCTTGAGTGGTCGAAGTTGATCGGCGAGCGCTACACCGAATACTACGCGCACCGGCAAAACGTTCGTGGCCTGCATCTTTCGCCTGTCCAGTGTCTACGCGCGGCCGTCCGACGGAAATGAAAGCGGATTCGTGACGCACTACGTCGAGTCGGTAAAGCGTGGTTGGCCCATCCGGCTGCCTTTGGGCGGCCAACCGGTCCGCGACATTCTGCACGTCGACGATTTCTCGCGCGCCTGCCGGGCCTTTATCGATTCGTCTCTGAGCTTCGGTTTGTATAATCTTGGTGGCGGCAGAGCAAAACGCCACCAGTTTGCTGAACCTGGTGAACACGGTTGCCGGGATGGTTCAGCTTGGAACCCAAGATCGTCAGCGACGACACGTCGCACCCGGTGCCGGTCAACTACGTTTCCGATTTGCGTCGCGTTCGCGAGCAACTGGGCTGGCAACCGGAAATTGGGATCGAGGAAGGACTGCGTTCATTGTTGTAGGACTTTGGTCTTGGGTTTTGGCCTTTGGACCGTTTGTATGGGATAGTTGAGCCTGCCGGCAAAGTAATGCAAAGACCAAAGACCAAAGGCCAAAGACTCGGAACATAGAGAATGACTGAACTCAACTCAAACGCAATCAGAGCGCATCGTCGTCCGCGGCGCCAACTGGGTTGGCGACGCCGTAATGACGATCCCCGCTCTGCGACAGGTTCGGCGTCTGTTTCCGCAGGCTCACGTCACCCTCGCTACTCGCGGCTGGGCCAAAGGTCTCTTTTCTGGTGCGGACTTTCTCGACGATCTGCTCGTCCATGAGGGCAGCGGGCTACGCTCGGTGGTGCAGCAGGTACGCCAGTGGCGCAAGCATGATTTCGATCTCGCGGTGCTGTTACCCAACTCACTCGAGACCGCGCTGGTTGCTTCGCTGGCGCGCGTGCCCTTGCAGAATCGGTTACGCAACCGATGGCCGCCAGACCCTGCTCACGCATCCCTTTAATCGTTGCCCGAATGGCGAGCCACCAGGCATGAGGTTTTCTACTACCTGAAGATCGTTGCGGAACTCGAATGGCTGATAAAACACGAACAGACTTTTCTCGATACCCAACCTGACGGTTCGCTGGAGGTTTCCAGTGGTCGCAAGTCCGCAGCGCGCGATTTTCTGCGCACGCACGGTGTCGGTCTCGAAGCGGGCCGTCCGCTGGTCGCGCTATGTCCCGGTTCGATCAATAGCCGCGCCAAGCGCTGGCCCACCGAACGCTACGCCGCGCTGGCCGATCGACTCGATCGATGAATTGGGCGCTGAGGTTCTGCTGGTTGGCTCGGCGGCGGAAGCGCAGGTTTCACTCGAAGTCGCTCGGCAGATGCGCCGGCAGCCGGTCGTGCTGGCCGGGCAAACAGACCTTGCCGAACTCGTGGGCATTCTCAGCCAGATCGATCTGCTGGTAACCAACGACACCGGTCCGGCCCACATCGCCTCGGCGCTCAGCCGGCCGACGATCGTAGTTTTTGGACCAACGAACCCCTTGACTACGCGCCCGTTTTCGCCGTTTGGCGAGATTGTCCGCGAACCGCCGGATTGTGCGCCCTGCATGCTGCGCGACTGCCCGATCGATCATCGTTGCATGACGGCCATCACGCCTGACGACATTTTCGCCCGCGCGCGAACGGTGTTGTACGTTCGACAAACTTCAGTTTGTCGATTGCCCACATTCTGAATCGCCGACGGAAGCGGATCGACAAACTGAAGGTTGTCGGACAGACAAAATGAAGCGACGCGCAGTTTTCATTGACCGCGACGGCACGATTTCCGAAGAAGTTGGCTACATCAACCACGCTTCGCGTTTTCGAGTCTTTCCCGTATGCGGCTGCCGCCATCAAGCACTTGAATGAAAACGGGTGGCTGGCGATTGTGACCACAAACCAGGCAGGCGTGGCCCGAGGATACTTTTCCGAGGAGATGATTCACGCGGTCCATGAGCGAATGCGCGAACAACTCGAAAGCGAGGGCGCGCGGCTCGACGCGATTTACTACTGCGCACATCATCCCTCGGTGGGCGAGCCGCCGTATCGCATGGATTGCGACTGTCGCAAACCGAAACCTGGGCTCATCGCACGTGCGCGCCGCAGATTTTGATATTGACCTCGCAGCCAGTTGGGTAGTTGGCGATCGTTACAGCGATGTGGAACTCGCGCGTAACGCCGGCGTTAAGTCAGTGTTTGTGTTGAGCGGATACGGGCGTGGCGAGTGGGAACATCAGCGCGCGAGTTGGAAGACGAAACCGGACCAGGTCGCTGAGGATCTACTCAAAGCCGTCCAGCTCATCGTCGCAGACTCCGCGGAGTTGGCTGGATTGGACTTGGGAGGACTAACTTGACTGTTGAGCGAACACCTCTAGCGGAGCGTCTGATCAGTATTGTCCGGCGTTTTCCCGAGCGCCGGATTCTGGTTATCGGCGACGCGATTGCCGATCAGTTTATCTATGGTGCGATCGCTCGCGTTTCGCGCGAGGCTCCGGTATTCATCCTGCGGCATGAACACACCGAGACCGTCCCCGGCGGCGCAGCAAACTGCGCGGTGAATCTGGCATCGCTGGGCGCGAAGGTTTCGCTGATTAGCGTGGCCGGTGAGGACGAACCAGGACGCGCGCTGTTGGGAAAGTTGCAGGCCGCCGGCGTTGATTGCGGCGGCGTGTTGACTCATGCCGTCGCTCCGGACGCCCACCAAGGTGCGCATACTCGCCGGCCAGTTACATTCAACCCGCCAACAGGTAATCAGAATTGACTACGAAGGCGAGCCGCTCGGCAATCCTGAGTTGCGCGAACAACTGCGCGCTAGCGTGCGCGAACGGATCCAGTCCGTGGATGGCGTGATCATCTCGGACTATGGCTACGGCGTCGGCGACGTCGAGATGGCTTCGTTCACACGCGAGAGGTGCGCTGCTCGCAAGCTCCCGGTTTTGGCCGACTCGCGTTTTCGGCTGGCGGACTTTGCCGGCTTTACTTCCGCGACGCCAAACCAGGATGAGGTTGAACAACTGCTTGGCAAGGAACTGATGGAAACCGGTGAGCTTGAGGCGGCAAGCGAGCGGTTACGCGAGCGCCTCGACTATCAGGCCCTGCTCGTAACGCGCGGTAGCCACGGAATGATGCTGCTTGAGGACGGCGTCGCGGCCGTGCATCTCGACGCGGTCGGCGCGCATGACCCGGTGGACGTCACAGGCGCGGGCGACACGGTGATGGCGGCCTACACGCTGGCGCTCGCCTCGGATTCTTCATTTCCCGACGCAGCACGGGTGGCGAATTACGCCGCCGGGCTGGTGGTGATGAAGCGTGGTACCGCGTCGGTAACAGCAGGACGAGCTTGAGAACTCCATACTGAACTCGGAACTATCTTAACCAGCTGGCCGGACGCCCGGTTCTCAGCAGCAGCTTGATGCACGTTCAGTTTGAATGACGAGCAAATTAACAGAGGTCGTTGATACTAGTTCACGGATCCTTGATCGGGATGCGCTCGTCGCCCAGGTCACGCGGGCCAGGGCTCAAGGCTCGCGGATTGTGCTGGCCAATGGCTGCTTCGACGTTTTGCACGCGGGCCATGTGCGCTATCTGAGTGGAGCGCGAGCCCTGGGCGATCTGCTGGTAGTTGGAATTAACTCCGACGTCGAGGTCGCCAGACTGAAGGGTGCCGGCCGCCCAATAGTTGGCGAACGCGAGCGCGCCGAATTGGTCGCTTCGCTCGAGGCGGTTGATCTGGTTACGATTTTCGTTGAGCCGACGGTGACGGAGTTACTGCAGGCACTGAGACCCGATTTCCACGCCAAGGGAACCGACTACACCGAGGAAACGGTCCCCGAGCGCGATGTGGTACGATCCTACGGTGGGCAAGTCAGGATTGTCGGCGATCCAAAGGATCATTCAACTTCCGGAAATTTTGAAGAAAGTCGGGCGGAACCAGTGAGCTGTGGGCAGTGGGCAGAAAAACCCTTGGTTCAGGCAGCCAATACGGTCGAGAGTTCACTGTCTACAACTTTTCCCCTTGCTGCCCACAGCACACTGCCCACTGCCTGCTGATCAATGCGAATTCTGATTGTAAAACTCGGCAGTATCGGCGACATCGTGCACACGCTGCCGGCGGTCGCGGCCATTCGGAGGGCGCTGCCGAGATGCCGAAATTTCGTGGGTTGTAGAACGTCGCTCGGCAGAAATTTTAAGAGACAACCCGATTCATAGATCGTCTCATCGAAGTCGACACGAAGGCCTTGAGGCGCGGGTTGGTGTCTGGGGAGACGCTGCGGGCACCGCGCCAGCAGTTACGTCAGCTTCGCGCCTCAGCCTTCGATTTAGCCTTAGATTTTCAGGGACTACTAAAGTCCGCTTCAATCGCGCGCCTTTCCGGCGCGCGTCGTATTTTCGGCTTCTCTCGCGATTCGCTGCGTGAACCTGCCAGTCGCTTTCTGCTGACGCAGTCTATCCCGGTATCCAAAAATTCGCATGTTATCCGAAAAATATAAGCCTGGCGGCTGGCGCTCTCAAAATTCCGGTTGCCGAGAACCCTGACGACCTCGAGTTTCCCGTCGCGACGAATGCCGCTCATCAAACCGAGGCGGTGAACGCAGCTGCACTGGAACCAACTTACGCCATCCTCAATCCCGGAGGAGGCTGGCCGACGAAACTTTGGAGCGCAGAACGTTTTGGGCGACTCGCCGACGAGCTTTGGTCGCATTTTGGAGTGCACTCGTTGATAACCTATGGGCCCGGCGAGGCGGAGCTGGCCGAGACGGTTTTGCAGGCAAGTCGGTCGGGTAAAGCTCGTGCGGTGAACGTCTCCTTGAAGGGTTTCTACGAACTGGCAAAACGCGCGGAAGTTTATGTCGGCGGCGACACCGGCCCGACTCACCTGGCAATCGCTGCTGGGACGCCAATCGTTGGCCTGTTTGGTCCGACCGAGTGGTGGCGCAATGGCAGTCTCCGGCCCGCTGATATTTGCGTAGAGCGTGTTGACATCGATTGCCGCACCGGATTGCCACCGCCGGTCATGCTCGAAATGGATTTGTATGGACATTGAGGTGGAGCGGGTCTTTCAGGCAGTGGGAAAGAGACTAAAGGTAGGACAGGCTTTCTTGCCTGTCATCGTTTAAGCACAGACAGGATTGACAAGATGAACAAGATTAAGAAGCCAAGTCAGTTCGCTTTTCTGCCTTACCTTGTGAATCCTGTCGATGTTTTGGAGAAAATTGGTCTTGCGTAGAGGCGGAACATGGATACAGCGTTGGCGCGTACCGCTCGGTTTCCTGTGCGCTGCGCTCTTCGTGTTGTTTGCCGCGCCCACGTCCGGGAACGCTCATGGTCGGCGCGGTGGTGTCCTCGTCGGAGTTCTGTTGCGCGCCTGGGCGTCCGGTCACATCAGAAAAAACGACGCCCTCGCCGTCTCCGGCCCTTACGCCTACACGCGTAATCCGCTTTATCTCGGGAGCTTTATTCTCGGTCTCGGGTTCACTATCGGCTCGGGCCGGTGGTGGCTCGGAATTCTGTTTGCAGCGCTCTTTCTTGGCATCTATTTGCCGGTGATGCGCGTCGAATCCGCGACGTTGGCGCAACTTTTCGGAGAAGGGTTTCAAGCATACGCCGAGGCAGTGCCGCTCTTTTTGCCGCGCTTGACTCCTTTCCGCACCAGCGAGGCGCACGTGACATTCGATACCGCTCTTTACCTGCGGTATCGCGAATATCGAGCGGCTCTTGGGCTTTTGATTGCCTGGGGCCTGTTGGTTTTCAAGGCTTATTATTTGAAATGAAGTTGCAGACTCAAAAGCGTGTGACTCGGAGAGCTGTAGGGTTGTCCATCTTGTTGGGCGTGGTCTGTCCAGTAAGTTTCTTATGGACGGCCGCAGGCGTCAGTTACGCGCAGAAAGCTTCCGCGCCCGCTGCCACTCTCCCAAACCGGCACGCACGCGAGTCGTCCGGCAGCGAACGAGCGCGCGCATTCGTTTGAGACGGGTGAAGAGCTTCTGTACGTCGCTGAATTCTCGCGGGCGTTGTTGAAGAAGCTGGACGTCGCCGAATTTCGATTGACTGCTGCGCGAGAGCCGGCCGGGCAAAAAGCTCGTTGAGACCGCCTTCAGCGAGGATAAAGGGGCGGCCTTACCAACTGAAATTCACGGGCGTGGTTTCGAGCAAGGGCTTTTTGCGAAGCTCTTCAACCTGCGATTCCGCGAGGCAGATCGAGTCAACCGTCGATCACGGCTTCATTCACAGTCACAAAGACAAGAAGATAGACGAACAGGAAAGCGTCTCGGTCCAGCGAAACGACCTATCGAGACGGCAAAGTGCTGTGGATCGAAAAGGACCCAAACGGTCCTTCGCGGCCGCCACGCAGCGCCGAGGCAACATTCGTGGGCCAGGTGCAAGAGCGTCTTGTCGGCGATCTACTACCTGCCGAACCCTGCGCCTGGAGGTGGGGAAAGCTTTCGAACTAACCGTCAGCGATTCTGGAAACGTCTATAAGGTTCCGGTGCGGGTGGTCGAGAAGAAGCGCGTGAAGGAGTGTGCTCGGTCGCCTCGAAGCAGTGCGACTCGATCCGGAAATCTTTGCGCCCTAACGGCATGCTTGCCGAAAAGGGTAGCTTCTCAATCTGGCTCACCAACGATAAGCGGCACATTCCGGTCAGCGCTAAGATCAAAACGGACTACGGCACGTTTGATGTCACATTGCGAAAATTTACTCAGAATCAAGCGCCTTCACCATCCTAGCCAGCACGCAGAAAGCAATTGAGCGGGCAGAGATTCTCTATTTCTCAATTGTCATTTCTCATCTACCATTGCCACTGAGATCGCTATTCAGAGTGTTCAGTCGTTGACGCTGAACTAATAAAAATGAGAGCTGAGAAACGACAAATGGAAAATCCTGAGGAGAGCGTTCCATCTGTCCAGGGCGACGAATCTCTCTACTCCTCTGATCCTTGGCCACCGCGGTGCTTCCGCGCTCACTCCCGAAAACACTCTGGCAGCTTTTGCGCGGGCGATTGGTGACGGTGCTGACGGCATTGAGTTTGACGTCAGGCTCTCGCGCGATCAGGTGCCGGTCGTCATTCACGACGAGACGTTAAGACGTACTGCGCAGAATCGACCGGCTGGTCTCCGCGGTTGACCGCTGCTGAGTTGCAGGAAGTTGACGTCGGGAGTTGGTTCGATCGTTGCCCAGCAACCAACTTCGTTCGCCGGTGAAAAACTTCCGACATTGGCACGGGTGTTCGATTTGTTCACCGCAAACCAGGGCAGGCTTTACGTCGAGATGAAGTGTGATGCTGACGAAGGGCCAGCGTTGGCGAGTGCCGTCAGGCGGCTGACGCGAGAAACGCAGATGGCAGATCGAGTTGTAGTTGAGAGTTTTGACCTCAAGGCGATCGCCGAAATCAAAGGCTCGACGCCGGAATTCGCACGGCGGCGCTCTTCGAGCCAAAACTCTCCCGGCCCTATTTCAATTCTTCGCAAACTGGGGATGGTGGACGCGGCTTGCGGGGTTGGTGCCGGCGAGATCGCGCTTCATCACGCTGGCTGGCGCGCGCGTAATCGAAAAAGCAAAACGCGAGAACCTGGAGATTGTCCTGTGGACGGTCGATGACCCAAAATGGATCCGACGGGCTCGCTCCCTGGGCGTCAAGGCGTTGATCGCTAATAACCCCGGAGTCATGGTGTGCGAACGCCGCGCAATCAGTTGAAAGTCCTGTCAGAACCTTCGGCGTCACAGGCGGTCGCTTCACTGCAATCACAGCCGGAACGAAGAACGCCACCGGCTGTCGCAGTGGTTCTGATAAACCTTCAAACCGCTCCAGATGACAGCGACCGCTCGCATCTGTATCATTCGCAGGACAACTCGTTGGATAGGAGACTGAGATTAAATGCCAGTTAGACAAGACGCCGAGATTAGTGAACCCAAGGGCAGACTGGGAGTGCTGCTGGTTGGTCTCGGCGCCGTTAGCACCACTTTCATCGCGGGCGTGGAGGCTGTAAAGAAGGTATTGGGGAGCCGGTTGGCAGTTTGACGCAAATGGGGACGATCCGCCTTGGCAAACGTACTGACAATCGCGTGCCGTTGATCAAGGATTTCGTCCCGCTCGCAAAACTCGAGGACCTGGTTTTCGGCGCGTGGGACATCTTTGAAGACTCAGCTTACGAAGCGGCGATGCACGCGGGCGTGCTGGACAAAGATCTGCTGAAGCAATTGAAGGCTCCGCTCCAGAAGATTAAGCCGATGAAGGCGGTCTTCGATCAGAACTACGTAAAGCGCCTGAGTGGAATTAATGTCAAGACCGGCGCTAACAAGTTCAAGCTGGCTCAACAGCTGATCGAAGAGATCGCGGAATGGAAACGAAAGAACCGTTGCTCGCGACTCGTAATGATTTGGGCAGCCTCAACGGAGATTTTCCTGAAGCAGCATCCGGTTCACAAAACGCTCGAATCGTTTGAACAAGGCGATGCGCGACAATCACAAGTCGATCGCGCCATCGATGATCTATGCGTATGCGGCGCTCAAGTCGGGTATTCCGTTTGCCAACGGCGCGCCTAACCTGACCGTGGATATTCCGGCGCTGCGCAAGCTGGCCGAAGAAAATAATCTGGCGATTTGCGGCAAAGACTTCAAGACCGGCCAAACGCTTGATGAAGACCATCATCGCCCCAGGGTTGAAAGCGAGGATGCTCGGGCTGCATGGCTGGTATTCAACTAACATTCTCGGCAATCGCGACGGCGAGGTGCTGGACGATCCGGAATCGTTCAAGACGAAGGAAGAGTCGAAGCTTTCGGTGCTCGAATACATTCTGCAGCCCGAAGTTTACCCCAACCTCTACAAGGATTTCTCCCACGTGGTTCGCATTAACTACTATCCGCCGCGCGGCGACAACAAAGAGGGCTGGGACAACATCGACATCTTTGGCTGGCTGGGCTATCCGATGCAGATCAAGATCGATTTCCTGTGCCGCGACTCGATCCTGGCAGCGCCCGATCGTGCTCGACCTGGCGCTGTTCCTGGATCTGGCTCAGCGCGCCGGCATGAAGCGGCATTCAGGAGTGGCTGTCGTTCTACTTCAAATCACCGCAAACCGCGCCCGGCTCTGTATCCGGAGCATGACGTCTTCATCCAACTGATGAAGCTCAAGAACACGCTGCGCTATCTTGCGCGGCGAGGATTTGATCACACACCTGGGCCTCGAGTACTACGACTGCAGCTGAAGGCGCTTCGCGCGCTCAGCTCTCCTCTTTCAGACAGGAGACGTGAGGCATGACGCCGAGAACCTTTCGGTGGATCTACGCGCCAAAAGGTGCGGTTGAACTGCCTTACTGCCACTCACCGCACACAAACATTTGCACTGCAGCTGTGTCTGACACGAATTGTCAGCGTCTGATTGACAAAAGTCATCAGAAGTCATCCGTGATTTCACGTTCATCCCAATATTTTGTGATGACATTTCAATCGGTGTCGTATATATAGCATCCGGCGGCATTGCCGGACGTCGGCTGAACGCGTCACCAGGCAAACGAAGATCGGCACTCGTGCATCAATTGAAGCAAGTTGAAAGTTGCGGATCGTTCCCTTGCATTAACAGCGGCAGGCCAATGGCGGCCGAGCCAAAGAGAGAGCTGGTAGTGAAAGGCTCTCGCAGGTGCGAGGAGGTCGATGCATGATTTCAGAAATGGAACTGGATAAACTAAACAAAACTATGGGAACAGTCTTCCTGGATCCGGATCAGAAAAGCCCGCGCGCGCAGGACTTCGAAGAGCGCCTATCCGCTCGCATCGTTGGGCAGGAGCGCGCCGTGCGCCGCATGAGCGGCCTTTACCAAATATTTCTGGCGGGCATGAACCCGCCAAACCGGCCGATCGGCACGATGCTCTTTCTGGGACCAACCGGCTCTGGTAAAACTCGCGTCGATTGAAGCGGCGGCGGAGGTTTTGTACGGCGACGCCAACGCGATCGTAAAGATCGACTGCGCCGAATTTCAGCATTCGCATGAGATCGCGAAATTGATCGGCTCACCTCCGGGATACCTCGGCCATCGCGAGACTTCTCCGATGCTGACGCGGAGAATCTCGACCGCATGCACTGACCGAGGATAAAGCTCTCGCTGATATCTGTTTGACGAGATTGAGAAAGCCTCAGACAGTCTCTGGCAGTTGCTGCTGGGCATCCTCGACAAAGCAACGCTGACGTTGGGCGACAACCGCCGCGTCGATTTCTCGCGCTGCATGGTGGTGCTCACGTCTAACCTCGGCGCCAGGAAATGTCAGAACTGATTTCTGGTGGGATCGGGTTTGCGCCCGGCAAAGGTGCGAAGAACCCCAACGACACCGAAGTCGATCAGAAAATCTACCGCACCGCGGTTGAGTCAGCACAGCGAAAGTTTTCACCTGAATTCATGAACCGGATTGACAAGGTCGTCGTCTTCCGGTCACTGAAAGAGCATCACCTGCGACAGATTCTCGAATCTCGAATTGCAGGCCGTTCAGGATCGCATTATGCAGTCAGCTGGAACCAAGTTTGTATTTCCAGTGTTCCGATAACAGCCAAGGATACGCTGCTGAAGGAAGGCCTGGATTTCAAATATGGAGCGCGACACTTGAAACGTTCAGTTGAGCGTTTCCTCGTGTACCCACTGTCAAATCTGGTCGCGACCGGACAGATCGGACTCGGCGACCTCGTGCACATCGACCTCGATGAATACAGCCGCAAGCTGATCTTTTCGAAGAGTTCGGGCGGGGCGTTGATTCACGATTTGCCGGAAGAACCAAGGGATGAGCCGGAACCCCAGGAATCACTCTCGGGTGGCGTCGGACTACCGATTCCGCAAGCGACAAAGGCCGCCAAGAAGAGTCAGAGTCGCGGAGAAAAAACGGAAAGCTAAAGTCTCTTAGACCAAGGTAAGCGAAGCGCCGTTCCACGTCAACGTGTTCGGCGCTTTCAGCTCTAGAGTCGGTAGGTATCTTCTAAACACTAACCGTGAGGTTGACGAACGAGAATCTTTCCCAGCGCTTCTTTGGCCGCACGCGAAAGGTATGGATCGCGCGCCGTCTCGACGCTGCGAAGAGCCGGGATCGCCGACGCGTCACGATCACGTCGCCCAACGCGAACGCGGCTTCCCTTCTGACATCGCCTTCGACTTTCTCGTCCTGCAGCACAACGATTAAGGCCGGCACACCAGCACGGTCTCTGAGCTGTCCCAGCGACCTGGCAGCTGCTCTCCAACACGAAGGGGTTCGGTTCCCTCTTTCGCTTTTTTGGTTCCCTTTTTGAAGTCAGTCCGACTGCGGATCAACAGCACGGCCAGGGATACAACCGCCGTTGTGATCGCCGATCTCGCCGAGTGCCACTGCCGCCGCGCCTCGCACGGAGTCTTTCTTGTCGCTAAGGGCCGCGATCAGCTGGGACACTGCAGGCCCTGCTGCGGACTTTGCCAAGTGCATAAGCAGCATGCTGACGCACGAACTCATCCTTGTCACTCAGCAACGGGATGAGATTCAGCGCCGCCTCTTCAGCCGGCAGCGAGAGAATAGCCGCCGCAGCCGTCGCGCGCACGATTGGCGCTGGATCAGTCAAACCGCCGAGGCTGCTCGCGACGCGCCTGGGTAGTGCATTGCGCCAAGCCGCATCAGGGCGTCGCGGCGCTCTTCAATGTCCGCGGAACTTAATCGCAGTCGTTGCTTCTCAACCTCTAACTGACGCTGCGTTAAGGCGTCGGCACTCGCTCGTTCCTGGCTCAGACTCACCCGGCAAAGACCTGCAATACCTTGATGGGAAAACCAATAGCAACGAGTGCTAACGCCAGCCGCGGCGCCTTCGAGTGCCTAAATGTATTCTGCATTTTAGTTTCTTAAAGTCGGCCGCGACTGAATCCTAAATCCATCCTGGCCGTCACCGCTTGCATCGTGTCCACAATCAACACGGCGATCGGAGGGTAAACCACCAGGTCGGAATCAACAGGATAGTTGATGAGTAAAAAAGCATGTTTGTTTGAGTGACTTCCCTGGGCAGTAACATGGTCAAGCCACTCATGAATCCCTGCGCGTGCCAACCGATTACCAGGCCAACACCGATGCTAAGCCCGTAGCCAACGAGCAGGAAAGTGTACGCTGACAATCTCGTAAACGGTTGTTCCAGGCTTCTCATCCTCGCGCATGATGGAATCCTGGATCGACTTTGGACGGTAAGTGTAATGATTGAAGTATTCGCGCAACCGAGTGGCCAAATGCCAGACGCCTATCACAAAAAGCGTGAAAACGATTGCCCTTCCGAAATAGTCAGAATGTTTTCCCACAGATGAGGCTTGAACATTGCCACGAAAAGGTGGAAAGAAACAGCGATACGCAGGTGAAGACCGCACGCTGCCGTTCCCGACTCTCCTGCCGGTCTCTTTCCAGCACTTGATCGACAACTCTATCCCAGCGCGCCTGCACCGCCAGGTTGCGCGCCCGCTGCTGCGTGGATATTGTTTGAATGAAGTATGGAATAGCCACTGTCAGTCTGGGCTGTCAGTTGCTGGTCGTAGTAAACGCGCTCCTGCGGGTCTATCAAAACACGATAAGCCTTCGACAGCAGCGCAAATTCGCGGGCCGCCTTTTCCGAGCCGCCGTTTACATCCGGATGACGCAACCGCGCAAGCTTTCGGTAAGCCGATTTGACTTCTGAACTTCGAGGCCGTTCGCTTAATTCCGAGAACTTTGTAGTAGTTAGTCACCGCGTGTTTTGCAACTCCTTAAAGCAAACGGATGAGATTGCGGTCGTTTACCCACGGGAAGCGCCAAAATTATAACACTTTCTCCTTGCGCTATTAGGCAGATTGGCGAGCCCTGAATAGATTTTTGAGTCCAAATCCGGAAAAGCCGGTGAGGGGGCCAGAAGAGCGACTTGCTGTCATTCCTCGAGCGGCTGTCGAGGAGGGGCGAGGACTTCTTTGTGTGGGAGGCTGTCGCTCTTCCGGCACTTCCCTGTCTAACAACTCCGGTGCCATGGTCAGGATGACAGAAAAGCCCTGGAAAAGCGACGTTCAACGGTTTTTGCAGCTCGCGATTGTCCACTAATGAGGACAATACTGTCCACAACTGAGGACAGTTGGGTTTGTCAGGAGCCCTCGTCGCTTCGACTCTGCTGCGCTCCACGATCTTGATTAACGTTCGCACGGCAACGCCCGTTGGTCCCTTTGATCGATACGGCTTTGCCTCCTCGCCCCACGCGGTGCCGGCAATGTCCAGATGAGCCCATGACACTCCATCGGCAAATTCCTTGAGGAATGCGGCGGCCGGTAATGGTGCCGGCTTTCCGCCCGCCAACGTTCCTGATGTCGGCAATATCTGACTTGATCTGCTTCGTATATTCCTTGTCCAGCGGCAACTGCCAAAACTTTTCGCCGGCCGCTTTGCCCGCCGCGACTATTTCGTTAATCAGTTCCTGATCGGTGCCGAGCACAGCCGTGTTGACGTCGCCCAGGGCGATTGACACGGCGCCGGTAAGCGTGGCCATGTCGATGATGGTGGTGGCTCCAGTTTCTTGGCGTAGGCAATGGCATCAGCAAGAATCAGCCGGCCTTCCGCGTCGGTGTTGATTACCTCGATGGTTTTGCCGGTCATCGCTCGCACGACATCGCCTGGTTTCGTGGCCTTGCCGGAAGGAAGATTCTCAGCACAGGGGACAACGCCCAGCACCGGAATCGATGGCTTCAACTGGGCAACCGCGCGCATTGCTCCCATAACAGTCGCACCGCCCGTCATGTCGTATTTCATCAGCTCCATGTTCTCACCCGGCTTAAGCGAGATGCCGCCTGAGTCGAACGTTATTCCCTTCCCGACAAACGCCAGCAGCTCGTTTCCATCATCCGGGGCATTCGCCGGCGTGTACTTCAGGATAATCAACTTGCCGGGCTCGTCAGACCCACGGGCGACGCTCAACAAGGAACCCATGCCCTCCTGTTCCATGCGGGCTTCGTCAAGCACGTCGATACTCAATCCAAATTCATTGGCTACGTCGCGGGCACGCTCCGACATGTGGGTTGGTGTCAAATAGGCGCCGGGCTCGTTGGCGAGATCGCGCGTGAAGTTCACGGATTCGCCGATGATCCGGCCGCGTTCTGCGCCGCGCTGCAAGGGCCGCTTCATCAGCGCCATCGACCACCACTATTAGCTTGGCAACTTCGCGTTCTTCTTTGTCGGTCGTTCGATATTTGTCCGGGTCAAACAAAGCCATAAACGAACCTTGAACAGTAACTGAAGCGATCTCTTCCGCGTTTCCCGCTATTCCATCTAGCCGGGGAATGATCGCGATCGACTTCACATTCTTTCCGCGCAACGCGCGCACCGCGGTTCCGGCCATCTGCGACGCTTGCGCGACTCCATACTCATCACGTTCACCCACGCCCACCAGCAACACGCGCTGCGCCTTGATCTCGCTGTTGCCTACCAGGTGGAGGAAAACCGTTTCAGCTTCCTTGCCCTTTATTTCTTCGGATTCGATGACCGACTTAATCACGCCGCCGGTGATTGAATCGAGATCCTTTAGAACTCCGTCGTCCGCCTGCTCGTCTTTGAAGACAGCGATCGCCAGCGCCTGAACATCAAGGTCGCGGTATGATCCGTTTGTGCTTTCAATTTGCATTTTTGATAATTGCTCCTGCCAAGTCTGTTTAGCTTTATTTATTGCGCTCCTTTAGTTGGGCGCGCGTTTCTCTTTCAACCGTGCGCCGCAGCTCCGTCTCACGCTTGTCATACAGCTTCTTGCCACGGGCCACGGCTACTTCAATTTTTATCCGGCGATGCTTCAAATAGATGCGCGTGGCCACCAGCGTCATGCCCTGCTTGACAGTCGCCTCAGCCAGTTGCTCGATTTCCCGCTTGTGCAAAAGTAACTTGCGAGTTCTCAGAGGGTCGTGATTCTCACGGTTACCATGAGCATACGGTGAAATGTGGGCATTAAACAACCACACTTCGCCCTCCGGACACCGATGTAACCTTCTTTCAGTTGCACTCGACCGGCCAGCACACTTTTCACTTCCGTTCCCGTCAACGCGATACCAGCCTCGTACTTATCGAGAATATGGTATTCGTGATAGGCAGCGCGATTTGCGGCGAGCACTTTCTCTTCAGTGACCTCGGGCATGGTTATCGATTCGCTCGTCGTAGTGAGACTGCAAAAACGCCGTGTTTGCTCATTTCGGGCTAGTTTTCATCTCGCAAAGGCCGAGTCATCAGTTCCCTGGCTGCGGCTTGCACCGGCTTTCCTTCATACAGCACCGCATGCACTTCGTTTGTGATCGGCATGCCGACACCGACGCGATCCGCTAAAAGCTTTACGGCCCTGAGTGGTCTTGACTCCTTCGGCCACCTCGTTTATCCCTGCGCTGATTTCGTCCAGGCTTCGTCCTTTGCCCAGCTCTTGTCCGACAAAGCGATTGCGAGAAAGACTGCCGGTGCAGGTCAGCACCAGGTCACCCATTCCCGCCAGACCCACCAGAGTTTCCGCTCGCGCGCCCTGCGCGTAGCGCCAGCCGCGTAATCTCGGCCAGCCCGCGCGTGATTACCGCGGCAACGCTGTTATTGCCAAAGCCGAGTCCGGCTACCATGCCGGCCGCGATCGCCATCACGTTTTTGACCGAGCCGCCAAGCTCAGTGCCGATGACATCATCGTTTGTGTAAATGCGCAAATTGTCAAAACTCAATTCCGATTGCACGATTCGGCCTGCCTCGCGATCATCGCTAGCCGCCACGATCGCCGTCGGATGATTCTCAACGACTTCCTTCGCAAATGAGGGCCCGGACAAACACACAAATCGTGGTCGAACCGCGTCGGGAACGACTTCGGCAACCAGCTCTGAAATCCGTTTCCCGGTTTCGATTTCAATCCCTTTCGTCGCGCTAACCAGGATCATTGCCGGCTGCAGCGACGACGCGACTTTCAAGCAGGCCCTCGTTGCGTGCGACGGAGCGGCGAGTATTACCAACTCCGCTCCATTCACCGCATCGGCAAGGTCACTCGTCGCACGAACAGCATCAGGGATTCGAACGTCCGTAAGGTAAGCCGGATTGAGGCGGTTAAGATTGATCGACTCGACTACCTCCGGGTTGCGCGACCAGAGCTGAATCCCGTGTCCCGCTCGCGCCGCCATGATCGCCAGCGCGGTTCCCCAACTACCTCCTCCGATGACAGCAACCTGTTTCATTCAAACAATCAGCACGAAAACACCGGTGTCAGAGCCTAAGTCGTCGCAGTCATAAGCGATGAACCCGTCGTCAAAACTTATGATGTTGGCCGCAAAGCTTATGAACTAATCAGCCCAGCTTACGACGTAACCATCAAAGCTTACGACCTAATCATCAAACCTTACGACGCAATCATCAAAGCTTACGACGCAATCATCAAAGCCTACGACGCAATCATCAAAGCTTACGACGCAGACATCAAAGTTTACCCCTTAGTTCACCGGAATTTGCTCTCAGTCCCGTTGATCAATCGTCCGACATTCCCCCGGTGAGCAAACACAATCAGCGCCGCGCCGGCAATGGCCGAGCTAATAATCGGCGCCAAAGGCACAAGCCGGCCGAAAGAACGCGTTCTCCAGCAACACCAACAACGGAATAGCCATCGTTGCCACCATCGACCCGAGCGAAACGTAACGTGTCTGCCAAACAATGACGACAAACACCACGCCGGCAAACGCAACTGCGATCGGCGTCAGCACCAGAAACACGCCCACACCGGTTGCTACGCCGCCGCCGCCGCGAAAGCGCAACCACACTGGAAAGATGTGCTCCGACGATCACGGCAACTAGCTCTGCCGCTGCCACCCACCAATACGCTTCTGGTGTTCAGCTTGAAGGGAGAGAGTTCCGACAGGTCTGCCGAAAGGGTCCAGGGAGTTTCCACCGTCCCACCAGATCGGCATCCCCAGAATCAATCTCTCGCAATCACCACCGCGGCGGCGCCCCTTCAGCGCATCCAGCAGCAACGTCAGGATGCCTCGCCATCTTGCCGGCGCGTCGCGACACATTCGTCGCACCCGTTCCTCCGGAGCCCGTCTCCCAACGTCAGCTCCCTTGCTTCGCTCGCACGATTAGATAGCCAAAGGTATCGGCCCGAGCAGGTAAGCAATAATGATGACTAACGCAGGTCGCAATTCAGCACTTCATTAAGCTAGTCAGTTCTTGAACATCCCGGTGACGACAGAATTCCAACTGTCAGATTAGCCTTCTTCGCAACAAATCCAGCGCGGCCTGCGAGGCGCGCCAGCGAATCAGTTGGCGGTCGCCGGGAATGATGAGCCGGCGATGTTCGGTGTGGGCATCGTCGGCGAGCGCGATGTAAACAAGGCCCACAGGTTTCTCTTCAGCTGCCGCCGCCCGGGCCTGCAATTCCGGTTACCGACAAACCAAAGTCCGTGCGCGCGCGTCTGCGAATTCCTTCCGCCATCGCTTCTGCAACCGGCGCGCTCACCGCGCCATGTTCCAGCAGCAACACCGGCTCGACGCCAAGCGTTCTCGTTTTCGCGTCGTTCGAATAGGTGACGCACTCCTTCGATGAAAGAACTTCGACGAGCCGGGAACGTCCGTCAGTCTTTGCGCAATCAAACCGCCAGTACAACTCTCAGCGACGGACAACGTGTAGCCGCCCACCGTCAACTTCAGCGCCACCACTTCCTCCATCTTCTCGCCGGCAAACGAAAAGACCGAGTTGCCCAAACGCTCCTCGAGTTGCTCAGACAGGCGATCGAGCAGCGCATTCGCTTCTGCTTCGGTCCGGCCGCGCGCCGTCAGGTGAATCTCAATCTCGCTCTGGTTGAACAGAATGGTGGTTTGCGGATTCTCGTACTGCGTGTAAATCGGCGCAATCTTTTCGTCCACGGCCGACTCGCCCAGGCCGGCAACGCGCAACATCCTCCTTACAACCTTTCATCGAACCCGCCTTGCCGGCCAACTTCGCGCAGCACGTGATTCTCAAACATCGGACTGCATCTCGCGCGGCGGTCCCGGCAGCAGCACAATGCGCGACGCCTTCGTGTTCGATAAACAAACCCGGCGCGCTGCCGTTTGGATTAGGCAGCACTTCCGGCCTTGTCGATCACCATCGCCTGGCGCGAGTTTCGCTCCGGCATTACGTGACCAAAGCTGCGAAACTTCTCGCGCAACTCCGCCAGAATTGTTTCGTCCAGCAATAGCCGGCGACCAAGCGCGCGCGCCGCAACCTTTGCGCGTGATGTCGTCTTCGGTTGGACCAAGGCCGCCGGTCGTGATCACGAACTTTCGAGCGCCGGGTTGCATCCTTGATGGCTTCTTCAAGCCGGGCATCGTCGTCGCCGACAATGGTTTTGAGTTTTACTTCAATGCCGATGCTGTTCAGTTTTTCGGTGAGCCAGAGACTGTTGGTGTCGGTGCGGTCGGGCGCAAGGAGTTCCGATCCTATCGCGATGATTTCGGCTGTCGAGTGTTTCGAGCAATGGGTGGGCACCGATGTTTCAAGAATCAGGAAGCCTTCGGCTCCTCCTGATAGATGTCGTTTAGAACTTCCGAGATTGGCGGCGGCGCGGAAATAGACTTGAGCGAGCGCGTCGCGGAGATCGCCAGGTCCCGCCGCGGTGAGCGAATCTGCTCGGACATCTCGCCTTCGTAAGCCTCGACCATTCGTTTCAGTTGCTGCTGACTTTCCGCCAGCAGCCGAGCCGCGCGCTCCTGATGCATTCGTTCCAGGCTGGCGATCGCGGCGTTCAGTTTTGCGTAACGCTTTGGCCGGCGTTCGATCTGTCGCAGGCGGCGCACGTAGCGACGCAACTGCCGCGACGGCAAAACGTGCCGGCTGTCTTTCAAAACTTCTTCTTCGGCCGCGAAGCCGAGCTGTTCGACCGCGGCATTGTGATCGCCGACGGAATAATGCAAGGCGCCCAGCGCAAAGCGGCTCAAGGGCGGCGCATCAGGCATTGACCGAACAACCTTCTCGCCGGTCTTGATGACTTCGGCAATTTCAAAGTGGTAGCGGCTGCGCTCGCCGTCGACAAGTATTTCGTTGGCGGCCACGTAGAAACCAAAGATGACTTTCGTCCTGCGATTCGCTCGAATCCTGAAAGCCAGGAGAACTATCAGGCCAACCAGAGCCAAGACCAACAATCAACTACCGGTGCGGCGCGAACAACTTCCCACACGCCAACAATCACCGCGGCAGCTACAACTCCGGCGCCTAGCCTCATCGTCCACTTTTTCTGGTTTGCTGTCATGCTTTGTAACGCAAACTGTTAGTTTGCTGATCATCCGAAACGAATTAACTGACCACGCAAACTACACAGTGTTGCAAGTTACGCAGACACTGATCCGCTTGCAAATTGCCGTGCCGGCTTGTTCGGTCGAAAGTTGTCCACCGAGGTCGCGCGTCGTCTCATCCTGAGCGATGGCTTCGCCGACCGCCTGCTCAATCGCTTACGCTTGCTTCGTGGTAGCCCAAATATTCTAGCATCATCGCAGAGGTCAGAATAGCGCCTACCGGATTCGCAATTCCCTGTCCGGCGATTGGTGGCGCGCTGCCGTGGACCGGCTCAAACAGCGAAACGCGGCCCGGATGAATATTGCCGGAAGCGGCGAGACCCAGGCCGCCCTGAATCGCAGCGCCCAGGTCCGTGAGAATGTCGCCAAAGAGATTGTTGCTGACAATCACGTCATACTGCGCCGGGTCGAGCACCATGAACATCGCCATCGCATCAACGTATTGATGGTTCGCTTCCAGTCTCCGGATAGTCCGCTGCGACCTCCTTAAAACACGCTGCCACAAGTCGCCGCCGAAGCGTTGCACGTTTGACTTGTCCGCCATCGTCACGCGCTTGCGCCCGTGTGCACGCGCATACTCAAAGGCCGCGATGATGATTCGCTCGACGCCGCGCCGCGTGTTGAGCTCTTCCTGCGTCGCGATCTCGTCGGCAGTCCCCTTCTTCAGAAAACCACCCGCGCCGCAGTAAGCGCCTTCAGTGTTCTCGCGAAAGACGACGAAGTCGATGTCTTCAACGTTTGCGATCCGCGCAAGGGCGTCAGTCGCGGATCAAGCAAACGCACGGGACGAAGGTTGATGTAGAGATCGAGGCCGCGTCGCATGCCCAACAGGATGTCTTCGCGCATGTTGATTTGAAGGCACGCGCGGATCGCCAAAGGCTCCGGCCAGGATCGCGTTGAACTCGTTGGAGAGCATCTCGAGCGCTCCCGCCGGCAGCGTTACGCCTTCGCGCAAAAACTTCTCAGCGCCCCAGTCGAAATGAGTCAAATCCAGCTCAACGCCGTGCGTCTCGCGCACTCGTTCGAGCACGCGCACCGCTTCGCGGACGACTTCCGGACCAATGCCGTCGCCCGGGATGACGGCGATTCTGGATTTTGCAGGACTCATTTAGTTTTCCTCTGTGCAACCTGTGTGTGCTCCGTATCTCTGCCGTTGAATCTACTACGCAAACTCTTACCACCGAGACTCAAAGGTCGGAGGAGCTGCACAGAGATTCTGAAAAGACGAAACTATCTTATTGTGGCATTGCTGGCGTCGGTGAAGCAGTTGCCGTCAGAGCTTTTCGTGCCGCAGGTTTTCCAGCCAGGTGCTCCGCGACTTTCGGCAAACTTGCCAACACCACCTCACCTACGATCTTCATGCTCTGCGCCGAAACTTTATCAAGCGTGTCGTCCGCGCGGTGCCAGTAGGGATAACTGCTAAGTTGAATTAAGATCGACTGAGTCTACCTTCGGCACTGAGAAAGGGTTCGTGGTCATCGCCACCGACGCCTTCAGCCCGATCGACAAAATATTTTCCATAGCCCAGCTCACGCGCTGTGCTCCAAACGATGTCCTGCAACCAGCTGCGTGCTCAGCGTATCACGACCCAGATCGAGGTTTTGGAGCCCATCATGTCCAGCAGGACGAGCGCCCGGACGCGGCTTAGCTCCTTGCTCTCTTCGCAGTCGCGAAACATAATGACGACTGCCGTAGGTGTTGTCCGGCAATGGCGATCGCCGGATCGGCCGGATTCGGGTTGTGGCACTGGTCCCATCCTTCGCAGAACGCTTCTTCGCCATCGAAGAACACCAGCCAGTAAGTCAACTTTGGTTCCTGCGCCTCGCGCCCAGGACTCGCGCCAACTCCAGCAACGTGCCGACGGACGCGCCCGGATCGTTCGCGCCGACAAATCGCATGTCCTTGTAAAACTTCGAATCGTAGTGACTGGCGAATGATCACCACGTCTTTCGACTCGCCCGGAATCTCAGCCGTGAGGTTGACCATCTTCTTTTCGCCCAGGGGCGTGGTCGCAGTGAACTCATCTTGTCTCACACCAAGCCCTGACTTCTTCAACGAGCTGACAATGTAGTCGCGCATCATGGCCAGCTCCGGCGAGCCGGAAACGCGCGGGCCAATCTCCATCTGCTTCTTCACGTGGTCCAGCGCGCGTTCGCCATTGAATGCCACCGCCGCCGGCACCACCGGGGATTGCTCTCGGTCACACGCTTTGAAGTCTTGATAGTCGCACTTCGCGGCGCGTCGTTTTTGGGACAGCCGATTAAGACAAGAGATAGCGCCAGCAGGCACAGGGCCAGCGCTGACTTTCCGGGCGGGGCCTCGAGCAACCGTAGTTGAAATCTGCGGCGTCCGTTTCGATCGAAGAGCATCGAAACGAAAGTTACACTCGTAACCGGCGCAAAACGCAAAATGGGTCAGAAGTCGATTCGCACCGCTAAGTGCGGGTCTCAACTCGCAGACTGATTGTCGCCTGCCGTAATCTGTTTACAGGTTTATCGCAGTCTACCGGTCACCTGCCGGCGGGCACGCGTGGTGTTTGGTTCTTCCTTGCCGGCCTCTTTCAGGGCCCGGCGACACTCGGCGCAAAGCCCGATGATGCGGTGCAGGTGATGGGAAATCTGAAAACGGTGCTTGGCTGCGATTTGGTCTTGCAGCGCCTCCAGTTCAGCCGAAAAGAATTCAATTATCCGGCCACACTCCGGAGCAGATCATGTGATCGTGATGTTGATGCTTGTAGTTGTGTTCGTAGTGAGTGATGCCGTCGCCGAAGCGCACTTCGCGCGCGAGTCCCGCTTCGGTCAGGAGTTTCAGCGTGCGATAGACGGTGAGTCTGTCCGATGCTCTGGATCTTCCTGCCGGACGAGCCGGTAAAGATCCTCGCTGGAAAGGTGCTCTTCCGTGCGCAAAAACATATCCAGAATCAGGTCGCGTTGAGAGGTGCGCTTGAGCCCTGCTCTGATATGTTGGAGAAAACTTCCTGCTCTTCAGTCATTGGTTGGGACGAAGGTTGCGGCCTTTATTACAACTTCCTACCCCTGATTCTACACTAGCAATACGTAACTGAACGAAGTTACAATAACA
>ERZ1370068.10279-contig-8991_pt1 | contig 47273 bp, 73 predicted proteins | sample MGYA00561227_ERZ1370068 | MGnify/ENA primary metagenome ERZ1370068 (study PRJEB38410, sample SAMEA6850437) | metagenome | study: Metagenomic assessment of the ecological functions of the soil: analysis of the soil microbiota associated with the... | reverse complement strand
TATTACGTATTGCTCGTGGCCGCGCCCGGGTGGGCGACGACAGGCGCCGTCTGGTTCGATTACGACAACGACGGCCTTGCTCGATCTCTTCGTCTGCAGCTATGTCCGGTACGAGTCGGCAAATGGTCTGCTGTGCGCCGACAAGGACAAAGACGGAGCGTCTCTACTACTCACTACTGCATTCCGCACCTCTTCAAGCCGACGCCGAGCGTCCTGTGGCCAGCAACAACGGCAACGGAACCTTCACCCAGGCCGGACGGGGCACGGATATCGAAAGACGCTCCTCGGGCAAGGCCCTCGGCGTCGTGTCGCACCGGCATGAACGACGACGGGTTGATGGATCTGTTCGTTGCCAACGACACCGCGTCAGAACTTCCTGTTCGTGAATCGAGGGAAGGAACCAATGGCGCGATCTGGACTGCGCCGCCGGCGTGGCGTTCGGTCCGTCAGGACAGCCTCGGTCGGGTATGGGTGTCGATGCGGCGGATGTGGATGGCGACGGACGTGGCAGGATCTTCTTCGTCGTCGAACATCGATCACGAAATGTTCTCACTCTACCGGAACGAGACGGGCGAGCTTTTTCGCGGACGTCTCGCGAGAGCACGGCGTGGCCGACGCGACACGGCTGCTCAGCGGCTGGGGATCTGAAGTTCTTCGATATCGACAACGACGGCCGCGTCGATCTCTGCTGCTGGCCAACGGCCATCCGGATGACACTGATCGCGCTGCGCGCGCCGGACGTGAAATTGCAGGAACCGCTCCTGCTCTTTCCGGCACGACGGCCAGCCGCCTGCGGAACATCAGTCGGCGGATGCCGGGCCGGTGTTCTCGAAGCCTCTCGCGGCGCGTGGTCTGGCCGTGGGCGATTTCAACAACGACGGCCGTGGTGGACGCGCTCGTCGCGTGCAACGGAGAAGCGCCTCTGCTCTTGCGGCAACACCGCGGCGCTCCGACAACCACTGGGTCGGTGTGAAACTGCAAGGCGTCGACTGCAATCGCGACGCCGTCGGCGCGCGCATCACCTGGTCGGCTGGCGGGGTCACGCAGATCGAGAGTCGAAGACGGCGGGCGGGAGCTATCTTGTCGTCTCACGATCCGCGCGGAGGTGCTCGGCCTCGGCCGAGCGACGAAGCTCGATTGGCTGAAATCACCTGGCTGGCCCGAGCCGCAGGATCGAACGGATTGGCAAACGTGCCGATCGATCAGAAGCGTGACGATCGTCGAAGGGACGGGACGGGCGCGGAGGCGGACAGGGAAAGCGGGAGGGCTGGAAGGAAGGTAACCCTCCTGGCCTCTCCCCGCCTCTCCCGCCCTACCTGCCTCCCGCTGATCTCGCCGCACTAGTCGGACCGCCTTCCGTTCGAGCTTCGTATAGCGCTCCGCAAACCCCGCGGATCTGCGAGGGAACTGGTTCTTTCCGACGTCGCTGAAGCGCTGGAAGCGTGTTGCTGGCGGGCACACCAGACCTCGACCCTCTTGATATGCGCCGAAGGCCCCAGGCCGACGTGCGAGTTCCACTCGGATTGGCCCCGAAGGAACTCGCGCACTGCCGACGGTCGCGTATGAATCGACCGCGCGCTGTCGGCGTCGACCCGCCTGTACCGGCGTTCTCCACGGCGAGCGTAATTCTTCGCTGCCGATCGCAGGCCGGTTGGTCTTCACGCCCACTAGACGAATGTTGATCCAGTCGTTGCGCTTGCCGGGGTTCTCGAAGAGCCGCAGGCGCATGGCGGTCGGCCGGCACGGCGCCGCCGACTTCGGCGACGATGTCCGCGTCGCCGTCGCGGTCGAGATCGGCGAATGGCGATGCCGTGGCCCTTGTGCAGCTCGCCGGTGCCCGGACGACGCAGTGATGCTGACGAACGACTTCCCGCCCTGGTTCAACAGCAGCTCGTGAGGGAACATCGAGGCGAACGACGGACTGCCCATGCCCAGGTACATGTCGAGATAGCCGTCGTTGTTCACGTCGCCGAAGTTGGCGGCCATCGGCATGAAGCACCGTATCGAGTCCCGCCTCCTGCGCTGACATCGCGGAACGTGCCGTTTCCGAGGTTGCTGATAGAGCTTGAGCGTCTCGGCATTGCGAGGCAGTCCGATGTACGACGCGACGACCTCGTCGATGCTGAGGTAGTAGCTGTTGACGCAGCAGATCGGGCCAGCCGTCGTTGTCGTAGTCGAAGAACCAGGCGGCGAAGCTGCGACACGGCGCCTGCACGCCCGGCTTTGCTTGCCGACCTCGGTGAACGTCCGGTCGTGGTTGTTGTGATAGAGGAGGTTGTCGCCGTTGAAATCGGACAGGTAGAGATCCACGTAGCCGTCGTTGTCGTAGTCGTCCGCGACCACGCCCTTGATGAATCCGGTGCGGTCCAACGCCGCTCGGCTTGCGAGATGTCCTCGAACGTGCCGTCGCCTTTCTGTTGCGAAAGAGCTCGCTCGGGCCCGTCCTCGTTGCCGACGAACAGATCGAGCCGGCCGTCGTTGTCGACGTCGGCCCACGCCGCGGTCTGCGTGCTCGGCCGATCGTCCGCGAGGCCGCTCTGGCGCGTCACGTCGCTGAACGTGCCGTTGCAGTTGACTTGCGCAGCAGCGACTTGCGCATCGGGAACTCCCAGCCGCCGCGCAGCACCAGGATGTCCATGCAGCCGTCGTTGTTGTAGTCGGCCTGAATGAGGTTGAGACCGCCCAGCTGATCGGCCAGGCCGGCTTCGCTTCGTCCGCTCGGCTGAACGTGCCGTCGCCGTTGTTCTGGAAATAGTGCAGCGGCTCGCAGACGTCCATGCTCGACGTCACCACGTCGAGCAGGCCATCGGTTCTCGAAACGATCCACGATCGCGCCGCCCGCGATGCGAGAACACCTTCAGGCCGGCCTGGGACGCGACGTCGACGGAAGCGTCCGATGTCGTCGCCTTCGAGGCGAAGGCGGAGGTGGGAATCACGATAGCTTCGGCGGGACGCCGTCCGGGTACCGCCCAAGCGCCATCTACGCGAGGTTCAGCAGCCATCGCACTTCGAGGTCGTCGGGTTTCTGCGCGAGGTAGTCGAGAAAGTATTTGACCGCACGCTCGGATGCACGGGGTCGGCTATCCGAGTGTCGCCACGAGGAGGAAACAGGCATCGATCCGAAGGCGCGCGATAGAGGCCGTTGTCCATTTCCGGACTTGTGTAAACAACGCCAGGCCGAGCGTCCTGTTCATCTCGGGCACCATCGCTGGAACGCTTTCGTCGGCGATCCGCTTGGCAACCAGCCACCGTTCGATCGCATCATCCAGCTTTCCCTGATAGGCAAGAACCTGGGCCCAGCCGTAGCGGGTCTGCAGCAGATCGAACGGCGACTCCTTTCGCCGCTCCAGCCAAAGCTGTCCCATCCACGGCTCGCCTCATTGCTCGATCGCCGTTGGGATCGACTGCCTGCGAATGTCGCACACCGCCTGCAGATCCTGGTTCCAGCCGGCGGGCTTGGGAAACGCGCAGAAAGATCGTCTGCGCTTCGGCGAAGCCGGACACCTGCAACGCTGTAGGACACCGCTCCCTGCGCCGCAACGGCCAGGATGCGGTTGGGACTCGGGTTGATCGCCGGCAATGCCTCTGAGGCCGGCAGAATTTTCGGAATCGGCGAAGCCGGTGGGGATCCTCACGACCTCGCTGATCTCACCCGGCTTCAGCTGCGCGACTACCACACGCAGCTCGGGCCGCAAAGTCGACGGATCGAGGCGTCCGAGATAGCCGCCATCAGCAGACGTCGGATCGATTGACCGTTCTTTCGCCAGCGCGGCGAAGTCCGCGCCAGCTCTCAATTGGTTCGTGAGCTGCTCGGCTTCCGCGGCGGACGCCACGACGATCAGCCGCATGCCTGGCGGCACCAGCGGACCCTGGCCCGCGCCGAACTGCACCGACAGAATGAACGCGATCGGAAGGATCCACGTGAGTCGTGAAGTCCTGCTCAAGAGGCTCATCACCAGCCTCAATTATCGAGTCAAAAACAGAAGGCAGGAAGGGCGGGAGGGGCAGGAGAGGCTAGGAAGGATTTCTCCTGCCCTTCCCGACCCCTCCAGCCGTTCCTGCCCGTCCTGCTCTGCCTGGCCCGCGGCCGTCAGAAGTCGAACTGCGCGCTGATCTTGTAGAACCGCGCCTGCAACATCGTCAGCGGCTGTCGCCACAAGGTGTAGGCTCGAGTTCTCGTCAGGACCGGATGCGTATTTAGCGAATTGTAGGATATCCAGGCTGACAGAGGTGCGGTATCGGCCGCTTCGGAAGAGTTTGCCGACGCGGAAGTCGAGCTGATTCATCCGATCGCCGTAGAGTGTCTCCCGGGTTGATGACATTGAGCGAGCCTCGCATTGGGTGCGCCGTATTCAGCCCTGAGGAGAGGTCCGGAAAGCTCTGGAACGTCCCGGCAAATTGGACGTCCACCTTTGGAATCGTGTAGGCACCTGAACCCCCTTGAACTGCGTGATAAAGCCCTCGTTCCGATCGCAGAACGAGGTGGGCGTGTGCCGCAAGAACGGCGCGCAAGCCTCCGACCGGCGCTGCCCACGCATTCCACGATTCCGATCCCGAACGTGCCGGCTTCCGGCCGTGCCGCGATCACGTCGCAGTAATTGACCGTCGTGCGACCCGTGCTGACGCCACCTTGCAGGATGACCCCACTGGCCGAGTCGCGCGATCACGCTAGGCTCGACGCCGTTCCAGTGCTCGGTTTGCTTGGGCTCCGCCAGGCAGGTTGTCCGGAGAGCGTCACGAACTGATCGTCTATACGGCCAGTCGCGTCGGGACTCGAGGAGGACGCCCGAAACCGTGCTCCTCCGCCGTCCGGCAGGCCCGGGGTCTGACGGTGCGACCACGTCTGACCGAGCTGAATTCGGACGGCTGATACGCCCGATTGATCGCGGTCAGGAAATTGCCGTCACCAGCGCCGGAAGTAGCTGACGTCCACCGACACGCGCGGACGTACCTCATGCTGAACGCCCAGGGAGAATTCCCAGTTGTAATTGCGCTTGTTCCAGCCGTCCAGGATCTCGGGATCGAACGAGGGAGACACGGTTGCCACTTTGCTCCCGAACGCCGGGTTACTGATCGGTCCGCACTCGCCGCTCGGCGGCGCGCAGATAGCGTCGAGGCCCGCAGGGCAATCAGCGATGTGGTTCCCGAGTGCGAGCATCGCCAGGTCGAGAAGCTGTCGTTCCACGCCCGGGTTGCCGTGTTCTGCAACGTCAGGATCGGGTTGCGAGCCGACGTGATGCTGTTGCTGGAGGCAAAGGAAAACGTCCCGAGACCGACCAGGTACTTGTTGAGACTGGTTTTCAATGCGGTCTTCCCGTTCCCGAACACGTCGTAAACAGCTCCGAGTCTTGGAGTGATATCGCTCCAACTGATGTTGGGCGTCTCCGGGAATGTGATGTTGCGTCCCGGCGCGAGAGCGGCGGGTCCGACGCTCTGCTCGGATAGCTGTTCTTGAACAGGTCGTAGCGTAGAGCGCCAGTCAGCGTCCAGCGGTCCCGCGTCCACTTGTCCTGCACGAACAGCCCGAAGTCGGCGTCGGACGTCGATTTGCGAGGTGAAGGGTGCGGCAATCAGGTTAATCGTGTCTGGAATGATGACCAGAGGACCGCCTGGAGTGGGCACGGTCAGACCGAGACTGATGTCGTAGGGTAATTTCCAATCCCGAAGGCGGTGTTCTCATGGTGCCCCCAGGCGTTGTTGAAGCCGAACTTCACGGCATGTGAACCCGGTGATATACGACGCCGCCGCGCGATAGTGGAGGTTCACGTTCCACGAGTTGTTATACGACGGCCCGCCAAACTGAGTGTGGGGCGCTCGCCAGGTCAGGCCAGTCACGAACATGTCCTGGGCCGAGATCACGTCTCGGATCGATCGTTCGGAAGCCCGTCCGCGCCGTGTCGCCGTTCCATGCCGCCCCAACGCTCGACGCGGTGAATGCCGCTCCGCTTCAATCAGCAGGTTGGACGAAACCGGCATGTTCCAGTCCACCTGGACGAAACGCTGGAGGGGAAAGTTGAATTCGGTTGCCGCCTCCGGAGCCACCGTGGAGGATACGCGGTCCGAGCAGATACAGAAGTTTTCCTGATCGTAGGTGATACCGAACTTGTTCTTGGGCGTCGCCTGCCACGTCAGTCGCCCTTGATACACGTGCCAATCTCGCTCGATCACGCCCGGTCGTGTGAAGTCCGGATCGTACGCGAACTTGGTCGGGTCGTTCGCGTTCTTGTCGTGAAAGATATTGGGCACGTACGAATTCGCTTCCTGGTAGCGACCCGAGAGAAAGAACCACAGCGAGTCCTTCTTGAATGGACCGCCAACGCCTGGGTTGAATTCCCCATTAGCTCTTGACCGTGCTCGCGCGAAAGCCATCGGGATTTGTGATGTAGGGCAGGTCCTCGACGAAGGAGTCCGGCTGCATGCTGTCGTTGGCGAAGCTTCCCGCGATCGTGCCGGAGAACCGGTTGCCGCCGTCGCGCGGAATGAAGTTGATTCGCACGCCACCGGTTGGCCGCCGTGGCGTCGACGGCCGCCGTGTCGATGGCGAACTCGGCGTGCCCGAGGCGTTTGGAATGGCGCCGCCACCCCACCCGCCGCCGATCATCGTGCTGAGCGCGACGCCATTCATCAGCAGCCGCTGGTCTTCAGTCTTGCCGCCATGGATATTGAGGGCCAGCGTACTCGGACCCGTCGAGCCACCGACGTCGGTCACCGCTCGAAGCCGCTGCTCACGGTCACGCCAGGGATGAGCACGCCCACGGAGAACGAGTTGCGCGAGGTCGGCAGCGAGCTCATCGACTTCCTGACCAAGGATGGTCTGCCGCGTCGCGGTCTGGATGTCGACGACCGGCGTTTCACCGGTCACTCGTGACTGTTTCGGAAACGGTGCCGACACGCAATTCCGCGTCCGCCGTGGTCACGGCAAACCCAGTCAGTGGAATGTTCTCGCGCTTGATCGTAGCAAAACCCGTCAGCGTGAATGTGACCGTGTATGAGCCGGGCCGCAAGTTCGGGATCTGATAGCGGCCGGTCCCGTCAGTCACAGCGCTTCGGGTTTTCTCAATCAGGACGTCGCTCGCCGCTTCGACCGTGACGCCAGGCAGCACTGCACCAGACGCGTCTTTGACGACACCCGCCAGCGTCGCTTGTGCGTACGCTGACGAAGCCATTGCCGATGAAGATTGCGAGCGCGAACAGAACCTGCTTCAGTCCCCGCATGCTCCCTCCTTGACGTCGTGACCCACGACGACAGACGCCAACATCTGAGTGAACAGATTATCGCTGCTCCTGCTCGACGAAATTGCCCTCTGACAACAACTCCGACCACTAAGGCTCAAGCAATCCACGAAGTTGGATGATCTCTTAAAGGAGCCGTTTTCTCGACGCGCATGAGCGTCCACACCCTTCCTTCGAGGAGTCGATCAGATCACCACCGGGTGCCCGACGAAGGTTGTGAGTTGTTGGGCGCTTGGGCGGGCATTACCCTCGCTCCATGAGAGGGGCGCAGTCAAATACATCTTTGAAGCTCCTGGCATACCGATTTGGTATAGAATCCAGACCCTATGGATTTCCGGCATTTGCGCGCATTTGTCGCGGTCGCTGAAGAGTCGAGCATTACCCGGGCCGCCGGGCGGCGTGCATTTCGCAGCCACCGCTGAGCCGGCTCATCAAGCAGCTTGAAGACGAACTGAACGTGACCTTGTTCGCTCGTCACCGCCAGGGCGTCACGCTGACCGACACGGGACGAAGCCTGCTGGAACGAGCGCGCACGTTAACCGCAGCGGCTTCCGACTTCTACGAAGCCGCGGGCACGACGACGCGTCACGACGATAAGAAAGTTCGCGTCGGCATCGGGTGGGGATTGTGGGAAAGCGTCAACAAAACGCGCGTAGCGTTCAAGAAACAACTTCCCGGCGCAGCGATTGAAGCCACCGACGTCATGTGTCCCGACGTGTACAACGATCAGTTGAAGGAGGGCTCGCTGGACGTCCTCTTCGCCCGGCCACCCTTCGATCCCAGCTGCGACTCCGCTCCCGTTGTTCCATGAGCGAATCGTCGCTGTCCTCAGTCAAGATAGCCCCACTTGCCTCGCGCAAGACGCTTCGGATTCGGGACCTCGCCAACGAGACTCTGCTTCTCTGGGATCGCCACATGATGCCCGGGCTCTACGACAAGGTTTTGGAGCTGTACGCCAGCGCCGGCGTTTCTCCCAAAACGACCCCCACACCCGGAGCCGGTCCGGGGACTCCAGGCCGGCATCATGCTGGTCGCGTCCGGAAAAGGCATCTACCTGTGCATCGGAATCCCGTTGACGAGCTCACGGCCCGAGACTGGCGTCGCCGTGGTCCCGATCAGTGATCCGGACGCTACTTTCGAGGTTTGCGGTCGCGTGGCGAAAGGCCCAGGCGTCAAGTGTGGTCCTCGAATTCCTGAAGTGCGTGTCGAAGGTGTTTCCACACGAGCGGCGTGGACCGACCCCAATGCGAGAGCGGCGTCTCGGAGAGCTTCCTGACATGCTTCAGCCGGTCAGTCGCGTCGTCGATCTGCTCGACCCAGGTCTGAACCGGCTGTTCAACATGGATCAGAGGAAGCGCGGCGCCGCGTGTTGAGCGGAGAGTCGTCGGCCGTCCGCGCCATCGATGGATCGTTCGCGCTCGTGGCGACGCGAAGGCATCACGGTCCGCCTGGCCCGGTCGATGGATCGGCCGATGCGCTATTTCCTGGCCAAACGGCACGAAGGACCGGCGCTGTACGTCGCCGATCGTATCGACACGCTGCACCAGGCGCTCGCGCGAGACGGCCTCGCAAGCCAGTTCCATCCCAGCTACACGCGCATGGTTCCCGCTCACTACCTCGTCGACCTTGCGCTCGTGGGATGCCCCGGACCCCGATCCGATCTACTACGCGTTTCTTCACGCCCGAACGACAGACGCTCGCTCCGGATCTCGATCGGATCGGCCGCCAGTACATCGGCGCATTGGCGGATGAGAGTCGCGAAATGGCTGACGGACATCGATTCGATCGGTCGCAGACCGCGCCGATCGGCGTCGCGTTCTCGGGCGGCATCGACAGCGGATCCGTGTTCCTGGTCATCTATCACACGATGCTGCGGCTGGGTCTGTCGCCGTCGCGGCTGAAAGCATTCGTCCTCAATCTCGGAGACGGTCCCGACGTCGACCAGGCCGCGCGCGTTCCTCGCCGCGACAGGCCTCTCGCTGTTTCTCGAGGAGATTGAAGCGAGTCCCGATGATCTCGACGCTGCGAGACGCTGCGAGTGCTCGAGGACTACAAGCCGCTGGACGTCGAATGCGCGACGATGGGCCTCCGGCTATGCCGTGGCATTCGCGAGCGTTATCCGGAGTGGCGGCATCTCGCCGACGGCGATGGCGGCGACGAGAACTCGAAGGACTATCCGATCGAAGAGAACGCACGAGCTGACGATCCGCAGCGTCGTCGACAACCTGATGCTCTACCAGGAAGGATGGGGCGTCGGACGGATCAAGCATTCGCTCACCTACAGCGGCGGGCTTGAGCCGGAGCTACGCTACGTACGTACGCCCGGCGCGTCGCTACGGCTTCGCCGGCTTCAGCCCCTACGCGAAACCGGACGTGATCGAAGTGGCGGAAGGGATTCCGTTCGCGGACCTGACGCACTGCGACGTGCCGGCGACCCTTTATGGGCTCAAGGGCGAGATCGTCCAGCGAGGCATCCGCGCGCGTCACCGGATTCGATATGCCGATCTTCCCGAAGCGCCGCTTCCAGCACGGGACTATGCCTGCAGACGCCATGCGCGCGCATGGATCGGGCAGGACGAGAGCAGCTACCGCCGGACCTTTTACGGACTGTACGCTTGATCAAATGCAGAATGCACGTCGCATTGCATTCTATTTCTCATTCCAGCATCATTTCAGCTTCGCAGGATCCGTTTTCTGATTGGCCACGATCTGCGCCTGATTCCTGATGATCTTGGTCTAGCTTCCTCTGATTGCCCCAACAGCAGGTCGAGCTTCCGCTGGTTGACTCGGATCACCTTCTGATTGGCGAGAATTCGCTTCTGATTCGCCAGGATCCTGCTTCTGACGGGTCGCGGTCGCCTCGTTCGCCATTGAGTCGCTCCCTCCTGTATTCTTGTGTTCTTCGCTCGATTCACTTCTCTCTCGTGCATTCAGGCTTCAACTGCCAGCTCTCACCCAGCGAATGAGGGTTGCCAGGTTGGGCGGCTTGCCGTACATCAACAAGCCAATCTCGAAACACTTTGGCCGCAAACCACACGGCCGCGAACACGGAAACCAGGCCGACGCCAATCGACAGCCAGACCTGCCACCACGGCGGTGGAACGCTCGACGCCAGGCGCAGCAGCATCGCAAAGGTATTGAAAGGCGGAATGAAGCTCATGACGATGCTGAAACGAGAAGTGGGATCCCGGGCGATTGGCGCCGCGAACATGACGGGGATGACCATCAGCATGATGATGGGCGTGACCAGAGACTGGGCCTCGTGCATATCGTTCACCGCCGATCCCACGGCGACCATGAGCGATCCCATCACCAGATGGGTGATCACGAAGAAGATGACCAGGTAGAAGACCAGCCAGGGATCCAGCAGCCCCACCAACGCGAACGACAGCAGGACAACGATTCCGAGGAGCACGTACACGCCCAGGACAGCGAGGCTGACGCCCATCTGTCCGAGGATCTTGCCGGCCATCAGTTCCAGTGGAGACACCGCGGATAAAAGCACCTCGATCACGCGATTCGACTTCTCCTCAATCGTCGTCGTCAGGAGCGACTGCCCGCCCATCATCACACCGATCATGAGCAACACGACGAACACGAACGGCAGCGCGCGGCTGACCGCGCTGATCGTCTGCTGTTCGCCTTCTTTCGAGATCGTGACTGAACGCACTCGGTCTACGCGAACCATGCTATCGATGCTGCCGGGTTCCAGTCCCAATGCCCGAGCTCTCGCATTGACGATCGCTTCACGGACGCTTTGTTGAATCTGGTTTTCTATACGGTCGCCCACCTTCGCGGCGAGGTAAAGGCTGTAGGCGCCGTACGTCGAACGGCCGCTTTCAGGCGTGACGGCATCTGGGCGGACGACCACGAGTGCCAGCGGTCTCAGTGCGTCCTCTCCCGTCAGTTCTTCCGTCAGCCACTGTTTCTCCTGTTGAAGATCGGCGGTCGGAGAACGCTCAACAAGGGTGAGATTCGGAATGCCGCCGAGCGCAATCTGAATGGCTTCGTCCGACCCGGCATTGGGTCCGAACTGCCGCATCTCGTCGGGAACGGCCGCCATCGCCTGTCGTGCGAGCGCCCGGCGGCGTTCCGCGATTGTGCGAGGGTCGAGCGTGCTTCGCAGTTCCGCCGTCACCCGCCCGGTCGGATCGACAATCGCCACCTGACCCTGAACTTGAAAGTCTCTTGGCCGGAACAGGCGAGGACTAGAGGAGATGACCAAGGCAATCGACGCCGGCACGACGAGCAGGCCGACGATGAAACCGCGGGTCCCCACGGTCGCAAGAAAATCACGCGCGGCGATGTGTCCGATCTTCTTCATACCGCTTGCCGCGGGAGCGGCTAGATCGTGAAGGTCTGCGCCGACCCGTTGTTCGTCGGCGCCCATCCGTCCATCCGAAACGAGTTGTATGAAGACGTCTTCCAGCTTTGGCCTCGAGATCTCGATGCGCGCGGGCGCCACGGTACTACGATGCGACGAATAGCCGCTGCTGGATCCGTCCGATCGACGAGCAGGATTTCGTAGCTGCCATCGACCCGGTTGACTCGCTCGACCTCGGCAAGCGCGCTCAACGCCGGCGTTGGATCACTCATATCGAGCGGATCGAACCGAAGCCTGCGTGGATCGTAGCGGCGGCGAATGGTCGCGACCTGTTCGTCCAGCACCTTGCGCCCACGATGGATCATCACGACGTGATGGCAGATTTCCTCGGCCTGCTGCATCACGTGCGTCGAGAACAGCACGGTCGCTCCACGGCCGTGCTCCTCCAGAACGAGATCTCGAAGCTGGCGTGCGCTGACCGGATCGAGGCCGCTGAACGGTTCGTCCAGGATCAAGAGATCGGGCTCGTGAATGATGGCAGCGAGAAATTGAATCTTCTGCTGCATGCCTTTGGAGAGTTCGTCGCAACGCTTGCGGTCGGTTCCTTCGAGGCCTACGCGCGCGAGAGAGCGTTTCACCCTGTCGGGCAGGCTGTCATCCGGCAGCCCTTTCAGTCGGCACATGTAGGTCAGGAAAGCGCCGACGCGCATTTTTCGATACACGCCACGCTCCTCGGGCAGATAGCCGATTCGATCCTTGGCCTCTCGTGCGGATGAATGTCCGAGTACCGACAATTCACCGGAATCCGGGAAGAGGATCGACATGATCATCCGAATCGACGTGGTCTTGCCGGCTCCGTTCGGGCCGATGAAGCCGTACAGGCCGCCACGCGGGACGACGAGGTCGAGTTCGCGGACGGCAGTCGTCTCACCGAATGTCTTGGTTATCCCTTTCAGGAGGATCGCTGCGTCCACTGATCAAAGCCTCAAGCCGGCGGTTATATCACATGCAACCGCTCGCAGGGCTGATGATGAGATTCAGAGGTTTGAACGGGTGGCTTCCGCCTTTAGGAATTCAGAGTGTGGCTTCCGCCTTTAGGCGGAAGAGGGCCGCCAGCAGTCGATCTTCCGGCTGAAGCCGGAAGCCGCACGTGTCGCAGCAAAACGTAGCGTCTGTGGAGACGTCAGGCTCGGGCCCGGCCGTGCCGTCGGCGCAACAGCAGCTTGATCCACAAGAACCCGACGAGCACGAACGGCATCACATAGACCGCGACCATCGTCGACGACGGGCGCAAAGTCGTACGTCGCGTCCACATCTGCCGCGACGTCGACTGCGCCGAGCGGGCCTTCAATCGACGCTCGAGCCGCATAACGACCTTCGTGATCCATCAGCAGCGCCACGAACTGTCTCGAGATCGTCGCCGTTGACCGGCTTCGCCGTCCCTCGCAGAGCCGGACCGCCATCCGCCGGCTGGATCGTCACATTCACTTTCGTATCAGCCGGGAGCGACGTAGCTCGATTGGCCGGTTGCACGACGACCCAGAATTGACCTGCGGCCGAGCCGTCGGCCGTCGCGTCTGGATCCGTCCACACCGATACTTCATATGGGCCGGCGATCTGATTCGAAATAACCGGAAAGGGCGGACCGCTATGCGCATCGACCGTCGCGGCATGACCGACGGCCGCAACAATGGTGGCGCACGCGATCACGACCAGGCTCGTTTTCCGCTTCATCCGATCAAGCCGACCCCTCGCATCTCCATCGGCTGCCACAGAATCCACACTGCCACGGCCGCCAAGGTTATTGTCACGATCGCCCACGGGATGGTTGCGACGGCTGGCCGCTCCGGACAATCCCGCTCTGATATCTGATAAGCCAGCGTCAACGATCCCAACGCACCCAGAAGGATGAGCCCAAGCTGAATCGGAAAGACGGCGCCGGGCCGCATTCCGGCCCATCGCCAAAACGGACCCCCAAAACCGGCCACCCGAAGACGTCGATCGCGGCACTCTGACGACCGGAACGACGGTCAGCGCGCCGGTCAGCAAGTGGAATCCATAGTGCGCCAGCCACATGCCGAAACCGAACGGCACGAGCGCGAAGGTGTAATTCACTGCGGTTCGTCCGATCGATTCCGTGCGATACTGCCGGCAAGCAGCCGAGTGAGCAACGCGGCGCCGGACAACAGCACGACGGGCACGATACCCAATGCTGCGACAAACAGGATCGAGAGCATCGACCCACTCGGGCGCGCTCGAGGCTCCCGCCATTCGACCGATGCCACTCGATAGCCACTGTTCGAGTTCGTAAACCGGGGAGACCATTCCGAATGCGTTCATTAATGCGCCAAACACGAACACCACCACCAGGGCCGCGATGTCCGACCGGCGGGCCAGCCGGCCAACGCCCGAGCGCCGGCGCGTCTCGGTAAGCTCGGCGCCAGGGACCCGTGTCGCGATCGCGATGTTGTCGTGCGGACACGCGTGAACGCAGTCCAGACAGAAGGTGCAATCGAGGTTGCCGACCTTCATCGGCAGGAAGAGCCCGAGCTCGCATCCTCGCAGCGCAACGCGGCCTGATGGCGCCGGTGGTCGACCTTTGATGCAATCCGCAGTGCGACACGATCGACAGGTGGCGAGGTCGTTGATCCTCAACTCCAACGGCGACACCGTCGACGCGGTGAAATTGAACTGACCGATTGGGCAGATGTACTTGCAGAACGTTCCCCGGCGAACACGAGATCGATGGCCAGCGCGGCGCCGAAATACCCCAGGACGAGCAGAGCCGTGCTGCGTGGCAGCGCCCACAAATCGAACAGTTCGTAGGTAAAGAGCACCGCGACGAGGAGTGCGATGCCAATCCACTTGGTGCGAAGGCGCCGCGGCCACCGCTGTTTCGGCGCATGAAACCGGCGACCCGGCGTCGCGCACGAGCACGAACGGACAGCCGAAACAGAACAGATTGCCAACCGCGAGCAAGGCAACGATGAGCAGCCCACGGTAGTGCACCCACGTGACCACCGTGGCTAGGGTTAGTCGGTGCGAGCTGAGGACCGAAGAGACCGTGAAGGATAACGGCCGCGGCGACGAGCAGGATCACGAGCTGAGCGGCGGTTCGAATGTGTCGCCAACGAAGCACTGTGCCAATCACGGGCCAGCGCAAGACGTCCACTGTCACGGCCAGTTCACCTGGCCTGTCGCACTGTGGCCGTTTCGATTCGGCGGTCGAAGCGGCGCCCGTCCGGGAGCGTGCCTTTCACGATGACGACCCATTCGCCGATCATCGAGAACCGCAGAGGCACCTGGTAGACACCTTCGCTGCGCTCGGTCGCCTGGCCGATCACCGGCGCCATACCGGGGTGGGACATGTGGCATTCGATCTGTAATGTCGCTCCGCGAACAGGACGCTTGGAGCGATCTCGCATCGTGACCTCGCCAACCGTGTCCGTGCCGACCGTTGGAGGATTCGGCGTCATCGTCCACTCGAAGGTCAGATCGGAGGCGACGTCGCCGCCGTTACGCGCCGCCGTGGCGCGAGGACTCTGGCCACACGCGAAGCCGAGCACGCCACAGACGACGACCAATTGAAAAACTTGCGGCACGCGCCGCGCCCACACGATCTGTTCTGTGAGGAGCTGTTGCTGGTGAGCGCCGATTGGCGTCACACGGCGGCCGCTGGCGACCCATGCCATGCGCAGGTGCATTGCTGCTTTGCGGCGTCCGGCGACGAGGGAAACATGTGGTAGTACATCGCGATCACCATCGGGATGAACACGATGGCGTTGTAGAACAGGTGCAGCTCCACTCGCGGCACCCACAGTTGCACGATGCTGGTGGGCACCGGCCGCGCCGAAGAAGTTGTGCCCGATGATGGCCTGCGTTTGCAGGAGCAGGTGTTCGAAATGATGGAAGAACTGAATGCCGAGGGCCAGCGTCCACCACCAGTGGTCCTTCACACCGGTGAATCCGCTGCGAAGCAGCCAGAGCCCGGCGAGCATGACGAGCGCGTAGCCGTAGTGCAGGGCTTCGGATTGATGAGCCAGGAAAGTAGAGACCGAGCAAGCCGCGCGCCTCCGGAACCGGCCAGCCAAGTGCATAGATCTGAAAGGCCTGCAGCAGATGTTCCGACCAATGTGCCAAGACGATGACGGTGAAAACCCGAAGGGCAAGCTCGTGCTGAGGACCGTTCAATCGCTCGACGAGGCTGGAAGCGTGGTGGATTGAAGCGGAATCAGCGTGGCTCGCGTACATGTCGACTCCACCGGCAACTACCCGTCTTCTCAATGACTTAGTATAGGGCGTACGCCAGCAATCCCGTCAATCGTATGAAAGAACTACGACGACCGGCACGAGCCGCCATCCTGTTTCGCTTCCGTCGGGCAGTCGCGACCGCGACCGATTTGTCATGGAGCGCAGGTCCCCGCGCCCAGTCGCATGACCCCTGGCGTTATCAGAACTTGATCGTCGAAGACGAACGAGCGGCGGACGGACGTCTCGCCCGCGTTGCCACCGTCTTCTTGACGGGACGCGAATGCCCGTGGCGCTGTGTGATGTGCGACCTCTGGCGAGGAACCATCGCCTCGGACACACCTCCGGGTGCAATTCCGCGACAGATCGAGACTGCCCGCGACGAGCCTCGCTCGACGCCACGAGCGGGTCACTACAATGAAGCTCTACAACGCCGCGAGCTTCTTCGACCCGCGAGCCGTACCGGAAAGCGACTACTGGGCGGTAGCGTCTCATCTTGTCGGACTCGAGCGAGTGATCGTCGAATGTCATCCAGCCCTCATAGGCCCTCGCGTCGATCGCTTTCTGACGCGCTCGAGCGTCACAAGGCAGCCGGGCAGGCACCGGTTCATTTGGAAGTCGCCATGGGTCTGGAGACTGCTCATCCCGAAGCCCTGGAAAGGCTACACAAACACATGACCGTCGAGGAGTTTGCAGCCGCGGCGAACAGCGCTCAAGGAGCGAGGCGCTTCGCTACGCGTGTTCCTGCTGATCTCGCCGCCGTTCGTGCCGTTTGTTGACCAGGACGATTCGCTTCTGGCGTCCATCGACGTCGCATTCTCCTGCGGCGCTTCGGTCGTGTCGCTCATCCCGACGCGCACGGGTAATGGTGCTCTGGAAGCCCTGGCGGATGACCTATTGTTCCGGCCACCGACGCTGGAGGATATCGAGAGAAGCTTCGCGGCCGCTCTACAACGCTCTAAAACGCCGAGTCACGGTCTCCGTCGCGGCGACGAGCGACTGTTCGTCGACTTGTGGGATCTGGAACGCTTTCGCGACCTGTCCGCATTGTGTGGTGGCCCGTTGCGCACGCCTCAAAACAATGAACCTGGAACAACAGATCGCTTCCTGAGATCTCGTGCAGACATTGCATGAATCCGCAGGGGCTAAAGCCCTGCGCCATGAAGGAGACTCTCGGACCGCACCGGTCGTGACGGTCGTTTCTACACACTCTCAGTGCGCGCGGGGCTTCAGCCGCGCGAACACGTCGACGCCGACATCGCCATTGTCGGATCCGGGTTTTCGGGATCGCTGACTCGTTCTGTGTCTTCGCCGGACAGGCCGTCGAGTCGTGCTGATCGAACGAGGGCGCCACCCCCGATTTGCAATCGGTGAATCTTCGACTCCGTTGGCGAACCTGTTGCTGGAGGAGCTGGCCGATCGCTATGGATTGTCTCGAATCCGACCGTTCTCGAAGTGGGGAACGTGGCAGCGCGAGCGGCCGGATGTTGCGGGTGGGCTCAAGCGAGGCTTCACGTTCTTCTTCCATCAATTTGGAAAGCCGTTCGCCGATGAACCCGATCGCGCCAACGAACTCCTGGTGGCGGCGAGTCCGCACGATGAAATCGGCGACACCCATTGGTACAGACCCGCTTTCGATCATGCGCTCGTTCGGGAGGCCGAAGCTGCCGGAACGATCTATCTCGATGAGACAACGTTGGATCGTGTCTCAGAACATGCGTCGAGCATCAGTCTCGAAGGCGTGAGAAGGGGCCGCAACCTTCAAATCAACGCACGGTTTCTCATCGACGCCAGCGGACCGCGCGGATTCCTCCATCGCGCGCTCGGCCTCGAGGAAGTCGTCCCACACTGGCTGCCGCACACACACGGCGTCTATTCGCACTTCCAGAACGTGGAACGCTGGGACCGGCTGCGCCCGGCATCCGAGCCACCGCCTTCACGCTCGTGACGATGCGGCCGTCCATCACGTGTTTCCTGGCGGCTGGATATGGGTGCTGAGATTCAACAGCGGCATCATCAGTGCCGGCGCGGCACTGATTGACTGACCGGGCGGTGGAATTTCGGGCAGCGGACGGTGCGCCGTCGTGGGCTCGATTGTTGAGAGGCTGCCGTCAGTTCACGACCAGTTTCGCGCCTCGAATGCGACGATGCCGTTCATCTACAGTGCACGACTTGCTTATAGGTGTCGGCAGGTCTGTGGAACGAGGTGGCGCTGCTCCCGTCGGCGGCTGGCGTGATCGATCCGGCTGTTGTCGACAGGCTTTCCGCTGACGCTGCTGGGAATAGGACGCCTCGTTGACCTGCTCGAACGCACCACGGAAGGCCCTCAGCGCGAAGCTGCGCTCGCGGCTTACGCCGCAAGCGACACAGGACGAACTCGATGCGACCAGAACCGACTCGTTGCCGCGTTGTGCGCGACGATGACCGATCCGCTGCTGCTTCAAGCGTCTCACCTTGCTCGTATTTCGCGGCCGCCAGCGTTCGGCGAAGCCGCGCGACGTCTTGAGGCGGCCTGATCTCGCGCCGGGGTTTCTGCTGCACAACCATTCCAGGTTCGGTCCCGAAGCTCCGTCTGTGTGCCGAGCGCGTGATAGCAGGCCCGGATGCCATAGCGCGAGACACGCTCATCGCGCGCATCGATCCGAGCGATCGAGCCGTTCAGGTATATCCGCAGGCCTACTGACCGTTCACGCGGTGACTGGTTCCGTCGCTGGCCGAGGATCTCCTGGCCAGCCGGTCGAAGCTCGATGCCACGGCTGACGAGATTCACCGGCTGTTGGAACGGAGTGGTTTCAAGGCCGAGAGTCGCACGCCCTTCCTGAAGGCGCTCAGAGGCCGAACCGTCGGAACCCTAATGCCACGCCCGGCGCGCGGCGTCGGACGACGAGCTTGAGCTTCGCCGGTTGAGTCGTCGTCACGAATCGGTTTGCCGGTAAAGACCGACGCAAAGCCGCACTGTGTCGACAGCGCGCAGCTGATCGGACGGGAAAATCGGCCGGCTTCCTCGATAGACCGCGCGACGATCGTCGAGTATCGGCTGCGCTCGAGGCGATCGGTCTTGGTTGAAACGAGCCCGAAACACAACCCGTTTATCCGTCGGGATGTCACGAAGCGGTTCGAATCCGCCCGATCGCGCATCGTCGTATCGAGCGAGAAGATGTCGTAGCGCGTGGCGCGGCGGAACACCTGTTCGAGATGGCACTCGTAGCCGCCTTCGGACATCCACATTCCGGCATTGTTGCCCGCGGCACGTGTGCATGGAGAAGATGCACCCAGGTCGATCGGCGACAGCGTTGAAGCATCTCGAGTTCCCTCGCCGACAGCCTGTCGTCGAAATGCTGCGCCTGGTATCAGTGCCGTGCGCTCGATCGACCCGCGCGTTGCAGCTCTGGCGCGTCGATTTGAATGTAGGTGCGGCTAAAGCGCGGCTTCCGCGCTTCAGCTGCGGCCGAGATCTGCGGCATCGGCGAGCAAGCGAACGGGTCGGGATACGCCGACGATGATGCTTTCGGCGACCAGAGCAACGCGAGCATGAGCGGACTTGGAAGCGTGACCTTCGCGCGGCTTGCGCGCCGCGCTCGCAGATATGCCGTGAACTCTTTCGGCCGCAAGCGACCGCCGGCGCCGCAATTCTGTCCGGTCACCGCGAGCCCTGCGGGAGCCTTCTGACACGTAGGGACCGGACGGCGTCCGCCAGTGCCGCTGCGACTCGACACTCTGGTCGGACCAAATCCATCGACCGTTTCAGTCAGCGGCCCGATGAACAGCGCCCGCCGCAACTCGCCGTCCGTGATCACATCGACGCCAATCGCTTCCTGCTGTGCCACGGCGGCATCGACCGGCGCGGTCTTCGGTGCGCTTGAACTCGGCTGCAGACAACCTGCCCTGCTGCCACGCCGCACGCGCGTCTTTGAGCCACGGCCGGGCGCAAAAGCGAGCCAACCACTTCCAGCACGGTAGACGTTCATCGTGACCTCCGCCGCGCAACCGCGGGGCTGGTGAACAGGCTTTCAACGATCATCGCCGTCGGCCTGACCAGGAAGAGCGCATAGAACGGCGCGTAGATCGACCTCGTTCAGCCGCAGCACCATCTCGACGCAACGCGACGACGAACACGACCACGCATCTGCGCCCGCTTCGGCCCGACGGTTGTCTTCGGATCGGTCACCATGAAGAAGATGAAGAGCTGATACATCGGGCCGGTGATGGGCGCCACGTTCGCCAGCCACGGGTTGCCGGTGATGCGCACTACGAATGAACGACAGACCGATGAAAGACGCGAACGTAGGTGGCGCTGATGTGCAGACGGCCGACGCGCCAGACGATGACGGATGCCGAGCAGCCAGATGACAACCATCGGCCAGAGCGTTGTTGCCCCACTGGATGCTCAAGAGCGACACCGTCGCCGGCGCGAGAAACAACACCGCGCTGACGCCGAAGTTCGACGGGTTCCACAAGTGCCGGCCCCTGAACCGCAGCACGTACTTGGACGCGATCGAGATCAGAGCTGGCCAGCACATACGGCCAGAAGAATGGCGACCGCACCAGAATGCCGACGCTGATACCGGTGATATACGCGCTGGCCGGGTGCAGGCCAATGCCGGTACGTGATTCGGCCCATCACCAGTTCGGCGGCGATCGCGGTCACGATGGCCAGCGACCGTGCGGTCGTAGCTTTCGAGAATGCCGAACGACAGCTGTGCGGCCAGCAGAATGCAAGTGATGAAGAGCCGGCGCCAGAAACCGATTCTCGAGCGTCGCGCAACACGCTTCGACGAGACGCGCTGCTTCGGCCGACGACAGGGCAGCGCTCAGTGGTCATTGGCTCTCATTGAGTTCCTTGACGTAAATCACTGATCAACCGGCGGCTTCTCGATGGTCTGGACCCGGCCGGACGGCCAGCGGATCGTGACGCGATCGACCTCGGCCATGCGCACCCAGGCCGTAGTGCAACTCGCCGTTGATTCTGCGCGCTGAAGCCGCTGCCGCCGCTGACCTCCTGCACCTGCACGCTGGCCGTTCCAGTGCACGCTCGATCGCGCGCGCCGATAGCGCTGCTGTTGCTCGTTGTGCCTTCCAGGTCGAAGTCGATCCAGTGCCGCCCGGGCTGCACCGTGTTCTGTAGATCAGCAGCGGGCCGCGCTGGTTGGCGACGATGACGTCGAGCACGCCGCGATTCGAGAGATCGGCGAGGGCGACCGCCCGGCCGTCGTACACGTCGGTGGCTCCGACGACCTGCGCGACGTCGGTGAACCGGCCCAGGCCGTCGTTGATCCAGACGCGCTTTCGCTGGTAGCCGGACAGGCTGCGTGCCCTTCATCGCCGGCCAGTTCTGCGCGTCGCCGATGATGGCGCTGTGGCCGACGGCAATCTGAGCGAAGTCGTACCAGTAGCTGCTCCGCTCTCCAGCCGAGACATAGCCGTTCACCAGGTACAGATCGAGCTTGCCGTCGTTGTTCAGGTCGCCGAACTGCGCGCCCCAGCTCCAGCCGCCGAGGTCGACTCCCATGCTCGAGGCGAGATCCTCGAAGACAATGTTTCCAGGTTGCCGGACTTCCGCGGCCTCCTTCTTGGGCACCCAGAGATCGTTGGCCTGCACGAGGACGCCGGGCTCCGAGATGTTCGTCTTGTAGATGGACAGATCGGCCGTCGTTGAAGACATCGCCGAAGGCGGCGTTCATCCCGCTCTTTGGCGTCAGCGCCGACACCGGTTTCGGCGCCGACTTCGACGAACCGCTTGCCCTGCTTGATTGGCGATAGAGCTGAGAGATGCCGTAGTCGTTGGCCAGAAACAGATCCGGGATAGCCCGTTCCCGATCAAGTCGGCCGCTGCCGCGGCGAGCGTCCATCGGCGTGAAGTCGAGGCCCAGCCGTTCCGAGACTTCCTCGAACGTGCCGTCGCCTCGATTGTGAAACAGGTACTTCCGGCCGCCGTTGTTCGCGTACTCGAAGCTCTCCGGCATGATCCGGGTGGTCGTCGAGCTTCCAGAGGTCCACGTCCTCGGACCAGTAGCCGGCGACGAACAGATCGAGCCAGCCATCGCGGTCGTAGTCGAACCACACGGCGCTGTTCGCATTGATCCAGCGTGGAAGGCCCGCGCGCTCGCCAACCGCGCGTGAAGCCATTTCCCTGATCGTTGTGAAACAGCTCGGGACGACCGTACTTGTAGAGAAACAAATCCTCGTAACCGTCGTTGTCGTAGTCGCCCCAGAGCGGCGCCCATCGACACGCCGGTGCCGGACTGATTGACGTCGGCAACGCCAAGCGCGGCAGCCACGTCGGCGAACGTGCCATCGCCCTCGATTCCGATAGAGATGGTTCTGGCTTCCCTCGGCGCTGTTGGTTGACGTAGAAGTCCGGCCATCCATCGCGGTTGAAATCGGCGACGGCGATCGAGGCGCCCATCGATGCCACCTGCGGCATGATGTGATCCAACTGCTTGTCGAACGTCGGACCCTGATGGACGAATTCGACGCCGACCGATCGAGCAGTTTCATCGAGCCGGAACCCATAACGGGCGATTGCGTCGGCCTGGCCGTGACCTTCGCCGGAACGGACCGCGTTGCCGGGACCCGCATTGGCCCGATTCAGAACAGACAACTGCTCCGAGTGACGCGAGCGAGCACAAGCGCCCACACCATCCAGAGAGCTCGCTGCCGGACCAGCGTTAGTCATTCCAGCTGATCTCTATCACAGGACTGGAGGCGCTGAGGGCTCGTAGAATCGATCAGCGTAGCGCTTCCGGCCTCAGGCCCCGGAAGATCGAGTGCCGGTAGATCTCTTTAGCCTAAAGGCGAAGCCACATGACAAACAATCACCAGGCTATAGGGCCGGAAGCATCAAGGCTCGAGCGCAGGCCGTTGATGAACGCACTGCGGCGTCACGAAACGTGTGTGGTAGGTCTGCCGAATCCTGCGGATGACGCCGGTAGACCGGGTCGTTCTTCGAGATCGACCTACATCGGACCCAGCTTCGTAGTTGGGCCGGTCGTGCGTCGGAAGCGGCAGTACGGTCGCCGAAAAGCTCGTGTTGAAGTCGCCGTCCTTCTCCCAGCCGTCGCCAATGAGTACGAAGTCGCGCCTCAACCGGCGGCCGGCGGCGGCAGGGACCGGAACTGCAACCGAAGCTCATCGCCGGCGTTCATGATGACGTGCCGATCATCCAACCCGCTCAACCAGCTCGCGGACGTCTCCGAAGCGCGTGTAGTAGCCGACAAGGTCGCGCCAGCGCGGCGTGACGTTCGCCAGCCTGCCGTAGATCGGTCTCCTCCGGCGCCTCTCGGTTTGCCTGTGACAAACCGTCGACGCCCGCTCCTCGTGTGAGCGTCGTTTCCGAAAACCGCGATAGCGAAGGTCAGCACGATCAGGCTGAAGGCGCGACGTTCCGAAGGGATGCCGCATCGCAGCGCCATCGGCGACGGCAAGCCAGTCCCAGTAGACCTCGAGGTTGGTCCTCAGCCGGACTTTCTGCGCGTGGGCAACTCCCGCCACGAACGACCCGCCCGAGATCGACGAGGATCGTCTTGTTCTTGCCCGCAGGAAATCCCAGGTCGGCGTCGATCGTGACCCATCGACCGGCTTCGTTCTGCGCTTCGAGCGACAGGCCGTTCGGACGGACGAGTCCGCCTTGTCCAATCGCCACGTTGATGCTGCTGTCGGTCGGGTATGTCCAGCCGTTGGCCACGAGCCACAGCGGGCGATCCGCTGGAATCTCCGTGCCCAGCTCCACCTCCACGAAATGCTCGCGGGCAATACCTTGGTAAGGCCCTCGCTCGAACGTCGCCAGGTAGCGGCCGTCCTGCCGGGCGATGAGGTCCGTTACGTCGCGGCCGGATTCATCGCGAGCGCGCCCTGACCGCTCTCGGCGTCTTCATGAGGTATGTCGCGAGCGCCGGGTCTGCTTCGCAAATCGCTCGTCGACGAACACCTCGGTGTCGGCTGGGTGGTCCACGACCAGCAGCGAGACCTGGTCGAAGAAGTGCGTTTCCCACAACTTCGGCAGTGATCCGGACGTCATAGGCGCCGTCTCGCGGGACGAGTTGATCGCCGCGGATCTTCACCCAGTCTTCGGTCTGGGCCACACCAGCGGTGTCTTGAGCGTTGATCCGCAACCCAAGCGGAGAGCGCCACAGAAAGTCGGTGACGAAGCGCATGCCCGCACCGTCGTAGGTGAACACCCACGGACAAGAGCCTTTCAACCGTTGTTCGGCCACGATCACTTCGTCGGCGCGGCGATCGAATTCGGCTTGCACGACTCCGTTCGGCCAGACGATTCGCGCGACGTCGATGCCGGCGCGTGTGCCCAGACCGAAATGCACCGGCGCACCTGTGAGGGTCTGCTTCTGCGTCATCAAACCCGATCGGATCTCGATGTCGCCTCCGACACCGAACGAATTGATCCGTTGATCGCCGGCCGTCTGCTGCGCGCGCGGGCGGAACACGTCCCAGTGGTAGTTTTTCGTGCCTTTGCCAAGGACACGAACGGGCCGTCCGCGGCAAGTCCGACGAAGTCGAGCTGACCATCTCCGTTCAGATCGACGACCTCGAAGACATCAGCCTCCGGCACGCCTGGCAGCCGCTGAAAGTCGCCGCTCTCACCGGCAAGCCACACGCCGAAGCGGCCGCCACCGGAAGCCGCGATATCGAGAGCGCCGTTGTTGTCGAGGTCTGCCAGAAACAGTCGATAAGGACCCTGGGAGGATTTGTCACGATCGGCCCAGGAACCAAGTTGCTGCTCACTCCAACGTGGCGGATCCGATGGGCTGCCTCCATTGCTGGCTGCCGAAATCCGCTTCAGCGATCCACTCGCGTCCAACGTCACCAGATCGAGCACGCCATCGGCATTGACGTCTCCACGGCGAGAGCAATCACGTCCCTGACGTCGGCCGGAAGCGGGATCGGGCGAAACTGACCGGCCTGTCGATTCTCGAACACATGAACGACGCCTGCGCTATCCAGGAGGACTGCGTCGGGATCGCCGTCCCGATCCAGGTCTCCCCAGGCGAAACCCTGGAGGCCTACGACATCCGAAAACACCGGCAGCCGGCGCCAGGTGCCATCGCCGTTGTTCCTCAACACCACGGTGGGTCCTGCTTTCACACCAACGATCAGGTCGAGGTCACCGTCCATTTCGATGTCGGCCGTCCATACGCCGGCGCAGTCGGCGCTCACCGCCGCGCCGTTCCTCGCCGCTTCTGCCGTGACGTCGGCAAATTCCCGGGACTTCGCTGAACGAGCAGTTTCAATCCGCCGGCTCCGGCCAACGCCAAGTCCATCCTGAAGTCGCGACTCCAGTCGAGCGCGAGAAGTCCGCTCGCCGAAGGACCGGACCATCCGGACGGAAACGTCACCGCTGCTCCCGGAAGCATCGACTCGGCGAACGCCCCGTCCGTCGGCTGAATAGACGGCAGGAGGATCCAGTGGCATCGGATGAAAAGCGCGACGACAGCGGTTGCGGGGGTGGCGACATCAGGCCCGACCGGCTCTCGAGACGAATGTGAGCGACTCGTCGGCTGGTGAAGGCCTCGATGTAGGCTGAGCCAACTTCAGAAATCGGTTGAACGGTTCCGCGATCAGCTCCGACGGCGTTCTGATCTCAGCCAACCCCTCGCGGAACGCCGGGAGACGCACCAGTACGTTTCGCAAGACGACGACGCCCCGCGCGGCCTGGGTGGTATTCGAGGTTTGAACGTCTCGCTCGAGACGCACGATATTGCTCGACCGCCACATCCGGCCAGCCGCTCACGTATTTCCCGAGCCGGGTCACTGAATCCTGAAGCAGCGGGAGATCGCTGCGCTTGGCTGCCAGGCGGCCGCGCTCGAGGAGCACCGCCAGGTTATCGGGCCGCAGGTTCAGCAGCTCCTCCGAGCAGTTGCTTGCGCCTCTTGATCGGCGCCCTGACCGGCAGCGCGCTCCACTTCCCTGAGCGAGGGCGGCCCTCGGCCGAAGGTCTCGAGGACCGAGCTGGACCGCGCGACGCAGATGCGCAATTCCTTCGTCGAGCCGGCCTCGCGACGGTTTCGAGCTGGCCGAACAGCAGCTCGATTTCGCTGTTCTCAGGCGCAAGGTTCGCTGCTCGCTGAACCAGCGGCACTGCGGCTTCGAACTCGCCCGAGGCGGATGTTCGCTAAACCGAGATTGGCCCAAGCCGCAGGCTCACCCGGCACCAACTCCGTCGCACGGAGTGAATCCTCGCCTCGCATCATCGAGGAGCCCGATCTCGAGATGCGCCAGACCGCTTCGTAGAAGCTACGGACGACTTTGCCTCGAAGGTTGGCGAGTCCGGCGACGGTAAACGAGATTACTGGACCAGAAGCATCCAATAGCCGCCGGTGACTGCGGCGACCAGCACCGCGAGTGCTCCCAGCCACGGCGATGCGACCCTTGACCTTTCGACATTTTCAGAATCCGGGCTCTCCGCGGATCTTATCTCGCCAGCACAATCGCGTACAAAGAGCACATTGCGAAAAAACTCGCCTTGAGAAATTCGGAACTACACCGGAGCGCACTTGAGTTGACAAAGGCCCGCTCTGGGAGAACAAGCCCTCCGCCTCCGCTCGCTAATACATCATGCGCTTCACAGAAGCGCCTACGGCACGAATGAGGCGGGGCTTCTTCGTCGGCGGGGTGGGCAAGCCTCAGTTTCCGCACCTGACCATGCGCTGCATTGCACGTGTCTCACAGTTCCGTGCTCGCCGACAGGCGAGCCACATCACGAATACAAGACTGTCATCACGCAAGACATTCAATAAACAAGACTTACCCTAGTTCTCCTGTTGCGGTAACCGGCACTTCTGTTGCACGTCAGGTCAGCGAGGGTGAAAGCATGCGCATCGTAGAAATCACAGCTGGCACTGCGATGGTGCTGTGCCTGACGCTCCCGCTCCGATCGACGCGGCCTCGAAGGGGAAGAGTTCGGCGCCCACAAGAGTTTCATCTTCGCCGAAACTCCAACGGCAACCGCGTCGCCGAAGACGTCAAAAACGACGGCTGAAGGCGACAAAAACACCGAAGGTGACGACGACATCAGGTGCACCGACGACGACCACGACGGCCCAGACGAAGCCGGGCAAGGCCGAGACCAAGTCGCCAAGAAGCCCGGCACCACGTCGACAACCACGAGCCTGACGACGACTACCGGCGACCGGGACCGAGCCGACGACAACAACCAAGATCGATTTCACCCAGGGGAAAGTTGCCGATCTGCTCACCAAAAACACGAAGCTCGCGGAGAAGCTGGCAAATCAGCTGAAGGCAATGGGATACGCGGGTGACGTGTAGGCCGCCTACGGCTTCAAGAGCCTGGGCGGGCTTGTATCCGCCACTGTCAACAACGCCCAAAATCAAGAACCTCTCGTTTGAGCAACTGAAGGCGCTGAGGACCGGAATGTCGGTCGATGCGGATGGGTCGTCCTCTACGCGAACCGGAACCCCGATGGCACCGTGACGATGGTGCCGCTCGAAAAAGGTCACGAATCCGGCGCCGACTCAGAGCCTCGGACAAGCGAAGAAGACCCTCCAGACCTCGAACACGACAACGACGACAACGACGACGGTAACCAGCTAATGTCGGCGCGACTCACGGTAGTGATGGCGGGCGTCCTCGTGGCGCTCGCCATCGCCGTCCCTTCGTCCGCACAGGGAAGAGCGGCGGCAAAAGCCAGGCAAGGGTCCGACTCAGCCCCCAAGCAGCGGTACCGTCTCCCGTGCAGCCAACAAGCAGCGCCGGCATTGACCCGGTCTGGCGACGACAACGCCGTTCGCGTGGCTGGACGACGCGACTGTAATGGAACCCGGTGGCGTCTGGATCGGCGTGTCGATGGCGCGATGGCAGGGCTCCGGCCTCAGCCAAACGAGGCTTCCCCGTCGTCGACACCGCAATCGGATTGGCCCCCGCGCGTGCAGGTCGGCGCGAGCGTGCCTCGCGTGGCCGGCGGCCTCGGCACCATGTTCTTCAGCGCCAAGGTAGCGATGTTCAGCGGCGATGAGCGGGCCGTGAAGGTGGCCCGTCGGGCCGACATTTGGAGTCCTTCCCTACTCGCCGCTGCCCGGGCAAGGGCGGATGGAGTGGGGGCTTACCGGTCAGCGCGCAGTTCGATCGTGGAAGCTCCCGGATCTACGGCAGCACAGGGGCTATTTCTCGCCGGGAACCTGGTTCGCTGGAGCGGGCATGGGCAGATCGGCTCAGCGATCGGATCGCGATCTCGGCGTCGTTCAGCCACGCGTGGACGACCCCGCCCGAGCCAGTGGGAGTTGCGACCACAGTGGTGCGGCGTCGGAACGAGCTGTCTGGCGGCGCGTCGCCACAATCTGAAGCCAAACATCGCCGTATTCCGGATCGATCAGCCGCACCCTTTGGGTTGCGGCCGAGGAAGACGCGGGGACGACACTTTCGTTTGAGAGCGTCCGTGAACGCTGCGGCCGGAGCCTTCGGGAGATAGGCAGCCACCCCACGGTCAGCCACACCGACGTAGCGCAGGCTTTTAAGCCTGCTTCTCCCCCAACGCTACATCACGCGCCCGATTCGTGGCAGACTCCGACATAACGGCCGGGAATTTCGTTTGTCGTTCACACCGCGCGTCACTCCTTGAAGCGCTTCAGCTATTTCGTCGGCCCGGTCGTTTCGGACGATCTGGCCATCCTTCATCACGAAGAACACCTTCTCGACCTGCCGGATGTTCTCCCTCGGGTCACCCGGGAACGCAACGATGTCGGCAAGTTTGCCGGGCGCCAAGAGTACCCCAAACGGTCTTGAACGCCGAGCAGCTCAGCGTCCACGGACGTGCCCGCTCGCAAGGCGTCAGTGGCGACAGCCCGAGCGCCGTCAACAAATGAAATTCCTCGGTGTTCCGGCCGTGTGGATGAGACGGCGGCGGCGTCGGTTCCGAGCCCGATCTTCACGCCCTTTGATTAATCGCGTTTCCGCACCACTGTGTTGGCGGATTCCAGCGCCGGCCTTCATCTTCTCGGCCACTAAGGGCGGGTAGCCACCTTTAGCGAGGATCTCTTTGCCGCCCTCGAGCGCCATCAACGTCGGGACGAAGTAGGTGCCGCGGGCCTTCATCAGATCCAACGCTTCGTCGTCCAGAAAGGCGCCATGTTCGATCGAATCGATGCCTAGCGCGGATGGCGCGCTTACGGCGCCTTCCGACCCATGGCGCATGGCCGGCAGTTTTCCTGCGCAGCGTGTGGCGCCTCGTCGACGATCGCGTTCGGCTCCTCCTGCGTGAGCTGAGCGACGTCGGGCGGGTCGGTGAGCGAGAGCACCCGCCCGTCGCGCACACCTTGATCACGTCGGCACCGTCGCTTGATGTTGTAGCGAACCGCGCTTTCGCCCTTCGTCCGGCCCGTTGATGACTCCGTGCTCTGGACCGCTCTCGTATCCGAAGATCCCGCGCGCATCCCGTTCTGCCCGTCGCAGTGACCTCCTGTGGAGCTGATGGAGTGAACCGATACGAGCATTCGCGGACCCGGAACGCATGCCCGCAGCAGCGGCGATTTCGCAGGCCAACGTCCACGAAATCCGGCTGCCGACGTCGCGCACGCTCGTGACGCCCGCCATGAGCGTCTTCTTCAGGTTCTCTGCGGCAAAGAGCGCTTGCTCGGGGATCGGCTTCCTCACCGACCTCCCGATATCGTCCCGATAGTCTGGGTGATACATGAACGACAGATGCGTGTGCGCATCGATGAACCCGGGTGAGAGCGTCGCGTCACCGGGGTCGATCACTTCTGCGCCGACCGGGGTCTGCACCGTCGATCCCGCTGAGGGTGATCACCGAGCCCGAGACGATCACGACGCCAGGAGCCTTCACGTCGTGGCCGTCGAAGATGCGAGCGGCCTTCCAGCACGATGGTCTTTTCTTGGGCCGAGACGGCAGATGCTACAGCCCCACAGAACGCGGCTACTCGAATCAACGCCGTCAAGAAATCCCTTGGGCATCGAAGCGGATCGCCACGCCTCGCCCCGGCTCCGAGCGGTGGTGGAGCGGTCAGGAGTTCGAATGCGCAGGAACCAGACTCAGCCTTCTCCGAAGTGCCTCAGAGGGTCGAGCCGGGACGCGCGCCAAGCCGGCAACCAGGCGGCCAACGCCGCGACCGCGGCGAAGCGTCGCGATGGCGACCGTGAGGGTCGTTGGATCGCGCGGCTCGAGGCCGTACAGCGAAGCTTGCAACAAACGTCGATGCCCACACGCTGGGCCCGGCGCCGACAAGATGCCCCAAGCCCCACCAGCCACGACACCCGCACAAGCACGAGCCGTGCGATGGCGGATGGCGCGCCGCACCGAGCGCCATGCGGATGCCGATCTCCGTGCGGCGTCGCGAGACCGCATACGCCGTCACACCGTAGAGGCCGATGGCGGCAAGCAGCAGCGCAAGCGCGCCGAAGAATCCCGACAGCATGGCGACCACGCGATCCTGGGCGAGCGAGTCGTTCACTTGATCCGATAACCCCCGGAATGTGAGGCGTTAAGATCTGGGTTGACCGCCGTGAGCGCTGCCGTCAGGCTGCGCGTCAGCAGCAGCGGCGAGCCAGCTGACGCCCGGACCGCGATGAAGAAGTTCGCGAACGAGTAGCGGGCCCGGGCGTTGCGCCATGGCGAAGTAGATCGTCGGCCTCCGCGGGTCACGGATCGCTCGGTACCAGATCGCCAACGACGCCGACGATGGTCTTGGTGCCGAGGAGCACGTCTCCAAGGGCGGCATGCGGAAGGTCACGGCCATCGGTTTGCCGACCGGATCCTGATTGGGCGGGAATCGGCGTGACGAACGATTCGTTGACGAGCATCACCGGCGGCGACGTCGAGCGTGTCGCGATCGTCGAAGTCGCGGCCGGCGCGAACGGCCGTGCCGTAGGCCGAGAACCATCCCGGCGACGTCTCGCCTACCTGCGAGATGTGCTCGGCCTCGGGCGGTGGCGGCACGCCAGGCTCCGATGACGACGAACTCGCCAATGAGCGTTCCCACAATCGGCGGGTTGAATGAACCGCCGGCTGCCGCGACACCGGGCACGTCAGCCGCGGCGCGGACGAGCCGCTGGTAAACGACGCGCCGCTCGGTAGCCGGTGCTAGTGGGCGCCGCGACGGTGACGACCAGCACGCGATCGCGATCGAAGCCCAACGATGCGCCCTGCAGCCGTTCGAAAGTGCGCACGAACAGCCCGCAGCGACCACTAAGACGAGGGACAGCGCCACCTGCGCCACGATCAGACCGCGCGACGCGTGGCCAGCCCGCTTTCGCCAATCATGCGAGCGCCCCTGCTCTTTCAGCGCATCGATCGGCGGGACTCGCTGCCGCGCCGAGCGCCGGCGTAACCCCGCGATCACCGTCGTCATGACCATCGCCGCAGCAGTGAACGTGAGCACGCGCCAGTCGAGTGAGGAGTAAAGGACGACCGGGCTCGCCGGCGGTCGACAACTGAGAGACAATCGCGCGGCTCGCCCAGGCGCCGAGAACGACGCCTGTGGCGGTGCCGATCGATGCCAACAGCAGGCTCTCCACCAGAAACTGGCGTGCGAGGCGCCAGCGTGAAGCGCCGAGCGCGACGCGGATGCTCAGCTCAGTGCCGGCGCGCGGCGCACCGAGCGCAGCATCAGGTTGGCGATGTTCGCGCAGGCGATGACCAGCACCAGCGCGACGACGAACGAGAATGGTGACGAGCGGCCGCTCGAACCGCTGGCGCAAAGGCGTCGTTCGCGAGCCGGCAGGGACGAGCACGAGGGGATCCTCGAGAAACGTCCGCGCATCCTGGCCGTCCTTGGGCATCGCACCGGCGCGAATCTGCGGTTGAACGGCGCGCAGCGCCGCCGTCGCTTCCCCGAGCGACTGCATGGGCTTCATCCGCAGCGTGATCCTCAGCCACACGAGATCGTCGGTGAGTGGTGCCGCTCGTGACAGCAGAGGCTGCTGGCGGATTGGAAGCGCGACATCGAACGTGCGGCCGACAATCAGGCCGAAGAATTCTGGCGGAATGACGCCGACTACCGTCACCGGCGTGCGCTCGATGGTAATCCGCGCTCCGACGATATTCGCGGCGCCGCCGAAGCGTGTTTGCCACAAGCGATAGCTGATCATGGCGACCAGCCCGTCAGGTCCGCCGCCGGGAACGTCGTCGGCTGGCGTCAGCGTGCGGCCGACGACGGCGCGGACGCCGAGCGTCGAGAAATAGCTCGCCGCTGACGAGCTGATCCACGACCGGCTGCGAATCGGCGGCCGTCGCTGAGTGTCAGTGTGCCCCCGGCGTTCCACGCCACGGCGCCGTCGAACTGCTCGAGATGGCGCACCTGCTCGAACAGTGCGTAACTGAACTGCGAGTCGTTACGGTCGTGTCCTGTTGACAGCATCACCAGCCGCTCCGGTTCCTTCACCGGCGGGGGACGCAGAAGCAAGGCTGTTGACGAGGGAAAAGATTGCGGTGTTCGCGCCGATACCGAGCGTGAGCGACAGCGCCGCGACGACCGTCACGATGGGTGTGGCGCGAAGCGCTCGGAAAGCGAGTCGGAGATCCTGCATGCTTCCGGTGATCCCGAAAGGGATCATTATCCCGTCACGATGACCGGCTTCAGTGCTGGCCCCGGCTTCCAGTGTGGCTTCCGGCTTCAGCGTGGCTTCCGGCTTCAGCCGGAAGATCATATCCGGCGGCGTCTCTTCCGCCTCTCTAAGGCGGAAGCCACCGCAGGCATTCAGCCCTGAGCCCTGAGCCCTGAAGCACCTGGCTATTGAGGCAGACTGGCCAGCGCCTGTGCGAATTCGGGTCGCTCGGGAAGAGCTTCATTCCTTCAGACAACCGGTCGCGGGCGTCTCCGTACCGCCGAGACCGGCCAGGGGCCATCGCGGCGCCCAAGCGGGCGTCGGCCACTCGAGGATCGAGCTTGATCGCCCGATCGAAGGCAACCAACGCATCCTGAAACCGACCCATGGCCCTCAGCGTTTCCGCCATCTGGACCTGCGGCTCCACGTAGGTCGGATCGGCTTTGACCGCCGCCGCGAATCGCTCGACCGCCTCGCGCTGGCGCCCGCTCGACGCCAGCATGACACCGAGGCTGTACTGCCCTTTGGCGAAATTCGGCCAACGGCTGGCCACCAGCTCGAACTGCTCGAATGCGCCCTGTACCATCGCCCATCATCGCCATGGCCGTTCCAAGCTTAGTGCCGGTAGGAGGGCTCGTTTGGAGCGAGCTCGATGCCTTTTCGAAAATACCCCGCCGCCTCGGCCCACTTCCGCTTCGTCGAGGGCGCGCGCACCGCGAACCTCGTATGCCACCGCGCTCTCCAGCACCGTATCGAGCTCCATCATGAGCGGATCGGGTGGACGGATTTGCCCGGGCCGCGCAGCTTGGGGTGGGCCTGAGCCCGTTCAAGATTGCCCGCGCCCCGATACGCCATGGCGAGCGAGTAATGAATCAGCGTCGCGTGTTGGTCGATGGCGAGAGCCTGTTCGAGATAATCGATGGCGCGACCGTAGTCCCTGCTTGGCGAGCGCAACACGCCCCAGGCCGAACAGCGCGGGAACCGAACGAGGTTGCTGCGAGAACACCTTCATCAGCAGCGGTTCCGCTTCAGCCGGCCGTCCCTGATCAAGTGCGCGTCGCCGAGCCAGACGAGCGTGGCGACGGAATCCGGCTGGAGCTGAAGCGAGCGCTCGAACCAGACGATGGCATTTGCAGATTCGCCCCGAAGTCGATACAGGTGCGCCAGAAAATACGGCCACCGGATTTCCGTGGGATCGAGCGCCTGGGCGTTCAACAAATACGGCTCGGCCGCCTGACGGTGCTCGGCAGCCAACAGCAGCGTTCCCATCTGCCCATGCGCTTTTCCGAGAACGACATCAGAAACTCCAGCGTTCTGAGTCGTCGCGTCGAGCAGAGACGCTAGCCTCACGGAGCTGTTTCTGCGCGGATGGAGTTGCGCCAGAGATGTCGGGAAACGAGACGGGCTTCAGCGACTGCCGGCCGATGACCGCGGTCGTCGGAGCGGAGGTCTCCGACTGACCGGCACCGCGCCGCGATTGCAGCCGATCGCCAGCAACAATGCACAATGCAAAATGCAGAATGCGCAGCGCGCCTGCACCCGGCGCGACATTGTGCATTGTGCATTCGGCATTCTGCATTTCGACGTCTCTCACCTGCCTGTGCCTTGCTTGAGCGTCGTGTATCTGTCCACCGGCACATCGGCCCATTCTTCCATGCGGCCGTCCGGCCACGACCTGGACACGCACCGGTTGACTCGACGATCCGAGTCCCGCGAGCACTCGCGGATCGTTGGACGATCCAGAGCTGCCGTCCGCACGCGCCCGGCGCCATAAGGGTTTGAGCGACCCGCCCGCTCCCGGGGAGATGCTGACGCGGGCACCCGAGCATGTCGCGGCCCTTTTCGCCCACGAGCCGGAGTCCGACCCAATGCTGGCGACTGCCGACTTGATTGATCAACAACTCGGCCGGGCCGTTGTCGTTGGCGACGACGACATCGGTGTCTCCGTCGTTGTCGACGTCGCCGAACGCCGCGCCGCGCCCGACTTGCTCGCGCTGGAAGAGCGCTGCCGGCGCGGGACGTCACATCCTCGAACTGTCCGTTCCCCAGGTTGCTCAACAGCTGCTTCCGTTGGTGCAACGGAAACGGGTCGTTCGCGCGCGCAAGCTCCTGGATGCTCGTCACGGCGCCATTGACGCTGAGCGTATCCAGCCAGCCGTCGTTGTCGAAATCGAACCAGGCCGCGCCGAAGTCCGGTAAAGGGCAAGACTCGCAGACAGCGCAGTCGCGAGCGCGCGCTCTGATCGACGAAGATACCCGTGCCGTCGTTGACGTAGAGATCGCTGCCTTGGCCCGTCAGCTCCGTCACGAGCAGATCGTCATCGCCGTCGTTGTCGAAGTCGCCGGCGTCCACTCCCATGCTCGACTTCGCGTCACCTTCGGCGCTCAACGCGACGCCCGGCGAGCAGCCCGATGTTCTTGAACGTGCCATCGTCGCTGGTTGATCCACAGCTGGTTCGGCTGGCCGTCGTTGGCGACGTAGATGTCGAGCCAACCGTCGGCGTTGAAATCGGCGGCGACGACACGCCGAGCGCCGGACCGAATTCACGCGACAGGCCCGCCGCCGCCGTCACGTCGGTGAACGTGCCGTTGCGGTTGTTGTGAAAGAGGTGGCTGGGCTGGGCTGAATAAACGTGCGGCGGGCAGTAGTCCGGCTTGCCCGCCACGCTGTAGCACAGCGATGTTGGCGTCGGTGCTGTAGTTCAGGTAGTGCCCGACGAACAGGTCGAGCCAGCCGTCGCGATCGTAATCGACGAACGCCGCCGAGACACGCTCCATCCGCTGTCGTCGGTGCCGGCTCGGCTTCGACACGTCGGTGAACGTGCCGTCGCAGCTGTTGCGAAACATCTGGTTCCGGCCGAGCGTCGTGACGTACAGATCGACGCAGCCGTCGTTGTCGTAGTCGCCCGTCGTCACACCCATCCCGTACCCGGTGGCATTCGAGCCGCTCGCCTCGGTGACGTCGGTGAATCGCAACGTGCGTGTGCCGTCAGCCCGAACTTCCAGGTCGTTCCGGAACAGTCGTCCTTTCGGCGGCCGAGCCGTCTTTCGGTGGGAAGAGTGCCTGACTGAGAGTCTTTCCTGTGCCCAGCATCCGACCCTGAGGGAGGAAGACGTCGAGATCGCCGTCATTGTCGTAGTCGAACAGCGCCACTCCGGGGCCCATGTGCTCGGCGTAGTAGAGACCACCGGACATTCCGTTGAAGTGCACGAAATCCAGACCAGCCTCTTGAGCCGCGTCGATGAACCATTCGGACCGCGGGAGCCGGCGGCGAAGGCGCGCTTGCGCTGGCTGGCGACCGTTCCATCACCTGAATGACGTGGCCACAAGAACACATAGCCGAGCGCCGCTCGCACCGGCCGCAAGCAGCGCGATGAGCAACAGCACACTGGAGCGGGGAAAGGGCATAGAGAAGTTAGCTCAGACCTCCTCCTCGTACGCCGCTTTCAGCCGCGCGACTGCCGCCGGATCGGCCAGCGTCGTCGTATCGCCCAGCGCTTTCCCTTCGGCGATGTCTCGAAGCGAGTCGCCGCATGATCTTCCCCGAACGCGTCTTTGGAAGATCGGCGCGCGAACAGGATCTCGTCGGGCCGCGCGATGGCGCCGATGACCGTCACGACGTGCTGCTTCAGTTCATTGCGCCAGTTCAGAGTCGGCCTTGATGCCGTCCTTCACGGTGACGAACGCGGCGATAGCCTGCCCCTTGATCTCGTGAGGCTTGCCGACGACAGCGGCCTCGGCGACGCTGGCATGATCGACGCAGCGCGCTCTCGACCTCCATCGTTCCCACGCGATGGCCCGCCACGTTCAACACATCGTCAACCCGGCCGAGCAGCCAGTAGTATCCGTCCTCGTCGCGCTTGGCGCCGTCGCCGGTGACGTACGACCGATTCGCCCCACCGGCCCCAGTACTGGCGGACGTAGCGCTCGGGAGTCGCCGTAGATGGTTCGCAACATGCCCGGCCATGGCCGCGTCAAAACCAGATAGCCGCCGCCGACGCCGAGACGCTCTCGCCTCGCTCGTTCACGATCTCGGCGGCAATGCCCGGGAACGGTCTGGTTGCGGAACCCGGTTTCATCGGTGTGACGGCAGGAAGCGGCGTGATCAGAATCTGCCCGGTTTCGGTTTGCCACCAGGTGTCCACAACGGGACATCGCCGGCCGCCGATGTGCTCGTGATACCACATCCACGCCTCGGGGTTGATCGGCTCGCCCACCGATCCGAGCAGCCGCAGCGTGCGCATGTCATGACGTTTCGGCCACTCGGTCGCCCCAACGCATGAAGCTGCGGATCGCCGTCGGCGCCGTGTAGAACACGCTGACGCCGTGACGCTCGATCATCTCCCAGAAGCGGTCCTTCTCGGGCCAGTCCGGCGAGCCCTCGTACATCACGACCGTCGCGCCGTTGGCGAGCGGTCCGTAGACGACGTAGCTGTGCCCCGTCACCCAGCCGATGTCGGCGGTGCACCAGAAGACGTCATCGTCTTTGAGATCGAACACCCACTTCGGTCGTGGCATACGCGCCGACCAGATATCCGCCGGTCGTGTGAACGATGCCCTTCGGCTTTCCGGTCGTGCCTGACGTGTAGAGAATGTAGAGCATGTCCTCGGCGTCCATCGCCTCAGGCTCGCACCAGGCGTGAAACGCTCGGCGTCATCAGCTCGTGTACCACGCGGTCGCGACCGGCTTTCATCGTGACGACAGCGTCCGCCACGGCTTGCCACGCTTGACGACGACCGACATGCTCGAATGCTCGGCGTGTCCTCCAGGGCCTCGTCGGCCATCTTCTTCAGCGGGATCGTCTGTCCGCGCCGGAAGCCGCCGTCGGCCGTTATCAACACCTTCGCCTTCGCATCGTTGATGCGATCGCGCAGCGAAGCGGCGCTGAAGCCGCCGAACGACGACGCTGTGGATGGCGCCAATGCGGGCACAGGCCAGCATCGCGATTGGCAGCTCAGGCACCATCGGCAGATAGATGGCGACCGGTCGCCGCGACGCGACCCCGAGGCTCGCGCAAGCACGTTCGCGAACCGGTTGACCTCGCGGAACAGATCCCAATACGTCAGCGTCCGCCGGTCTCCAGGCTCGCCTTCCCAAACGAGCGCGGCCTTGTTGCGTCGGGCCGATGCGCACGTGCCGATCGAGACAGTTGACGCTGACGTTGAGCTTGCCGCCAATGAACCATTTCACGAACGGAGGCTTCCACTCGAGCACGCGGTTCCATGGTGCCGACCACTCGAGCTCTCGCGCGAAAGACTCCCAAAAGCCTTCGGGATCGCGCTCGGCCTCTTCGTAGACGGAGGCGTTGTGGACGGTGGCCCTCGCCTTGAATTCGGCGGACGCTTCGATGACGCGATGCTCCTGGAGAAGCGCTTCGAAGTTGGTCGAATCTGTCATCGGGACTCCTCAATCAGATTGAGAATCAATGATTTCAGAATTTGAGGATCTAAGGATTTGAGAATTTGAGAATCTGCGGATTATATTTCGAGCTCAGAAAACGGACTTCGAGGCGATGACGGGAGTGCAGATTGAGGGATGGAAACCTAGGGAAGGCAGCGGACGGAGCGTCGGCTTGGAGCGACGCTCCGTCCAGAGCTCGAATTCGCGGTGAGCGAGAGCTACCTGCTCCGGCCGTTCGTCCGGCGCGCCGGTGCCCGAGGAGCCGACGAACAGCTTGCGGCCGTCCTGATAGGTGATGTCCCGGCCGTTGGCGCGGTTCGCGCCCGTCCTTGGCCTGATAGCCCTCGACGGTGATCACCGTGCCCGGCAGCAACGACTGCTTGTTGAACCCGCGGCGCAGCAGCGCATTCGGCGCCCCGGCTTCGATCATCCAGTTCTCGGTCTTGCCGTCCGGCTTCTTCACGTCGATGTGAATCCACGCGTGCGGATTGATCCACTCCATCTGGGTGACCGTGCCGGTCATCTTCACCGGCTTCTGGGCGTCGTATTCCGCCGCGAAGGAATGGTGCGCCACGACCGGCACCGCGGCCAGAATAAGACCCACTCCCATGACCGCAACAGCTAGCTTTCCTCGCATCGGATTTGCCTCCTCAATCTCTAATCAGCCTACAGCTTCCAGCTGTCAGCTTCCAGCCTCTTTCGCCCGAACCTGCCTGACATCTGGGAGCCGGGGAACCGGGCGCTGATTGTCAATTGTAGCGTTTCCGGAGATGCCCGTATAGCAGCTCTTCCGAGAACTCGACACACTTGAATTCCAGCAGCTGCGCGTTCTTCTCCACACGCTTATAGAGCGGCATGCTGATCTTCCACGGGCGCGAAAAGACCTTGTTGTCTTCGATGGTCGCCTCGTAGTTGATGTGGTCTGCATCCGTCATCGTATAACCGCTCGACGATGTGGGCGTTGTCGGTCAGATAGTTGCCGGCGCGATCGAGCCACGCTTTGCCGTTCAGGCTCTTCACGTCGACGACGAGCGTATCGCCTTCCCAGCGGCCGTTCGACCATCCCATCCAAGTATCGACGGGAGCTTCGGTCGCGCTTGCCCATATTGACGACGCGGTTGGCGCTCGCGTATCGCATGCGCCATCAGGATGTTGTTCGGGCTCTGAACTATCTGGAACGGGTACGGCATGTAGGTCGCGCGAGGGATTCCGGGAAGATAGCACTTGATCTCGGGATCTTCAGTCATGCGGTTGACGAAGTTCTGCTTTCGTTTCGCCAACGCCGCTGGCAGATACGGGATCTCGCCACCGTCGACGACGCTCTGACCAGCCGGCACCGCTCCGATCGCGCCGAGTTGATAGAACGTGCCCGGGCCGGCAGCGTGATCCTCGAGATTCCATCCGCGCCGCCCAACGTCTGCCAAACGCCGTTCAGGTTAGGCTTGCCGTCCCACGCATTGCGCGGAACGCGGCCAGCGCGTGGCACCTCTGGCGGCTGGCGCCGGTGCGCCTGCACCTCGACCAGCGGGGGCTTGGCCCGCTGCACCTGCACCCGCGACCTGCGGGGGCCTGACCTGCTGTTGCGAATCGCCGCCAACGAGAAGACTGCGACCACGGCGGCCGTCGCAATCGTCGCAGTCATCACGTTCACTGGCGCTCTGAACCGAATGCCCATTAGAAAGCTCTCCAGGTAGAGGTTGACAGCTGTGATTAGAGGTGCCACTTCTACTAGAAGTCTCACCCTCAGTGTCAAATGAACTTCACCGGTTCTTGAGTGATTGCAGGCCGGTCCCGCTGATCGACGCGTCGAGAAGCTCGATCGGATGCACGACCGGCCATCGTAAAGCCCGCCGAGCGGCCGCCGCCGCGATCTGAATCGTGCAACCCGGGTTGCCGGTCGCCACGCAGATCCGGCTCCAGAGCCGCAATGTGTCCGGACCTTGCGGATGCCCAGGTCGCCAGCAGCTTCGGGTTGAACGAGGTTGTAGATGCCGGCGCTGCCGCAACACATCTCCGATTCGACCGGACTTACGAGCTCGAGGCCTGGAATCGTTCGAAGGAGCTCGCGTGGCTGGGCCCGTACCCCTTGGGCGTGGGCGAGATGACACGCATCGTAGTACGACCTTGGCTTGCAAAGGCTGACGCGGGGCTCGCGGCTCACCGAGCTCCGTCAGCACCTCTGAAACGTCGCGGACCCGCGACGAAAACCGGTGCGCGCACGGCCGGACCACTCCGGATCGTCGGCGAGCAGCTCACCGTATTCCTTCATCGACGAGCCGCAACCTGCTGGCGTTGACGACGACCCTGTCTACACCGGCGTGCTCGAATACCTCGATAACCCGCCGCGCGAAATCACGGGCCTGCTCGATCCTGCCGGCGTGGAGTGCGAGCGCCCCGCAACAGCCCTTGCTCGGACGGGGCTATGACTTCGCAGCCCTCTCGAGCCAGCACGTTGACCGTCGCCACGTTGACGTGTGAGAAAACTAGACGTTGGACACACCCGGTCAAAGGCCGGCCTTGAGCTGCGCGGCTGGCCGGAGGCGGGTGTCTTTGCAGCGACAGGCCGCATCAGAGCCGCCCACGAGACGCGAGGCGCCAGCCTCATTAGCGAGCGCGCGCGAGGCGGCAGCAGGTTCGCAATCGCCGACCGGCCGAACGCCTCCACCGCACCACCGAAAAACACCAGGGAACGAGCAGCAGGCGGAGACGTCTCGGAGTGCGGAAGGATGCTGAACAACGCGCTGCGGAAGAGTCGATCGGCCAGTCCCCGTTGGTGGTGTCGCTCGATTTGCGCCCGGGTTCGCTCGATCAGCGGACCGTACTGCACACCGGACGGACAGGCCGTCACACACGCCATGCAGCCCGAGGCACGCGTCGAAGTGCTTCACGAACGATGACGTCATGTCCGCACGACCCTCGAGGCCGGCCTTCATCAGGTAGATTCGGCCTCGCGGCGAGTCCATCTCTTCGCCCCACAATATGTAGGTTGGGCAGCTCGGCAGACAGAATCCGCAGTGCACACACTTGTCGATCAGCGCAGGCGACGGGCTATCAACTGCGTCGAACACGGCCTGTTTTGGGGTCATTCAGCGCTCGGAGCCCGTGAATATTTCTCGTGTGGCTTCCGCCTCTCTAGCTCGTGTGGCTTCCGCCTTTAGGCGGAAGAGAGCTTGCCGGTATCGATCTTCCGGCTAAAGCCGGAAGCCACGCATGCATTGATCTTCGGCTGAAGCCGGAAGCCACGCACGTGATTGAACTGTATACTAAGTTCGTAGTGGCCGGTCGCAGCCGGCCCAGCCGTCCAACACGAATACGGCGAGCGGGTTGCGGCGCGGTCATGCCCGGTCGATCATAGCGGCGGGTGCCTGTGAAACGCCCCGGATCATGGACGTTGGTGCTGTTTGCGGCCGGGCGGCGTTCGTCGCCTCCGCATTCGGCCACGTCCAAAGCGCAAGCGCGCTCTCTCAGCAGACGTCGACTCCACAAACCGCTACCGCCGATACCGGAACGAGCGCTGCTCCAAGAGTACTCGCCTCACGTGCCACAACGAGGCGCTGAAGAAGGCCGGAACGGTGCCCATCGCTCTGAACACACTCGACGTTTCGAACGTCAGTGCCAATGCAGAAACGTGGGAGAAGGTCATCTCGCAAGGTCCGTACGGGCCTCATGCCCCCGCCCGGACGACCTCGCCCTGACGCCGCCGCGCTGGACAGCTTCGCCTCGTGGGCCGAAGGCGAGCTCGATCGGGCCATGGCTGCCCATCCCAATCCGGGCCGCACCGAATCGGTCCACCGCCTGAATCGTGCGGAGTATCAGAACGTCATTCGCGATCTGCTCCATCTGAACGTGAACGTCGCCGGACTTCTTCCCCAGACGATGCGAGCTATGGGTTCGACAACATCGCGGGCGTGCTCGAAGATGTCCCCGACCTTGATGGATCGGTATCTGGCCGCCGCTCAGAAAATCAGCCGGGCTGGCCGTCGGCATCGAGCCTCCGTCTCCGACGGTGGACGATTTCCGGCTCGCAGACGACCTGCAGCAAGACGATCATCTGGAAGGATTGCCGCTCGGCACGCGCGGAGGCATCTCCATTCCGTACACCTTCCCGATGGATGCGGAATACATCATTCGGGTCCGGCTGGCACGAGATGTCAACGAAAGCGTGCCGCTGTATCTCGAACCGCAAAACCTCGAGGTGAGCATCGACGGCGAGCGCATCCAGGTATTCACGCTGCCGGGCGTGACACCCGCGCCACCGCCGGCCCGCCCGGCACAGACTGGCAGGAACGGCGCCAGCGCACTGCGCCTCAGCGGCCGCAGATTTCCCAGATCGATGCGGGCTTACGCGTCAGCCCCGAAGAGCGCGAAAAGCGAAACCATGCCGACGACAACTGGGATGTGCGGGTTCGTGTGAAGGCAGGCGAACGAGAGGTCAACGTTGCGTTCTTCAAGATGACGTCCGCGCTGGCGGAGACGGCTCGACTGCCGTTCCTGCGTCCCTATCCGGCCGCCGTCAACACTCCTGAAACGCGGTTGGGTATCCATCTGCGAAGCGTGGAAATCGCCGGACCGTACTCACCGACGGGCGCCGGGGACTCAGCGAGCAGGCAGCGGATCTTCGTTCTGCCGCCCGGCCGCAGCTTCCGAGGAAACCAAGTGCGCCGGCCGAATTCTTTCGGCGCTCGCGCGACGTGCGTACTGGCGGCCCGTGACCGATGCCGACATCAAGCCCCTGATGGCGATGTACCAAGAGGGCCGTGCAAACGGAAGCTTCGAAGCCGGGATCGAACGTGGCGCTCAAGCGCTTGCTCGTCAGTCCGGAATTCCTGTTCCGCATCGAACGCGATCCCTCGAACGCCGCACCGAACCAGCCGTACCCGCATCAGCGGCCTGGAGCTTGCCTCGAGATTGTCGTTTTTCCTCTGGAGCAGCATCCCCGACGATGAGCTGCTGGACGTCGCAGTCAGGCGCACACTCAGGATCCGGCAGGGCTCGAGCGGCAAGTGGATCGGATGCTGGCCGACCAACGGTCAGAGGCGTTCGTGAAGAATTTCGCGGGCAATGGCTGCACCTCCGCAACGTGCCGAGCACCGGACCGGTCGCCATCGTATTTCCAGATTTCGACGACAACCTGCGCCAATCGTTCGAGCGTGAAACAGAACTCTTCTTCGACACGATCGTGCACGAAGACCGAGGAGCTCTGGAGCTTCTCACAGCGAACTACACGTTCTTGAACGAACGGCTCGCGCGCCACTACGGGATTCCAAACATCAAGGGCACTCACTTCCGGCGGGTCACGTTCGACAAGGACAACGTTCGCGGCGGCCTGCTCGGACAGGGCAGCATATTGACCGTCACCTCTCAGCCTGACCGAACCTCGCCCGGTCGTGCGCGGCAAATGGATTCTCGAGAACTTTCTCGGCACCTCTCCTCCATCTCCGCCGCCGAACGTACGCCGAACTGAAGGCCAATATCAGACCGGGAGCGGTGTTGTCGATGCGCGACCGGATGGTGGCGCATCGCGCCAGCCCGAGCTGCGCCGGCTGCCACGCCATCATGGATCCCATCGGCCTTTCACTCGAGAATTTCGATGGCGTCGGCAAGGTGCGCAAGCTCGGTGAGTCGTCTGAACCGATTGACGCCTCCGGCATGCTTCCAGACGGAACGAAATTCGAGGGCGCGGTCGGCCTCAAGCGGGCGCTGCTGAACAAGTCGGATCAATTCGTCACGACCGTGGTCGAGAAGCTCTTGACCTACGCGCTCGGTCGCGGCATCGAGTACTACGATCAGCCCGCCGTGCGAGCGATCGTTCGCGACGCAGCTCGCAGCGATTATCGGTTCTCGTCAGGGCTGATCATAGGGGTCGTCCGGAGCGTGCCGTTCCAAATGAGAAACGGCGCTGCCGACGCTCGCGGCTCAGACCAGCTAAGAACCGGGTAGCGAGGAGAGCCAGATGTTCATCGCCAGAAACTCGCTGCCCGCGCCGCACGTTCCTGCGGGGCATGGGCACCGCGCTCGCGCCTACCGCTGCTGGACGCCATGGTTCCCGCGCTCTCGGCGATGTGCCACGACGCCGGCCGCTGGCGGTCTGCCGGATGGGATTCATCATAGCCGAACGGCGTAGCGATGAATTTCAAAGGCGTGAACTACTGGCGGCCAAAGGCGAAGGCGCCGACTTCGGAGTTTTCGCAGATTCTCAAGCCGCTCGAAGGGTTTCGCGATCGGTCGACGGTATTCAGCGGGCTCACGCAGCCCAGCCAGGCCGACGTGCCTCGACGACGGCGCAAACGGCGACCATACCCGCGGCACGAGCTCGTGGCTGACGGGAGTCCATCCGCGGCACACCGAAGGCGCCGATATTCGCAACGGGATCTCCGCTGACCAAATCGCCGCGAACGAGCTGGGCAAGGACCAGCGCTCCCCTCTCTCGAGCTGTCGATCGATCTGGAGTTACCTGGCCGGCAACTGTGAAAACGGCTACAGCTGCGTCTACATGAATCACTCCTCGTGGAGCTCGCCCACGACGCCGAATCCGACCGAGCAACAACGCATGTCGTGTTCGAACGGCTGTTCGGCGACGGTGGGACATCCGCCGCTCGGCTCGCGCAGGCGCGCGAGCGACAGAGCATTCTGGACTCCACGGTCAGCGACGACCTGCGGCGTCTTCTCAGGGCACGCTCGGGTCCCAGCGAGCCAGACTGCCGTCACCGATTACGTGGACGCCGTCCGCGAGGGTCGAGCGGCGGATTCAGGGCGCCGAAAGAAGCGCCACTCGTTCTCCACCGATCTCAGGCGGCCTATGGGCATTCCAGGCGGTTCGACGAACATGTCACCGTGATGCTCCGACATGATGTCGCCTCGAGCCGACATACGCGCACCGTCAGCGACGCGGTCATGCGACGCGATTGGGCCCGCGCACGTATCCGGAGATCGGCATCACCGAAGGCCATCACGGGCTGTCACATCAGCCAGGCAACGCCAACAGCTCGCCAGTGTGCGTTTCGGCACGTATCAGGGCGCAGTTGTTCGCCAAATTCCTCGACAAACTGCGAAGCCACTGACGGCGAGCGGCACACTGTAGTTATCCGCTCGATCACTGCTGGCAAGCCTGGCCTCAGCAACCACGGGCCTGCACGCCCACATGGATCTGCCGCTGCTCGTCGCCTGGCGGCGCGGCCTGAGCGGACGTATCAGTGCCATCGATCGAGACCCCGATGACGAACACCACTGTTGACGATGCTCATTAAATCATCCAGACGGACAACCTGGGCGACGTGATACAGGGCGCTCAACGTCGAAACCATTGCGATGCCGGGGTCTAAGGCGGGGTACTTCGACGGGTCAGGTGAGCCAGCCCTCCCTTCAGGGTGCCTGTAAAGCCACGGATTAAAAGTGGGTCTTCATTGTCGTCGTGGTAAAATCGGTTGGGCCGTGGTCACGCTGCTCCTCGCTGCAATCGTGCGGGCGGGCGTGAAGAGCGAACCCTTTGGAGAACAGCTGACGAATACCATCGATCCCGATGGCACGGCAGCGCTGCGGGGCAGTACGCTGCGATGCTGATGCCGTCGACAAGCTGATTGCGCGGGTGCCGACGGCCCAAGCCGCCAACCATGCGGCGTCACACGCGCAGTCGCGCACCGGCGGCGGCGCACCGATGATTGAAAGCGTTTGGCCGCCGGCGCCAGCCCAACACCGCGTTGCCGAGGGCGGACCGATGCTGATGGCGGCGACCGCCTGACCACCGGTCAATTTCCTGGTCGAGCAGCGCGAAGTGGTGCGTGACAGGAAGGCTGGAAAAGCAGATACACTGATGTGGGCGGCAGCCGGGTTAACGTATCTTCAGTTCTGATGACGCGGGTGCCGACGCTGGAAAATCAGTCGAAGGGCGGGGACGATTCACCTGGCCTTTGTTTTGCTGCGCGGCCACACACGGGGACCCCATCGGCACGTCAGGTCTGTCGACCGGCGCGACGTCAACCGGCTATTGCCAGTGGAACCAGCCCTCTGCTGCTGGCCCTCATCAACGCGCACTTCGAACTGGCCGGCTTCTGCTGATCGAGGCGCCGATCCACCAAGCAGCGGGGGCTGGACGGCACTGCATCAGTTGTGGGCAGAAGGCCGGGCACCGGATTCTTTGGACGTCAGCGGCGGGATCATAGAGCAAGCCTCAGGTCTCGGTCGAAAACTCGACTCCTGCTACCCGGCGCAAACGATCCATGCCCGCCGAAGAAGACCAAAGGACGGATGCCAGACCGGCTCAGTGATCAGGGCGGCGCCGTTTCACCCCTTCGCGGCGAAATCGTTGATCTTCCCTGATGCCGTCTCCCCAGCATCGGCGGCGCCGACCCGACGCTACGGGCCAGCGGCAGCGACTTTAATCGGCGGCGGCGGCGTCGGCATCTGGGCTTAGGGCGAATCGGAACCGACGAAGAGGCGCTGGCGGCCTCTCAGCTGTCAGTTCGAAGGTCGACGGCGTCGCCAGTGAAGCAGGCATCGCGACGATAATAACCAGGAGACACTTCACGGCGCCTCACCGCGCCGGTTCGATCATGCATGATCCAAGTTCTACCAGCTCTGAGAAGGGGCGCGAAACTCGGCGTCTGCAATAAAGAGAAGGATGGACGCCGTTGATCGCCGCGACGGCGTCGAATACACACCCCAACGTGCTCAGCGCTACCGGAGACGGCGAAGCGTTTATCAGTGGGGTCATTGAAAGAACGCGGGATGCCGGTTCTGACCCTCCCAGATCCCCAGGCCTTCGGGAACTCCACGCCCTGAACCGCGCCGACCAGGCCAGCTCAACCGTGGCGTGCTGGCGGAATCAATGCGCTGGCAATACGCGCCAGGCACTTGGAAAATGTTGCGAGCGAAACAGTCGCCGGAATCGGGTAGCCGGGGATGCCGGGAGGTCGAAGGCGTGAGATCGCAGAGGCGCTCGAGCGGCGCCCGCTGTTGATGAATCGGTGTTTGTGTGTCGATCAGCTAAGGTCTTCTCATATTTGCGTGCCCAGTGTCGATATAATCGCCGATCGATTGCCACGTGCACGCAAGCGCGGTGCCGCCAGGCCTTTGCTGTCCGCGCAGGCGACATACCAGGCATGAGCGGACCGGTTGGCTGATCGCCGCGGTTAAGCTGGGAAGCGGTCAGTGCTCAATCCTCGTCTTCATCGGCTACTTTACTCGGCGCGGCGCCCTGAACGGTCCAGTCTCAAGCCAGAACTAACGCTGGCGGTACTGCTATAACTGACGATGCCTTCTGGGCGGACCACACTACCGAGGCAATGCTGCACGCCACGCGTGCTGGGTGATCGGCGCTTCTACGCCGCTTTTCACCATGCCCGCCGGAACCACGCGTCGATCGCCACCGCCAGGCGCGATGAACTTCTTGCGCGCACCGGGCGACAATCCGACCTGCGCCGTCCGTTACCGCGATGGCGCTCTGATACCAGCTGCAGCGTCGCTTTGCTGTGCCAGTTGCCGGTGCCAATGCCACCCCTCACCAGAACCGCACACCATCCGCGGCGCAATACCGTAACT